>Ga0209526_10000207_pt1 | contig 36946 bp, 30 predicted proteins | sample JacPinW_OM2H0_M1_FD_188566 | JGI IMG/M metagenome (GOLD analysis project Ga0209526, IMG submission 188566) | Forest soil microbial communities from Algoma, Ontario, Canada - Jack Pine, Ontario site 1_JW_OM2H0_M1 (SPAdes) (version 2) | ecosystem: Environmental > Terrestrial > Soil > Boreal... | reverse complement strand
CGGGCAGTGCGAGGCCTGCAACGTGAGCGGCAGCGCCGGCCTCTGCACCGCCGTGATCGGCGACCCGCGGGCGGGGCGGCCGGCTTGCGCCAGCGACGGGTCCGCGTGCGCAGGCACCTGCGACGGTTCCTCGCGCACCGCTTGCGCGTACCCGCCCGCGGACAGCCAGTGCCGGGCCGCTAGCTGCTCGAACGGCGTGGCCTCGGCGGCGACGACCTGCGACGGGGCGGGTCACTGTCCGGCATCGCAGCAGACGGCCTGCAACGCCTACGTGTGCGGCGCGAGCGCTTGCAAGACCAGCTGCTCCGCCGACGCGGACTGCCAGGACGCGGGCTTCTGCGTCGCGAGCCTGTGCCACTCCCGCAACGATCCGGCCGTCTGGATGGTCGCGGGCGGTGGCGGCTGCGCGGAGGCTGGCCCTGTCACCTGGCCGCTGGTGCTGCTCGTGCTCGCCTTCGCCCTGCGCCGGCGCCGGCGGATGGCCGCGCTCGCGGTCGCGCTCGCCGCCACCGGGGCCGGCGCGCAGAGCGCCTCGTTCGCCGTGGACCACTTCCACCCGGGTGGGGGCGCCTTCGACGTCCTCGGCGTCTGGTCTCCGGAGACCGCGGACAATTTCGACTGGCGCGGGTCGGTCTACACCAGCTACGCCCGCGATCCGCTCCGGCTGGTCGCGCTCGAGCACCCCGACCAGGTGCAGTTGCTGCGCGGTCAATCGATGCTGCACCTCGGCGGTTCGGTGGGATTCCTCGATCGGTTCGAGGTGGGCGCGGTCCTTCCCATCGCGGTCGCGCAGGCGTCGAACGGCGCACCGATGCTGGGAGGCGCGGTCTCCGCTCCGGTCGCCTCTGGAGGGATGGGCGACTTGCGCCTGCTGCCCAAGGCGCGGCTGCTGAGCTTGGGCGGATTCGTCCTCGGGGCAGCAGCACCCTTCACGCTGCCCATCGGCCGGCAGGACGCGTACCTGGGCGCGGGCGCGCCGACCCTCACGCCCACGGTGCTAGCCGAGTTGCAGGACGTCCTTCCTGTGCGGCTGCTCGCGAACGTCGGAGTCGCGGTGCGGGGAGGTCGCTCGCTCGGGAACCTCAAGGTGTCCAGCGCCCTCACGTACGGTCTGGGCGCTGAGCTGCCGTTCGCGGTGCGCGGCCAGCCGCTCGCCGCCCTGGCTACGCTGTCGGGAGAGGCAGACCTTCAGCGCGGAGGCGCGGTCGAACGGCCCCTCGAGCTGATGGGCGCGATCCGCTGGTCGGGGCTGCGCGGTCTGGACGTGCTGGCCGGCGGCGGCCCCGGCCTGACCGTCGGCTACGGGACGCCTGCCTATCGCCTCTTCTTCGCGCTCTCGTTCTCGGCCCAGCTGCTTGGTTCGCGCCGTCCGCCCCCGCTGGTCCCCGCGTTCTTCGCGAACCCTCCGCCTCTCGCGCCCGCGCTCACTGTGGTGGCGGCTGAGCCGCCGATCCTGTTTTCCCGCACCCTCGAGCTGGCGCGGATCGAAGAGGACCACGTCGAGCTGCTCGCGCCCGTGCTGTTCGCGCGCGCTCGCGACGTTCTGCTGCCGCAGTCGCGCGCCGTGCTCGACGCTGCGGTGTCCGTGCTGGAGAAGCATCCGGAGCTTTCCCTGGTGCGGATCGAGGGCCACACCGACGGTCACGGCAAAGCCGGCTACAACCTCGGGCTGTCGAAGCGGCGGGCCAAGGCAGTGCGGCTGTATCTCATGAAGCACGGCATCGGCGCCGACCGCCTGCAATCCGAGGGATTCGGCAGCTCGCGGCCCATCGCGTCGAATGACAGCACGGAAGGCCGCGCGCGGAACCGCCGGGTGGAGATGTTGATCGTGCGCAGGGAAGCAGTCGCCGGTCTCCCCGGGTCGGGCGAGTAGACCGCGTCTCATGGCTGAATTGCTGAATGTTCGCGCTCCTGCATAGCCCCTAAGCCGCCTTGGGCGGCCGGCGGCGACTGCCGCTCAAGCGTAGGCGCTAAGCCACCTATCGGTGGCCGCGCCTAGGCCGCGACCCGCAGGTCCGCCGCCGGGCGGTCGAGGGCCGCGTTGAGCACCTCGTCCATTCGCTTCACCAGCACGATCTCCAGCTCGTCGCGCACGCGCTGCGGCACTTCCCGCAGCTCTGGCGAGCACGCCTCGGGAATGACGACGCGCTTGAGGCCGAGCCTGTGGGCGGCGAGCACCTTCTCCTTGATGCCGCCCACCGGCAGCACACGGCCGCGCAGGGTGGCCTCGCCGGTCATCGCGGTGTCGGTCCGGACCGGAACGCCGGAGAGCAGCGACACCAGCGCCGTGAACAGCGTCACTCCGGCGCTCGGGCCGTCCTTGGGCGTGGCGCCCGCCGGCACGTGCACGTGCACGTCCCAGCCCTCCATCGGCTTCTCGGCCACGCCGAGCTGGGCTGCGTTCGCCTGCACGTAGCTGAGCGCCGCGCGGGCCGACTCCTTCATCACGTCGCCGAGCTGGCCCGAGAGGATCAGCTGGCCCTTGCCGGGCATCCTCAGCGCCTCGACGTACAGCACCTCGCCGCCCACCGGCGTCCAGGCCAGCCCTGCCGCCACGCCGGGAACGCCGGCGTCCTCGCGCACCTCGGGCTGGAACCGGTCGGGACCGAGAATGGCCTCGAGCTCGCCGACGTCGACCTTGCGCGGCTCGACCAGCGTTCCTCCGGCCTTCTCTACCGCCAGAGAGCGGCATACGTCGGCCAGTCTCTTCTCCAGCGACCGCACGCCCGCCTCGCGGGTATGCGCATGGATGATGTGGTCGAGCGCCGCGTCCGTCAGCTCGACCCGCGCGTCGGCCAGGCCGTGCGCCTCGAGCTGCTTGGGCAGCAAGTGCGCCCGGGCGATGGCTGCCTTCTCCTCCAGCGTGTAGCTGGGGATCTGCAGGATCTCCATCCGGTCGCGGAGCGGAGCGGGAATGGTCTCCAGCGTGTTCGCGGTCGCGATGAACAGCACCTTCGAGAGATCGAATGGCACCTCGAGGTAGTGGTCGGCGAACGACTTGTTCTGCTCGGGATCCAGCACTTCGAGCAAGGCGGCCGACGGGTCCCCCTGGAACCCGGCCCCGAGCTTGTCGATCTCGTCGAGCATGACCACCGGGTTCGCCGTCCCCACGCGCTTGAGCGCCTGGATGATGCGGCCCGGGAGCGCGCCCACGTACGTGCGCCGGTGCCCGCGGATCTCCGCTTCGTCGCGCACGCCACCCAGCGAAACCCGGACGAACTTTCGCCCCATCGCCCGCGCGATGCTCTGGCCGAGCGAGGTCTTGCCCACGCCGGGAGGCCCGACCAGGCAGAGGATGGGTCCCTTGAGGTCTCCACGCAGCTTGCGCACCGCCAGGAACTGGAGCACGCGCTTCTTCACCTTCTGCAGCCCATGGTGGTCCGCATCCAGCACGTTGCGCGCGTTCTCCACCTCGAGGTTGTCCTCGGTGTGCGACGCCCAGGGCAGATCAGCGATCCATTGCAGCCAGGTGCGCGCAACCGAGCGCTCCGGGGACTGCTCCGGAAGCTTCTTGAAGCGCGCCAGCTCCCTGTCGACCTGCGAGCGGACCTCTTCTGGGAGCTTCAGGGCAGCGAGCTTCTGCGCCAGCTCGTCCTTGTCGGAGTCGGGCCCCTCGCCCAGCTCGTTCTGGATGGCCTCGAGCTTCTTGCGCAGGATGTGCTCGCGCTCCGCCTTGGAGACCTTCTGCTGGACGGCGCCTTCGATGTCGTGCGCCGCCTTCAGCACTTCGCGGCGGCGGACCAGCAGCGCAATCACCAGCCGAAGGCGCTCGACCGGATCGAGCGTCTCCAGCGCCTTCTGCTTGTCGGCCGCATCGGCGGGCACCTGGTGTGCCAGCAGATCGGCCAGGGCGCCCGGATCCTTGATGGCGTCGAGTGCTTGCGCCACCTGCGCGGGAATCGCGGGCTGCAGCGCCAGGATGTCGCGGGCGAGCCGCCGCGCCTCGAGGGCGAGCGCCTCCACCTCCATGCCCTGCGCCAGCGGAGGAACGATCTGCTCCACGCGGGCGCTGGGCACGGCTTGGCTGTCGTCGAACTCGAGCACGCGGACCCGCCCGGTGCCCAAAACGATCACGCCGTCGTCGCGTCCGACGCCCTCGACCAGGGCGAGCGTGGCGATCGGGGCCACGCCCAGCTCGCTTTCCGTGCTCAGCGCGACCACCACCCGCTTCTCCTCCGAGCGGGAGAGCTTGCGCGCCAGGCCGGTGCCGTTCGCGTCCGTCTCCAGCCGCGCCACCGCTCCAGGGAGCAGCACCGCGTCTTCCAGCACGAATACCGGGAGCTTGATCTCCAATGTCTTCTTCTTCTCTTCCATCGTAGCCAACGTAAGGGCCGCGAAACCCGTGTCAAACAGGTCGCGGATTTCTGGATATTGCGGAATGCCGAGGGAAAACCAGATCGGACAAGGGTTGAGATGCCCGCGCCCGACCTGGGATTCGACCGCCTTCGGTGGCCGGCGGACCGCCGCTCAAACGTAGGCGCTGAGCCGCCTTTGACGGCGCCGCTCAAACGTAGCCGCAAAGCCGCCTTCGGCGGCAGCGGCTAATAGATGGCCATTGCGTTGATGCCGATGGTGGGCTGGTCGTTCGCGAGGGTGCCGTCCGACTTGAGGAACACCGGGTTGCTGGCGTGGTCGTAGCGGCCCTCGAGGCGGAACATCAGGTGGTCGGACGGCTTGAAATAGGGGGAGATGGTGCCCTCCGCGACGTTGGTGTCTCCCAGTCCGAGGCGTGTGCCGCCTTTGTCCGCGAAGTACTCGCCGCGCAGGGCGATGCCGAAGGAGCCCATCTCATACCGGATGTAGCCGGCCCCGCCGTACCACTTGGCGTTGTCGCCCGCGGTGACGGTGCTCGTCCCATCCTCGGTGCCAAAGTCTCCGTTGGCCGCCACGGTGATGTGCTCGGTCGCCTTCAGGACGACCACCGCGTCGAAGACCTGGCGGAAAGCGTTGCGGGTCGTCGTCACCGGCTCCCAGCCTCCCACGTAGTTCAGGTAGACGGTCAGCGGCGCGATCGGCGTCAGCGCGATCTGCCCGACGAAGCTCTTGGGCTTGGTCTGGGCCACGGTCGCGTCCCAGCCATTCACGACCCCGACCATCGCCGACACCATGGAAGAGAAGGCGTAAGTCGCCTTCACCCCGGTGTGGGTGAAGGGGATGGCGAACTCGAAGAGGAAGGAGCGGCTATTGTTGTCGTTGTAGCCGTCGTAGCCGTCGAGCACTTCATACCCCAAGGGCGTCACGAACTTGCCGACATCGAACCGCAGACCGCTTCCCACCGGCGCCACCCAGCTCGCGAACGCTTGCCGCAGGTCGAAGTTGCCGGGAATGTCTCCCTTGGAGACGGTGACCTGGGGATACAAGCCGCCAAAGGTCAGATCGGTGCGGAAGCCGAAGGAGCCTGGATCGGCGACCGCTTTCTGCACGGAGAGCTCGGCGACGTTGACGGTGAAGGAGTTGGACGGGAAGTCGAGCGGCCGCAGCTGATTGGTCCGCGTACTTGGCCGGTTGGTGTTGAAGAGATAGCCGGCTTCGACGAATGCGTTGAAGGCGATCTCGTCGTACCACTTCGGCGGGGGCGGCGTGGCTGCCGCTGCGGCGGGCGCTGCCGCTGGGGGCGCTGCCGCTGCGGGCGCTGCCGGCTGATCGGGGTCGGCCCGCGCACCCGCCGTCGGGAGCGCCAGCAGAGCGGCCAGCGTTGCGGCTGCGCTGCGGGCCCAGTGGGACGCGATTTGCGGACTCCGGCTCTCTTCGTACATGGGTCCTCCCGGCCCGAACCTGTTCGAGCGTCGTGATACGTTTTGACCTGCGCTCGCTACGCCGCCAGAATCGCGCAGGGAAGGGGCGGCCCCGTGGGCCCCCCGGCCCCGGGCAACGATGGCTACGCGCTAGATGTCGAAGTAGAGCGCGAACTCCGTGGGTGTCGGCCTCAACCGGACCGGGTTCAACTCGCGCTCGATCTTGTTGTCGATCCAGGCCTCGATGACGTCCTTGGTGAAGACGTCGCCCTTGAGCAGGAACTCGTGGTCCTTCTTGAGCTCGCCCAGTGCCTCCTCGAGGGAACCCGGCATCTTCGGCACGTCCTTCAGCTCCTCTGGAGAGAGCCCGTAGATGTCCTTGTCCAGCGGCTCGCCCGGCTCGATGCGGTTTTCGATCCCGTCCAGTCCAGCCATCAGCATTGCCGAAAAAGCGAGGTACGGATTGCAGGACGGATCGGGGGAACGGAACTCGATGCGCTTGGCCTTGGGGGAGGGCGAGTACATCGGGATCCGGATGGCCGCGGACCGGTTGCGCGAGCTGTAGGCGAGGTTCACCGGCGCCTCGAATCCCGGGACCAGCCGCTTGTACGAATTGGTGGTCGGGTTGCAGAGCGCGGCCAGGGCGCGGGCGTGCTTGAGCACCCCGCCGATGTAGTAGAGCGCCATCTTCGACATCCCGGCGTAGCCCTCGCCGGCGAAGAGCGGCTTTCCGCCCTTCCACACGGATTGATGGGTGTGCATCCCCGAGCCGTTGTCGCCGAACAGCGGCTTGGGCATGAAGGTGACCGTCTTGCCGTTGCGCAGGGCGACGTTCTTCACCACGTACTTGAACCAGAGCAGCTTGTCGGCGGTCTTCACCAGCGAGTCGAATCGGATGTCGATCTCCGCCTGTCCGGCGGTGGCCACCTCGTGGTGCTGGCGCTCGACCTGGATGCCCACCTGCTCCATCACCCGGCACATCTCGCTGCGCAGGTCCTGCTGCGAGTCGATGGGCGCGACTGGGAAGTAGCCTTCCTTGTAGCGCGGCTTGTAGCCGAGGTTCGGCCGGGTGGTGTAGGTCTTGCCATCCCAGCTGTGCTCGACGGCGCTGCCGGTCTCCCACTGGCCCTCGCGCGACTCGATCTTGTAGTGGGCGTGGTTCACGCTGCTGTCGTAGGAAACGCCGTCGAAGATGAAGAATTCGGCCTCGGGCCCGAAGTACGCGACGTCGCCGATCCCCGAGGCGCGCAGGTATTTCTCGGCCTTTTGCGCGACGAAGCGCGGGTCGCGCGAGTACGGCTCCTTGGTGATCGGGTCGACGATGTTGCAGAGCAGCGAGAGGGTCGCTTCCTTCATGAACGGGTCCAGCACTCCCGTCTCGCTGTCGGGCACCACCAGCATGTCGCTGTTGTGGATGGGCATCCAGCCGCGGATGGAGGACCCGTCGAAGCCCAGGCCCTCCTCGAACACGCCCTCGGTCAGCTCGGCCAACGGGATGGTGAAGTGCTGCCAGAGTCCGAGGAAGTCCATGAACTTCAAATCGACCATCGTGACGTTCTTGTCCTTCGCGTAGCCGATCACATCCTTGGCCTTTGGCATCCCTGTGTTTCTCCTGGCGCTCTGGCGCCGTGAAAGGGTCAATCTCCCGGAACTGCATCCGCCTACAACGCGCTCTCGCCCCGCTCTCCGGTCCGTACCCGCAGCGTCTCCTCCACGGGCGAGACGAAGATCTTGCCGTCGCCGATGGTGCCGGTCCGGGCCGCATGCTGGAGGGCCCTCATCACCCTGGAGACCAGCTCGTCCGGCACCACCAGCTCGACCTTCACTTTCGGCACCAGGTCCACCTGATACTCGGCGCCGCGATACAGCTCGGTGTGTCCCTTCTGGCGGCCCACTCCCTTCACCTCGCTGAAGGTGAGGCCGGTCACCCCGGCCTCGATCAACGCCTCCTTCACCGCGTCGACCTTGAAAGGCTTGATGACGGCCTCGACCTTTTTCACGTGCCCACCGCCTTGGCCGTCATGTCTCTCCTGGGTCGCGGGACCCGCGACGAGCTGGCGGCGCGCGATTGCTCCGCTCTTGTCGCTTCGTTTTGCAACGCAGGTGCCACCAGCGGTCGGGTCCACGGCCGCGCGACGTTCCGCTCGGGGAACGAGCCTCGATCTGCATCTGCAAGGGGCTCGCGGCGCCGGACAAAAGCGTCGGGTCGCTCGATCGAAACGACATTCCTGTAGAGATCCGTCGCGCTCGTGCAAGCGAACGTACGGAAGTAAACCGCGGCATCCGACCCGCCTCGAACCGCGATCGCGCGCGTCCAGTTTTCGTCCGACAAATCCGGCGGTGAGCGCTGGCATCGCGACAAAACTGTCGGCGCTCAGTCTCCCGCTCGAGAGACGGGCGAGCCCCTCGCCGTCCTTTCCAGCGCGGTGTTGTTCCCCGAACGTCAGAGGACCACATTCCTGTCCGTGCGCTATCTGGCGCTGGCTACGGACTACGACGGGACCCTCGCCGAGCAGGGGAGGGTACGCGCCGAGACCGTGACGGCGGTGGAGCGGCTGCGGAAGAGCGGCCGCCGGGCCCTGCTCGTCACCGGGCGCGAGCTGGAAGATCTGAAGTCGGTGTTCGACCGGCTCGACCTGTTCGATCTGGTGGTTGCCGAGAATGGCGCGCTGCTCTACCGCCCCCAGACCCGCGAGGAGGTCGTGCTCGCGGAGCCTCCTCCCCGTGAGCTCGCCGAGCGTTTGCGAAAGCGCGGCGCGACCCCCCTGGGCGTGGGCCGCGTGATCGTGGCGACGCGAGAACCGTACCAGGTGGCTGCGCTCGAGACGGTGCGCGAGCTCGGGCTCGAGTGGCAGGTGATCTTCAACAAGGGCGCGGTCATGCTGCTGCCCTCCGGCGTGAACAAGCAGACGGGCCTGGCGGCGGCGCTTGCGCAGCTGGGCCTCTCGATGCGCAACACGGTCGCGGTGGGCGACGCCGAGAACGATCATGCGATGCTGGCAGCGTCCGAATGCGGCGTTGCCGTCGCCAACGCCCTCGACGCCCTCAAGGATCGTGCCGACCTGGTGACCCGGGGCGCCCGGGGAGCCGGGGTCGAGGAGCTGATCGACCGCATGATCGACGACGACCTCCGCTCGGTGGTGGTGGCCCGCCATGCGCTCCTGCTCGGAACCCGCCGGCACGGCACCGAGCTGAAGATCGCGCCTTCCGGGCGTCGCCTGCTCATCGCCGGCCCGTCGGGCAGCGGCAAGACCACGGCCGCGACCGGGTTCCTGGAGCGGCTCATGGCCGCCGGCTACCAGTGCTGCATCGTCGACCCCGAGGGCGACTACGAGGGTTTCGACGGCCTGGTGGGGATCGGCACCGCCGAGCGCGCGCCCACGGTCGACGAAGTGCTGGAGCTGCTCGCCACCCCTACGGTCCATGTCGGAGTCAGCCTGGTCGCCGTGCCGCTCGACGATCGCCCCCGCTTCTTTGCCTCTCTCCTCCCCCGGCTGCAGGAGATGCGGAGCAAGACCGGCCGTCCGCACTGGATCGTGATCGACGAGGCGCACCATCTGTTCCCCGCCTCCTGGCAACCCGCGCCGCTCACGCTGCCTCGCGAGCTCGGCGGCGTGCTGATGATCACCGTGCACCCGGAGAAGGTCTCGCAAGCGATGCTCGACGCGGTCGACACGGCGCTCGCCGTCGGCGACGCGCCCCAGCAGACGCTGAAGCCCCTGGGCAAGGTCCCGAAGGTCGTGCTGGAGGACGACGAGGTGCTGGCCTGGTCGAGCGGCAAGGCCGAGCCGCTCCGACTCGTTCCAGGCAAGGCGCAGCACCGCCGGCACCAGCGCAAGTACGCAGCCGGCGACCTCGCCGACGAGGCCTTCGTCTTCCGCGGTCCCGACAACAAGCTCAAGCTCCGCGCCCAGAACCTCTCCATCTTCCTGCAGATGGCCGAGGGCGTGGACGATGATACCTGGCTGCACCACCTCGGCCAGCGCGACTACTCCAAGTGGTTCCGGTCGGTGATCAAGGACGACGTCCTCGCCGAGGAGGCGGAGCAGATCGAGCGCGGCGGCGGGCGGGAGAGCCGGAAGCGGATCCAGGAGGCGATCGAGAAGCGGTACACACTGCCGGAGTGAGCGGCGTAGCGGGTCGGGGTCTCCAGCCGGAACTCGCGGCCGCATCGGTCGCCGACACGCCTGCAACTTGAAAAGGCGGACATCGTGCTCGAGGTGCGCACCGGGGTGCAGTCCGGGGACATCGTTGACACCGCAGACCGGAGACATCGCTGACAGGTACGAGGGCGGATGCCCTGGAAAGAGACCTGTCCGGTGGAGCAGAGACTGCAGATTGTCATTGAGCATCGCAGCGGGACCGTCAGCATGGCGGAGCTCTGCCGGGTCTTCGGTATCGCAGGCGCACGGCCCAAGCAGGTCCGGACGTCAGTTGACCGATGGGCGCGGGGGCGGATTCCTGGAACTATGCTGATTCAAGATGGCACGAACGAAACAGCTTTCGATGCAGCTGCCCACTTGGGGTGGGAAGCGGCGACGTGCGGGGCGAAAGCCCAAGTCGGAGCGGCCCGGCGTACCGCACGTGTCCCGGCCACTCCTGTCGAAGCACCATCCGGTGCACGTGACCTGGCGCATGCTGCCGCACGTATGGAACCTTCGCAGCCGCCGCAGCTTCCGCGAGCTCTCGACGGCATTCGCCGAAGCCTGCAATCGCGCTGGCTTCCGGGTGATCCACTTCTCTGTCCAAGGAAATCACGTCCACCTGATCGTGGAAGCGGCCGATGTCGTGCAGCTCTCGCGCGGGTTGCAGGGACTCGCGGTGCGAATCGCGCGCCGTCTCAACCGGCTGATGGGTCGGACCGGGAAGGTGTTCGCGGACCGCTTCCACCAGCATGTCCTGCGGTCGCCGGCCGAGGTCGCGCGGGCGGTCGCATACGTGCTGGGCAACTTCGCCGTGCACGCGCTGCGACGGGGAGAGCGCGTCGAAGTGGCCGCGCCGGACGAGTACAGCTCCGCACGCCGGACGGACACGGGACCGCCGCTGGTTGCCCGGGCGCAAACCTGGTTGCTTCGTGTCGGTTGGCGCCGCGGCCCGGGAGGCTACAAGGCTCTTGCGTAGACGACCGTGCCCCCTCGTTCGCCTTCGGGCAGGAAGCCCAGCCGCTCCGCGAGACGGATTGAACGGGAATTTCCAGGATCCATGTGCGCCTCGATGCGCCGCAATCCGAGGTTCGTGCGCGCGTGCTCGACCATGCCCACCACCAGATCCGTCCCGTCGGGCACCAGGTTCCAGCCTATCGCAGTGCCCGCTTCGATCTGCTCGAGGACGCGCGGCTCGGCCTGGGCGAGAGGGCGGAGCCAGAGCCGGGCAGTCCGCAACGTGGGCGTCACATCACAACGATATGTCAGGGTAGGGATTCGGACACGGACGCCGTGTTCGTCACTCGCACCAGCGAGCCCGCCGTGCCGGCGTCCGCGAACAGGATCTCGCCGTAAGTCGCGCCCCCAGAAGCGTGAAACCGCGCAGCAGGCCCTTGGGGCCCGACCAGCGGGCGCGTTCCACTGAATCGATCTCTGCCGGCAAGGAGCCGAGCATGATGCCGGAAGCCCCGGTAGCGACCACCAGGGTGGAGAGCGTGGCGCCTCCGTACTTTCCAGTCGCAGACAGGCCGGTGGCGAGCACGGCCGTGCTCGTGCTCCCGACGTCGGTGAATCCCAGCCAATCGGCGTTTGCCTGGGCGATCACGCTCGTCCCGGCCTCGTCGAAGGCCCGCGCGGTCCGGACCCCGCTGGCCGCCGCGCTGTTGAAGTAGACCTTGTCGCCCAGCGCGGCGATCGGCGTCAGGGACGTTCCCGACGGGAACGCTGCCCCGAGCGCAGGTGCTGTCGCCGTGCCGGTCGCCGTCTTGTCCACCGCGACCAGCGAGGCTGTCCCCGAGGTACTCACCGTGAACGCCACCTTGTTGGTGGTCTGGAAGAGGAGGCTGGTCACGGTGCGGCCGGCTTCCGAGGTCATCTGCACGGCGGAGTCCGCCAGCGTCGCGGAAAGCGGCAGCCTGTAGAGCGACGGGGCAAAACTGGCGTCGTAAGCGATCATGTACGCGTTGGTCGCGTCCTGCGCCGTCGCTCCGGTGGTCGCGCTGATGCCACCCGGCAGGGTGAAGAGGGCGGTCGAGTCGAGGGTGCCAGCGGCCGGGTCGAAACGCTGCACCCTGACCGTCGACGAGCTGTGGACCCGCAAGAGCATCTGTGACGGCGTACGGGCGACCAGTGCGGCAGCGCCGACGCCAGCCAGGACCACCACGGGATGGCGAACGAAGCGTCGGTCCGGACGAAGCTCGTGCCGAGGACCAGCCATCCGCTGAGCGCGCCCGTAGCAGGAGTCTGGATCGCGGCCACGCGCTTGCCGGGAACCGTGACCGGGGCCTCCGATGCCGGGGCCGTCAAGCGCGTGGACTTCTCCACGTCGTCGCAATCCAGATGGCCGCATATGGCTCCACGCCCGAAACAGCGCCGCTGGAGGGATCGTACGTGCCGCGCTGGACGAGCCGGAGACCGCCGACGTTGGAAGCCGAATCGAGCGTGACCGGCGCCGCCGCTGGCGCGGACATGTCCACCGCGAAGACTCCCCAGCCGCTGAACGGGAGCCAGGGTCCGCCGGAGCCTGACGGAGGGCCTCCACCACCGCCACCTCCACCGCATGCCGCCGCGGCGAGCACCGCCGCAAGAGCCCGCCACGAACGGCTTTCGACCCGTGCCATCTCGACCCCACTTCCTTGAAAGGAACCCATGGCACCGTGCAGCAGGCGAGCCGGCAAGAATCCAGATGTGTGAGAGCTCGTGCCTCGGTAGGATGCGCCGATGGACTTTCGCAGGTTCCGCGGCACCGACAGGTACCTCACCTCCTCCGCGCTCGAGTCCGCGGTGAACTGCGCGCTCGCGCTGGAGCGCCCGCTGCTGGTTCGCGGAGAACCGGGGACGGGAAAGACGCAGCTCGCGGAAGCGATCGCGGGCGGACTCGGTCTCCGTTTGATCCACTGGCCGGTGAAGTCGACCACGCGGGCCCAGGACGGGCTCTACGTCTACGATACCGTGCAGCGCCTGTACGACTCGCGGTTCGGCGACGGCGACGTGAAGGACATCCGCCGCTACATCAAGTACGGCCCGCTGGGCCAGGCGTTCGCCTCGCCCGATCGGGTGGTGCTTCTGATCGACGAGGTCGACAAGGCGGACCTGGAGTTCCCCAACGATCTCCTCCACGAGCTCGACCGGATGCGGTTCGCCGTGAACGAGACGGGCGACGAGGTGGTCGCCCGGGAGCGCCCGGTGGTCGTCATCACCTCCAACGCGGAGAAGGAGCTGCCCGACGCCTTCCTCCGCCGGTGCGTGTTCCACTTCATCGAGTTCCCCGAGAAGGACCTGATGGCGCGGATCGTGCGCGTGCACCATCCCGATCTGGACCAGAAGCTTCTCGACCAGGCGCTGCGCGCCTTCTACGCCTTGCGCGAGGTGGACGGGCTGCGGAAGCGGCCCTCCACCAGCGAGCTGATCGACTGGATCGCGGTGCTCCGCCGCGCGGGGATCGCCAGCGTCGAGCTGGAGGCGGGGATGCCGTTCCTCGGAGCCTTGCTCAAGCGAGAGCAGGACCTGCTCGCCTTCGCCGAGGCCGCGACACGCGGGCGGCGGCCGAGGGCCTGACGCATGTTCGTACCCTTCCTCTATGAGCTGCGTGATCGCGGGGTGAAAGTGGGCGCCCAGGAAGCGCTCTCGCTGGCGGAAGCGCTCGGGCTCGGGCTGCACAAGGGGACGCTGGACGGCTTCTACGAGGTAGCCCGGGCGCTCTGCGTGCATCGCGAGCAGGACCTGGACGCCTTCGACCGGGCATTCGCGCACCACTTCCGCGGCGTCCCCGACGACGCGCTGGCGCTCACCGAGGAGCTCTTGCAGTGGCTCGAGCAGCCCGCGGCCAAGCGGCAGCTCACCGAGCTGGAGAAGCAGATCCTGGAGCGGCTCGACCTGGCTCAGGCGCGCGAGCGGCTGCGGCAGCGGCTTCTGGAGCAGCGCGAGCGGCACGACGGCGGAAACCGGTGGGTGGGCACGGGCGGCGCCTCGCCGCACGGGAGCGCCGGGACCCACCCGACCGGAATCAAGGTCGGCAATGCTCCGGGCGGGCGCGGAGCGCTGGAGCTCGCGGGAGAGCGGCACTTCCGCGACCTGCGATCCGACGTGACGCTGGACACCCGCCACATCGAGGTCGCGCTGCGGCGCCTGCGGGCCTTCGTGCGCGAGGGCGCGTTGGACGAGCTGGACGTCGAGACCACCATCGACAAGACGGCGCGCAACGCCGGTGAGCTGGAGATCTCGCTGCGGCCGCAGCGCCGGTCGAATCTGCGCGTCCTCCTGCTCCTCGACGTGGGCGGGTCCATGGACCCGCATGCCGACGTCTCCGAGCGGCTCTTCTCGGCCGCGAAACGCGCTACCCACTTCAAGGAGCTGCGCACGCACTACTTCCACAATTGCGTCTACGGCCACGTCTACGAGACCGCCGCCCTGATGAAGGGCGTCCCGGTGCTGCGCTTGCTGCAAGATTGCGATCCGTCCTGGCGGCTGATCGTCGTCGGCGACGCGCTGATGAGCCCCTGGGAGCTGGAGTCGAGCGGCTCGCGCTGGAGCTACAGCGACGACTCGGGCGCTCCGGGCATCGCCTGGCTCGTCTGGCTCGCCGAGCATTTCCGGCACGCAGCCTGGCTCAATCCCGAACCGCAGGCGGCCTGGTACGGCACGGCCGAGGTGATCCGCCGCGTATTCCCGATGTACCGGCTCACGCAGGACGGGCTGCTCGAGGCGGTGCACCACCTCATGCGCGGCGGCGCCCGCCGCTGACGGCTGCAGCAGGTGCTGCAAGGACCCGAGGTGTTCAGCGCGCGAAGTGATCCGCGATGACGCTCGCCACGCACGCCGTCAGCCGGATGCCGGTCGGGATGTGCAGGAACTCGTTCGGGCCGTGCGCGTTGGACCCGGGCCCGAGCACGCCGGTGATGAGGAACTGCGCGTCCGGGAACTTCTCCCCCAGCATGCCCATGAAGGGAATGGTCCCGCCCTCGCCGAACGCCATGGGCGGCTTGCCGAAGTAGCTCCGCGACGCCCGATCCACGGAAGAGGAGAGCCACTGCGCCAGCGGCGGCGCGTCCCATCCGGTGGAGGACTTCTCGCCCTCGAAGCCCACGCGCGCGCCGTAGGGCGGGTCCTTCTCCAGCGTCTCCTTCACCATCCGCGCGGCAGCGACCGGATCGACGCGCGGAGGAATTCGCAGCGAGACCTTGCAGGCGCTGTAGGGCCGGAGCACGTTGCCGGCGCTTTCCAGGGGCGGCAGTCCGTCGATTCCGGTGATGGACAAGGCAGGGCGCCAGGAGCGGTTCAGGATCATCTCGATCTTGTCGGTGACCACTGGCCGGGCACCGGGCACGAAGGGGAACTTGTTCCAAACCTCGTCGCCGAGGACCTCGGCGGTGAGCCGCGCCTGCTTCAAGCGTTCGGCGGGAACCTGCATTTGAAGGCCGTCGATCTTCACCCGGCCGGTCTGTTCGTCATCGATGCGGCTGAGCAGCTGCCGGAGGATGCGGAACGACTCCGGCACGATACCGCTTGCGTCGCCGGAGTGGACTCCTTCGGTCAGGATGTCGACCCGGAGATTGCCCGACACCAGGCCGCGCAGCGAGGTGGTCATCCAGAGCTGCTCGTAGTTGCCGCAACCCGAGTCCAGGCAGACCACCAGGGACGGTTTGCCGATCCGCGTTGTCAAGTGCTCGATGTAGGCGGGCAGGTCGGTGGATCCGCTCTCCTCGCAGGCCTCGATCAGCACCACGCACCGCGCGTGCGCCAGCTTCTGCTCCTGGACCAGGCGGATTGCCGCCATCGAAGCGAAACTCGAGTACCCGTCGTCCGCGCCACCGCGCCCGTAGAGCTTGTCGCCCTCGCGGACTGGCTGCCAGGGCGAGAGCCCCTGCCGCCAGCCGGTCATCTCCGGCTGCTTGTCGAGGTGGCCGTAGAGGAGCACGGTCTCGCTCCCCTCGCCAGGGATCTCCATCAAGATGATCGGCGTCCGGCCCGGAAGCCGGACCACCTCCACCTGGAGGCCCCCGATGGGCTGCTTGCGACACCACGCTTCGATCAGCGCCACGGCCCGGTCCATGTTCTGCTGCCACCGGGGCTCGTACGCCGGCGACTTGTTGGGGATGCGGATGTATTCGTACAGGGCCGGAATGATCTCCTGGTCCCAGATCCGCTGCGAAGACTGCAGCGCGCGGGGCGCGTCGAGAGTCGGCATGGCCGGGCTCTCCTATCACAGGACCGCGCCGTGTAGGCTGCCCGCGTGCTGGTCCGGGTGGTGACCGATTTCCGGCGAGCGATGGATCTCTCCCTCGTCCTCGACCAGGAAGGGATTGCGCACGAGCTGCGCGGCGTCGGCGAGGAGCAGTGGGCGCTGGCGATCGATGATGGCGACGCCGTCCGGGCGGAAGCCGTGCTCGCCGCGTTCGAGCTCGAGAACCCCCTGCTGCCGCGGGCACCGGAAAAGCCCCGCCCCATGGCCGGAGCCGTTGCCTGCGGGCTGGTCTTCTTTCTTGCGGTGCTCGCGATCCACGTCTGGACCGGCCCCCACTCCGCCAGCTCCGAATGGTTCGAGCGGGGAAGTGCCGACGCAGCAGCGATCCTGCGAGGAGAGTGGTGGAGGTCGGTGACCGCGCTCACCCTGCACGGCGACGCGGGGCATGCGGTGGGCAACGCGGTCCTGGGCGGGCTCCTGCTCGCGCTGCTCGCCCGGGCGGTCGGCCCCGGCGTCGCGAGCGCGCTGGTGCTGCTCTCCGGCGTTGCCGGGACCCTCGCCGCCGCCTGGCTGGTGCGGCGGGACTTCGTCTCCATCGGCGCGTCCACGGCCGTCTTCGGTGCTCTGGGAGCGCTGGCCGCCTTCCCCCAGCATCGGCGCCGCCCCTGGATCCCGCTCGGCGCAGGCCTCGCGCTGCTGGCGTTTCTCGGCACCTCGAAACGCGCCGACCTCGCCGGCCATCTGTGCGGCTTCCTGGCGGGCCTCTTGCTGGGCACCGTTGCCTCAAGGCTTCCGCCACTGCGGAACCGCGCCGCGCAGATCGCCCTCTCCCTGGCGGCCGCCCTGGTGCCGGTGGTCGCCTGGGTCGCCGCATTTCATTGAGCCTCACGGTCTGCCAGGGCGGCTGCTGGCCCTCTTCGCTCGCAAGTGATAGTGCGCCGCCATGATTTCCCTCCTTGCGGACGACCCCATGATTTCACTCCTCTCGGACGACGATCTCCACCTCTTCAACGAAGGCTCCCACCTCCGCCTGTACGAGCACCTGGGCGCGCATCTGAAGCCGGGTGGGACGCAGTTCGCCGTCTGGGCCCCCAACGCGAAGACGGTGAACGTGGTCGGCGACTGGAACGGCTGGAACAAGCACCAGGACGTTTTGGCGCCGCGGGGCAAGTCCGGCATCTGGGAGGGGTTCGTCAAGGGGATCGGAAAGGGTACGAAGTACAAGTTCCACATCGAAGGGCAGGGCGGGTATCGGGTGGACAAGGCGGATCCGCTCGCCATCCATACGGAGACGCCGCCGCGGACCGCCTCGGTCGTCTGGGACCTCGACTACAAATGGGGCGATGCGAAGTGGATGGAGGAACGGGGCCCGCGCAGCGCCCTCGACGCCCCCATCTCCATCTACGAGATGCACATCGGGTCCTGGCGCCGGCGTCCGGAAGAGGGGAACCGCCCGCTCAACTATCGCGAGCTGGCCGAGCCGCTCTGCGAGTACTTGAAGCGCCTCGGGTTCACCCACGTCGAGTTCCTGCCCGTGATGGAGCACCCGTTCTACGGATCCTGGGGCTACCAGACGACGGGCTACTTCGCGCCCACCAGCCGGTACGGGACGCCCCAGGACTTCATGTACCTGATCGACCGGCTGCACCAGGCTGGGATCGGCGTCATCCTCGACTGGGTGCCCTCGCATTTCCCCTCCGACGAGATGGGGCTGGCGAACTTCGACGGCACCGCCCTCTACGAGCATGCCGATCCCCGCCAGGGTTTCCATCCCGACTGGAAGAGCTTCATCTTCAACTACGGCCGCCACGAGGTGCGCAGCTTCCTGCTCTCCTCGGGGATGTTCTGGCTGGACCGCTACCACGCCGACGGCCTGCGCGTGGACGCCGTCGCCTCCATGCTCTACCTCGACTACTCCCGCAAGGCCGGCGAATGGATCCCGAACGTGCATGGCGGCCGCGAGAACCTCGAGGCCATCAGCTTCCTGCAGCGGCTGAACACCGAGGTCTTCGGCCGCCAACCCGGCGTCCAGACCTACGCGGAGGAGTCCACCTCCTGGCCGGGCGTGTCGCGGCCGATCTGGCTGGGCGGCCTGGGGTTTGGCTTCAAGTGGGACATGGGCTGGATGCACGACACGCTGGCGTACATGCAGCTCGATCCGGTGCATCGCCGCTTCCACCACAACGCGCTCACCTTCCGCGGGCTCTACGCCTTCCACGAGAACTTCGTGCTGCCCCTCAGCCACGACGAGGTCGTCCACGGCAAGGGCTCCCTGCTCAACAAGATGGCGGGGGACGACTGGCAGAAGCGGGCCAACCTGCGCCTGCTCTACGCCAACCAGTGGTCGCTCCCCGGCAAGAAGCTGCTCTTCATGGGGTGCGAGTTCGGCCAGTCGCGCGAGTGGGCTCACGAATCCAGCCTGGACTGGCACCTCACCTCCGACCCGGCCCACGCCGGCATCCAGCAGTTCGTCTCCGATCTCAACGGCCTGATGCGCCGGGAAAGCGCGCTGCACCAGCTGGACGTCAAGGCGGAGGGGTTCGAGTGGGTGGACGCGAACGATTCCAACCAGAGCGTGGCCAGCTACCTGAGGAAGGGCAAGACCGGCGCCCCGGTCCTGGTCGTGCTGAACTACACGCCGGTGACGCGCGAGGGCTATCGGGTGGGCGTGCCGCAGGGCGGTGAGTGGCGGGAGCTGATCAACAGCGACGCGCCGGTCTATGGCGGCAGCGGCGTGGGGAACTATGGAGCGGTGCGCGCGGAGGAGTCGCCGAGCCATGGGCGCGAATTCTCGCTCCTCCTTACCTTGCCCCCCCTGGGAGCACTGTTCCTCAAGCCGGTGGGGTGATTCGCGTCAGGTGGTCGGCGACCGTTTTGTGGCGTCCTCAGTGGAGTCCGTGTTCGATCGGATTTCGAACGGATTTCACGAGGGGAGCCCGAGACGATGCGCCGTATCCTGATTGCAGCAACGATCCTGGCCGCGGGCTGCGGTGGCAAGAGGACGATCCCGGCGACGCCGGAGATCAAGGCCGCCGCGACGCAAGCCCAGCTGGGCGCGAACGCGTCGGGTGCCAATACCCAGGCGAGCCTCGCCTTGCAGTCCCTCGGCGCCAGCATCGGGGACGCCGCGTCGGTGGGCAACGTCTCGACCGTCGACCTCACGGGTCTACCTGCGCCCGTTGCGCTCGCTGCCAGGGCCACCTCGCCGAGCACCGTGCAGCAGGGCCTGCGATCGGGGGCGGCGCCAACCCAGGTCACGACTCCGCCCAGCGGCTGCATCCGTCGCGACCCCAGCACCCTGGCCCCGCAGCTCATTCCACCGGGAACCGGCGGCTGCACCGCGTCCGGCCACCTCGAGGTCTACTATGACAACGGCGATCAGGTGAACATCACCTGGTCCGGGGACAGCACCAGCTTCGACCTCAGCATCGAGGTCGTGGCGGGCCCCTGGGTGGGGACCAGTCTGATCTACCACGGCACCGGCAGCGCGGTCGGCGCAACCATCACCGTGACCGGCGCGATGAAGTTCACGGGTAGCAGGAACATCGACGCGGACTTCGCTCTCACCTTCGTCGCCTCCGTCGGCGGGTCGGCGAGCAGCACCACCGTCTCGGTCAGCGTGAACGGGACGGTCACCGACCATCTGGCGGAGGTCAGCGCGATGCAAGGGTGGTCCATTTCGACGACGAGCTCGGTATCGGGGCAGACGCAGCACGACACGGTGGACTTCAATGGCACCATGCAGATCGTCACCACGGCTCACTCCGTCGCGTTCAATCTCAACCTGCACGTCGTGACCGACACCACGCCGACCACGGTCAGCGCGACCTACTCGGCGAACGGCGACGTGGAGTGGGACGGCGCCGTGGTGGGCACCCTCTCCACGCAGGGCAAGGACATCTGGGTCCACTGGACCGACGGAACGGATGAGATGCTCAACCTCTCCGGCGTCGTGGGCTGACGCAGTGACTCCCGCTCAGGAGTAGGCGCTAAACCACCTTCGGTGGCCGCGCCTAGTTCCTGAAGCCGGCGGGGCGGCGCGCGGGCGGAGGAAGGGGAGAGGCGTGGTGGTGCACCATGCGCCACGCGCCCTTCTCCCGGACGAAGAGGTTGGTCGCCGCCAGCTCGCCACCGGGTACGACCTCGGCGCACACCACCCAGGCCGTCTCGCCCGCGACGTGAGCGGAAGGCCGCTCGCAGCGGATCTCCGGCGGCGCGCCGCCCTCGAGCAAGATCCGCCGCCAGCTTCCCACCACCGCCTCCCGTCCGAACAACGGCTCCCAGCCGGGGTGCAGGCAGGCGACCGGCGCCTCGCGCGCCCAGAGCGCATCCATCGCTTCGGGGTCACGCTGCTCGAAGGCCGCGTAGAACGCGGCGTTCGCCTCCAGCACCTCGCGCTCGGCGGCTGTCATACGCCCATTCTACGCCCTGGCTGCCGGCGCGTCGCGAAAGGCACACCTTCGCCGCATGCGCATCGGCTTCCTCATGGACCCGCTGGAAAACGTGCGGGTGGATCACGATTCCACCTTCGCCCTCATGCTCGAGTGCCACCGGCGAGGCCTGGAGGTCCGCGAGCTGCGCCAGGAGTGGTTGTACGTCGCCGACGGGCGGGCGCGCGCCCGCATGCGCACCGTCGAGGTCCAGCGCGAGGCAGGGGCGCACTTCCGGGTGCTGGGCGATGGCGATGCGCCCCTCGCGGAGCTGGACGTCCTCTTCCTGCGCAAGGATCCGCCGGTGGACGTCGAATTCGTCCGCGCCACGCAGATGGTGGAGCTGGGGCCGGGGCCGCTGCTGATCAACCATCCGCGCGGGCTGCGCGCCGCCAACGAGAAGCTGTTCGCGCTCCGTTTTCCCGACCTGGTCCCACCCACCCTGGTGACACGCGACCTGGCCCGCCTGCGCGCGTTCATCGACGCCCAGGGCGGCGACGGCGTGGTGAAGCCGATCGACGGCTGCGGCGGCCAGGGCGTGCTGCGGGTCCGGCGCGGCGATCCCAACCTTTCCTCGCTGCTGGAGATCGCGACCAACGGCGGCCGCGTTCCGGTGGTGGCGCAGGCGTACCTGCCCGCCGTGCGCGAGGGCGACAAGCGGATCATCCTGCTCGCCGGGGAGCCGCTGGGCGCCGTGCTGCGCGTGCCCCGCGAAGGCGAGCTGCGGGCGAACTTCGCTTCGGGCGGCAGCGCCGCGCCGGCCCCCCTCACTCCCCGCGATCGCGAGATCTGCCGGTCCCTGGGCCCCGCATTGAACGAGCTGGGGCTCTGGTTCGTGGGCATCGACGTGATCGGGGGCAAGCTCACCGAGGTGAACGTGACCAGCCCCACCGGGCTGGTGGAGATCGATGCCCTGAGCGGAGAGTCTCTGGAAGCGCGGGTGATCGACTTCGCGGTGGAGCGCGCCGGATTGCCAGCGCGCACCGCCGCGGGTATGTGATCGCGCCCGTGAAAGGGACCAAGGCCTCGAGCCCCAACGACCTGTCCGAGGCGGCGCTGGCCCTGGACCGCGAGCTCCGGCGGTTCGAGGACCTGGCCGACCAGGCCGCGCGGCTCAAGCTGACGACCGAACGGAGCGTCGAGCGGGCCACCGAGGCGCTGACACGGGCCGCGGAGAGCCAGGACCGGATCCAGGCGCACGTCCAGCAGCTGGTTGCCGCGGTCGGCTCGGCGCGGCAGAAGCAGGAAGCGGACGCGGCGGCGCTGATGGCCCGCGCCGAGCAGATCGCGGCCCGGCGCAAGGAGTTCGCGGACGTGCTGCAGCGCATGGCGGCCCTCGGGCAGATGGCCAAGGAAGTGCAGGATGCGCTCACGGCCGGCGCTGACGGCATCGACGACTTGCAGTCGCGCATGCAGAAGATCGCCGACGAGGCTGCCGAGATCGCCCTGACAGCACGGCAAAAGGACATGGAGGATTTGGCCCGGCAGGCGGACGGGCTGCGGCAGCAGATCCTCGCCGCGAAGAACAAGATCGCGCTGCTGGCGGGGAAGGCCCGGGCCTGAACCGCTTTAGGACACCGCGCGCAGCCGGGCTTGCTTCCGCGGGATCCGCAGCACGAACTCCGCTCCCGGCCCCGGCTTGAGCTCCAGCGTCCCGCCCAGGCTCTGCACCACGCGCCAGGCGATGGTCAGCCCCATGCCCATTCCACGGCCGGGTCCCTTGGTGGTGAAGAAGGGCGTGAAGATCCGCTGGGCGACCTCGGGGGGCACCCCGGGTCCGTTGTCCTTCACCGACACGATCAGGTTCTCGCCTTCGCCGAACGCGCGGACCCGCACCCGGCCGCCGGTGTCGGGCGCGGCCTCGATCGCGTTCTGCACCAGGTTCGAGATCACCTGGTTGAACTCCTCGGGCACGCATTCCACCGTGCCGTTGCCCGCCAGCTCCAGATCGACCTGGACCGCGCGGCCCGTGGCAGGCAGGACCATGGCCACCACTTCCCGGATGGAGACGAACACGTCGTGGGCGCGAAGCTGGCGCGAGTATCCGGCCTTGCTGTAGCTGCTCATCAGCTCCACGGTGGCGGCGATCCGCTTGATCCCGCTCTCGGCGATCTCGAACAACTCCCGCATCCGCTTCTCCACGCCTCGCCGCTCCTCCTCCTGGAGCTTCCCACCCAGCAACAGATCTGCGTCCATCCGTACGCGCGTCAGAGCGTTCTTCAGGTAGTTGAGCGGGTTGTTGATCTCGTGCGCGAGACCGCCGGCGACGATCTCCAGCGAGTCCATCCGCTGGGTGAGCACGATGTCGGCGGTGGTCTCCTGGGCGTGCACCAGGGCTCGCGCGGTAGTCAGCAGCTCCCGGGGCGAGAACGGCTTGGCCAGATACGCCGACACGCCGGTCTCCAGGCCCGCCACGCGATCGTCGAGGTCGCCCTTGGCGGTGAGCATCAGGATGGGGATGTGCCGCGTCTCCTCCGAGGCCCTCAGCCGCCGCGTCATCTCCAGCCCGTCGATCCCCGGCATCATGAGATCGGCGATGATGAGCGAAGGACGCTCGCGGCCCGCCATCTCCAGCCCCTTCAGGCCGTCCTCGGCGGAGATCACCTTGAAGTGCGCGCGAAGCGAGTTGTGCACCAGGCGGATGATGTCCGGCGTGTCGTCCACCACCAGCGCGAGGTGCGGCTTGCTGTCCTCGTCGCTGTCGCGCACCGAGACACGGCGCTCGGTGGCCTCGACGATGTCCAGCAGGCGGTACTCGTCGCGCGCCGCCATCTGCACGGCGAAGTCCATCAGCCCGCGGTCGTTGGCCCGGTTGCCTTCCGGGACGTCCCGGGCCGGACCGCGTCGCTCGAGCACGTCCGGCCGGAGGTGCTCCTTGTCGCGGGGAAGCTCCACGGTGAACCTGGCCCCCCCGGACGACTCGGCCCAGATCCGGCCCCCGTGCAGCTCGACGATCTCCTTGGCGAGCGCCAGTCCGATGCCCGTGCCTCCGTACTTGCGCGTCCCGCCCATGTCCACCTGGTAGAAGCGCTCGAAGATCCGGTCCGCCTTCTCCGGAGGGAACCCGGGGCCGTCGTCTTCGACCACCACCTCGGTCCGCACGCCCACGTCGCGCACCAGGACGTTGACGTGGCCGCCCGGCGGGGTGAATTTGGTCGCGTTCGAGAGCAGGTTCAGGAACACGCAGTCGATCCGCTCGATGTCGCACCAGACGAAACTCGAGGGCGTGCTGGCGTCGAGCGCCAGCTCGATTCCCTTGCGTTGGGCGAGCGGCTGCACCTGGGCCACCAGCCCGCGCAGGTACTCGACGATGTCAAGCTCGGCGACCTTCAGGCGCAGCTTTGATTCCTGCAGGCGCGAGAGGTCGAGCAGATCGCCGATCATCTTCAGTAGCTTCAGCCCGCTGCGGAACATCGACTCGAAAGTCGAGCGGTGGGCCGCGGTCAGCTCGCCCATCTCTCCCTGCAGGATGAGCTCGAGGGGGGCCAGCAACATCGCCAGCGGCGTCTTGAACTCGTGCGTGATGTTGGCGAAGAGCTGCGACTTGAAGCTGTCCAGCGCCTTCAGCTCGTTGTGGGCGCGCTCCAGCGACGCCTTGGTCTCCTCCAGCCGGACCTGGCTCGCGAGCATCTCCCTCTGCGAGCGGTAGTGCATCACCTGCCCCGTCGCTGCGACGAACGCCATGCCGATCAGGAACATGAGGTTGGACGCGGCAATGCGTTCCTCGCCCACGCGGTGCAGGAGCGCGTTGGGGATGATGAACGACAACAGGACCATGACGGATTGCAGCGCGACGACCTGCGGGCGCCAGACGAAGATCAGACCCGTCGCGACGATGACCAGCGAAAGCCCCGCGTAATACGGCGAGGAGAGACCGCCGAGAAAGGCCGTCATTACGCTGATGCCGCCCGCAGCCAGCACCATGTATCCGGCGGTGAACAGGTTCGGATGCCGCGTGAAGATGCGGCGATTGACGACGAAGAGGAGCGCGATGGTGATGGCGAGGAAGATCGCGCGCGTGGTCCAGAGAAAGCGCAGCGCGTGAGGAGCGAGCACATAGTCGAGAGCGCCGAACCCTGGATAGAGTACGGCCCCCAACCAGAGCATGACGCGCATGCCCCGGCGGTTCCGTTCGACCAACCATTGCGTCCACGTGCCGTGGAATCCCGTGCTCGGACCCAGCATCAGTCCCGCGAGAATTCGAGGAACGGGTTGACGCCGGTTTCTTCCTCGAGAATGCGCAGGCGCGCGTCCGCGCATGCCCTCTGGCCCATCTCCAGAAGCTCGGCGCGGGAACGGTAGAGCAGAACCCAGTCCAAGTGGTGTTCCATGTACCACCGGCTGGGGTTTTCCGGCACCATGTTGGAGACGAGCAGCTGTCCTCCTGCGGTCAGCCGGGAGTAGAAGTCCCGCGCGAGCTGGACCGCCGTCGGAAGACGCAGGTAATCGAAGAGTCCCGCGGAGTAGATGAGATCGAACGTTCCGAACTCGTCGAAGAGCGTTCGATCCCGGAGCAGTCGCTTGATCGATTCGTGCAGGTACAGGATGCGGACGCCGGGACCTTCGCGGTTCTCGGTGAGCGGCTGCATGCGCCGGTAGGCATACGCAAGCGCGCCTTTGTCCTGGTCGAACAGCACCACCTCGAGCGGCGCGGGTAGGTGTGGCGTCTCGGAGAGCAATTCCAACAGCTCCTGCGCCGGGCCCGCGGCGATGCCGAGCACGCGCAGCGGTACGGAGCGGTTCTGCAGCCGCGCCTTGAGCCAGCGCTTGATCAGGTCCTTGCGCTGCCGTACCGCCCTGCTGGCGGCCATCTCGTCCGTCACCAGCGACATCGTCTTGGCAAAGAGAGTCGGTCCCTCGAATGGAAGCTCGTAGAGGAACCGCATCACTTCATAGTCGCCGGGATAACCGAAAGGCTTCTGGAAGGCGCGTCGGGCGGCGGGCGCCTGCATGAAGAAATCGTGCAGGTTCCGCCGAGAGTATTCGATGAGCGCCGGCGCCTCCCCATCCGGGATGTTCCGGATCGTGCCATCGATCTCCTCGACCGCCCTCACGAACTCGACGGCGATATGCGACCGGATGGCGCGGACGAGCTCCTCGCGCGCGCGAGACGCGTCTCCGTGGACGACGTGCCAGGGCAGCTCGACTTCCACGTGGCGAAGCTGCCGCTCCGCGTCTTCGAGAGACAGCCGCAGCTCGGAGACCAGCGTCTTGTATTTTTCGTGCCCCGCGATGCGCCAGGCGGGCCGGCTGGCCCGGTGTCCCACGAACGTCTTGATGCCGCGCAGTTCGAGGATCTCGTCGATGGAGACGAGGCGTCCCTCGAACGAGATGCCGACGATGGTGATGCCGCCGCTCTCGCGCACCGAGCCCACGCGCCCGTCTCCGCGATAGGCTTCGTGTGCGTCGAAGCGGACGCTCACCCCCGTCAGGCAATCGCCGACGGCGGGAACCAGGTCTTTCGGACACTCGAACGCGGCGCCGTTCTCGGACACGTCGAGCAGGGGACACTGTCGCTCGCCGCCCCCAGCGGTGATCGTGAGTTCCGAGCGCAGCGGAGCGAGATCGCTTGCGCGGTAACGCTGGGGCCGGAAGAAGACCTCCCGGCCCTGCGCTCCATCCAGCTCTTCGTAGTTGCGGACACGGTGCAGTGGGACGGTCAACTGGGATCCTCCGCAGGCTGGAGCCGCACTTCGAAGCGCGCGCCGCCTGACGGACGGTCGAGCACTGCGATTTCACCCTGATGAGAGTCGATGATCAGCTTGGCCATGTACAGGCCCATGCCCATGCCCCCCTCGCCTTTGCTGGAGACGAAGGGCTTGAACAGATTCTCCCTCACCGCCGCCGACACGCCCGGTCCTTCGTCCTCGACGGCGAAGACGACATGGCCGTTCTTGCGCGAAGCTTCGACCCCGATCTGGCGCCACTGCGCGGTCGCCTGCACCGCGTTGCGCACCAGATTCACCAGTACTTGCGTGAGCTTCTGGCGGTCGCCGTGAACGGGAGGCAGGCCCTCCTCGATGCTCACGGCCACCTTGTGCGCCCGGAAGCTCATGTCCATGCGGGCGATGGCCAGGGCGTCGTTCACTACCAGCGAGGGCTGCAGCATCGCCTTCTGGATGGTCAGGGTCCCGCCCCGGGCGAACTGGTGCATCGCCTCGAGCGTGTGGATGAGGTTGCCCACCCCTTGCATGCCCACTTGCACGCTCTCCATCACGTCGGGCGCGACATTGCGCTGCTCCAGCACGCTTTCGACGTAACCCAGGCTCACCATCAGATTCCGCAGGTCGTGGACCACCCCCGCCGCCAGCTTTCCCATGGTGCCCAGCCGCTCGAGGTGCAGCAGCTGCGACTGCGCGCTTCGGACTTGCACCAGGCTGGCATCCAGTTCGTCGGTCCTCTTCGCAAGCAGCCCGACGAGCCTCCGGATCGCCCGGGTCTGGTAGACGTGCTCGCTGGCTTGACGCACCGCCTCCAGGATGTCGTCCGGTTGCCAGGGTTTCTTCAGAAAGCGAAACACCCGCGCGCGGTTGATGGCGGAAATCAAGGCCGGCGGATCGGTGAAGCCCGTCAAGACGATGCCGGCCACGTCGGGCTTGAGGTTGCGGATCTGCTCTAGCAGCTCGACGCCGCTCATCTCCGGCATGCGCTGGTCGGTGATCACGACGTCGAGATCGGTTGCCCTGGCAATCTCGAGCGCCCGTGCGCCCGCCTGGGCCTCGTAGACGCGGTAGCCTGCCTCGAGGAAGTTTCGCAGAACGATGAGGTTCGGCTGCTCATCGTCGACGATAAGGATCCCCCCACTGCGGGTCTCCCCAACGCCGTGTAGCGCGATGAGCGAGCGAAGACTCTCGTCCAGCATCGCACGCCAGCATCCCCCTCTACGTGTAGTAAAGGCAACTTTTGATTCAGGCTTCTACGGGATATGGGCCAGCGGGCCAGCCCTAGGGGCCAGTTCTCCGTATCCGCTCGGGCCACGACGCGGTGCGTCAGTTACGCCTTTCGACCAACTGTCAGCGCGGCGTCAGCTACGCCTTTCGACCAACTCTCAGCGCGGCGTCAGCCAAGCCTTTCGACCAACTCTCAGCGCGGCGTCCGCTCCCCAGTCGCCACGTGCAGCGCGTCTTCCAGGGCGGCGATGCGCTCCCCGGCCTTCCGCAGCCTCCGGCAGAGCTCGCGCGCGATGTTCTGGTAGAGCAGGAGGTACGTCTTCAGATCCGTTTTGTAGAGCTTGTACAAATCCAGATTGGTCAACTCGTACAGGACCGAGTCCTTCTCGGCCGTACACGAGAACGGCCTCCGCTCCATCTCGATCAGCGAGGTGACCCCGAAGAAGTCGCCGGGGCGCATCATGAGAAGACGCGCCTGCGACCCGTCGTGGCAATGGCGCTTCATGATCAGGGCGCCCATTTGCACGATGTACATCGACTTGCCGTCGTCGCCTTCGGCGAAGAGGCACTCGCCGGCGGCGATGCGCTTTTCCTTGAGCATCGCGGCGACGGTCGCCACCACTTCGGGCATCAGCCCGCCGAAGAACGATGTCCTGGCAAGGAAGGCCTCGAGCTCGGGGTCGGCCATCACCGCCCAGCTTAGCTCACCGGTAGGACTCGAGGGGAGGGCAGGAGCAGACCAGGTTCTTGTCGCCGTATACGTGGTTCAGCCGCCCCACCGCCGGCCAGAACTTGCGCTCGCGCACCCAGGCCACGGGGAAAGCGGCGCGTTGGCGCGAGTAGGGGCGGTCCCAGGAGTCCGTGGTGAGCACCTCGGCAGTGTGCGGCGCTCCCTTGAGGACGTTCTGGTCGCGAGGCGTCTGTCCGGCCTCAATCTCGCGGATCTCCTCACGAATTCCGATCATCGCCTCGCAGAACCGGTCCAGCTCCGCCTTGGGCTCGCTCTCGGTCGGCTCGATCATCAGGGTCCCGATGACCGGGAACGAGGTGGTCGGCGCGTGGAAGCCGTAATCCATCAGGCGCTTCGCCACGTCGTCCACCTCGATGCCCGCGTCCCGCTTCACCTTGCGCAGGTCGACGATGCACTCATGGGCGACGAACCCGTTCTTGCCCCGGTAGAGCACCGGGAAGTGCTCGTCCAGGCGTTTCGCGATGTAGTTGGCGTTCAGGATCGCGACCTTGGTGGCCTGGGTCAGCCCCGACGCTCCCATCATCTTGATGTAGGCCCAGGAGATGAGAAGGATGCTCGCGCTGCCCCAGGGCGCTGCCGAGATGGCCCCGATCGCTTTGTCCCCGCCGGTGCGCACCACCGGGTGACCCGGGAGGAAGGGCATGAGGTGCTTCGCTACGCAGATGGGCCCCATCCCCGGTCCGCCGCCGCCGTGTGGGATGCAGAAGGTCTTGTGCAGGTTGAGGTGGCAGACGTCCGGCCCGAAGTCGCCGGGGCGGCAGAGGCCGACCTGCGCGTTCATGTTGGCGCCGTCCATGTAGACCTGCCCGCCGTGGCGATGCACGACATCGCAGATCCTGCGCACGTCCTCCTCGAACACGCCGTGCGTCGACGGATATGTGATCATCAGGGCGGCCAGGTTCTTTCCGGACTGCGCCGCCTTCGCCTCGAGGTCCTTGACGTCGACGTTGCCGTTCTCGTCCGTCTTCACCACCACGATGCGGTAGTTCACCATCGCGGCGGAAGCGGGATTGGTTCCGTGTGCCGACTGCGGGATCAGGCAGACGTTGCGGTGCGCCTCGCCGCGCGACTGGTGGTACGCCTTGATCACTTGCAGTCCCGCGTACTCGCCTTGCGCGCCGGAGTTCGGCTGCAGCGAGACGCCCGGAAAGCCGGTGATCTCCGCCAGCATCGCCTCCAGCTCCTGGAAGACCTGGGCGTAGCCGGCCGCCTGGGACCGCGGAGCGAAGGGGTGCAGCCGCGAGAAGGCGGGCCAGGTGATGGGCAGCATTTCCGCGGTGGCGTTCAGCTTCATGGTGCAGGAACCGAGCGGGATCATGCTGCGCGTCAGGGAGAGATCGCGGGACTCGAGCAGGCGCATGTAGCGCAGCATCTCGGTCTCGCTGTGGTGCGTGTTGAAGACGGGATGGGCGAGATAGCCGCTCTGCCGCGCCAGCGCTGCCGGGATCCGGCTCTCCTCGCCCTCCGCGTCCGGCACGGTGCGTGCGCCCGCGAAGGCGGCGAGGACGTCGCGCACGTCCTCCGCCGTGGTCGTCTCGTCCAGAGAGACGCCGATGGTGCCCGCGTCGATGCGGCGGAGGTTCAGCTTCCCCGCCAGGGCGGCGGCGAGGACGGCGTCGGCCTGCGCGGGTTCGACCCGCGCCGCCACCGTGTCGAAGAACTGATCGTGCCGGAGCTTGTACCCGAGCCGGGCCAGCCCGCGCGCGAGCTGCACCGTGAGCCCGTGGACGTACTGGGCGATGGCCTTGAGGCCCCTGGGCCCGTGGTAGACGGCGTACATCGAGGCGATGATCGCCAGCAGCGCCTGCGCGGTGCAGATGTTGCTGGTCGCCTTCTCCCGGCGGATGTGCTGCTCGCGGGTCTGCAGCGCCATGCGCAAGGCGGTATGGCCCTGCGCGTCCACGGAGACGCCGATGATCCGCCCGGGCATGTGGCGCACGTACTCGTTCTTCGTCGCGAAGTACGCCGCGTGCGGCCCGCCGTAGCCGAGCGGGACGCCGAACCGCTGCGTCGATCCCACCGCGCAGTCGGCGCCGAGCTCGCCCGGAGGCGTGAGCAGCGTAAGCCCGAGGATGTCGGCGGCGATCACCACCAGCGAGCCGCTGGCGTGGGCCTTCTCGATGAAGGGCCGCGGATCGCGGATGGCTCCGTCCGTCGCGGGATACTGCAAGAGGGCGCCGAAGATCTTCTGCTTCGCTGGATCGAAGGTAGCGGGATCGCCGACCACGATCTCGATCCCGAAGGGCAGGGCGCGCGTGCGCACCACATCGATGGTCTGGGGGTGGCAATCCTGCGCGATGAAGAACGCATTTCCCCCGTTCGGCGCGACGTTGTGGAACATCGTCATCGCTTCCGCCGCCGCCGTCCCCTCGTCGAGAAGCGAAGCATTCGCGACCGGCAACCCGGTCAGGTCCTCGACCATGGTCTGGTAGTTGAGCAGCGCTTCCAGGCGGCCCTGCGAGATCTCCGGCTGGTAGGGCGTGTACTGAGTGTACCAACCGGGGTTCTCCAGGATGTTCCGCTGGATCACCGGCGGAGTGACCGTGTCCGAGTAGCCCATCCCGATGTAGCTGCGGAACACCTGGTTCTTCGCCGCGATCTCCTCGACCTCGCGCAGCAACCCGAACTCCGACCGGCCGGGCGGCAGATCGAGCGGCTTTTGCAGCCGGATCGCGGCGGGCACGGTGCGGTCGATCAGCTCGTCCAGGTTCCGCACCCCGAGGACCGCGAGCATCTCCTCGATGTCCCGGCTGTCCGGCCCGACATGGCGGTCGACGAAACGATCGGGGTGACGGGTCGGCTTCATCTCGCGGGCTCCTTCCGGGAAGCGGCGCAAGATAACGGGGATTCCCGCGGTCTGCTAGAGTGCAGTCTCATGAACCTGACGGGCGATCCCGAAGGGCTGGCAACACTGAAGTCGTTCCAGGAAGGGAACCGGGACTACCTCAAGTTCCTCATCCAGGAAGCCCGCACCGTGTTCGAGCACCAGGTCGACTTCAAGAACGCCGAGGGGGCGCAGTTCCGGCTGCATTTCGACGTGAAGACCGGCGACTTTCGGGTGGAGAAGAAGCCTTGAAACGGCAGTCGCGCGTAACCCCCGGAATTGTGGACGTGTGACCGCTTTCGCAAGCGGTGCGTCTATAATCGGGACTCGTGCGCCACACGACACTCGCCATCCTTTTGCTCGTGATCTCCGCTTGCACCTTGGGACGCGCCAGCGGCCGCCGGGCGGCCGAATTTGATCCGGGCAGCGCCGAATCCGGCTTGGGCAGGGATCGTCCCTACGTCTGGCGCGGTACCGGCGAAGACGGCGCCATCGACGCGGCGAACGCAGCGATCGCGGCCGGGTGGGTGGCCGGCACGGCGGCCCTGACGCCGGATGAACCTTCGGGCGCGCTGTGCGAGGGGGCCCAACCGGGGGATCCGCCGCACACCTGTCCGGCCAAGGCCGGCGACGACCGCTAGAATCGCAGCGGCCGGCGCGCGATCCGGTAGAGCAGCAGTCCCATCACCGCGAAGCACACGACGCCCAGAACCTCGTAGCCTCCGTCGCCCAGGCCGCGCGTGAGCACCGCGTGCAGGCTGAGCGAATCGACAGCTTCGCCCACCTTGTCGCTCCAGTGCAGGAAGGCGACTACCGTCCCGGTGAGCGTTCCTCCCGCGACCAGGCCGGTGGCGAACAGGCTTCCGGCGCCGACGTCGTCGCCGTGGCCGCCTGCGGACTTCACACCGGAGCGCCTGTCGACGATGCCCTTGATGGCGCCGCCGACGAAGATGGGTAGCGTGGTGGAGAGCGGCAGGTAGGCGCCCACCGCGAAGCTCAGCGGCGAGACGCCGCAGAGCTCGATGGTGATGGCCAGGAACACGCCGACCAGCACGAACTGCCAGTCCAGGTTCTGCGAGAGCAAGCCGCGGATCAGCGTTGCCATCAGCGTGCCCTGCGGGGCGGGGAACGCCTCGGTGCCGATCTGGTGGCGCACCAGACCGGTCGCCGCGTCGATGGTCGGCTTGTCCAGGACCTGGATGGTGAACCCGATCACCGCCGCGGCCACCGCGACGCCGATGAGCAGTCCGATCTGCTGGTATTTCGGAGTGGCGCCGACCAGGTATCCGGTCTTGAGATCCTGCGAGGTCGCGCCCGCGTTGGCGGCGGCGATGCACACCATGCCTCCCACGCAGAGGGCCATCGGCTGGTACATGTCGTCCGACCACCCGAGCGCGAGGAAGAGCAGGCAGGTCGCCATCAGCGTGGCGATGGTCATGCCGGAGACGGGGTTCGAGCTGGTCCCGATCAGGCCGACGATCCGCGATGCCACCGTGACGAAGAAGAACCCGAAGACGACGATCAAGACGCCGAGCAGGAGGCGGCCGGCGAAATTGCCCGGAAGGAAGGGCAGTACGGCCATGATTCCCACCAGCGCGAGGCTGCCGAGCGCCGTCACGCCGAGCGGGAGGTCCTGCTCGGTGCGTTTCGCGCTCGCCGCACCCGCTCCTCCGCGGAGCGAGGCGAGGCTGCCCTTGAAGCTCGACACGATGGTCGGCAGCGTCTTGAGCAAGGTGATGAATCCGCCCGCGGCCACCGCGCCGGCGCCGATCTGCCGCACGTACGCGTAGTAGATGGCGCGGTTCAGCTCCGCGAACGTGTGTGTCGCGGGGTTCCATCCATAGTTTCCCGGCTTCGCCAGATCGGTGAGGTAGCCCAGCTTCACCAGCTGCGTGGCGATGGTCACAGTCGGGACCAGCGATGCGATCAGGGGAATGATCCCCAGCCAGGCCAGCACGCCTCCCGAGACCAGCACGCCGGCGATCCGCGGCCCGATGATGTACCCGACCCCCAGATATTCGGGGGTGATCGACGCGTTCACGGTGGCGGCCGGAAAGATGCGGCTGCTCGCCCTGGTCACGTAGCCCGGCACCTCAGCGATCACCTTCAAGATCTGCTGCAGCATCGCGTAGACGATGGCGAACCCCAGGCCCATGTATGCGGTGCGCGCCATCTCGCCACCCCGCTCGCCGGCGATCAGCACCTGGGCGCAGGCGGTTCCTTCCGGATAGGGCAGGTTGCCGTGCTCCTTGACGATCAGCGCGCGCCGGAGCGGCACCATCATCAGGACCCCCAGCATTCCTCCGAGCAGCGCGAGCGTGAAGATGGTCCAGTAGCTGAAGTAGCTCGCTCCGACGCTCTGGCGCGTCGCAGGATCGACGGCGAGGAAGAGGAAGCCGGGGAGGGTGAACACGACGCCGGCGGCGATGCTCTCCCCCGCCGAGCCGATGGTCTGGACGATGTTGTTCTCGAGGATGGTCGATCCGCCGAGCTTTTTCAGCAGCGAGATCGCCAGCACCGCGATGGGGATGGAGGCGGAGACGGTCAGCCCCGCCTTCAGCGCCAGGTAGACCGTCGAGGCGCCGAAGATGAGGCCGAAGAGCGCGCCGACTGCGATGGCCTTGGGAGTGAACTCCGGGACGCGCGCCTCGTCCGGAACGTAGGGCTTGTGCTCCACAACCGGCGCGCCGGCTTCCGCCATGTCGGTCCCCCTCGAAGGCACTCGCCGTGCCTTTGCGCGCGAACCAGGTCCGCGAGCGCCCCAGCGATGGGGGCGGGCGGTTCAGTACCCGAGACGTGCGCTGGAGGTCAATCAGGCCGCCGGCGGCCCGCTACTCCACCTGGTCGCCGAGGGGAACCTTGAGCCCGGTCGAAGCGTTCCGCTCCACGTGCACGGCGGGTGGGCGCCCGGGCCCCTGGTCGCGCTGAAGGCGTGCCGATTCCCGCCGGGCTTCCTTGCGCTGCTTCCTGCGCATCCACGCCGGCGTCTGCTCGTGCTGCGAGAGCTGCGAGAGGAAAAACACGGTGGCGCCCGCGCCGATCAACGCGGCCGCGGCGAACCCCCAGCGGCGGCGCTGGCGGCTCAGGGCGTACCGGCGGCGGCGGTTCAAGGCATATCGCGCGATCTGCACCACTGCGGCTACCTTCACGAGTCGGCGGATTTTCATGGGCCGAAGCTAGCCACGGCCGCCGCAGGCGGCTCAGTGGCTACGCTTGAGCGCCAGACATGGCACGGCCGCCGCAGGCGGCTCAGTGGCTATGTCGGATCGCGGTGACTCGCTTACTCCCAGCGGACAGGCAGGCGGATCTCCGCTCCTGCGCCGTCGAGCCGCAGGACCTCGGCGTCGCCGACGGAGCCCTTCACATTGCAGAGGTCGTAGATGGTGAGGAGGTTGCCGCGGATCTGCTCGAACAGCGAACGGTGGATCTCGCCGCCTTCGATGCGCGCCACCACCGTGCCCTGCTTGGCGGTGCCCGGCTCGTACTGGAAGCTGAACCCCCGCACCACCATCGAGAAGAATCGATCCAGGTGCCCGAACATGGAGGCTGGGGTTTGTCCGAAGAGCGAGAGCGCCATCTTCAGCACCGGCGCGATCAGGGTCGTCGAGAACTGCTTCCCCGCCGCGTGGCCCAGATCGGCAACCAGGTCGGGTGAGCGCGCGTACAGCACTCTCTCGATCTCCTCCAGCGGCGCGGAATCCTGCCAGGCGAACGCGAAGGGGGGCTTCTCCAGCATCTTGCGTGAGGGGGCGGTCAGTTTCGCCTTGATCTCCTCGAGCAGTCCGCGCTCGATGAGGAAATCGGAGACCAGGCGGTACACGGTGCCGAGACAGCCCCGAGCATCAACGCTCATGCGTGATCCAGAGCAGGATCAGAATCGCTGCGGCCGTCGCGATCATCCAGGCGCCAATGATCCACCAGCGGCGTGTGGGTCCGCCAGTAATCAGCAGGACCGCCGCGGTCCAGGTCGGGGCCAGATCCAGCCCGGGGACCGCCTCGGCCGCGAGGGCCGGCAAGAGCACCCAATGAAAGCCGAGGAGCCGGATCAGAACGACCGCGACGACCAGGTCGAGCGCGTCGTTGAAGGGCGACGCGAATCCCTCGCCGAAGATCGGAGCGATGGCGATCTGCAGCGCGTCCGCAGCCAACGCCAGCCCGCGCGCGGCGCGGATCCTACCGGGCGTAGCTCGCGTCGGTGCCTTGGAAAGCGCGGTGGAGCTGGTCGGCTCGATCGATGATCTCCTTCGGGAGCGGCTTCGCCATTGCGTCGATGGCGGCGTCCAGCTGTTCTACGGACGCGGGTCCCAGCAGGATGGAATCGACGCCGGGGCGGGCAGCCACCCATTGGTAGGCCAGCTCCACCGGCGTTCGACCCGCTTCCAGGGACAGCCTGGCGAATGCGTCCGCCAGCTCGAAGAAACGGTCGGTGAGATACCGGTTCTGGTACATCGGGTTCTTGTCGAAGCGCGACCCTGCTTCCAGCGGCGCGTCCCGCTTGAGCTTGCCGGCCAGGAGACCTCCGGCCAGCGGGTTGTAGACGGTGGTATGGACGCCGTACTTCCGGGCGAAGCGGAAGTACTCGACCTCGAGCTGGCGGACGAGCAGGTTGTACATCTGCTGCGACACGCGCGGCTTGAGGCCGGCCTGGATCATCTCCAACAGTTGCCAGGAAGCGAAGTTCGAGGCGCCGAACGCCCCCACCTTTCCGCTCGCGATCAGCTTCTCCATCGCCCGCAGCGAGGGCTGCAGAGGTCGCGAGTGATCGGGCTTGTGGAAGTAGTACAGCTCGACGCGGTCGGTCCCCAGCCGGCGCAGGCTTTCCTCGAGAGCCGCGGAGATCCGCTCCGGCGCCAGACCCTCCGGCTCGGTCATGCTGGCGCCGATGCCGACTTTCGTGGCGATGCGCGCCTTCGCGCGGCGGCTTCCCAGCGCGCGGCCCAGGATCCGCTCGGATTCGCCCCCGACGTACGCGTTCGCCGTATCGAAGAAAATCAGCCCGCGTTCCAAGGCCCTGTGAACGATGCGGTGCGCCTCCGGTTCCGGGGTGCGCTTGCCGAAGTTCATCGTGCCGACCACCAACGCGGGCGGGACGGCGTCGTTCCGGGGATCGAGGTAGCGGTCCATCCCGGGAGGATGCCTCAAGGTGGGCAAAGGTGCGAGTCCGGGGCTTGCGTTCAAGTTCGTCCTTGCGGTTGTTTTACACCTGCAATGCACAAGGTCCTTGTGGTCGACGACGAGCCTGAGCTGGTGCGCATGATCGGGCAGACGCTCGGGGCGGCAGGGTTCACCGCGGTCGGCGCTGCTTCGGGCGAGCGCGCGCTCGAGCTCGTCGGCCAGCAGGAGTTCGACGCGGCGCTGGTGGACAAGAACCTCGGCCGCGGCATCGACGGCGTGGAGGTGCTGCGCCACCTGCGCAAGAGACAGCCGCGCTGCGCCTGCATCGTCATGACCGCGTTTCCATCGATGGGGTCCGCCGTGGAGGCCTTGCGCATCGGGGCCCAGGACTACGTCGAGAAGCCCTCGCCCGAGCTGGACACGATCGCCGACCGGGTGCAGTCGGCGATCCGCGCCATCCAGCTGCGCGACGAGCGGGACGGCCTGCTGCGAAAGCTCGCGGTGCTCGAGGACGAGCTGAAGGGAAAGGACCAGCAGATCCGCGAGCAGAGAGTCGCGTTGGCGATCACGGATCGGGTCATCGCCGTCCGCGTGGACGAAGCCAGGGAGCTCTTCCAGGCCTCGGCGCGCCGGCGAGACGAGCGCCTTCTGGAGTCGGCGGAAGTGCTGCTCACGCTGGCGCACGGGCTTCGGGGGAGCGAGAAGCTTGTGAGCGCGATCGAAGGCCACCTCGCGTCGCTGCGCGCAAAGTAGCGACTACGCTTGAGCGCGGTTACTCGCGGCCCGGTTATGAGATTCGTTCCAGTATCGTTCGGTATGACGCCGCCGAGTTGCATGGCCCTGCGCCGCCGCGGCAGAAAGCGAGCCCGCCGGCG
>Ga0209526_10000206_pt1 | contig 36946 bp, 37 predicted proteins | sample JacPinW_OM2H0_M1_FD_188566 | JGI IMG/M metagenome (GOLD analysis project Ga0209526, IMG submission 188566) | Forest soil microbial communities from Algoma, Ontario, Canada - Jack Pine, Ontario site 1_JW_OM2H0_M1 (SPAdes) (version 2) | ecosystem: Environmental > Terrestrial > Soil > Boreal... | reverse complement strand
AGCAAGGTTCCCGCTCGACCATCGAGGCATCGCTGCTGCCTCCGCCGCTGCACATGGCGCCGTCGTTCCTGTTCTTCGGCGCGCTGAATTTCGCGGACAAGCGGGCGATTGCGAGCGCGCTACTCTCGATTGCACGGGCGGGGGGCGATCCGCCGGGTATCGACGGAAGGTCGATGCTCGATTGGCTGCACCAGATGAGGCAGACGCCAGGTGCAATCAAGCGCTTTTGGCGCGTCGTTCTCGTGAGCGCGCTTGACGAAGAACTGGCGCGCACCGATGCCCGCTATGGAGTCGACGTTTTCTGGAAGGCATTTCTTGGGAGCCGCGGCGGATATCGCGTTGGCATACCCTCGGTGCCGCTTGCCGATCTGTATCGCGGCTGTGGCGCTGCCATCGTGGATCGCGGAGGTGAGGTGCGTTTGCGTTGCGGGGTTCGCGAAATCCGTGTGCGGGACAGCAATTTTGCAGGTGCCGTTTTGGCGGATGGTTCCGAAGTCATGGCTGACGCTTGCATAGCCGCCGTGTCGCACGACGCATTACCGAAATTGCTACCAGCGGAAATGAGAGCCGATGGCCAGCCTCTTGCGGGATTGCAACATGTCAAGAGTTCGCCGATCACGGGAGTTCATCTCTGGTTCAATCGCCCGGTGATGGCGGAGCCGTTCCTCGCGCTTCTTGACCACACGACACAGTGGGTCTTTAACAAGTCGAGGCTCTACGGCGTGGACGAAACCGGCGAGACGAATTCGGGTCGAAGGCAAGAAACCGGCTCCCATGCCAAGACGAACGGCCAATACTTGCAGCTGGTGATCAGCGCATCCTATGATCTCGTGCCGCGCTCGCGGCAGGAAATCATCGATCTTTGTTTGCGTGAGCTGGCAGACGTTCTTCCTGACACGCGTGGAGCAAGACTGGTGAGGGCCACGGTCATCAAGGAAGTCAACGCGACGTTCTCTCCTGCGCCCGGTGTGAATCGCTGGCGCCCGGGACAGGAGATCGGCATGAAAAATCTCTGTCTCGCGGGCGATTGGACGCGGACCGGCTGGCCAGCGACTATGGAGGGAGCGGTCCGCAGCGGCTATCTGGCGGCCGAAGCGCTGCTGGCCCGATTCGGGCATCCGCAAACCTACCTGCGGCCCGACTCGCCACCCGAGGGCCTCAGTAAATTCTGGGTAAGACGAAAGGCGGCTCGCCCTCTATGACAGAACCGAACCAGGGAACGAGGAAGGCCGGATGTATGCTTCGAAGCAACGGGCGAAGGGAGGAATGGGCGATCGAAGGCCCGCTTCTGGGCGTGCTGATGGATTTCCCGCTCGATCCGCGAGATCGCGAGACCTTGCTTGCCGCGGACTTTTCGAACCGGTGGGGCGGCTATATGGAGCGCAGCCGCGATCGAGTGCGCACGTGGCACCGGACCCAGGGAGGGATTCGATACGAAGCGGATTCGGAGCATTCGGCCAAGTGCGTGTGGCATACATCGGCCGCCGGGAACCGAAGGCGGCCCATTTCCGGTCGGGGCACGCGTGGCCGATGCGCGTTCGGTTCGGGCAGGCCTTTGGCCGTTCGCTGCCAGGAACCGACGCAGCCGATCCCACCGGCGTGTATTTCGGGATCTCCACGGGCCAGATATTTCGCACGCGGGGCGAAGACGACGACTGGAGCTTGCCTTGCCGATTTATGCAGTCGAGGCGCTCGGTCCGCACGCCTGGTGGCGGGGTCAAATCGTGCTGATGCACGGCTCGTGATTTCTGCACACCAGCGTGAAGATGCCGAACCGCACACCTCTTTTCGGAGTATGATAGGGGGAATCCCCCCAGGAGGTCTTCATGGAGCGGAAGTATAAGCAAAGGGGCTATCGCGACCGCGAAGCAGATGATAAGAAGCGCGATCGCACCGAACGGCCGACCGAGCCGCGACCGAAACAGGACATGCTCGGGCCGCGTACGCCTCGGATGGTCGGAACCGTGATGAGGGCTCGCTGCTCGAGTTGCGGTGCCGTTTTGATGCCAGGCTTCGATCCGAACGGTGTATGTCCTCGATGCCATTTCGAGTTGCACTGCTGCAAACAGTGCGTTCATTTCGATACCGGCAAGCAGTTCGAATGCAATCAACCAATCCCGAAACGTATTGCGAAGAAGGACGCAAAGAACAACTGCACGTTTTTTGAGTTTCGCATGACGGTAGAGAAGGACACGTCGCCTGTGACCTACGCCACGAGCGCCCCCGCCCCGACCACCGCCGCACGGCCGAACGACGCGCGCAAAGCCTTCGAGGATCTCTTCAAGAAGTAGCTTCGTTTGAATAAACGGAAGCTCCGGGTGCCAGCAACACAAATTCCTGCTTCGACGCCCGTCGAAAATCGCTTTCTCGCTACCCAGTCTTGCTGCGAGCGCGGCCGCGAAGGCCGATGTTCGATTCGAGCGTCCAGGTCCTCGTGAACCCCGGTCTTACCTTGGTGGAAGGGGAAAGAGGGTAGGCTCCCTCGAGGGTTCGCTCGCGATGGATTCGAGCTGCGGATAGCGGTGCCGCAGCGTTTCCGGGATCTTTAGTTTGTTTCCCGTAAGGATGTGAATGAGCTGAAGAGCGTTCACGATGGATTTGGCCTCGAAATGATTATTGGCTACCACAAAGGTCAACTCCGTGTGCTCGGCAACGTGACGGATTCGTTTGGCCCAGGGTTCGAGTTCCTGTTCGGAGTAGAGGTAATTGTAACGCTCATAGGCCGGCGTTTCGGGCTCGTCGGCAAACCAGGTATCGTAACGGCGGCCGTGCAGGCGGACGTAACCGATCGCGGCAGTGGCCCGCTCGGTCGGCTCGACCGAGCGCCCGATCACCGGCTGGTCGATGTTGCAGACGCCCGCATGGTGCTCGTGCAAGAGTTGGTAGAATTCATCACGAATCCAGGAGGAGTGGCGCACCTCGACCACGAGGGGATAGTCGCCGAATACAACCAGTAGCTTCTTCAGGCGCGCAAGATTCTCGGGCGTGTTGTGGAACGAAAATGGAAACTGGAGGAGCACGGCTCCAAGCCGCCCTGCGGTTCGCAAAACGTCGAAACCCAACCGGACAGCATTCACGTCCTCGGCATTGGTTTCTTCTTGGTGGGTGAACTTTTGCCAGAGCTTTGCAGTAAAAAGAAACCGCGGGTTCCGAGCGACAAGATCGATCCATTGTGCCGCAAGCGCAGGCCGCAGCGGCTGATAAAACGAGGTATTGATCTCAATCGTTTCGAAGAATTCGGACAGATAGGTTGCCTCGTGAAAATCACGCGGACGGGGCGACGGATAAAGGATGCCGTTCCAATCCGAGTAGGACCACCCGGCGGGCCCGACGAGAATCCGTGCCGGGACGTTTGGTCTGGACTTGCTCTTTAAGGTCACGATGCGTCACGCTGGGCGATCTCGCAGGGTATGATGGCCCCTGCAAGCTGTCAATCCCCGCCCGGGCCCCGCCCGGGGTCGTGCGAGCTAAGGTCTTGCCCCGAAAACCGGATAGGAAGCCGATAGGGCGGACCACGAGTTGCAACGTCCTGGTCGGAGCGTTATTCTGGACCTGCTGCTATGCGAATGCCCCTTCCGGTCGTCAACCCTGTCACAAGGTGCGCAAATGAGAATCAGCTTCAGCAACATCGAACCCGGGGTTCGCAAGTTACTTGAGGATGAATTCGCACATCGCATCGAAAAGCTGAATCGCCTGCTGAAATGGTACGCGCCCGATTTGGTCGAGCTTCACAGCTCGATCGAAAAGAGGTCTCGAAAGAGCGAGTTCAGCTTCTCGTTGAATCTGGCTCTGCCGACGGGAACGCTGCATGCAACAGGCGTTCGTGCGGATGTGCGTACGAGCGCAAAGGCAGCGTTTGCTGAAATCGAAGCTCAGGTGAAGAAGCACCAGCAGAAATTGCGTAAGGATTACCTCCGGAAGCGCAAGCGCGGCCGCAGTGTTTCCAAACTGGGAGAGGTTCTGTCTTCTGATTGAGAGCCTGATCACGAGGCCTCCCGCACTCGGATCCGAGGTCTTCGGCCTCGTGTTTTTATCAAGCGTTCCCGAGCTCGCGCGGCCGGGCACGCGGAGCATGCGCGGTGGCTCTTTGGGCGCAGGATATGATTGCACAAAGTAGTGCAATCATATACACTTGCACAAGAGTGTGCATATGGACGGGAAACTGTGGGGCGTGCTGGTCGCCGATGTCGTGGATTCTGGCGCGACGCATGATCTGCGCGCTCAGCTCGGCGCGAAACTGCGGGGCGCAACCGTGGCCCACCTGGAGGAGAGGCGAATTCGATTGCCGTACGCGGTCACCGCGGGAGATGAATTCCAAACCATCGCTTCGGAACTGTGCGAGATACCTGGCCTGGTCTTTGAACTGCGGCGGCGAATGAGGCCACTCCAATTGCGAATCGGAATCGGTGTCGGCCTGGTTTTCGGCCGTCTGCGTCCGCCGGTCAATCAACTGGGAGGTCAAGCATTTGAATTCGCTCGAACCGCCATTGCAGAAACCAAGGAGCGTCGGGCTCACACGGAATGGAGAACTCGGTTCCACTCGCCGAAGGGAGACTTCGACCTAGTGGCGAATTTGATTTACGGCCTGCACGATGCGCTTGTCGACAGCCTATCAGAGAAGCAATGGGAGACAGTCGATGCCTACTTGGCCAAGAAGCGCGTCGATCTTGCAGCAAAAGCGCTCGGGATCAACGCTTCGACCGCCTCGCGAAACCTCAGAAGGAGCCATTACTGGTACTCTCTGGAAACGATCAGAAGCATGAAGAAAATCATGGAGTCTTCCTTCCCCCAGATGCACGGATCTGTCCCAAAAGAAAGGATTGCATGAAATCATGCATGCACTGGTGACGGGTTTTCTCGCTCTGTATGTAGCTCATTTGCTGACGGACTTTGTCTTCCAATCGGATCGCATGGTGGCTTGGAAGCAGCGCGGGAACGTTTTGGGCTATGCGGAGCACGGTGGGGCTCATCTGCTCACCGCACTGTTACTTTTGAGTTTCGCCCTGCCAGAGTCCGCTCAGACCTTTCGTTTCTATGGAGTCACTGTCGGCCTAACTCTGATACATCTGGGGATCGACTGGGGAAAGCTGCGGCTTGTCGGTTCGAACCGGATGCAGGATGGTGCGACGGCATTTCTGCTGGACCAAATCTTGCACGGGGTCACCGTATGCATCGCGGCATGGCTGATTGTGAAGACCCCCATCGGAGAACTGATCTCGAGGCTGGCTTGGTTTCAGTCGCAAGCCGAAAGGACTCTGCTTCTGCTGGCTGTGTACGTGGGAGTCATTTTCGGAGCAGGATACCTCGTTCGTTTCGTTACGAAACCGCTGCTCAAAGGTGACCTCCACATCGCCGGGCAAACGACCAATGAACTTCAGAATGCGGGAATGTATATCGGTTGGCTGGAACGATTCCTCGTCTTGACGGCACTCCTGCTTCAGTCACCGGCGACCGTGGGATTAATCCTGACAGCAAAATCGATCGTGCGATTTCCGGAGCTCAAGTCCATTCGGTTCGCGGAGTATTTCCTGATTGGAACTCTCCTGAGTCTGAGCGTTGGAATTCTGGGCGCTGTCATTCTGCTGAAGGCATTCTACGGAACGGTGATGCTTTCCAAGTGAAGCCGACCACTCGAGCTCGAAACAACCGATGAACCCGACCTGGTTTTCTTTGCTCACGCAAACGCCGCGAGAAAGGCGCTAAAGGCAACGAACACGCCCGCAAGTGACCGATGCGACGGCCGCTCGCGGGCATCTCGTACTACGAGACTAGCAAGACACAATGCACGGCCGCTCCGGCAAGCACGCCGCTCGACTGCCTTGCCACGCAAACCAGGATCGCCTTAACGGCGAGCAGATGGGCCAACTCCAAGAACACTGCTTCGGTCGCGCATCTTTCGCGAGGTGCCCATGTCGAATGCGAGATCCCGAGATTTTATCGAGTGCGCCGAACACGCCGCCAGATGGCGCATGGGGAGAACCACGAGCAGCTAAATGCGTGGCGCGCCGTGCGAATTGTCCTCCCGGCCGCCGGCACCGGCGCGCCCTATCGTTGCTGTCTGCCCCAGGGAGGATCTATTTCAGATGAGTACCCCCATCTCGCCGCTGCGGGCCGGTCGGTGTCGAGCGCCCGGCGGTTCTTAAATTGGGTGCACAATCAGGTGTTAGGGCATGGTTGTTGCGGCGCGACGGCGAGGTCGTCTACAGTTTGCGAAGACCTCTCGAAAAGCCTTGGATCCGATTGTCATCAGTACAGCGAAGGTCGCGGTGATCCCCCCAGCAGAGCTGTGCTGACGTTCGCGATCGTGTGCGTGCCTTCCTTGCCTCCCCAGGCAAACAGCAGCCAAACCTCGGGAAAGCCTCCTGCGCGCAGCGTCAGTCCGGTCGAAAAGCTGTGTGCCAGGTGATTAAAGCCGATCTCGCCGCGGGTGAATGCCACCTTCCCTTCGTCAATCTGAAACGTAAAACCGAGCGGGCCATAGATCGAGTGCTCAAGGCTCTCTCGCAACAACAGTAGATTCGGTGCGCGGAAACGGTAATCCTGGTAGCTGGCGAGTGACGGCTCGCCATTTATGTCCGAGCCGCCGAGAGTTGGCTGGAAGTAGAAAGGCACCACATGCGTTGCGGGAGCCATGGACTCGGAGATCAGCAAACGTATGCCGATGCTGCCTTCCCGGTTGCGACTAATGGCCGGGCATTTCCCTCCAAGGCCCTGCGAGCATTCGTCTGGCGTGTTGAAATCCCTCGGGAACATTGATCGGGTCGTCCGATACAGCGGAAACACATGCGACAAGTCCGCGGTGAAGCGGGCAAATGAGAATGCAGAATGGGACGGGGCGACGAACTGTTGAAAATTGATGAGGTAATTTAACTGAACATGATCGGAGAAAAAAGAGGGCCGAATCCGGATGCCTTCCCCGAACTGCAGGAATCCGGGCTGAGTGGTCAGTCCGGGAGCTGTTGCTTCGGTGTAGATCTGTTCGATCGACGGACTCGGCTGGTTGTGACTTCCACGGACATCGACAAACCGCCCGTTTAATTCGCCAATCAGGGAAACGTTCAGCGCGCGAAAGACCGGCTTTATGGCGTTGGCTCCGACAATCGTCTCCCCCATGCCAAAGAAGGCACGATCGGCGCTAACCGTATGGGGGCCGAGGCCAAAAAAATAGACCTTGTTGAGGGAAATCGACTGCGCGTAGAGGTTGAACACGGTGTATTCGTGAACCGCGAGACGGGACTTTGGCGGTGGGCCCTTACCTGAAACGGGCCTAATGTGTTCAATGGGCGTGTGGACCAGCTTTAGATAGGCACCCGCTCGCCAAGATGCAATGTTCGAAGCGGCTGCATCTGCGCTCCAACTGATTCGCCAGACCTCGTTCGGAGTCTTGTGGCCGATATAGGCCAACCCAAGGCCGAAACGGTTCCGTGGTGCAATGATGCCGACGGCAATGTGCACGGGCTTACCGGTGAACAACTCCTCGGCGCAGCTGCCAAGCGACTTAACGTTGGTACTGAAACAACTGTCCCGGAGCTTTTCGACTTCGCTTGGTGAATCGGTGTGTAGGTTGACGGGAGGCTGGTCAGGGGATTGGGTTTGCTGCGCCCGGGCCGTTCCCGTAACCAGGAGCAGGAGAATTAAAAAAGTTCGTCGCATCGAATCCTCCTCTATTGCGCTTGGCCCTTGGAGGCCTGCGGGTGCAACCTTGCCGTCACCTTCTGGATGTAGCCGCTCGCCTGGCGTTCGGTTTTGATCGCGTGGATGTCAATGCCCGTTCGTTGGTCGGGCGGAAGAGTCTGCTCGACCTTCTGCAAATGAAGGAGCTGTTCCTGAAGCAACAAGGAGACAGGGCGGTCCTTGTTGGCCGCACCCGAAGCCGGTTTGGCGAGTCGGATCACATTGGAGGAGCTGCCAGCTCGAGCCCGGGGAGCGAATCCCTCGCCCGTGTCGAAAACAACATAGTCCGTTCTGGGGGCAGCCAGCGAAAGAAGATCGAGAAACGTGTCGGCGTTTTTTTCTCTCGGCGATCGCGGATCGTAGCTCTCCAGGAAGAATTTCGTTACCGTTGCCGGGATCGATGCATGTTCGAAGGTGCGCCCATCGACCACAGTGGCTTCAGGAATCCATGGCGATATCAGAACTGCCGGCACGCGAATGCCCAGACGGTCAAATGCGAAGGGCGCTCCGGTCCCGGTGGCATCGCCTGAGGCCGTGAAACCATCCGGCATACACGCCGGCGGCGGCACATGATCGTAGATCCCCCCATGCTCGTCGTAGACGACCAACAGGGCCGTACTCTCCCACAGTGTGGGGTTTTCGCGGATGGCGTTGTAGACCGACGCAATAAAGATCTCGCCAGCCTGCACGTTGTGATCCGGGTGCTGGTCTGATGCCAATTCCTCGCCCCCATCTCCGTCATGGTCGTTGTAGTTCGGCTCGATGAAACTGTATTCAGGAAGAGTTCCCGCTTTGCAGTCGGCAATGAACTGATCGTAGGTGGCAAAGAGGTTTGGTTGGTTCTTCAACAGGAAAACCAGGGCCATCGTTGAGCTCTGCTGGTCGTAATAGTAGACCTTGGCAGTGCGACCCGCATGTAGCATTCGTTCGTAGATGCTCAAGTACGGATCGCCGAGATAGAATACGTTCAGATCGACCTTGCCGAACGAGGTTCCGAAGTGAGCGAAAGCGCGGTTGCATATCGTCGGCCCGGGGATGGAGGAAAACCATCGGTTGAAAACCGCGTACTTCCGTGCCAGCGTGGTGATCACAGGCACTTTTTCGGGCGGGAAGTAGTACATGATCTTTTGCGAGTGATTCACATCTTTTGTCTGGGTGAAATAATCCCGGATGAAGCCCTGCATGTTAGGGACGCGCGGATTCCCTTGCGTTCCGTTGAATAATTGAATGTCAACGCCCGGAAAGTGGTGATCGGGATCTGGATCGAGCTGGCTTTGATATTCCGCGAGCGGCTCGACTTTGATCATCGCGCCTGTCGTGTCAGGGTTCGCCTCGTTCCCTGAGAGGCCATCAATTCGCGGGTCCTGGGCCTTCAACGCGCCAAGCATGTGATCAAACGATCGGTTCTCCATCATCAGGACGACAACGTGCTTCAGTTTGTCTAGTGCACCAGCCATAGATTCCCCTCCATCACCCGGTATCGGAGCGCTCGGTATGAATTCTGGCGAAAACTCTTCATGTGGGCGTTAGGTCGCGCTCGAAGCTCATGCATCGTTACACGCCGCGCACATAACGTTCCAGCAAGCCCCAGGGGCACATATGCTAACATTTTTTCGGGATTCTGCTGCTCGCGCTCTACCGCACCGCATTTTATCGACGAATAGTGACGCTATGTGGCGAAACGTTACATCTCATTGATGCACGGCCCGCTGCACGCAGAGGCTTCTCGATTTTCCCATCTGCCGTCCCTAAAAACCGGCCGGAAGAAAAAGTGCTAGTTCCCAACCGCGAGCTTTTTGCGAAATCTTGCGTGCCACCGATTGCCCCTTCCGTATGTTCCGCAATTGCGGCGTAACCGGTACGACGAGCCGGCGGTCGATCGATTGATCAGAACGTATACCGGTACTCGAGTCTGACGATGTGCTTGTACCAAACCTCGTGGGTTAGGGCCTGACCATAGCCCAAGTAGAACGAGCTGTGGTCACCGATTGAGGTTCGGGCTCCTAGTTTCAGATTGACGATATTGGTACCGTCTGCGGTCACAATGGGCGGGTTAGGGCTAAACTTAAGAAACAAGTCCCCGTTGGTCTCGAGACCGTCCAGGACTCTCCAACCCACAAGCTCGATCACCGGTGCGAAGCGCACTCGGTCTCCCCTATACAGCTCGTAACTCGGGCCAAGGCCATAGGTGAAGATATCGCCTGGGAAATTTGGCGAGGCCCCTTCAGCCGGATGCCAGTCTCCTAGTTGAGCTTCGAAAGAGATGCGATCGGTGACCCTCTGGAAAAACAGCAGCGAGGGCTGAACGCTGTAGTGGTTGGTGCCCAAGCCTTTCGAAGAATCGCCTGAAGGGAAATCCGCCAGCAACTGGAATGTAAGGTAGCGGTCGTCTGAGGCGAGCAGTGCGAACTTGAATCCGGCCTGGACGTCGGATATGCCAGCTTGGTTACCGAAGCGTCCCGAGGGGGGTCGGGGTATGGTTTGGAGGACGGACTGCTGCGGTTGCACCCAGCGGACGGGAACTTCCGCGAACAGCGAGAAGCGATGGACCGGGGCATATTCGGCGCGCATGTAGAGTTGCTGGAAGTTCAGACGCGAGACCAGGTCGGGCCCCGGGCCGCGCGCGGGGGGGCCGTCGCAGCCGCACTGGGCGTAGAAAAACTCGGCGCGGTCGGGACGATTGTTGTTAAAGCCAGCATCGAAGCGAAGGCGGATTTGAGAGCCGACGATGGCATTGTCAATGTATCCGACCATGCTGCCGGGGATCGTCGGCCTCGGTTCTTCGGCCTTGGGGGACTGAGCTGGCTTAGTTCTCTGCGGCCGCGCAGTAGGGTTCTGTGCGGATGAGAGAACGGCTGCGCCCGGATCGACAGAAACAACATCGTGCCGGCTGCTCGGAGACGCCCCATTTGGGCGCGAACCAGCCGCGCTTGGCTGGTTCTTCACGAAATTAGGGTCTTTCTCCTGTGCAACGACCACCAAGGGCAGCAGGATCATAAGAACTAGAACTACTCGCTTCATTTTCTCGCTCCTTTGCGCGAAACTCCCAAGCTATTTGCGTTTAGCCATCTTGTCGCGCAATTCTCTCTGCAATTCTAGATGGGCCTTGGCGAACCTGGTTTGATCCGGCTCCCCCACCTCCGGTATCACGCGTGCCAGGCTCTCGAGTGCCGCCTGGGCAAACTCTACGGAGCCTTCCTTCAAACTACGCTTCGCAAACTCCACATACTGGTCACCGAGCTTCGCATACAGCACGTGGAACTCGGGATGCTGCGATTTCGGCAGCAAGCCGCGAAGCATATGCGCTCTCGCCCGTTGGCTTTCAAGCGAGGGTGCTGGGCTGGCCAGTTCCTCGATCAGATCAAGAGCCCGGTGATTTTCCTGTTCCGCCAAATTGATCTCGCGCTGATCCCACAGCAAGCTCGCGAGGTTGCTGTAAAACGTTGCCAACTCTACTTTATATTCCCGATTGTCCGGCGCATTTTTTTCCAGCTTCTCGTGGATCTGAATGGCTCGTTTGTAAAATTCCTGCGCCTCTGATGGCCGCCCCTCCTCTCTCAACACGGTGCCTAGGTCGTTGTAGACCCGGGCCAAATCCTGCGACGGATTGGTCGTCCTCTCCGCCCATGACTCGGTGTCCTTGTCTGCCAAGGGTTCAAGCAGCCCGATCGATTGGTGAAAGTCGGATTCCGAATCCTTCGGGTGCCCAGCGTCGTAACGAAGAATGCCGCGGTTGTAGTAGGTGCGGGCCAGTTCCTGCTGGTACTGGCCGTTCTCCGGGCTTTCGGCGTGAAGACCTTGCTGCGTATGCAAGGCGCTATCGTATTCCTTCTCGGCATCCGAGCGGGCGTACTGTGAGGGGAGCTGCGTTTGCTCCAGCCAGATTCTCAGAGTTTCGCCCAGCCAGTTATGGGCGTACGCGAGCGCTTGCCGGTATGCTGGCTTGCCGGGATAGTCCTTGCTGAGTTTCTCAAACCGGTCGATGGCATCTTTGTATTGCTTCACCGCATCCTCATGTTTCTCGAGCAGACGATTAATGTCGCCCAACTTGGAATGTGCCAACGCGGCTTCGTAACGCAGTGCTTCGTTGTTATTTTCCTGTTTGCCTAAATAGTTAGAATAGAATTCTTCTGCCTTCTTGAGCAGTTCCTGCCGGAACTCCTCGAGCTGCGGCACATCGGCCGCCTCGCGCGCCGGCTGGCGTCCTGCCGACGACAAGCTTTCGTCCACGGCTCGCCTGGCCAACTCCAGATTGCCTTCCGCTCGCCGTTTCTCGTTCCAGGCCACGTAAGCCAAACCCAGGGCAATCACGAGCAGGCTCCCAAGGACCCCGGCAACCCGCTGGGCATGCCTAAGTTTCTTCTTCCGTTCCTGTTCCCGCTGGGCCTCGATGCGATCTCGTTCCTTCTCGCTGCGGCCCAGGAACTCCATCGCCAGCACGAATGATGAGTTGTAACGCTCAGCCCAAGCCGGTGTGGGATGGTTCTGCCGCTTCCATCTCAGACCGAGTTCGAGTTCCGGGTTGCGCCACAGTCCTGCGGTACCTTCTTCACACCAGCAGGCAGCCTGGGAGAGACGGACGTAAACGCCGGTCGAAGCCCGCTCTTCTTCCGCCCATGCAATCAGCCGGGTCCAGCACCTCATGAGGCTCTCATGCGATAGGTCGATGATCGATCGCGAGTCGAGCGGCACGGTTGCCGGCGGCATCAGAAAACACCGGCCCGGACGTCGGAATACCTCGACGATCTCGATCACCTCCGCTTCAGGAACTTCGCAGATAGCAGCGAGTTCCTGAACTGCGGTCGGACGCCTCACTCCGCGGTGGTCCGAAAAGGTGTCCGTCAGGGCCCTGAAGATCCGTTCCGCGGTGCGCTGGCTGCGCTCGGAGCCGGTCTCCTGGTAGGCCTCTTCGGCATGCAGAGAAAGGGCCTGGCGCAATGTTCCGACCGCCTCATAGTCAGAAATATCGATGGCCTCACCTTGCCGGTGATGTTGTTCCCAGTAGTCCCACGTTCGCATTAAAACGTGTTGCAGCAGAGGTAGTTGGTCGTGGTCACTTCCCAGGTCGTTAAGAAGTCGGAGAACTAGGCGCGGAGCGATTTCTGCCCCTCCCACGGCGACCGGACCGGTGATGGCAGAGCGCAATTCGTCGCGGGTCATGCGCGGAACAAGGTACTGGCCGGCATTGATCGCTTCGGGCAGGCCCGGGAAATCCATGCAGTCACCGATGAAGTCTGAGCGCATGGTCAGGACGACGTAGATCGGCACGTCATGCTGCTGCGTGGCTTCGAGCAGCAGCTTGACGAAGGCCACCGCCTCGTCCCTGGAGTTCTCAATCTGGCGGCTCGTCCGGAAGCGGAACAGCTCCTCGAATTGGTCAACCACCACGAGGACGTTGTCGCGGGGCGAAATATTGGCCTGACAGACTGCGTTGACCAGGCCCAAAGTACTGCGGCGGAGAGTTGCTTCCAGCAACACCCGATTGGTGCTTGCTAGTTCTCCAACCGTGCCCAGCACATCCGGTGCATTGAGACACGCAGCTAGGTACCCGATGGGGTCCTCGCCTGGCCGGAACGTGGATACGCGCCAGCTCGAGCCGGCGTTAACCATGAACCCGCTATGAAGAGCGGGGATCAGACCAGAGCGAACCAACGATGACTTTCCGCTACCGGAGGTGCCGATGACCGACAAAAGGTGGCAGGAACGCAGACGCCGCAACAGCTCGTCGAGTTCTTTTTCTCGTCCGAAGAAGAGGTGATCTTCATCGGGCTCGAAGGGACGTAGGCCTGGGAAAGGGTTGAACAGGGCTCTGGGCCTCCCTGGGCTCAAGTGTTCAGGCGAGAGACAAATAGTTGCAATGGATCAGGCGAAAAACCATCAAATTGAGGGATTACAATGGCCTCGTGCGTTCGAAACCGCTCCTTGTCGGCGGTCTTCGGGGGTACGAGGGAAATTGCGATGACTGGCAGAGACTTGGTACGGCCATAGCCGGGGCTCTTCTGCAATTCCCGCAGCTTGCGGCGCAGCCAACATTCGCTGGCCGCACCGTAAAGAATCAGGGCACCATCACAGGATCGGAGGTTCTCCTCGTGGTATTCCCGAACTTCCGCCTCGTCGCCCTCGAACACCGGGTGGATGACTTCGAATCCTCTCTCAAACAGAAAGTTCGCCCACGGGGATGCCATCTCTGCGTCTGGCTGATCATAGATCAGGTAGAGCTGGAGGAGGTTCTCGACTGCAGCCGTTGGAGCCGTAGGTTCCGGCGGCGGCTTTTGAGCTTGCTTGAGCCGGTCCTGGATCACCGTTCTCAGGTCCTCCAGAAAAGTTTCCAGCAGGTCCGCCCCCTCGTGGATTCGGGGATCCATCCGAAGCTGCTCGATAACCTTTCGTTGCCGTACGTCTTCGATCTGCAAACCGGTAGGGATCCACAAGAGCCGCGAGAAGCCGCCGATCTCGCCTCTCTCGATGGCGAGTTCGTTTTGGATCTCCAGAAAAGATTCTGTACTCCCTTCGGGGACAAAGCTGTAGTTCTTTCCTACCAGATGAATTGACATCCGGCATCGAGCCAGATCCTGGCGCAGTGTGGCTTTCAAATCGGATGCGACTAAAGGCAACGCCTGCGTGGGAAGCACCGCGTAGCCGTGTTGCTGCAAGTCCCGCTTGATGGCTTCGCGTTGCTCGCTCAGATCGCAAGTGGACGCCAGAAAGACTGCTTCCTTCTCCGCCTGGACCTCTGGCGGAGCCGTCACGTTGGGGCCTTCGAGAACCTCCAGCAGGCAGCAGATGTCGTGCGCCAGGTCGTCAAGCTTCATCCAGAAATCTCTCTGTGCTTGGGGCCCGAAGATCTCGTCCAACTCATGAACCCTTCCAGTGTCCGGGTCGACCTTGAAGAAGTCGTACCCCAACACGGACTGCAACTCAGGGGGAAGCATTTCCAAGCGGACAGGCGTCTTCATGACCTTGAAGATGCGCGCCATGTCGCGAAAACAAACTCCGCCCTGCTCTTCGGCCGCTTTCGAGAATTCGACCAGCTCCTTCCGAGTCCACTCTGACTTGACGTAGCGGGGCGAAACAACCGGCACGAGGACTGCAACACGCCGGAGCTGGTCAAGGAGCGCGTCAGCAAAGACATCGTTACCTTTCAGCTTAGGATCCCGCCAAATCTGAGGTTCCTTGCCGAGGAGTTGCCCGACGCGTACTTCCAGGGCCCGATGCAGGTTCGTCACCCATCCCTTGCCACCCTCGATCAGCTCCACGTTGTCCAGGTGCGCATAGCTGATGAAGGCGTCACCATCAAAGCTCATGACGATATCCTCGCGGCTCTTGAGGAAAATGGCCGCAACTCTAGCCTTGACCGGGACGGAACGGAACACAGACGGCAAAGCGGGAGGTCCATCGATGAGTGCCTTGGCCGGTACCCGGTTCGAGGCAAAGACCCGAGCCAACGCGACGTCTTGTTCCCAGGGAACTTCCCTGTGACTTCAACCCTCTGTTTTTGCCGTTCGGTACGGACCTCTGGCTTACCACCCTGGTTCGTGTCGATCCTATACACAGGGCGACGTCTCACACAGAGACGGGGAACAACCTGGCCACTCTGTCTGTTGAGAATGTGGGTGGCTAAATCGCGAACGTTCGCCATCGCACCTCCACGGAAAAAGGCCTAGCGTTCGACGGGATGATAACTCTAGTTGGTCTAATCTGGACGAAAACTTTCATGTACGATCCGGCGTCTGCGCCAGATTATGAATCAGCGGGTTTTGGTTTGCCCTCCTGCTGCTGTGCCGAGGCCCACTTCGCGTGTTCCTGCGAGACCAGGGACTCGATCCTCTCGGCCAACAGAGCGTGCGGATCGGCTATATTCGCGTAAGGCGAAGCCTTCCCCAAGTAAGTGTATTTCTCGTGCCGTAAGGATTCGCAAGTTGAACGATATGCAATCCAATTCTGCTGATACTGGTTGAGGTGGAGCATTCCTTCGAGCACTGTGATCAGCACACCGAGTGCGCCTGTCACCCAGCCAATGTGGGGAGGGTTGAATGCTGCTAAGAACGGAATCACTGCAGCGGCCAGAATCTCGATCATCTTGATCCGCTTGAACACGCGCTGGTTGGTGAGGCTTTTCCGGTCGTACCACGAAATCTGATCCTCCAGGCGCTCCATGATGGGATCTGTTTCAGGCAACCTCGGGATGCTTGCGCCCATAGGTTCGTGATTCTAACTCTTCCTAGGACGAATGCGATGAAAAACTACGCTGTTTGTCATTCCATCTCGACCTAACCATTCGCACAGAGTGAACAAAGCAAGCCTGGCATCGAGGGGCTAGAACGTGCAGCCCGATCTCAGGGCCTGGTGCCTCGTGCATTGGTTGCGAGTCGATTTCGAAGGAGAACAGAAGCACCGTCTCCAGTTCAGGTGTTCCGGATAATAGGCACAGCCCGGATGTTCGGCCGTCAGAACAACCTTGTCGCGAACTCGCAGTCGACAGTGTTGATGATTTTGGCATCCGCCTCCAGCAGGGAGGATGCCGTCAGCTACGCGCGCTCGACAACAGGGCTTTTTGGGATTGGACACGAGTGATAGCCTCCGGGGGCTTCGAACACCCCGCGTGTCGTTGTGCTTGGTCAAATGACCGTCGAAAAATGGAGGCGCTGCCGTGTTAGCTGGTGTAGCATGGCGGCCGAACTCAGTCGTTTCAGGTCGAGGGGAAATTCTATGCCTTGTGCAAAGCAGACGTTCAATCAAATTACACAGGACCAGTTCAACTGTTTGGTCCAAAAGGCTGGAGCGAGCGGTTTGCCGCTCACTGGGAATACTGGCCAAGCAACTAAGAATGGTTTCAACGTTTCTTGGAACTATGACCCCTCCGCCCAGGTTTTGGAGATCCAGTGTCTGGCTGAGCCATTTCTAGTACCGTGTTCAGCGATCAACAGCAAGATACACGAACTAGTCGATAGCTGTACTGCGTAGGCGCCAGAAGGAATGGCCTGCAATCTGAATCGCGGCATGTGCCGCCGCTTTCGGTAGTCGAAAGGTTGTCCGGGCCGGCTTAAAGCTTCGGCGCCGGTGCGGCGCACGCGGCACGAGAGCCCCGACGAAGACGGTCGGAAGCGCCCGCGACCGGTGGCAGCAGTTCTCTGTGTCGCGTGACAAGTTGACCAAAGGAAAAAGGTATCCGCCGTGCCTGAAGATACCACCTTTCTGTTGCGGACCAGTCTGTCGCTCCCACGTGGCTGAGGGCCGCGGCTTCAGTGCAAGCGAAACGTTGCCAGTTCACCAACGCGAAAGAACCGATATCGTTGTGAAGACTTCATCGCGTAAGCGCTCCCGCGCTGACCATGGCTTCGGCTACTTTATCGAGGAAACCTACCGGAGGCGACTGCTCCTCCGTCTTCTCATAGGGACAACCCAACGGAAATTGCCAGTGTTGGTTCACGCAAAAGTGACACGAACCATCGGTCCGTGTCAGATGGCCGGGCTTCGAGCCGCTTGCTGGGGTATAGCTCAGCGCGCCCTGGTTACAGAGGTCCTGTAACACCCCGGCCATCACACGGTGGGCGTCGCAAAAACTCCGATTCAGGTCCCCGAGCGCATCGAGGTACTCCCGGCGGAGTTCGTCGAGCACACCAGACGGGTCCCGTTCGATCTGGTACGCCGCATATGTGCCCTGCTGCGCCGCCACGTACTTGATCCGCTTGTCGGTGCTGAGGAACTGGGCACAGCTGCGAAACTTTTCGCCGAAGCGTTGCCAGTCGTCATTGCTCATGCGAAATTGGGGCAAGAAGTGGGCGTTGTAAGAGAAGTGAGGTGTTACGACCAGGCGGGTCGAAATCGTGTATTTCTCGCCGTCCACCGTGGTTGAAAACTGGATGTAACAAGGGCGTTTGGAATCGGAGGTTTCCTCAAGCAGAGTGAAAGCGCCATCGGATGGCCCTTCGGTGGGAAGCGGGTGAATGAGGCTGCCAAACGAGGCGCGGAACATGTCATAGGAGGATTCGCCGACCAAGAACAGGACTGCGGGACGCGTCTGGACAAACTGCTTGATTGCCCAAGCGTTTTTGGCAACACAATTGTGAACAATTGTGGACTCAGTCTCTCTGGTGCCTCCCAGAAACAGTGGGCTCCAGTGAGGTGAGGCGCAGGCGACCATATCGAGCTGGCAGACATCCTCACCGATCTGCAGGTTGGCTCCCCGATGGCCTTTGGAGGCGAGGAAATTCTCGAATTGCTGCAGCACAGGCACGAACTGTTCGTAATAGCTGATCTGCTGTCGAAATACTTCCACGTCGTCGCCGGGAGGGACATCTAGCTTGGCGGCGATCACGTCGCCTTTGCTGAAGCGGTTGTCTGGCGGCTGAGGGTCAAACAGCAGGACATAGCGCGGCTCGCCTAATTTTTCCTCCACCCGGATGGTCGTGTCGGCAGAGTCACCGTCATAGCGCACTTTCACATCGAAGTTTGGCGAGTCGCTCGGACGCTCGGCGGTGACGACCACGCCGGCTTTCGGTGTCACAATTTGTCCGGCTTTCAGGAGGTACCGGCTGATGAAGCTGAGATCAAAGCGCTCCTGGTAGACGGAGCGATAGCGATAGTAGTAGGCGTACTTGGTCCACACGTCGGTACCGCCGACGCTCGAGAAATTGGGATAACACCAGGCCGCACCCATGCGCCCGGGAGCGAAAGCGGTCAAGTTCGGATTGATTCCAATGGTCATGATCGGGGCCTTGCGGCAGCCGTCCATAATCTCGGGGTCCGGGAATGAAGGTGGTCGCGTCTTGACTTTCAGCCAAGCGTACGATGTTTGATCGCCCGATGAAGTGGCCTTCGGAGTATTTGAGTCAAAGTCAAAGGCGGGATACGGGCCGTAGGGCTGGCGGGAGGGTTGATCCGGCCAGAAGAAGGAGCACGTGCCGCAGCGGGTGAGATTGAAGACCAGGTCGATCTCTAACGGGTCTCCAGTTGGCACCGGTTTTTTCTGCCGGGGAGGGTCGTAGCTCATCTTGTTGTCCTCCGTCACTTTCCCGCTCTGCGCCATCAAGCGCGCATCCTGTCCGTGCACAGTGGGAATTCCTCAGAGAGACTACCACTAAGAACGGGCGACTGTCGCCCGCGTCTGAAGCCTCGCGGTTGTAGCGGGTGTAGAGCCACCGTCATAACAATGGCTAACGACCGCCGATCCGCGTTTTCGTTGGAAGTGAGCGTACCGCTCGGGGTCACCGAGGCATGCAAGCCCGTCTGGGGTCCCTCTCGCGAAGCAGCAGCTAACAACTTCTGCTCGGCTTCTAGCGCAACGACGGCCTCGGGGGCAACGAGGGCTTCGTCGGGACGTGGACGCGGAGGAAAAAGTAACACTTATCGATCCCTGTTTCGAATGCGTGAGCTTCTTTACCCCGGATGTAGTACGAATGCCGGTCTCGAAGCGGAGTTGTCGGGAAAACGAAAACCATGGACGCGATCGACTCGGATGGAACCAAAGAAACTTCGCGCCGATAACAAAACGCGTGGAGTATAAAACGGTCTCGGTACGTAGCAACAGGAGCGGGCGAGGGGTCGCCGTTGCTTGCATCCTGCCACGAAGAACCGGAATGCTCCTGTGGTTGCCGTCACAAAAATTGTCACCCTACATGACTAGCTTCGGTCGAAATTATGGCATCGACCAAGAGGAGGAATCGGTTGCGCTGGCCTAAAAATTGCGCTACGTTACCCCGCACAACTCAGAGGGAGGCGCAGTGGCTATCAGTGCATCTAGCTTCGATACCTTTTTTCGAAAGCTTTCTCAGATCGACCTGTTCGGAGCGGCCCCTCCACACCCTCCGAAGAACATTCCTGAGGCCGTGACGCAAGCCCAACATCTCATTCCAATTCTGTATGCCAAGGAGTATGCCAAACCGCTTGAGACGAACTTTCATCGCGTAATGCAGGATCTTTCGCCGACTCTCGGCGGAGCGGTGTACGAACACGCGGACCCAACCCACGGCCCGGCGCTGCGGCGCTTCCTTGCCGTCGTATCGGACTTATACAGATCGTTCCTCTCTTCGCGAAGGAGAATTCGCGCCCAATTCCCGATCAAGGAGACCATCCCGCCCCTCGCGGTTTTTCAATTCAACGGTGACGCTGGCCCTTTCACCGTTCCCTGCGATGACGTGAAGAAGGTGATCGACTCAAATGTCGGAGTTGTCAGCCTGCCGTCCACGTATCGTGATCACCCAGTGCTGTGGGCTTCGCTCGCACACGAGACTGGCGGTCATGACGTTCTGCACGCCGACGCAACGCTCCTACCGGAGTTGCGCAATCGGGTGCATGCCCTGTTCGGGACGGGAGCTTCGAACCACAAGATCGCTCTCCTATGGGACTACTGGATGGAGGAAGCTGCTTCCGACGTGTATGGGATCTTGAACATCGGGCCCTCATTTGGTTTGAACCTGTCGGTGTTTTTCGCGGCTTTGAACGCACGTGCGACGGCAGCGGTTATGCCGCGTTTGCGAACCGAGTCGGGCGCAGACGATCGCGGAAATCTTGATCCGCACCCGACCGATATTTTGCGCTTATCGCTCGCCTCCGGAGTGGTGCAGACGCTCACGGGTTTGTGCGACGGTGCCAAGCAGGAATATATCTCGGACCTTTCTACTTTGGCTGAACTCTGCGCGCCAAACACAAGTTACATCCAGATCGAAGGCACGGTCACCCAACAAGTAGGAGGACGAGAGGTGATCCGGGAACCCTTCGCATACGACGATATGCGGGACGCCGCGCAGCGCGTTGGTGCGATGATCGCTTCCGCCCGGCTTGGCGCCTTCGGCGGCCGGAGCATCCAGGAACTGGAGACATGGGACGACGCGGACGAAAATACTGCACTGAGGATCTCTGCCTCGCTCAAGTCCGACAAGTCCGTCGTTGGAATGGGAGATGACGCACAAATACTGGCTGGCGCGACGCTGGCTCTTTTCGAACTGCCCGAGTCCTACGAGCGAGTGACTTCCGGTGTCGCAGCAGCGCTCGACGAAAGTTTTGCGACCGATCCATACTGGGGCAAACCGAGAGTAGATCACGTGTATCTGCGATCGACTTCCTTGAGCAAACCCGCACTAGCCAGTGTCGAACGTCCATTCGAAGCCGATCCTCTGGCCCAACACATTATTGAATATGACGCCGTCAAGGCGGCCCAGCAGGCCGGAATCGATTTCCTGACAGCGCGGCCGCGGTTGAATGCGATTCCATGGCCAAGCGACCTGGTTCCGACACCGCAGCCCCCGCACAATGCACCCGCTGGAAACGCGCCCCTTCCAGAAGGGAGCTACGACTACTTGGTCGTGACCTGGACCGTCGAGGAAGCTAGAGCTCTGGCGGATGTTCTTACGCCCGGACACGCGAGCACCGAGTGGTTCGCCTACACCCACAAATTCGACGCCGAGTACGCCCGAAAGATCCGCAATGGCGCTCCAGCCTGGAAAAGTAAGCGCCTCGGCAGCTTCTTCCCCACTAAGATCGGCGCTAGCCGCGTACTTTGCTTCAAGAGTGAATTGCACATGAGCCAGGACGGACCGGATCTTCCGGTTCAGGATCTCTGGGCGCAACTAATCAACGAAGTGAAGCCGAAGTTGATGATCACCACTGGCACAGCCGGAGCGATTGGTCCTCGCTTAAAACTCGGTGACGTGGTCGCGGCGCGTTCGGTTAAGTTCGATTGCAAGAAGTCGTTCAGCAATCGACCATTCGCCCACGAACTGTTCCAAGCGAACGTTGATTTGCCCGGAGCTTATTTCGATTACGCTTCGAAATGGCTGACACCGGCTAACGAGGCTCAGCTTCCTCCTGCACGTAGCGCGCCTGTGATCTATTACGAGAACCAGGCACTGAAACAACTCGATGTAGTCGTTACAACCGATTTTTTCGCGTTCGACGATTCGAGCAATTTCTACGGCTTAGAAGGCCAAGGGTCTGCTGTCGAGATGGGAGACGCAGTACTCGGGTTGGTGGCCAAGGAACTGAATCAACCTTGGATGGCCATTCGCAACGCCTCGGATCCGCAGATTGAAGGCACCGGGTCCATGCGGGACAAAGCTGGACAAGCGGGGAGAATCTACGAAAAGTTCGGGTACTGGACAACTGTCCCGAGCGCGATTGCCTGTTGGGCGGCCATTATCGGACACGCTCGCCTGCCCGTGCCCAAAGCACCCAAACGGGCGATCGCAGCTGTTTCCGGCCAGAACGATTAGCCCAACCGAACAACCAAGGGCACGAGTGAGAACGATCCAGCCGATTGCTAATTGGTTCCTTACACGCGAAGCGAGCGTGCGTGGTCGTTCGGGCGCGCTCGAGAGCGTCGGGCTTAACGCTTCTCTCGATGAATGGATCGGGTTTGGTGAGCAAAGAGCCGGGAGCCGCCGTTCGTCGAAATTGAGAGAAGCAGATCCGGGCCTGCAGACGAAGGTGAAGGTGTTCGAGAAGTGGATGCTCCGGATTCCCGCTACACGCGAGAAGAATGACGCAGGGTTTCGAATCCTGCGACGCCTGATATGCTAATTCACAAGAGACGCGTTGCAAATAAACGGGGGAAACGGCCAGAAAAGGCTGCTGCCACCACTTCGTTCGGCCCGGGCCAGGTCAGTTTTCAACTGAATGTCAACGGCCAGGTCCAATCGGTAAGCTGCGAGCCGTGTCTTACCCTGCTCCAGGTACTACGCGAGCAACTCGGCCTTACGGCGGCGAAGCAGGTGTGTGATCGTGCCACTTGTGGCGCCTGTACCGTTCTGATGAACGGAAAACGCGTTTACGCATGCTCGATTCTGGCCATCGATGCGCAAGATGGGAAAATCGAAACTGTTGAATCGCTTGCGCCGGGCAGTACGCTGACGGCTCTGCAACAGGCCTTCGTTGCCGCGGATGCGTCCCAGTGCGGTTACTGCACACCGGGGTTTGTCATGTCGGCGACCGCGTTTCTGGCTGATACTCCTTCTCCGACTCGGGATGATATCCGCAAAGGTATGTGCGGAAACATCTGCCGATGCGGAACGTACGCCGGGATCGAAGAGGCACTGCTGAGTATGGTGAAGACTGTCAAGCGATCGGCATTGTCATCAAAGCGGAGGAAGCGTGGCTGACTACTCCTGGCCCCTGGCCGGCGACCGAACGATCATTGGTGGGAATGTTCCACGCATTGACGCGCCTCTCAAAGTCGCCGGCCGTGCGGCATATACAAGCGATGTGAAAGTGCCGGGGATGTTGTATGCCGTCACGGTAACCTGTCCTTACGCCCACGCAAAGATCTCCAGCATCGACATCTCGGCTGCTGAGAAGGTTCCGGGCTGTAAGGCGGTCTTTATCATCCAGAAGCCCGGCACCGAGATCTTTTGGGCAGGCGATGACGTTGTAGCCGTGGCGGCTGTCGATGAGTTGTCAGCCGAGCAGGCGGCCAAGGCGGTGAAAGTGCAGTACAACGAATTGCCGCATCTTGTGCTCGACGCAAGTCTCAACACTCCTGACGGTTTTGCCCAGCCGATGAAACCCGAGGTACAAGGAGACCCGGACGGCGCGTTTGCGAAGGCAGCAGCGGTCGTAGAAGAGACCTACTCGATGCCGGTCATCACGCACTGCTGTCTTGAACCGCACGGGAGCGTTATCACTTGGGGCAAGGGCACATTGGACGTGCATATTTCCACCCAGTCGGTAGCGGGGATCGTGACCCAGATGAGCAAGGCACTCGCAGTGCCCGCCGCCAAGATTCGTGTGCGTGCTGAATTCGAAGGCGGCGGCTTCGGTGCGAAACTGGCAGCAGACCGCTGGGGGCTGGCGGCCGCACAGCTTTCCAAACTCGCTGGTGGGCTTCCCGTACGCTTGGTCGTGAACAGGCGGACCGAGCAAGAGACGGCGGGTTGTCGGCCATCAGGATACGGGGCGATAAAGATCAGCGCGGACGCGAAGGGAAATCTCACGGCGTGGCAATCGAAGACCTGGAGCACTGGGGGCATCACGGGCGGCGCCGATTTCCCGGTACCCTATCTACTCAACATCCCGAACCAGCGGAATCAGCACACCACGATCATCAATAACATCGGCAGCGCCCGGTCAATGCGAGCTCCGCGCCAGCCTCAGGCTTGCCTTCTTACGATGTGCGCGCTCGAAGATCTGGCCGACAAGCTTGGCATAGACCCGCTCGATCTCGTGCTGACAAATCTCAAACTCGCAGGAAAGCGGGCCAAGATCTACCAGGACGAATTTGCTGTTGCCACGAAGGCGATGGATTGGAAGAAACGCTGGCATCCGCGCGGGAAGGGTGAACCGGGGCCGATACGTCAAGGTCTTGGACTCGCTTTCCACTCTTGGGCCGGTACGGCACATCCGGCCGCCTGCAACTTGACGATCAATCCCGACGGATCTGTCGCTGTTTCTGCCGGCACGCAGGACATTGGCACGGGAACACGAACCGTCATGGCCATCATCGTCGCGGAGACTCTGGGTCTCGAGGTCGAAGACATCGAGGTGCAGGTCGGCGACAGTTCACTGTCCTCCTCGGCTGGTTCGGGCGGCAGCGGAACAGTTGGCGGAATGGGATCCGCGACGAGGCGCGCTGCCGTTGACGTACTTCAGGCATTGTTCGCAAAGATCGCCCCGTCGCTCAATGTCGACCCCGCCAAGCTGAAGGCGGGAGGCCGGCAGATCACGGGGGGTAAGACCCCGATCAGCTGGAAGCAGGCGTGCGCCGCAATGGGGGCGTTACCCATCATTGCAAGAGGCGTGAATCCGGGTCCGGGTGCGCTAAACGACAGCGGTGTCGGCGGTGTACAGATGGCGGATGTTTCGGTCGACATCGAGACCGGGGTTGTCAGCATCAACAGGATTGTCGCAGTACAGGACTGCGGATTAATCATCAACCGCAAAACAGCTATGAGCCAATGTTACGGATCATTGATCATGGGGGTGGGCTATGCCCTGTACGAGGAGAAGATCATGGATCAGAATCTCGGCCGAATGCTTAATCCCAACATGGAGTTCTATCGGCTCTGCGGGATAGGCGACACCGGAACATTGGAGGTTCATCTGATGTCCGGAAAAGGCTACGATGAACGAGGCATCGTCGGTTGCGGCGAACCTTGCGTTATATCGCCAGGCGCGGCAATCTCGAATGCAGTCGCCAATGCGATAGGCGTCCGCGTGCCGTCGCTTCCTCTGACTCCGGATCGGGTACTTGCGGCATTAGGTATTCAGTCGTGAATCCATTTATTTACCTCAACGCGACAGACAAAGACTCGACCCTCGCACTGCTGGAAAACCAGTGGGGGAAGACCGAGATCCTAGCCGGTGGAACCGACCTGATCGCGCTGATGAAAGATGACATCCTCACTCCTTCGCGCGTTCTCAACATCAAGAGGGTCACCGAATTGCACACGCTCACTGTCGATCGAGCCGATGGACTGCGAGCCGGCTGCCTTGTCACACTGGACGAGATGGCACGAAACGCAGGTGTGCAGCAGTTCTACCCGGCGCTGGCGACCGCCATCGCGGACGCGGCGAGCCCGCAGATCCGCAATATGGCCACCCTGGGCGGTAACCTTTGCCAGAGGCCGCGCTGTTGGTACTTCCGCAACGGTTACGGTCTGCTGGCGATCGATTCGAAAGGCAAGTCGCTAGTCCTTCAAGGAGACAATCGCCATCACGCCATTCTGGGAAACAGTGGGCCGGCTTATTTCGTGAGTCCATCGACCATCGCCCCCGTACTGATAGCCTTAGGCGCGAATGTTGCGATCGCCGGACCGAAGAACTCGCGGACCATCCCGCTTGAGAGTTTCTTCCGCGTGCCGGCCTCGGAGCAGGAACGTGAACATAACCTCCAACCCAACGAACTCGTGACCGCCGTGAGTGTTCCCCCGCCAGGCGGTTCCTCAACCGCATACTACGAGGTTCGCCAAAAGCACGGATTTGATTGGCCGGTAGCTACGGCAACGGTAGTGCTGACGACCGTTGGCAAGAAGGTGACAACAGCCTCCGTTGTCCTGGGACATGTGGCTCCCACTCCATGGCGGTCAAAAGAGGCAGAAAGCTTGTTGGCGGGCCAAACAGTGGACCCGAGCGTCGCAGCTTCGGCGAGCGACGCTGCCTTGAAACCAGCCAAGAGCCTCGGCCAGAACGGATACAAGATTCAGGTCGCGAAAGTTGCTTTGAAACGGGCTATACTTCAAGCTTCAGGATTCGACGTTCCGCCGCCGCATCCTGCCCTGGTCCCAAGATCATGAAGAAGCGTCCGATCCTCTCGCGGACTGAGAGATTCAATCGCGGGAACGCCGACCTTTGTCCAGCTCTGACCTGGAAAGGACAGTTTACCCCGGCTGTGCACGATGCGAGTGTGCCGTCCACGAGCGATCACCAGTACTGGTGCGTGTATACGCAAACATGCATTGGGCCGGACAACCACATCGTCGAGCCGTATGTATGTTCTGATCCGAAGCGAAGTTGCCACAAGACGGCAGTGCGCTTGCATCGATGAGAACGAAAGCTCGCGAACACGACGCGCTCGACTGAAACGTTGTCCGATGCGGAGTGAGGAATGGGCAGAGGACCGGGCGCAGTATCGTACGGCGACGCGGGAATCAGAACCGTGCGTCGGAATGCGTCCCCCAGTCCGTTCACTGGGTTCTCGTCTCAATCGCCTCAGTCCGGTCATCTGAACCTCCAGTTCCCCATGGTAGGAATCTGGTTCGTGTAGAGTCGAAATCGGAAATTCCGGTCAACGGGTCGATCGATGAGAAGACGAATCTCGATTCTCGGTATTGCGGCCCTATTGCCGGTCGGTGCAGTGCGGCCGCAAGTCTCTGGACCGAATGAAGCAGGAGTGGCCATGGGTCACGTGCACTTGGTAGTGCAGGACGGGGAGGCCGGCATGAAATTCTGGACCATCCTGGGAGGTACCCCCACGAAGCTGAGCGCAAACGAACCCTTGAAATTCCCCGGGGTGCTCATCCTTCTGCGGAAGGGCGGGCCATCCGGCGGCAGTGTGGGATCGGTGGTGAATCACATGGGGTTCATGGTGCAAAACATCCAGGAATCCATGGACAAGTGGAAGGCCGCAGGGTTAGAGACCGAGCCTGGTTCAAGCGCCCGCCAGGGATATGTGACCACCCCGGACGGCCTGGTCAGGATCGAGATTTTGGAGAACACGTCGCTCTCGGTCCCGATTGCGTTTGATCACGTGCATTTCTGGGTGGCCGAGCCCGCCTCTGGCGGCGCAAGTACCGTATCGGAAATGCAGGCTTGGTATGCCAACACGTTTGGCACGAAAGCAGGGAAGCGGGGCCAATTTGATTCCGACGTCCTGCCGGGAGTGACCCTGCTGTTTGCAAAATCTGACACTCCAACCGTGGCAACCAAGGGGCGCGGGCTCGACCACATCGGTGTCGGGATCAACGACCTCGAGGCGTTCTGCAAGAAAGCGGAAGCCAGCGGAGTCGAGCTCGACGTTCCCTGTGCCAAGCGACCCGAGCTGGGCATTTCGCTCGCATTCCTGACCGATCCTTGGGGAACATATATTGAGCTAAACGAAGGTCTGAATCGTTTGTGAAACCCGTATCATTTCTTTTCGTCCTAAATCCATCCGGGGTAGACGTAATCCTGGTGCCCGAACCCTTCGTGATAGGTAAAAGCAGATACCTGCGCTCTATGGCCGTGCTCCAGGAATTCTTGGAGGCACGTAGGACCAGGATCGAGGAAAGAGCAATTCGCGCTGATGGGGTGGCGCGTGGGCTCGTCGCAACGCTTGTCTTGGGGCTCGGCGAGCGCCGCCAGGGCAGGGGCGTCTTCTACTGGCTCGCGCCGCGTATATAATGAGGCCCCGCACCTATCTATATGCTAGCAGTTTGTCGGAATTGCGAAGCGCGCTCAATACTGGATTGTTGTGTTGACTTGGCGAAACGTTACACGCCGCAGATGCACTACTCCGACGGGCACGCAGCAACTCCGGGAGAGCGCCGCAACAGCATGGTTGGGTGCGGGACTGGTAACCATATACAGTACGATTCCCCGGCGTTTCGCCGAGATCGAAGGAGGAGCAAATGTCTAGCTCTCAGGTTCTTGAAGTCGCTGCGGGCCTGGTTTTTATTTACCTTGTGCTGAGCACTGCCTCGTCCGGAATCAAGGAGTTCATTTCGCACATGTTCGATTTGCGCGCAAAGACCCTTGAGCGCGCGATCCGCAATATGCTAATGGACACGAATTCCTCGCTCACTTCGAAGTTGCTCGCCAATCACCTGATTACGAGCACGGTTCAGCTAGGAGATAAGCCGGCATACATCTCTTCGCGGAATTTCGCATTCGCCCTGTTTGATGTTCTAGCGCCCGCTATTTCGGCCCAGCAGAGGACCATGCAGGATCTGAAGGACGGCATCAACAGCCTTCCCGACCCGAAGGTGCGCAGCACTCTGCTCGGATTGGTGGATTCCGCCCAGGGAGACCTCGAAGCGGCGAGGCAAAGAATCGAAAACTGGTACGACGATACGATGGAGCGCGTCAGCGGTTGGTACAAGCGAAAGGCGCAACTCATCATCTTCTTTGTTGGCCTTTCCCTATGTGTTTTGGTCAATGCGGATACGCTGATGATGGTGCATGAACTGTGGAACGACGACGCGCTCCGCACCGCCGTTCTCGACCAGGCCCACACTCGCGGGACTACAGCCGAGGTCGACAAGCAAGACCCGTTTGACACAGTGGCATACATACGACAAGCCAGCACTCCTCCCATTGGATGGAGCCGCATGCGAGGGAATGTGCGCGGGTTGCCTGACTCCTACAATTGGATATCGAAGATTGTCGGCATTCTCATCACCGCAATCGCCGTGGCCATGGGTGCGCCCTTCTGGTTTGACCTGCTGAACAAAATTGTGAATTTGCGACTTACGGGAAATCCCCCACCCGATTCGCGGCAGGCTTCAACAGCGTAGCCGTTTGGGACCCCGGTATTCTTCGTCGGTGGAAAGACAGGGAGACTCAAACGATGAGTCAAGACCGCAAGAGAATCGCCATCCCCGGCAGTTCGAAGCAGGAAATCCTGAATGCCGAAGTCCGGGATGAGGCTCCGGTGGGCGAATTTACTGTCACCGTTACGGTGCGCCGTCGGCAGAAGCTGCCTCCGGTCGAATCGCACGCCAGGATGCGGCTCCGCGAGCGAACGTATTTATCGCGTGAGGAGCATGCGAGATTGTACGGCGCAGATCCGGCCGATATTCGAATGGTCGAGAATTGCGCAAGAGAGAACGGATTGAGCGTCGTTCGATCTGATCCCGCCCAACGTACGGTTGTCCTTTGTGGAACGGCCGCCGCATACAACCAGGCCTTCGGTGTGAAACTGAAGACATATGTTTTGAACGGGAGGGAGTATCGAGGACGCGTTGGCGAAATCTTCGTTCCCGCCGAGCTCGATGGAATCGTGACGAGCGTGACTGGACTCGACAATCGTCCGTTCGCCAAGCCGCACTATCGCGTCCATCGGGATCGAGCGCGCCCGGCGAACGCCGTACCTAGCCCGGCCGCTTCTCCGCAGGCCATTGTGATCGGTGCCGGATTCACTCCGCTTGAGATTGCATCCTTATATGACTTTCCCGCCCATCTGGACGGCAGCGGAGAAACCATAGCCATCCTGCAGCTCGGGGGCGGGTTCCGCGCCGAGGAGTTGAACAGCTACTTCGAGAACCTGGGCCTGAAGCCCCCCAGAGTGACAGTCGCATCCTACCCCAACGGAGGTAGGAACAGCCCCGGGACCGACCCGCTCGATCCTGCCAACTTCGACGTCGAAGTCATGCTCGATATCGAAGTGGCCGGTGCAGTCGCTCCTGGCGCAAACATCGTTGTGTGTTTCGCTCCGGACCCGTCCGACCAAGGTTTCCTTTCCGCAATGACCGCCATCGTCCACGACACGCTCAACAAGCCTTCCATCGTTTCGATCAGTTGGGGTGGCCCCGAGGATTCAGCCTCTGAACAGTTCCGAAATGAATTTGATCAGTTGCTTCAGTCAGCTGCCCATCTAGGTATGACGGTGTGCGTCGCCGCAGGTGACAACGGATCGGCCGATTTCGCGTGCGACGATCCTAATTGGGACCATCAGCCGCACGTGGATTTTCCCGCATCGAGCGCCTATTCGCTGGCTTGCGGCGGCACACGTTTGTCGGCCTCCAACGGAGGCATCTTGACAGAGGTTGTGTGGCACGACGGAGCGAATGACGGCACAGGCGGCGGTATCAGTCGCTTCTTTGCCATGCCGAGCTATCAGACGGCAGTACGGAACTGCTCTGAACCGGCCGGTTCGATGATGCGAGGCGTGCCGGACGTTTCAGGGCATGCATCGCCTAACTCGGGCTACTGCGTCCTATGTGACGGCCATAGTTTTCCTGATCTACAGAAACGTATTCCTCCCGTCGGCGGAACCAGCGCCGTCGCGCCACTTTGGGCCGGACTAGTCGCCCGATGGAATCAAAGTCTTGGCAAGCCGGTTGGTTTCGTCAATTCTCTTCTGTACGAGCTGGCGCGAACAGACAGTTTTCACGACATCACCCAAGGAGATAACGGGGACTATAGAGCTGGTCCAGGCTGGGATCCGTGCACCGGCCTGGGCAGTCCCAATGGGTCAAAAATCCTGGCGGCGTTGTCATTAATGCTGGGCTGAGAACTGCTTCGCGGGACATCTCTCGAGGGGAAGGTTTCAGCGAGCAGTCCCTATCGAAGGGAGTCGGAGGCATCAAGCAATGCTCACCGATCTGCAGAAGAAAACTGGCGCAGCTATCGTGAACGTCTTCGAGACGGGGCGCGTTCTGGGAGACTACGGCGCCATAGCCACGATCGCAGGCGACACCGGACACCTCAGTTACGGACGGTCTCAAGTAACACTTGGTAGCGGCAATCTCTACCGTTTGATCCAAACCTACTGCAACACCACCGGCGCATTGCTAGCGGCCCAGCTCTCAAATTATCTCCAGCGATTCCGGCAACCCGATCTTACTCTCGACACGGACATGGAATGCCGACGCTTGCTCGAGCAGGCGGGATTGGATTCGGTGATGCGCGAGGTGCAGGACTCATTTTTCGACGGGAATTACTGGACACCTGCGGCGACCTCCGCCGCTGCAATGGGACTCTCCAGCGCCCTCGGTGCTTCGGTGGTTTACGACAGCCATATACAAGGAGCCTGGAGCACCGTGCGGGACCGCACGATTGCCCAGTTCGGGCCTCCGGCTGCAATCGGCGAAAACAACTGGATCAGCCGCTATGTGAGCGTGCGGCGGGACTGGCTTGCAAACAACGCGAATCCTGCGCTGCACCCGACCGTATATCGCATGAATTCCTTTCTGGTACTGATCGAGCAAGGCCGTTTTGATCTGGCGCTGCCGATTACCGTCCGGGGCATGACGATTGACGCGAATACGCTCAATGGCGTCGTAACTTCGCGCACGCTCCACCTCACTACACCGCCGCTGACAGGAAATGACGTCCGCGCGCTTCAGCAGGCTTTAGTCAAATCGGGTCAGACCGTTGTCGTCGATGGCGTGTTCGGGCCCAGCACCGACGCAGCGGTGCGACTATTCCAACAACAGCACGGGTTCGTGGCCGACGGTGTCGTCGACGCGAATATGCGAGCGCTTCTCAATTCATAAAGCCATCTGATTCACACTTCAGTTTCATCCCTCTAGGATTGGCGAGTCCAGAATCAGCGGAGGAAAAACCAGTTGCCGAACAGAGGTCACCGCACAGCGACTCGGAACATCCAGTTTTGGCTGATGACGGTCTTCCTTGCGGCCGTGGTCCTCCCCGCTGGCAGCATCCCGGAAGCCGAGACGTCAGTTTACCTCGTTGACCCTCCACCCTGTGCGACACGGGTAATTTGCGCTGGATCAGCACCGACACGGCCTGAGACTTGCCCTTTATCTGCAGACGCAAGCGTAAAGTCATATCGAATCCCTGGAAGATACGGAAACGGAGAATCCGAATCCTGGTCGGTGACCTTGACAACAAGGGAGTCCGTGACGCCGAAAACAGTATCCGAACCGATATGAGGGTCACCATGGATGTAAAGCGCGGTCACCAGTTCCCTGTACCCTGGCGCACCGAGAAGGTAGTGAATGTGTGACGGTCGAAGGCCGTGTCGTTTCTGGGCGCGGATCAGATCGCCTACGGGACCATCCATGGGAATCGAATATCCGGCGGGGAGGACCGAACGCAAGTAATAACGGCCTTCGGAATCGGTGTGAAATGTTCCCCGGAGGTCCATTTCGGATGCCTCGGGTTTTTGCATGTCGTAGTCGCCTTCCTCATCGGTCTGCCAGATCTGGATGGAAGCCTCAGGGATACCACAACCGTTCGAGTCCAGTACGCATCCGTAGAGAGCGATTTCTTTACCGCGGGCCTTGGTCGCGATCGACTGGCCGAGCTCGAACTGGGGCGAGTTTTCGCGATAGAAGGGACCGAGCAGACTTGTATCACTGTGGAAACCTGTGCCGTTTTTGTCATTCATCAGACCGACGAGCGCACTGAGTCCCAGAACATCTGAGAGCAAAACGAATTCCTGCCGATACGACGTACACTGCTGACCCACCGCCGTGAAAAACCGAATTCCTTCGAGCCACTCCTGGGGCGTGAGGTTCACTTCACGCGCAAAGGCGTGCAGATGCCGCACGGCGGCCGCCATAATTTCCTTGAGCCTAGGATCGGAGGTGCCGGCCATTTGTTCGAGGGCCACATCGGTGACCGTCTCGTCGTTGATTGCACGCATCGGTTTTCCCTCCCGCTTGGAAATTCTCGCACTCTTCTGTTCCGGTCCGTTCCCAGGCGCCTAAGCTTGCAATTCCGAGTGCACCAACTTTGCGCCACCAACCATCTCCTTCATTTTCTGGAAAGCGACCTGCCTGGTCAAATCTTTCATGCCACGATCTGAAGCCAGGATCACCATGTCCGCCCTGATGCACGCAGCACCTTCGAGCGCCCGGCTCAACGCCGCGAGGCCATACTCCCGGGCCTTCTCTGGGCCCGCTTGCCTGTACGGCTCTTCAATCTGTACCAGATCGATATCAGCCGCAAACAGATCCTTGCTTTCTTCGTTCACCGCCGCTGCGTAGACGAGGGCCAACGTTTCCTTCCGATCGTAACGATCGTTCTGGGTCTGATGAGTCATGGCGAGTGGCCCGGGGGACGGCGATCTTGATTTGGTGGTCAGTATTTGCCCGAAAAAACTGTACATCTTTTACCTCTTTTACCTCAACCGGATGCTCGCGACGGATTTTCCCGTCTGGCCACTCCGCGTAAACACTCTCCCCGTGTTCGTTAGATCAATACTCTCGAGTGCGGTTGCAACCGGTTCCAATAGCTGTCGGCGTACCAGACGCCATGATCTCGGAAGGCGAGAGCAGTTGCGTCATCTTGCGCCTGGTCCAAGCAAGTTCCTTCATCCGTCGACACCAGGTGCTCAATTCGACCTTGGAGCTGACCAGTAATATACGTCTGGCCACCCTTTGCAGACAATGTTTCCAGCTCATTCCCAGATCCAGAAACTGCTGCCTTTCCCTCCTATTCCGAACTGTGGCTCCAGTCGCGGCGCAATGCCACGATCAGGGGGTTCAATGTCAAGCAGGTTTTTGTCCGCAGGTCGAGATTCAGCGTCTATCAGGTAGGCGGCCGCCATGGGTCGGAGTTTCGCAAAGAGGACGGTAATTCCCGGCCGATGATCTGTTCAGTGCAGTTGAGTAGTGTCATCGAAAGCTCGCATCGCGATAGACTTCTATCCCTCCGACATAGGTCGCGAGCGCTTCATCTCTAGCATTTGCCTTGGCGGCACGCTAAGTATGTTTTCTGACAGAACGGCAACATCGGCCAGCTTCCCCGGCTCGGTCGAGCCCTTGATCTTATCTTTGCCGGTGCGCTTCGCGTAGTTGATCGTGATCATTCGCAGCCGTGTTTGTGGGGAGTGAACGCGCTGATTGACACCGTACACTCCGTCCGAGATCGTGTCGCGGGCATGAAAGTGATAGATATCCAAGAATGGATTGAAGGGCACGACGGACGAATCGGTGCCACCCGCTACCAAAAACCCATGGTCGAGATATGCTTTGAGCGGCGTGACCTCGCGGGCGCGATCGACGCCCCGCCGCACTTCTATTGGTTTGGGCGATAGATGATCGGCTGAGGACCGTCAACGATTTTAAAATCCGCAGGGGCGGTGAACAACGAAGGGTCAGGTTCCGCGTGTACGATGTTCGTAAGCCGGAACGTCTGCTCACCCATTCGCGGATCGCTCCGCTTGCTGTAGACGACGGTCTTGAGGTCAGGTGACGTCCAGACCTCCGTAACAATGCTGATGGGTCTATCGTTGCCGATTTGACCAGTGGGAATGGTCCGCGTCGTGCGCACCCCATTTACAAGGACGCCTTCCATAGTCTGGGACCCGAGGTCCTCCGTGCTTATTTGGGCCTGCTCGTTAGCCGCAAAACCTCTCTGTAGGACAATGCCTGGTGGTGGTGGCAAAGGGCTGCTCATCGTTGCAGCGTTCCCTGTTTGTATGAAAAATGTGTTGGAGCCAGCCTCCCCGCCGGGCCCTGCTGCTTCGCCAGAGGGCATCGAGATTTTCTGCGCAGTCTTGTCCGTCAAGTTCAAGGTGTAGGATGTCTGCGCCACAGGGTCCTGGATGAAGACGAGGTGCGGGGCATTGGCCGCGGATAGGTTGCCGATCGCTGGCAAGGGAGCATCCTGTCGTGTCCGGCCCTGTGAATCGCGAGCCGTCATCCCAGTGAACGTCTGAACGATGCGATTACTGTCGGCCAGTGTCTGGATAGATTCGTCGGTAATCGTAGCGGAATAGGGCGCATTCTGAACCGGAGTACCGGGCGTTTTTCCAAATGCCCACGTCGCTACACCGGCGCTCTGAGAGACCACATTTGTTTTCACCCCATCTTGGGCGAATAAGCAGGATGAGGTTGCGAGTATAAACAGCAATGTATATTTCATGGTTGAGTCGCTCTCCTTTCAAATCCAACGAGTCGCGGCTGCAGGCGGAGTCGCTGAGCAGATCCATCCGCAGCAATACTGAGATCCGCAGCAATACTGAGATCCGCAGTAAAACTGATACCGTCGGGAACAGCGCCGGGCGGAAACATTCCTTCCGCGGGAATGGCGATCTGAATAGCCGGCCCAGCAGCCGGCAACACGTTCGCATTTTGACTTTGCACACGAGGGGTCGCATGCCGCCGACGGACCGTTTTTGTCGGAGGGGGCGCAATTTCACGAAAGATAGCCGGTGGAACTGCTATCACCGCAGGATGGCGAACAAACGGCTCGACGGGTGCGCGCGGGAAGGCCAGGAGTAGTGCGGCAGCGACAGCAGCCGCTGCGCCCGACCACACTGGTACCCAGCGGGGCAGCCTACGGCGCACGTATGATGCTATCACCGCGTCGCAGTAAGCATCGAATGTAACGCTCACTTGCTCAAATGCGGCAACTTGGCTCCGGCATTCCGCACAAGCTCGAAGGTGCCTCTCCACATCGGCGGCCTCGTCTTCCCGAAGCTCACAGTCGAGCCAAGCAATCAGTCTGCCCGAAAGATCACACATTGCATTTCTCCATTAATTTCTTGATCGCGCGTTCTACCGTATCACCAACCGTGGAAGTCGGAATCCCCAAGACCTCGCCGATTTCGCGATAGCGCAATCCGCCAGCCCGCAGCAACAGGCACTCACGTTCGGAGCCCGTCGGTATGCGGATCGCCTTGCCCAGCTGTCGGAACTTTTCCTTCTCAAGCACGACGCGCTCCGTCGTCGTTTCGTCCAGCATTGCGTCAACCTCGACATCGAGTGGTTTGCCGAAACGCCGATGATAGCTACCCTGCCGATTTCTGGCCTGATTATGCGCGACGCGAAACACCCAGCTGCGAATGTTCTCCTGCGACCCGCCTGAAGCCACGTGTCGATGCAAGCTAAGAAAAGCATCCTGAACGACATCCTGGGCTTCGTCGCTCGAGAGTCCGAGACAGACAAGATATCGAAGCAGAGGTTTGCGCAATTCGCGATACAGAGCGGTAACCTCACGGGTGCCAGTCGCAAAGCGCGAGAGCGGCAGGGTTAACGGTAGGGATCGCCACTCATGAGGTCCTCGCCAACGCGCCTCTATTCATATAAACAAGTCAGGGTGACGGATTTCCGGTTGGGGTGCGTGGGAAACCGGGAAATTTGACGGAGCTATAGGGGTGGCCGGGGAACCAGCCACCCAACTGCCCCTCCAGCGCTCTGCGATCTCGCGGACAATCAGCGCGCCGCAGCCCGAAGTCATGATTTGCTAGTATAAAAGAAGATGTAACTTAGTCGAGTAAGACCGCTGAGGCCGCTGAGTACCTCGGAGATGCGCCCCGATGACGTTGTAACTCCATTCGTCGTAATAGAATCTGATAAGAGCACGAATCAAATAGGAAAGGGATTGAAAAGCGTCCGGCCGGGAGGTGATCAGATCTGCTCGGTGGCAAATCCCGCAGCGGTACCCCACCGCACCGTGATCCCTTACAAACTTCTTGAGACTTTCGTGTTTCGAGCAGTCAACGCAGATCGATAGCGCCCCCGAGTCACGCTGTGACGATCGCTGTGACGATCTAGGTGACTCGAACTCCTTCGGTTTTATGCGTTTTTTTGAAACCATGTCAGTATCTTGGTCTCTACGCTCCGGAACCGTGCTCATCCCCCCACACGAATCGGCTCTCCTCATATCAGCCGCTTTGCAGCACGCAAGTTGTAAAGCGAGAGATGCCGTGAGCGGTGGAATTGGCATGGACGGGTCGAGAGGGTACCGCTGTGTCCGGTGTTTAGGAGTTGAAGCAGGTCGAACGTCTCACCGCCGCGAATCTCTCCCAGGATGACTCGGTCGGGCCTGTGACGAAGGGTTGCTTTCAGAAGATCGCGAATGGTCACGGCAGGCAACTAGCAAGAGGTCCTGCCGCTTTCGCTCCATCATAACAACTGGGATCAGCACCGGTACGTTTGCAGCCCTCGATGAAACAGGGAAATCCGAATCGCCCTGGATCCGCGCCCGCGAAGCCTTGTGGTAACAGAAATACGCTCGCGATCGCCCTTCCCTCTGGGGAAGCACTGCTGCAATGCGGCAGGGGCAGGCTCGAATCTCTCCGTAGGGATGTGGGTCGTATGCCACGGGCCGCACTCAAGAATTCACCCGGCGAATCACCACTTCGTCTTGGTAAGTCAATGTATATCTAGACTCATCTTGATGCTAGACGATTTTGCGATGTAATCATCCAGAGTTGTAAGGAGAGGGA
>Ga0209526_10000205_pt1 | contig 36966 bp, 26 predicted proteins | sample JacPinW_OM2H0_M1_FD_188566 | JGI IMG/M metagenome (GOLD analysis project Ga0209526, IMG submission 188566) | Forest soil microbial communities from Algoma, Ontario, Canada - Jack Pine, Ontario site 1_JW_OM2H0_M1 (SPAdes) (version 2) | ecosystem: Environmental > Terrestrial > Soil > Boreal... | reverse complement strand
CGCATTTTGTAAGTTGCTGATTCTAAAAGATTGGTCGGGGCGAAAGGATTTGAACCTTCGACCTCCTGGTCCCGAACCAGGCGCGCTAGCCAGGCTGCGCTACGCCCCGACATTGCGCAGGAAGAGGCTTCCCGCACATAAAGTAAGAATAGCACAGGAAAACTGCCCCGGCCAGAAACTCCAGATGTCGGTTCCTGGCACATCGCTCCTGCGTGAAAAGAAGCACCGGAGAGATTGCTCTCTCCGGCGGCAAATGTTTTGGTTGTTGGTTTACTTTAGAAGGAATAGCGCAGCATGAACTCCATGACGCGCGGACCGGTCAGCGTCTGGCTGTATTTGCCGAAGCTACCGGAATTATCGATCGCAGGTAATGCACTGAAGACGTCAAAGCGCACGCTGTTGGTTACGTTGAAGACTTCCCAGCTGAACGCCAGCTTATGGCGCTCCGTGAAGCTCCACTCCTTGCGCAGAGCCATGTCGAATGCAAAGTAGCCCGGCCCGCGGAGAATGTTGCGGCTTCCGACCTGCCCTGGGAAAGGATAGTCAAATGCGGCAATCGCCGCCGTGGCGTTCTTGAATTGATTCATGTCGCCGTTAGCCCCGGTGAATGCGCCAGTTTGTGGCTTGGGGCCTACTAGGTTGGCCACGCCATTGAGTTCCCAGTTCGTCGGGAACTGGAAGCCGTTCTGCACGCTGAACGGTAGCCCGCTCGTCCATCTACCAAGACCCGACCAAGACCAGCCACCGAGAACTGCATTGGCGGCTCGATTCCAGTTCGCGCCAACGGCGTGGTTGCGCCCGATTGGCAATTCATAAACCCAGTTCATATTGAACTGGTGAGTCATGTCGTAGTCGGAAACCGCGCGGAACTCATTCGGGCTAAACGGATTGTAGATTTCGCCCGTGCCGAAGAAGCTGCCCTGGAAGAGCGAAACGCGCTCTGCGTCGGAAGTCTGATCGATGGACTTTGAGAAGGAATAGTTAAAGTCCAGCGTCAGTCCGTGGCTGGTGCGGTGGTGCAGCATCACCTGCAAGGCGTTGTAGTTGCTGCGACCGCCGCTGGTCCACGCGAACAGAGACGCATCCTGTGACTGATAGAAGGAGTAAGGGCCATTCTTAGGAAAGTAGCTGACTCCAGTTAGATTGCTGTCCGCGATTCCCACTGTATCCAACGTGGAGAGAGGCGTAGTTTCGTTCAAGCGGCCGCCGCAGAATAGCGCGTAGGCTGCAACCAATGCGCTGATAGTTGAGGTCGGGGAGCTTGCGTCGGTGCACGGTCCGGAGGTAACGCTGTATGCGCCGCCAGCGTGCAAAGGCTGAATCATATCCGTCCAGTACTGTGCTACCTGCGGAGAAACTCCTGGAGAAGCTGCAAATTGTTGGACAGACGTTCCCTGACGATAGATTTTCCCCAAGGCAGTCACCGCCCGAAAATAGTTCAATCCTGACTTAGGATCAGAAAGGTTCGCAGGTTGGGCTAAATCTTTTTCTTGGAGCAGCCGTCGGCCAAGGCGTCCGACGTATGCAACTTCGAGAGTGAATCCCCTCTTTAGTTCTCTCGTAAACGACAGGTCAAAGGTGTAGGAATAGGGCGTTTTTAGTTTATCGTCCAAGCCCCAATAGATCGCGAAAGAGTTCGGAGGCGTCACCGGGAAGCCCGGCTTTGGCGCTGGAAAGAGCAGCGATGCAGGTAGGGCATGTTCTCCGGTGTAACGAGGTGCATTGTCCAAGCTGACAGTTCCCGGCGGGAAAGTTGCGTTAGACACGAATCCAAACGAGCCATGTTGATCGTAGGTCGTCACCACACCCTGGCCAAAGTGGTCATAGTAAACACCGGCTCCCCACCTCAGCGAGCTCTTCCCCGGGCCTCCAAAGAGGCTGCCCAGCAGACCTTCCTTGAATCCGGGTGACCAAGCCATCGAAATACGTGGCGCTATGTTCTTGTAGTCCCAAGCCCAGAAGCCAGGTTTGCCGTTGGCGGAACCGCACAGATTCATGTTGAAGGTGGGGGAATAGGAGATTCCCTGCACCATGTCCTTCATGCGAGTCTGAAAGAAGTCGTGCAGGCTGAAGCTGGGGCAGACCTGATTGCCATTCCGTTCGTAGGGCGGCTGCAAGAGTGAATAGCGTGCGCCATAGTTAAGTGTAAGATTGCTTTTGATTCTCCAGGAATCTTTCAAATAAAATTCGACTTCGTTGTCCCGGAAACTGCGATTTACGAACGATCCAGGCGGCTGGAATTGTCCTGCCTTATTCTGGACGGAGACGGTATCGGCCTCCGTAAGAATGCCGGCCAATGCCAGCATCGGATAATCGTAGGAATTCTGAAAACCCGGATCAACGGCAGGGAAATTCCAAGTGCATTTGGGGTTCTTCAGAGTGGTGCACCCCGGGTCGAGGGAAACACCCACGTTCGAAATACCGGTAGGAATGAGAAAGCCCGTATTGGTGATCGCTTGGGTGAACGAGTTGGAGTTTGTGCTGTTGTTGTTTGTAACCAAGCGGTAGTTGCCACCGAACTGAAAAGTATGGTTCCCCCTCGTCCAACTGAAGTCATCCGTAATGTTATGCACGGGAACGATGGTGGTCGTACTGCGGTTTTGAGAAGTCGTCGTATCCAATCCGCGCAGCCTGACAAATGCGTCGAATGCGCTGCCGTTCACGCCAAGACCCTGCCGGATATAGCCGTAGTGGAGGGAGTTAACCTTGGTGGGGCTGATCGTCCATTGATAGCCAGTAACGATGCCCTTAGTGTTGTTCGTCGCCACGGTGGAATCCGGCTGGCCGGGAAATTGCGGCGCTCCAGTGTTGGTTCCAAGTGAATCACCTGGCGTTGATGTGGGCACTCCGTGATCGTTCTGCAACCCGCCGCGCACGAAGATCGTCTGATTCTTGGTCAGGTTGAAATCAACACGGCTGATGTACGTGTCCAGTTTCGATGGCGTCCCGGCCGAAAATGTAAACGCCCGGTAGTTAAACCCGTCGCCTAGCTGGTCGCTGTTGGCGTGCGGATATTGGCTTAATGTCTGAAGAACGTTGGGATTAACACCGGGACCCCAGGGGCAAGTCCCAAGTCCGGAGCAGTTAGGATCCATGGATGCAATCTGCGGAGCACCGAGAGCGTTGTTTCCCGGCTGAACGTTCACGGTATATGTTTTCGGGGTCAGAGCCGGCAACGCACTGGGATCGATGCCCGTAACCTGCATCGCTCCTCCCGGACAGGCCGCTGTGCCGCCGGCACACGCGTATTGAATAATTCCTTCGCGGAGCGTGTCACTGGGCACCTCACGCGTAACCTGGAAGCCTTCCTTGGTCCGTTGGCCCTCATAAGCCAAGAAAATGAAAAGACGATCCTTCAGGACCGGCCCCCCGAAGCTGCCGCCGAATGTGTTCCGGAGCAGCCGGGGAGGAATATTCGGTCTTCCGTTCTGCAATTGCGCATGCTTGTTGAAATAATCGTTGGCCACCATGTTCGTCGGGCGGTTGTACTCGTAGGCAGTGCCGTGGTAGTTGTTCGTGCCGCCCTTGGTAACCAGCTGCACTTGCGCACCGGAAGAACGCCCTTGATCCGCGTCGGAGTTCGTAGTGGTGACGCGGAACTCCTCAATGGAATCGATCGTCGCGCGCAACGCGCCCTGGAACGCCGTACCCTTTACTTCGTCGTTGTCGCCGACTCCGTCCAGCGTGATGTTGGTCTGGTCGCTGCGTGCGCCATTCACGGAGCCCCCGCGGCTGTCCCCGTTGGTATCCACTTTGCCGCGGTCCGAAACGGTAACCACACCCGGCTGCAAGCTCAGAATTCCGGCAGGATCGCGCCCTTCAAACGGCAACGCGGCGATCTGCGCCTGGCCGAACGCTGTGCCAAGCGTAGCGTCCTGTGTGTTGATCATTTGCGTCGTGCCGATGACTTCGACCGTTGTGGTGCCGGACGCAATCTGCAGCTGGATATCGCCCGTGGTCGGCGTGGCAACGAGCAACTGCAAGCCCGTCTGGCGCACGGTAGCAAACCCAGAGGCAGTCACGGTCAATATATATGTGCCTGGCCGGATCTCCACAAATTGATACACACCATCTTTGTTCGTTGTGGTTTCGAGGTTTATTCCCAGCTCGGAATTACTGAGCGTCACCTTCGCCCCTGCAACGGTGGAACCTTTCGGGTCGGTCACCGTGCCGTGCACGGACGTATTACCTGTTTGCGCAGAAACAACACTCATTCCAAGAAAAATATAAAGAGACAGCACGGCGACAAAACTACGCCGCATAGAAGTCCAGATCATGGACTGCTCCTTTCGTGCACCGACTACGTATGAATCGAACGAATTAGGTCAGTGGAGGGTCGAGAGTTCCTGAGTTCCCCGTAAAGAATCCCACCCTTGGCTCGGGCTTTCGCTAGCAAGCCAAATTGGAGCCACCCCCTGGACCACGAACTTTGCATCGCTTGTAAGCCAAAATTGGCCGTTCTGTCAAGAAAGTTGTGCGGGTAGACGACAAACATTTTCTAATACATAGAATTGGAGATTCCGTTCGCAAAAAAACCCCCGCCGGAGAGACATGCTCTTTGGTGGCAAACAGGGCTCCAAAGGGAGTTAGAAAGCGTAGCAGAGAGCAAACTCCATCACGCGAGGCTTACTTAGGGTGTTGGAATATAAAGCGATTGTCGTTGGGTCGGTAAACGCGCTGTTTTAGACTTCGGTTCGCAAAAAATACTCTTCGGACAATCCAAGGTCTCTGAGATTTACTGAACAGATCCCAAATGAATCAGCTTTGCTTGCGTAATGGCGGAAATCTTTCCGATCGCCTCTAGCACCGCGCTTGGTACTTCTCCATCCAGTCGAACCAGGGAGACTGCCTCCGCGCCGCGGGTGGCTTCTCTTCGTCCCAGTGCGAACGTGGCAATATTCACGCCCAGCTTGCCAAGCGTTGTACCCACGTTTCCAATGACCCCGGGTTCGTCATTATTGCGAAGATAAAGAATTGTACCGTCCAGCTGAGCTTCCAGGGGAATCCCGTCAATCTGAATCACGCGTGGCGAACCGTCGTGCAACACCGTCCCCTCTGCGGAAAAGCTCGCCGTGCCACCGGCTGAGGAAAGCACCGCAACCTCGAGGGTGTTCGGAAACCCATGCTCGCGGCGGCGCGTCTCCTCTTGCACGGTGAGGCCGCGGGCAGCCGCGATAGCCGGCGCATTCACCACATTGGCCTTTTCGTCTAAAACGGCATTCAGTACGCCCGCCAGCACCGCATTCCGCAGAAGGTGCGTGCCTACCTCCGAAAGTTCTCCCGCATAGCGGATGCGAATCCGCGCAGGACGCGTCGGAACAGCCTGTGATACCAGTGACCCGAGCCGCTCGGCTAGCGCAAGATACGGCCGCACGCGCCGGTACTGCTCCGGGGAGAGCGCGGGCAAGTTGACTGCGTTCTTGATTATTCCTTCGGCTAAATAATCGCGAACTTGCACCGCAACCTGTATCCCCAGTTCTTCCTGCGCTTCCGCGGTGGACCCTGCGATATGAGGGGTGCAAATGACGTTTGGCAGCCCGATTAACGGCGAATTCTTCGGTGGCTCCTCCACAAACACATCCAGTGCCGCCCCACCCGCTTGGCCGCTTTTCAGCGCGGCCGCCAGGTCCGCTTCGTTGATCAATTCACCCCGGGCCGCGTTTACAATGCGGACCCCTTTTTTCATCTGCGCTAGCGTGGTGGCGTTGATCATGTTTTGCGTCTGCGGACTAACCGCGGTGTGGAGCGAAATGAAATCGCTTTCCGCATAAAGTTTTTCCAGGGGAACGAGTTCCACCGCATACTCTTTTGCCGCCGCTTCGCTGATGTAGGGATCGTAGGCGATCACCCGCATATCGAACGCTGCGGCGCGTGAGGCTACTTCGCTGCCAATGCGTCCCAGCCCAATGAGACCGATCGTTTTCCCGCGCACTTCCGCACCAGACGACGACTTTTCCCAGCGGCCTTCTCTCAGCGCCGCATCGAATTTCGGCACCTGCCGGACAAGGGCCAGTAGCAGCGCAAAAGTGTGTTCCGCAACACTCACGGAACTTCCGCCAGGAGTGCTCATCACCAGCACACCGCGTTTGGTGGCTTCATCAAGATCGATGTTGTCGACGCCGACGCCGGCGCGCCCGACGGTCCGTAGCCGCGGCGCTTTCGCAAGCAGCTCCGGCGTAACGCGCGTGGCGCTGCGCACAATGAGCGCGTCGGCGTCGGCGAGTTCCCCAACTAGCGTTTCCTTGCTCGTTTGGACGATGTTCCAGCCGGTTTCTTTCAGCAGCTGTATGCCGCGCTCGCTGATCTTGTCGGCAACGATGACTTTCATGATTCCTCGATTCGAAGTATGAGCCGCTTGAATACGCACAGCGGTCTCGTCTCTAGGGTGCAAACATTCCAAATTACTTTGCGCGCATCAACGTGTCAAATCGTCCAGCACAAGTATTTGGAGTGGGCGGAATAAGCGTCTGTTATAGTGCCCAGTATTAGCCATAAAGCTTTGTTCGATGGGGGAGTGCGATGAGTCTTAAGGACCTGATTCAGAACGACATCGTGACGGCAATGAAAGCGAAAGACGAGATGCGATTGAGCGTGCTGCGAATGGCGAAGTCCGCATTTCAGCTGAAGGAAGTCGAAAAGATGCGCGCCCTCGATGAACCGGAGTCGATTCAGCTCCTTCAGACGCTGGTCAAGCAACGCAAGGAATCCATCGACCAATTTACAAAAGGCGGGCGACAGGACTTGGTGGATAAAGAAATGCAAGAACTGACCATGCTCGAGGCCTATCTGCCAGCAGGCGCGTCGGAAGCCGAGATGGACGACGCGATTACAAAAGCAATCGCGAGCACCGGTGCGGCCTCGATCAAACAAATGGGAGCCGTAGTGAAGGCGGCCAAGGAAACACTGACGGGCAAGGCGGTCGATGGAAAGGCGCTGAGCGATCGAGTGCGCCAGAAATTGGGAGCATAGAAACTGCCTGGAATCCTCTAGAGGCAGCTCTTAGTTGCGAGACCGGGCCGCACTTCCCACGTGAGTCGTTTTGCACGAGTCTACCCGCGGAAATCCCTGTGCGCTATGCGGAACAAAACGCCGGCTCGCGGCGTCTTCAAAGAGTTGATTCACTTGGATTGATTTATGCGATTGGATAATGCGAATTGCCACTGGACAGGTATGGGTGTATGGTACCCGCCTGCGAAATTCGCACGAGCACCCAGCTCCTTGGAGGCACTCCATGATCTTTGGAATGACCTACTTCACTTTATTCCACGTTCTGTTGAGCTTGATTGGAATTGCAACCGGGTTCATCGTCATGTTCGGCTTGTTTGGCGGAAAAAAATTGGATGGCTGGACCACAATTTTTCTTCTGTCCACGATCCTGACCAGCGTGACGGGGTTTTTCTTTCCGTTTACACACCTATTGCCTTCGCACATCCTCGGGATTTTCTCACTGATACTTCTGGCAATTGCTCTTTACGCCCGCTACGGGCGCAACATGATGGGCGGCTGGCGAAAAACGTATGTCGTCACAGCCATGCTGGCTTTGTATCTGAATGTATTTGTGCTCGTCGCCCAGCTCTTCCAGAAAGTTCCTGGGCTAAAAGCGCTGGCACCAAAGGGGTCGGAACCGCCATTCCTCATCGCGCAGAGCGTGATCCTGATACTTTTCATCTTGTTGACCAATCGGGCGATAAAGAGCTTCCGGGGCGAAGCGCTTCGCCCCGTATAGCCGGACAGATTCTCAACGAAGCTCCAAAGTTCACGCTTAGAGGCGATTCTTCACCTCGACGCTTTACGTGGGACCTTGGCACCTTTTTTACGTGCCTCCGACAAGCCAATTGCGATGGCTTGTTTGCGGCTCGTCACGGTGCCACCCTTCCCGCCCCTGCCCGATTTCAGAGTGCCGCGCTTCTCCCGATGCATTGCGCTCTTAACACTTTTGGCTGCAGCTTTACCGTATCTCGCCATAGCTCGATGCTCCCTTCCGCGTTTTTAAATGTCCGCTACTTCGCTAGCCTTCCCGTTGCTATCAAGCCGTTTTAGCCCCTGTAAACAAGTGGACGAGAAACGAAATAACAGCCAAGACTAATAGGATGTGGATCAGCGCCCCTGCTGCGTGAAACACAAGGAAGCCCCCGCCCCAGAGAAACAAAAGTAAAACCGCAAGTAACAGAAATGGTCCAAACCTCATAATGATCTCCTATGGTCAGAAAATCTGCGTGGATCGACTAAATAACTAGGCCCGCGCGGAACGTGACTTCGGCGTTTGCTTCCTCGAGCTGGATTCGGAGTCACCCGAGGTTGTTTCCGCGGCTTCCACATTGATGTTGCGGGCAAGCTCGGTGAGTTTTTGGTCGGTCGTTTTTTCTTCTTCCAGTGTCATGCGAAGCAGAGAAGCGGCCTCTTCCTCGCCCAGAAGATCTGCGAAAGCCGCCACACAACCGTATCCCGCTATTTCATAGTGTTCCACGCGCTGCGCGGCGGAAATCAAGCCAACGTCTAACCCTTCACCTTCTTCTTCCTCGATTACTTCACTGCCTTCGGTAATTAGCCCTTGCATACCTTTGCAGGTTTTGCCTTTGGGGCTTTCGCCGAGCGTTCTAAAAATATCTTCCAGGCGCTGCACGTGACCCTTGGTCTGCTCCAGGTGTTCTTCAAAACCGTCGCGAAGTTCCGGGTCCGTGGCCGCCTTGGCCATCTTCGGCAGCGCCTTTACCAGCTGATTTTCGGCGCTGTAGAGGTCTTTCAATTCTTCGACGTATATTTCCTTAAGTTGGCTTTCCTTCATGTCATCCTCCCTGATTCGATTTGCAGTGGCGTCGCAAAGGGGAGTCTAGAAGGCGTGGATGTGGTGGAACATCGGGACATTCACCTAGAGCCAGTGTTGATTTTCGCCTAGAAGGAGTCCGGCAGAGTGCCGGGGTCAAAAATAACTCAGCCCGTCAGTGGCCTGCAGGCTTGAGCACGGCTGTGTTACGTTCATCGCTCGCGATGATGCGATATAGAGTCTTCAGTTCGTCGAGTTTGGGCACTGGGACGCTGAGCTCTTTTATTTCGAACGATCGCGAATACACGATTGTGTTGCCTTTCGTTTCCGTCTTGCTGTGGTAACTGGCGAAAGAATATTCGGCGTCCACAGGCGGAGGCAGATCGTCCACAACGTACCCGGTGGGCAAGGCAATTTCGTAACTGTCCGCATCGTGGTGGGGGCCGGAGAATTCCACGGGAAATTCCCTTGGCTCCTTGCCCTCAAGCATGCCGCTGGATTTCGAGTCCACCAAACGCGGGCGAACCAGAAGCAGGGGACCCGCATTCTTCGCGTATTTTTCCGCAGTGAAGGAATACTCAAATTGAAAAGGCGCGTCGCGGTTTTCAGAATTGCCCACCGAAGCTTGCGTGATCCGGTATATGCCAAGGGAATGGGAAAGCAAGGTTTCGATGGGTTTGATACGGTCGGAAGCCTTCGTAAACGAATGAAGTTGATAGCGCTGGTGCATCGCTTGATCGCCAAAATAAAGTTCGGTGATGTTGCCAGTCAGTGTGCCGTCGGCCGCAAGACTCAGTTTGCCAGTGCGGTGCACTCCGCTCAAAGTAGCCGGAAGTTGTGGTACCTGAATAAGACCGCCGCCGTCCGGAGTAACAAGTAAGCCGTAGTTGGATTGAAGACCGCCTCGCACCTGGCCAAGCGGCGTCATTTCATCGGTCGGGTCAAAAATCAAAATCCGTCCAAGTGTGGGGTGATTGTAGATCGCGAGAAGTGCGGGTGACTTAACCTCCTCCGGCAAACGGATGGCCAGGATTTCGTGGTTGAACCAATACATTTGTGGCGGCGTCTGTGCGCTGATTCCTCCACGCACGGTGTTGATGCTCAGGTAGTAAGAGTCAACCCCGATTTCCTTCAACATCGCACTTAGCAGCGTGGCTTTGTCCTTACAGTCTCCATACCGGTGTGCGAACACATCGCGCGCGGGGTGAGGTTGCCAGCCGCCGATGCCTAACTCGATTCCGACATAGCGAATGTCCTGCTGCACAAATTTCGAAAGGACCTGCATCTTAGCGAAAGTGTTAGGCGAATTGGCTGTGAGCTCTACGACTTTTTGCTTTAGCTCGGGGGAAGGATCGCGTCGTCCCTGCGTAAGAACATTTTCCCAGCGGCCCATCTCTGCCCAGTTTTCAAAGCCCTTCTTGCTGGAGCCTCCCGGCGGCAGAAAAGCAATCAGCATCTGAGCGGCAACGCCCCGCCTCGGCGGCATGTTCTCTTCACGGCGAATGGGCTTGATATCGTTGACGACCCACTGCCACTGATTGTTGCCGGAAGCGGTCGGCTGCAACTCTTTAAAATTGATCCAGGCCGCTTTGTATTCCCAGCCCAAGGGAAGCTGAAGCGTGTAGCGCGCCTCGCGAACGGGGATGGACTCCTGAAAATCCCAAAGGTCCTGGAGAATATAAGGATGCTCCTCCGATTCGATTTCGTAGGCGATAATATTGCCGGGTTCCGGGGCAGGAATCCGGAGAACTTTCTCCTTAACGTCGGTAATCAGTTCGGAGAACTCGACGCCAGAAAGCGAAACTTCCACCGCGTCCTTGTCCTTAACCTCATAGTCCTTTCCTTGGGCGGGGATACACCATCCGCGCAGGCTATTGATCTTCCGGCTTGGATCGAATTCGGCGAAGGCTATGCCATATTCCCGGCCAGACGGCCGAAGAATTTTATACACGCGGCGTTCAATATGTTTAAGTTTACTCTCGGACTGAATTGTGACGATATCCTCGGCATAGAGAAGCGCGGCGTCGGCCTTATCGTCGTGAGCGGGAACCGTAGCGCTTGCGGCCACGTGGACCCACGCCGGGGCGTCCGCCTGAGCTCTCGGTGAAAACCAAGCTCCGGCGGCTGTGGCCGCAACGAATAACGAGAAAAGCCTGGGTCGATTCGTCATTTGCTCACCGATTCGCGGATGTTCCGGCAGGCACGAGAACAACCTGCTGATCATCCTCCGTACGCACCGTCTGGTAAAAACCTCTCAGGGCTGGGTACAGGTCCTTGGGAACAAGCAAAATGTCGCTGCGAATTTCGCGGTGGAGATGCAGATCATTGCCGTCGCTCTGAACGCTCCATTTGAATTCCGCGGCTTTGGCATCGCGGTTAAAGGGCTGGGGCAGATCAGCAGCTTTCCAACCCGGAGGAAGCTCAATCTGGACATCATCCATCTTCTTGAACGGGTAACGGAAATAGACCGGATAGACGCGCTGGGCATGGTCGAATATATGTTTTTCCGGCGCCGAGAATAGGCCGGCGGGCAGCAAAGCTTTGCGCCCGGCAGCACTAAGCCACCCCGGCACCTTCACCCGGAATTCGGCTTCCAGTGGAGTTTCCGAACCTGCCCAATCCGGGCTGCTTTTCAATTCCACCTCGCTTCCAGCGGGAATGGCGTCTTTCAATTCCTCCTCAAGATATTTCTTGCGCTCGGAGGCGTCTTCATTGCGCTCTTCCAGGCGGCGGTATTGAGCCACCAGCCCTGTAAACTTCAGTTTCACGGTTCCTTCGAGCGCTCCCTCGCTGAGCTTCATCTGGGCTTGGTGTTCGATACGGGAAACGTCGCTGTCCGGAACGGGTGTGGCAATCCACGTCCCTCCATCCTTATCCAGTTTGAGTCCCTGCGCACCCGTCTCCATCCAAGGCAAAAGTCCAAAAGGAGTGAACGCCGCGCCCGGATCTAAGTACAAATCTTTTCCGTCAACTCGAACAAGTACAACGTTTGCGTTGAGCTCGGCGCTGTTGAGGCGTTCTTTGCGGAAAAAATATTCGCTGCGGCTGGCGACCAGGCAGGGAGAAGCGTCAAATCCGGCCGCGCGCGCCAGGGCAAGAAAGGTCCAGGTAATGGTCCATCCATTCCCATAGCCTTGTTTCCAGACCTCTTCTACGTTCGCTGCGGCCCTGATTCTCTCGCGCTTTTGCTCCTGTTCGGTGATCGCGGCCTGGTAGCTGAGATTCCTCAGTTGCTGTGTGCGGGCGTAAATCTTACGGAGCTTTACCTCCGGCGAATCAGACGGAGAAACAATCTGTGCGACCGCTTGTTCCAGCGATTTGTGTTTGCCCACGAAGCCTTCGACGCGATCGTTCTCCTTCTTGCCGAATTTGCTCCAGAATTTGTTGAGGTCCATTTCTGGCGTCGAGTCGTTGTAGATGAAATCGACCCGAAATTTCAATTCATTCACCGGGGGCATGTAGTCTTCCGCCTGGAAAGCCGGAATATTGTCCGAAGTCATCCGAATGACGTGATCCGGACCTTCCTTGGCCTGCTGCGTCCCTTCGGGCAATCCCGCTGGCGAAAGCCATTTCACCACCCAAGTGTCCCTGGAATAGGGCTTCAGCGTGAATTGGGCGTGACGCGTAAACAATTCCTCGCTGAGAATCCAGTGGGAATCAAAAATGCGGTTTTCCTCAAAATTGTAGTTGAAGCGGTATTCAACGATGCTGCCGACCCCTGCTTCCGGCATGGTGAACGTCTTGGCCAGGTATTTATCGGCCTTGGATTTGACGATCGTATTCTCGTAAATCTTGCCGTCGAAGTTGATGATGGAGCCATCCTGGCGAATGGTACGCGCACGGATATTGGCGACACTGTATCTGCCTTTTTGGAAGGGAATTTCAACGTTGCCGTACTTGCGCCCTTCCTCCGTCAGGATCTTGATCCGCACGTAGTTATATTCCGTGCCGGCGGAGCCGCTATCGTTCCGGTCCACCTGGCGGTACAGATAGATTGCCGGAGCGCCCGGAGCTTTTGGCTCACCGGTCATTTTCAAATCGTCGGGCGAGATAGGTTGCCATTCGTCTCCCGCACGGACCGATGATCCAGGGCTGCTAAGTATTGCGATCAAACACAGCGTTAGAAACAAACCGCAACGTTGAAAGGACACTCGCGGCCTCCGTGGAAATTCGAAATGGAAATGAAACGAATGGGTGCTCGGGAATAACGGACAAGCCGTTCCAAAAAAGGTCCATGGTAATAGCCAATGATGGCAACCTGGGCACTTAGATATGTGGGGACCTTACGTTTCCATAGCCGAAATGTCAAGAGAACCTATGTATTAAGTCTCCGGACGTGGGAATTGCTTTGCGCCTCGGCCCTGGTGGGGCATAATTCGGCGCACACGCAAAACGACCAGGCAGTCGATTTGGGATGAGGGAGGCAACGGTGAGCGACCGTCCATGGAGTTCCACGGCACCCGCAGGAGAATTTCGACCGTACGTGCCGGCAGGAGAAAGCCCAAAAGAATTCACGCTTAGGGCGGTGCTCCTGGGAGCCCTCTTCGGGCTGCTTTTCGGAGCAGTCACCGTCTATGTGGGACTTCGCGCAGGCTTAACCGTTTCCGCGTCCATTCCCATCTCCGTTTTATCCATCAGCATTCTTCGGGCTTTTGGCCGCTCCACCATCCTCGAAAACAACATTGTGCAAACCACTGGCTCAGCTGGTGAATCGCTGGCAGCGGGCGTGATGTTTACTTTGCCCGCGCTGATTTTCCTGGGATTCGGTTCTGAGTTTACCTTCTGGCGAATTTTCCCCTTGGCCCTGCTGGGCGGGTGGCTTGGGGTGCTCTTCATGATTCCGCTGCGCCGCCAACTGATCGTAAAGGAACACGGGAACCTGACTTTTCCTGAAGGCACCGCGTGCGCCGACGTTTTGGTTGCGGGCGAACGCGGCGGCTCGTTCGCGGGACGCGTCTTCTGGGGCCTGGGACTGGGCGGCGTGTATACATTCCTGATGAACACGGTCCAGGCGTGGACGTCGCAACCGGAGAACCGGCCAAGCTGGTTTCCCGGAGCTTCGTTTCGTGCCGCAGTGACCTCCGAATACTTGGGGGTGGGTTACATCATCGGGCCAAGAGTTTCGGGAATCTTGTTTGCAGGCGGAATCGTTTCCTGGCTGGTGATCATGCCCGCCATCAAATTTTACGGCCAGATGGCTGGGGATACTCCGATCTATCCATCCACGATTCCCATTCCGCTGATGACCCCAGACGACCTTTGGAGAAGCTATATCCGGCCAATGGGCGCGGGCGCGGTTGCTGCGGCGGGCCTGATCACGCTGCTGCGAACCTTGCCGACCATCCTTGCCGCCCTCACCGCGGGCATGAAGGACGTGCGCGCCGAGGGCAGTTCCGCGGAAGCGGTGGGAAAGGACCGCATTGACCGCGATGTGCCGATGAAATGGGTGATCGTTGGCTCCGTCCTGATTGTCGCGATGATGTGGGTGCTGCTCACTTTTCACCCGATGCACCGAGCGGAGACGCGATGGTATCAAAACGTATTTGCGGGCGTATTCGTTGTGGTATTCGGATTTTTGTTTGTCACCGTGGCCAGCCGCATCAGCGGCCTTCTTGGAAATTCTTCCAATCCCATCAGCGGCATGAGCATCGCCACTCTAATGGCTACCTGCGCGATCTTTTTCGTTGCGGGATGGACGGCGCCAAACTACGCCGTGCTTGCGTTGATGATCGGCGGAGTGGTCTGTATCGCAGCGGCAATCGCCGGAGCAACTTCGCAGGACCTTAAAACCGGTTATCTTGTGGGAGCAACTCCCTTCTGGCAGCAGATGGGTCTCTTGGTGGGGGTAACGATTTCGACCATCGCTATCGGCGCAACGCTCAATCTGATGAATAAAGGATTGGAAAAATATCTGCCCACCCAGATTGCCGTGAATGTTCAGTCGCTGCCTTCTGGCGTCAAGGTCGAACGAGATGCTTTCGCGTTTCAGGGCAAGACCTACATGCTGATCAATTCGCTCGGCTCGCACGAAATTCCCGACGGCGAATATCTCTATGACCGGTCCACGAACCACATCGAATATCAGTGGGCCCAGGGTATCGGCAGCGACAAGGCTCCTGCACCGCAGGCCCGCCTTATGGCCACGGTCATCAGCGGAATTCTGAATCAGCGACTTCCGTGGAGGCTGGTGCTCATGGGTGTAGCACTCGTAATCGCGGTGGAAATATTGGGTGTCAGGTCGCTGGCCTTCGCGACCGGGATGTACATTTCTATCGCAACGACAGCTGCCATGTTCGCCGGTGGTCTGGTGCGTTGGGCTGTGGAAGCCAGCATGAAAGAAAAACAAACCGGAGACAGCGAAGCAAGCCCGGGCGCATTGTATTCGAGCGGACTGATCGCTGCAGGCGGAATCTTTGGCTTGCTGGGGATCATTATTAATCTGCTGCAGGATCCGGAAATATCCACGCACGTGCCGGGCTGGTTCTCGTCCGTGTTGCGCTTGCCCTGGCGGCCGGACCTGTTTGCCTTCGGTCCCAAGGTTATGGGCTCGCTGGCGACCAACAATTTATTCGGCGCGTTTATGTTCGTGCTTCTTGCGGGAACGCTTTTTTACTTCGCCCGCAAGAAGTTGGACTAGGCGGTCTGTAAATCCCGTTAATTTGAAGACGCCTGTTCTGACAATCGGTTTTGACTGCGCAACCCGCCCGCCGTACACTGCAGATATGAGTTCGACGTTTGGTGCGCCCCGAATGCGGTTTGACTGGCGTGGTTTTATCACCCCGGGCGTGAAACTCCTTGTCCTCATCTGCGCAGGCGTCTTCCTCGCCCAAGAACTCATCCTGCTTTTCCTCCCGTCCTGGGTCACAGTCCGAGTCAATTACTGGTTTGGATTGGTGCCGCTCGGATTTATTCCCGGTCTTCGCATCTGGCAGCCGGTAACGTATCTGTTTCTCCATGGCGGCCTGTTGCACCTGCTAATCAACATGTTGATGTTGTGGATGTTTGGGCGTGAACTGGAATTGGTATGGGGCAAGAGGCGCTTCCTGAATTATTTTTTCATCTGCGGGGTTGGCGCCGGGCTCATCACCATCCTGGTGAAATTCGTGCCGATACTGTGGGGTGATCGACCGTCCGATATTCCCACCATTGGAGCATCCGGAGCGATTTTTGGAATTTTGATCGCTAACGGGATTCTTTTTCCTGACCGGCAGATCTGGCTGTTTCCACTTCCGATCATGATCCCCATGCGGCCATTCGTTGCGGTCATGGCGGCAATTGAATTCTTTAGTACCTTTGGCGCGACGGGCGACAAGGTAGCGCACGTCTGCCATCTGGGCGGGCTGCTCATCGGCTGGGTGTACCTGAGGCGGGGATCGTTCTTGTTTCGCGTCCGAAACGAAATGGCGGACTGGCGGTACCAACGGAACCGCAAAAAATTTGAAGTCTACATGAACAAGAAAAATGACGAGCCACCCTCACGCCCGGACCGTTGGGTCAATTAGTCTGCACTGCTGGACGTACAACTCATTTGCTGGGTGGCACCGGCTGCATAGCGCAGCTGGGCTGTTCCAGCGATAGAGCGTTCGGTCAGCTCGCGCTGCCGATCACGTGGAACTTCATGAAGTTGGTAGTCCCACGCAGGCCCATGGGCGTGCCGGCGACAATCCCGATCACATCTCCCTTTTTCACCATACGTTCCTCAAGAAGCCGCTTCTCCGCAAGCACCGCCAGACCATCGATTTTCTTGATATCGGAAATATCCCGTGAAATCACCCCCCACAGTAGAGACATGCGCCGGCGCGTCGTGGCCTCCGGAGAAAAAGCTATGATCGGGACCAGCGGGCGATAGCGAGAGACCAATCGCGCCGTAAACCCGCTGTGGGTGAAAACAGTGATGAGCTTCATATGAAGTTCGCGAGAGGCGTGACAAACCAGTTCGGCGACAGTTTCGGCTACCTTCAGGCGTTCCTGTGCGACGGGACGGGGAAATTCACGGATACTCTTCTCCGCTTCTTTAATAATGCGCGCCATCATAGTCACCGCTTCGATCGGATATTTCCCGGTGGCGGTCTCTGCGGAAAGCATTACCGCGTCGGAGCCATCAAAGATCGCATTTGCGACGTCGGAAGCCTCGGCGCGGGTGGGCCGCGGATTTTCGGTCATCGATTCCAGCATTTGCGTGGCCGTGATGACCGGACGTCTGAACTCACGAGCCCGCGCGATAATGCTTTTTTGAACCACCGGAACGCGCTCCGGATTCATTTCCACCCCAAGGTCGCCTCGAGCAACCATTACTCCATCCGCGACCGAAAGAATGGCGTCAAGATTGTCGATCGCTTCTGGTTTTTCCAGTTTCGCAATCACCGGTGTGTCTTTTTTGGCCCGCCGAATCAGCGCTTTCGCCAGGTTTACGTCTTCCGGCCGTCGCACGAAGCTGACGGCGATGTATTCCGCACCGTGCGCCAGCGCGAAGCGCAGGTCGGCACGGTCTTTGGGTGTTAGCGCGGGAACGCGCAGCTTCACGCCCGGCAGATTGATGCCTTTGTTTTCGCCGAGGAGTCCGCCGTTCACGACGCGGCAAATCACTTCCCTGCCTTTTACGGCTTCCACACGAAGTTCAATCAGCCCATCGGAAAGGAGGATGCGATTGCCGCGTTTCACTTCGCGGGGTAGCGGATGGAATATCGTGCTCACGCGAGTGGAATCGCCCAGGATCCGCGCTGTAGTGATAGTGAATTGCTGTCCCGTGCGCAGCAGCACCGTTCCGCCGCCGGCAAGCGGGCCTGTACGAATTTTGGGTCCTTGCAGATCCGCAAGAATGGCCAGGGGTTTCTTGTGTTTTTCCGCTGCCGCGCGCAGCATCGCGAAAGTCTGTGCATGCTCTTCGCGCGAACCGTGGGAAAAATTCAGGCGTGCCACATCCATGCCGGCACGAATCAGCTTCTCAATCATGCGCGGGGAGCGCGTAGCCGGGCCGATGGTGCAGACGATTTTGGAATGGCGAGCGGTCATCGTCGCGAATTACTTTCTGCTATACCGGAACCACTGCTAGTGGCTGATCGAAAACTCAGCAACGATGCGGGTTAGAAAATCGACCCCTTTGGCAAAAGCAGCGAGCGGAATTCGTTCATCATCGCCATGCACTCGGCGGGTCTCTTCCAGCGTCATCGGAAACGGGCGAAGTCCGTACGCCTGCACATTGTGCAGCCGCAATTGCGAAGAGTCAGTTGCCCCGGTGGACATGAATGGTAGAACCGGCGCGCCCGCGAATTCCTGTGCACTCACCTTTGTGATTAGGTTATAAAAGTCGGTTTCAATCGAGGAGTTTGGTGCAGCGAGTCCTCCGTCGGGCTGAGCTTCCAGCTTCACTTGGGGATCGTTGACCGTCTTTCTCAATTCCGAAAGCAGCGCTTCGCTGGAATCTCCTGGGATCAACCGGATGTTCAAGACCCCGCGTGCTTCGGAAGGAATCACGTTGGCCCTAACGCCCGCCTGCAGCATAGTGGGGGCCACCGTATCCCGCATCATGGAATTCCACATGGGATCTGCGTCGGACAAAAAGCGCTGTGCGTGCTCGCCACGGTCTGGAGTATCGACCACCCGCAGCCACTTGGCAATTTCATCGTCTTCAATCGCGGCTAGCCCTTCGAAATAGCGGCGCACTATGGATGTGAGATGAACCGGCGCGGTGTAATTGCCCATTTTCTCGATCGCCGCCGCCAGGTGCACGACGGGATTTTCCTTTGTTGGCGTAGAGGCGTGCCCGCCCTTCCCCGTGGCGATCACGTTTACATTCATGGAAACTTTTTCGCTGGCCTGCACGCCGATGTATTGCACTTTGTTCTTCTTCACCACCAGGATGCCGCCTTCATTTAGGGCGTAAGCCGCCGCGAACTTATCCCAATACTTCGTAATAAGGATTTTAAGGCTGGCGTCGCCGAACTGTTCTTCATCGGTGGTGGCCAGAAAGATGACGTCCCGGTTCAGGTTGCGGTTCGCGCGCTTCAAGGCAATGAACGCAGCCAGATTCGCTGCCACCATGCTTTTGTCATCCTGCGAGCCTCGTCCGTAAAGATAGCCGTCCTTGATGATTCCCGCATACGGATCGACAGACCATTTCGTGCGATCCACCCCCACCGTATCCATGTGCGCAACAAGCAGAAGAGCCTTGCTGGGATCAGGTACAACGGTGCTGCGAAGCCGCGCCACCAGCGCGCTGCGCCCGGGAGCCGCCGGCAGCAGTTCCGCTTGAATTCCTTCTTTAGCAAGAATGCCGGCGATGTACTTCGCCGCGACCTCTTCGTTGCCTGGCGGATTTGTGGTGTTGATCTTGACCAGTTCGACGAGCCATTCCTGCGCCTCCCGCGCCAACGCCGTCGTGTCACCCACCAGGGTGGAACTGGGAGGGATTCCCATCGCCGGTGGATTTTGGGCCACCTGGCCGCTAACCGAGCGAGGTTCTAGACCCAGAACAAATACAAATATTGCGACCCAGAAGCTGATGCGCTTCCATTGCAAGTGACCACCCCCGACGTAAACTATTTTGCACCGGCGAAAAATCCATACTAACATGCCCACTTGGCGCTCACGCGCGGGAAGCGACTGCGTTTCCTATGGGATACCGCACGGGCACGCTCGGCGGCAGACGCGGCCCTTTATTTTTGCATCCAAGTATCGAGAGTCCCTGGAGTATTAAATGAGAAAACAGGCAGGCAATTTCAGACGCTGGCTAGTGCTTTTTGTCTTTGTTGTGGTTTCCCTCGGCGCTTCTGTGTATGCGCAGGCGCCAGCCGGTCCGCAGCCGGTTTCTCCCCCGCAATCAAATCCCGCGCCAGCAGCCAAGGCCGCCCCGCCACAAGAGAAACCGCAAGAGAGTGGCGTAACGATTTCCGTCGAAGTGCCGGTGGTTACACTCGAAGTAGTCGCAACCACGGCTAACGGCGACATCATCCCGGGTCTGAAAAAGGAGAATTTCCGCGTTCTCGAAGACGGCGCCCCGCAAACGATCACGAATTTTGCGCCCAGCGATGCCCCGCTCACGATTGTCGTCTTAATGGAATTTAGCGCGCGGGCGGGCGGATGGTTTTCCGCCTATGCAAAATACTGGGCGGACGCGCTCTTCCCGAACTTGAATCAGAAGGACTGGGTGGCCCTGGTTACGTTCGATATGAAGCCGCGCACCGAAGTCGACTTCACGCAGAACAAAGACGAAGTGAGAGCGGCAATTTATCACCTCTATTACCCCGGATTCAGCGAATCGAATCTCTTCGATGCACTCCTCGACACCACCGAACGGCTTAAGGATGTGAAGGGAAAGAAAGCCGTCCTCGTGCTGGCCACGGGCGTGGACACCTTCTCCAAGCACACCCTGGATCAGACCATCAAGCAATTGCACCAGACCGACGTAACGATTTTTGCCGTGGGCCTCGACAAGCCCATCACCAACTACCTGGATGCGCGAAACCGCATGGGCAGTATCGCTCGCATGGACTATCTCCAGGGGGAAAATCAGCTCAAGACCTTCAGCCACATGACCGGCGGCTACTCGTGGTTCCCGCAATTTGACGGCGAAGTTCCCGGCATCTTTCGAACCGTCGCGGAATTCCTGCGCCATCAGTACAGCATTTCCTACACGCCGTCGAATCATTCGACCGACGGAAAATATCGCAAGATCAAGGTCGAACTGGTCGCCCCGGATGGCGGGCCGCTCGAAGTCCACGATCAAAAAGGCAAAAAGCAAAAGGTCGTGGTCTATGCGAGAGAGGGTTACCAGGGACCAAAAGGCGGAGTTGGAGATTGAGAAAATCCGGAATCTTTTCCTCAGTAGCCGCGGGATAAGTCAACGCGGTTGAAGAGCTCTTTCCCCGCAAACCAATTCTCCAGTAGCTCCAGCAAGAGTGCGGTCTCGCGCAGCCACAGCCGGTCACTGATCGCGCTGGTGTGCGGCGTAATAAACAATCGCGGCGCATGCCACAGCGGACTCTCCGCGGGAAGCGGCTCCGGATCGGTTACATCCAGCGCAGCGCCGGAGATTTTTTGCTCTTCGAGCGCGCGCAGCAGCGCGGGCTGATCGACAAGCGACCCCCTCGCCACATTTACAAACGCCGCTCCCGGCTTCATTCGCCCAAATTCCTCGGGACCAAATAGGTGTTTCGTCTCCGCCGTTTCCGGCGCGGCAACCACAACATAATCCGCTTCGGGCAATGCTTCGTGTAGCTGTTTAGCCGGAAAAATTCTTCCCGCCAGCTTACTGTCGCCTTCTCCGGAACGTGTGATGCCCCAAACCCGCATCCGCAAAGCCGAGGCGCGAACGGCCAGTTCCTTGCCGATGGAACCAAATCCAACAATCAGCAGCACGCGCCCATTTAATTCCGTCAGCTGTTGCGGTTCATCCCACAACTCTTGCTGTCCCCAATGCCCCCGGTCTTGATGCCGCACCGAACCCGGAAAATTGCGCGCCAGGGCAAGAAGCAGCCCGATCGTATGTTCGGCCATGGGCACGCTGAATATGCCTCGGGGATTCGTAACCACGATGCCCGAATCCCGCAGCTCCGGATACATCAGTTGCGCCACTCCCGCGGCAGTGGAATGAATCCACTTCAGTTTCTTTGCACCGACAAGTTGATCGACACGCAAGGAGTAGCCAACGAAAATATCCGTGTCCGGAAGTTCTTCAGGCAAACGTGTGTAATCCGGCAGATGCACGACGCGCATTTCCGGCCAGCGACGTCGTATAGCCGCAGCCATCTCTGGCTTCGGCCTCCACTCGGTAAAGGGATGCCAGACGCAGATGGTGAGTTTGGTGTCCTGCGGCCTGGTCCTGAGCATGTTAATTCTCAGCGAATGCGAAGGTCGTGTCCGGTCATGTCCGCGGGTGCGGATTCGCCGAGGATTCCGAGCATCGTGGGTGCAATATCGCGCAGGGCGCCGCCCGAAGCCAGCTTGAGCTTGTCGTTTTCGGTGACGCAAATAAATGGGACCGGATTCGTCGTGTGGTATGTATGCGGGCCGCCACCTGCAGGGTCGATCATCGTTTCGGCATTGCCGTGGTCCGCGGTGATGATCCAGGCCCCGCCGCGCGGCTTCAACGTTTGATAAATGCGGGCGAGTCCCGCGTCCACCGCTTCCACGGCCTTGATCGCCGCCTCCAGTTTTCCGGAGTGGCCAACCATATCCGCGTTGGCATAATTCATAATAATTGCATCGAATTCCCCTTTTTCAATCGCCTTCACGACTGTTTCGGTAATGCCCTCGGCGGACATTTCCGGTTTCAAATCGTATGTTGCGACTTTCGGGGATGGCACCAGGATTCGTTCTTCCCCAGTGAATGGTTTTTCGACCCCTCCATTGAAAAAATATGTGACGTGCGCGTACTTTTCGGTTTCCGCGCATCGCAGATTTTTGTACTGCAAATCCTCAAACACCTGCGCAAGAATGTGTTCCAACTTTTCAGGAGCGATCACGCACTGGAGCCATGGCCAGTTTTTGTCATACTTGGTCATGGCAACAAAAAAAAGATTTTTCGGCCGCTTTGGGTCCGCGAATTTGTTGAAGTCCGGCGCTTGCAAGGCGTAAGTCATCTGCCGCGCACGGTCCGCGCGAAAATTATAAAAGATGACGGCATCGTCATCGCGAATCAGGCCAACCGGCTGTGCGGAAGGCCCGCTTCCTCTGATGATCACGATGGGTTTAATGAACTCGTCCGTGACGCCCTGTTCATAGCTGGCCTGCAGCGCGGCGACCGGATCATTGGATTTTGTTTCGGCCTCTCCGTGAACCATGGTGCGATACGCAAGTTCGATCCGCTCCCAGCGATTGTCGCGATCCATCGCGTAATAGCGTCCGATGAGTGTCGCGATCTCGCCGACACCCAACTCGCGCATCTTCTGCTGCAGGTGGCCCACAAAATCGCGGCCGCTGGTCGGAGGAGTATCGCGGCCATCCATGAAGCAGTGCACAAACACTCTCTCGACTCCATACCGCTTCGCCATTTCCAGCAGCGCAAAAAGGTGTTTGATATGGGAATGGACGCCACCGTCGCTGAGCAATCCGAGAAAATGCAACTGCCGCTGCCGCCCGCGCTCCATGGCCTGCTGAAAAAGTGGCACTTGCTCTAGCTGCTTGTTCGCAATCATCAAATCAATCCGCGTGATATCCATATGCACCACGCGCCCCGCCCCCATATTCATGTGGCCGACTTCGCTGTTGCCCATCTGCCCTTCCGGCAAGCCAACCGCGGGACCCGAAGTGTCGATCAGTGTGTTGGGAAATTTGCGAATTAATTCATCATAGGCAGGCTTGCGCGCAAGCGCGATGGCGTTGCCCTTTGTTTCGGCGCGGTACCCCCAACCATCCAGAACAGTAAGCACTATGGGTTTCGGTCGTTTTGTCATGGGCAAGTAGGATACACGCAAATATTTACATGTGTCATTTCGCCAGCAAGGGGAAGCCCGAGTGTCAGCCAGCGTTGAAATCTTATTTTTGCGGCAAAACGTGCTCGCAGGCGCAAATGTGATTCAGGCGGCGAAGGCGCGGAGCGCGGCGAGAAGACGCTCCACCTCATCCATGGTGTTGTAGTGAACCAGCCCGATGCGCAGCATTCCGCCCAGCGACTCCACTCCAAGCCGTTCGCTCAGATTCAATGCGTAGTAGTTCCCATCCCAGGTGAAGATGCCGCGCTCGCCGAGATAGCTCGCAATTGCCATCGGATGGTGATTGCCGATGCGCAGCGAAAGCGTGGAGCAGCGTTCCGTCGCGCGGCGCGGATCGGTGATGCCGTAAATGCGAACTCCGGGAATCGCTTGCAATCCTTCAATCAGCCGGCCAATCAAGCGGGTTTCATGCGCCACCGTCGCGCTAAAGGCCGCGGCCAGCGCCTCCCGCCGGGTCTTGACCAAAGCGTCCGTTCGGCGCCCGAGTTCCGCAAGATACTCCACCGCAGCGCCGATTCCCGCGATTAATTCGTGCACCTGCGTGCCCGACTCCCAGCGATCTGGAATCTGTTCGCTGCACGGACGCACCTTGTACGGCCGAAAATGTTGAAGATGCTTCCGCTTTCCGTACAATGCACCCGTGTGCGGTCCAAAAAACTTGTACGGCGAGCAAACCAGAAAGTCGCAATCCAGCGCTTTCACATCAATAAGGCCGTGCGGCGCGTAGTGCACCGCATCAATCATGATCATGGCGCCCGCGGCATGAGCCCACTGCGTAATCTGCGCAACAGGATTGATAGTTCCCACCGCATTGGAGGCGTAGCCGATCGCGACCAGCTTGGTCTTCTCGTTGATCTTGCTTTTCAGGTCATCCAGATTCAGCGTGCAATCCTGTTCGCGGATGTCCACCTGCCGGATCACCACGCCTTTTTCATCAAGAGCTTTCCACGGTGAAAAGTTTGCGTCGTGGTCCAGAGTAGTTAGCACGATTTCATCGCCGGCCTGTAGTTCGCGGGCGATGGCGCGAGAGAGCGCAAACGTGATTGTGGTCATGTTCTGCCCGAACACCACTTCCTCCTTTTCGCAGTGGAAGAAATCAGCCATCGCCCGGCGCGCGTGGGCGATCATCTCGTCCGTCCGCCGGCTGGTCAGAAACGCTCCCCCGGTGTTGGCATTCGCGGTCATCAAATAATTTTGGATCGTGTGCATCACCTGCGTGGGCACCTGCGTGCCCGCGGGACCATCAAAAAATACGGCGGGCTGGCCCTTCCATTGGGTTTGCAGCGAAGGAAATTGCGCGCGAACCCACGCGATATCGAGCTGGCTCGTCACGGTCGGATTGAGTCCTGGTGTGCTCATGGTCCCCATTTCAAAAATGAATTGGAAATGCCACTCTAGTTTCTCACACAGTAGTTTCTCATACGGAGGTAGCGGCGTGTTAGCATGGAGAAGTACTTCCTCACTCATGCCGGACCGGCGCCGGCTATCAACTCTACGCCGGGCTTCATCAGCGAGGTTCAAGTGTCAGATACGATTCCTGCCACCGATAGGACGCGGGTGGTGCGCGAGCCGCAGCGCGCGGTTTACGATCGAGAAACCATTTACGGGATCCTGGACGAAGGCATGGTGTGCCATGTGGGATTTGCAATTGAGGGACGGCCCTTCGTCATCCCCACAATGTTCGCGCGTGTCGGCGACGCCATCTATTTTCACGGTTCGGCGGCGAGCCGCATGCTCAAAGGTTTGAGCGGCGAATTGTCCGTATGTATCACCGTCACGCTTTCCGATGGTTTGGTCCTGGCGAGGTCGGTCTTCAATCATTCGATGAATTACCGATCGGTTGTCGCACTTGGCAAGGCAACGCTGATCGAGGACCCAAACGAAAAACTGGCTGCGCTTCAAGCGTTCACGGAAAAAATTCTGAAAGGACGATGGAATGACGCGCGGCAGCCGAACGATAAAGAGCTGAAGGCCACCAGCATCCTGAAACTTCCGCTGACGGAAGTCTCTGCAAAAGTACGTGTCGGGGATGTGGAAGATGACCCTGAGGACTATGCCCTCTCCGTTTGGGCCGGGATCATTCCCCTGCACGTCGTGGCCGACCCACCTATCCGCGATAGCCGCTGTGATCCGTCCCTTCCCACACCCGCCTACGCGGCGCAGTACAAAAGGTGAATCGTGGACGAATTCAAACCAGCGCCCGTAAAACCCATGGTGACGCTTTCGGCGCTCGAAGCCTTGGACATTCGCGTAGGCACCATCGAACGCGTCGAGGAAGTCGCCCGCTCCGAAAAACTGATGAAGCTGACCGTGAACTTCGGCGATCATTCGCGAAGCATTCTCGCTGGAATCCGCACAGAGCGGGAAAATCCCCGCGAAATCGAAGGCAAGCAGGCCTTGTTCCTCATGAACCTGGAACCAAGAAAGATGGCAGGAGAAATTTCAGAGGGGATGCTCTTTGATCTAGGCTACCTGGACGGCGTCACGCCAGCTCTGGCAATTCCGGAACGTCGCTTGCCCAACGGAACGAGAGCCGGATAAGACTCAGTCAAATCTCGTCAGTGGTGGACCGCGCGAATGAAATCCGCGAGCAGTCCGTAGCCGGTCGCTTCCACGCCCGGATTATGTTCCACAAGCGACAAGCCAAAGACATCCAGGTCGAACCGAATCGCCGAACTGCTTCCTTCCAGCCCAGCCATTGGGTCCGAAGCCAGCAGCAGTTCGGGGCCCACGCGGCAATCAACTCCATCTCCGCGGCGATCGGCACGGCACACCAATTTGTAGCGCATCCCCGCGGATCGCACCGAACGAATTTTCTCCTCGCTTAATTCGCGAATGCCGGTGCGTTGAACCTGCTCGATGCGCACGGGCAAATTCATAATTACATTGCAAATCGCCGCTACCTTTACTGCGGAGTCCCACCCATCCAGGTCCTGCGACGGATCCGTCTCCGCGACGCCCAGCGATTGTGCGCGGTGGATTGCTTCGTCGAACGAACGTCCTTTTTCCACTTCCGTCAGCACTATGTTGGTGGTGGAATTCAACACGCCGGAGAACGCCCGAATTTCGGCCGCAGGAAGTCCCAGAGGAAACAGCGAAAAGATTGGGACCCCGTCCATTACCGTGGATTCTGCAAGAAATGCGCGGCCCTTGGCCTTGGCAAGCGCGCTGAGCTCGCGGTAAGCATGCACGATAGGCCCTTTATTTGCCGTGATCGCATGCGCCCCATGCTCTAGCGCTGCCATCAGATGTTCCGTGGCCGGTTGCCCGGTCAGCGGATTCAGAGAGCTGGCTTCGAACAGCACGTCCGCTTTGGCGCGCTCCAGCCATTCCTGCACGTTCCTCACCCCAGGCGCGGGCGTGGGGAAATGCCCGCTCAATGCGGCGATCGGATTGAAGCCATCCGTATCCGCGATCCAACCAAATCGACGCGTCGCGATGCCGGTCAGTCGCCATCGAATGTCGTACTTGCGGCGCAGCTCCGTTTCCTTCGCGATGAGCTGACGAAGCAGAGAGCGGCCAACGTGGCCGAATCCAACAATCGCTAGATTATAGGAAGGTATGGCAGATCCCCCTCAAACCATATGGCTACGCAAAGCTCAGTTCAGTCCACGAGCAGCAAGTTGATTCAGTGAATCGTTTCTAATTTAGCTGCGGCCGCGGAGATGAGCGCCGCTTCATTTTCCAGGGCTCGCGCCACCCTGGCCGCGGATTCCTCGGCTTCTTTCCATTTTTTCTGCTCAAGTCCCTCGCGTACCGCTGGTATCGCTTTTGCCGCGTAACCAGTGTACGTGCCTGGAGCATACAGTTCATGTTTGTACCAGAATCGTCCGGGCAGCCCTTCGGTTGTAGTCAATTTGCGCTCGCTCTGTATCAGCATCTGGTTCAATTCCGCGATCGAATCGGACGCCAGCCCCGCTCCACCGTTCGCGGCGACGCGATCCAGAGCCTTCTGGTATTCCGCCGCGCTCTTGACCAGCGATTCGACAGCGTTGTCGAGCGGCGCGAAATTCAAATGCGGAGGAACGTCTTCCTTCTTCGGAGTTACCCAAGTCTGCCGGGGGTCGGCAATGGCTTCGTACATCCCTTCTTGTATCTTTAAATTTTTCTCCTCAACTTCCTCACGCTGCTGAGTAGCAAATTTCTCCAATTCTTTGACGTACACCTTCACGTCGTCCGCAAAATCTGAAAATTGGAATGGAAGCAGATCGGCATCCGCTAAACGCATCATTGCAGTTCCGCCCGCCTGAGAAAGTGCGCGCCCATACGCGAAATCGTAATCGCTGAAATGCGTGTACCAGTAGAAATCATCGTAAATGGAATGATAGATCCCGCCGTGATCTTCCCCGTCAAAGCCGATGCCAAGTGATGCTACGCCCGCAAAATTGATGAACGGAGCATGGTCCGAGCCTCCGCCGAGCATCTCCAGCCTCAGATCAGCTCGCGTGCGTAACTCGTGGCGCGCTTCGACAGTACTCGCATCGTGAAGCTGCCGTAGTTGCTCACGCTTCCATACCGAGAGCTTCGTTTCCGGATCCTGAATATCGCGCGCCACGTCGTTAATAAAATGCTCAAGAGTGTGTGATCCCTCGAGTCCGAAAAATCCGCGGCCGTTGGTGTCTGAATTGATATACACAACCGCATGTTTACGCAACTCATCCACGTGCGTCTCGACCCATTCTGTCGAACCCAGCAATCCCGGTTCCTCACCGTCCCATGCACAGTAAATAATCGTCCGCCGCGGCTTCCAGCCTGCCTTCACTAGTTCGCCGAGACCCCGCGCTTCCTCCATCACCGCAACCAAGCCGGAAATGGGGTCTTCCGCTCCATTCACCCAAGCGTCGTGGTGATTTCCGCGAATAATCCATTCATCGGGATTGCTACTGCCGGAAATTTTTCCGATGACGTCGTAAACGGGCTTGATCTGCCAGTCCGAGAAAACTCTCAGATGTACTTTCGCGGGGCCGGGTCCAATGCGGTACGTGATCGGAAGCCCGCCCCGCCAATTGGCGGGCGCAACAGGTCCGGCGATCGCCGAAAGCAGCGGTTGCGCATCCGCATAGGAAATCGGCAGCACAGGAATTTTCGTCAAAGTCTGCGCTTCCTTGATAGGAACCCGCTTGGCACTGGCAGTTGCTCCCACTCCCGGCGTCAGCGGATCGCCCATGAACACGCTGCTATCCTGCACGCTTCCGCGCTGCACACCTTCGCTGGGCCGCCAGGGCCCTTTGGGAAAGACTTCGCCGCCGGAAAAGCCGTCGTCGCGCGGATCGGAATAGATGATGCAGCCCACGGCGCCGTGCTCCGCGCCAACCAGCGGCTTGATACCGCGCCAGGAATGGCCGTAACGCGCAATAATAATTGCGCCCTTCACCGAAACGCCTCGTCGCTCCAGAACCTCATAGTCTTCAGGCAATCCGTAGTTCACATACACCAGTGGCCCGGTAACATCCCCATCGATCGAATACGCGTTGTAGCTCGGCAATTGCTCGCTGGTCTGATTGGACGTGAGATCTTCGGCGATCGCGGGTTCCTGCAACTTGGCGGTGAAGCGCGGGCCTCCCTCGACCAGCTCCACCAGCCGTTCTTTCGGTGTTGGAAATAGCACATTAAAAATTTCAATGTGGGTGTCCAGCCCGAATTCCTTGAACTTCCCGGCGATCCATTCGGCGTTGTCTTTGTCGTAGGGAGAACCTACATTGTGTGGCCGCGCGGAGAGGCGCTGCATGTACGAGCGCAGATTCTTCGGTGACGGAATCGCTCGGAACTTTTCTTCCCACTGACGTTCGCTGCGGGAAGACTCCGCAGAAAATCCGAAAAGTTGCGGTTCCTCCGCTGTAACGACTGCCCCGCCGGTCAACCCGATAAAAGTCAGACAGACAACGGCACAAACACCAAACAAATGAGTCCGAATATTCATTGATCCCCCAAACACCCGCGAAGGATTATTTCCTGAACCGCTCTCCGCTGCAAGTCCGCGTCGTGGCGAATTGCGATACAATCCCGCAACTCACCGTCCAAGCCGGTCGGAAAGGATTTAGGTCCAAAGCGTTGGCACCCCCCAAATCAGCCGCGAAAAAAGCTCCTCTTCTCTACTTCGTGTTCGTTATGTATGCCTACACGACCGCGGGCCCTTTCGGCCTGGAGGAGCAAGTCACCACCAGCGGCCCAGGCCTGACCCTGCTCTATCACCTCTTATTGCCGTTGTTCTGGTGCATTCCCGTTTCCCTGGCCTCCGCTGAATTAACCACTGCGATTCCCGTAGAAGGCGGCTTTTACCGTTGGGCCCGCGCAGGCTACGGAAATTTCTGGGGGTTTTTGGCGGGATGGTGGAACTGGACCGCTTCCTGGCTGCTCGGTGCAAGTTACGCCGTCTTGTTCAGCGATTATCTGCAATTTTATTTCCCCGGCCTGGTCGGATGGAAACACTACCTGGTCTCGCTCGCTCTGATCGCGCTGCTCTCCTACGTAAACATCCGCGGAATCCAGATGGTAGGGGCGTTGGCAACAGTACTGGAAATCTTGATTCTTCTGCCTGTCGTAGCGCTGTGCGTGATTGCCGCGACAAAGTGGCACCACAATCCCTTTGTCCCAATTACTCCGCCCCACGTTCCGCCCTTTCAGGTATTCGGTGTGGGCCTAGCGCTCGGGTTGTGGCTCTATTCGGGCTATGAGCAAATGTCCAGCGTCGCCGAAGAAGTCGAGAATCCGCAGCGCAACTATCCTCTAGCCCTCGCACTGGTAGTCCCTCTCTCCATCGCAACTTATTTTCTGCCCACGCTTTTTTCCCTCGCGGCACTCGGCAACTGGCAAGAGTGGAAAACCGCCTATTTTTCGCGAGCAGCGCTATTGATAGGCGGCCCGGTGTTGGGGCTCGCGATGACTCTCGCCGCAACCATCACGAATATTTCCATCCTCAACGCCACAATTCTCACCAGTACGCGAATGCCTTCTGCGATGGCCGAGGACGGATACTTGCCTCCGATCTTTGCCGCGAAGCATCCGCGCTTCGGCACGCCGTGGATCGCCATTCTTGTCTCTGCAGTGATTTACGCGCTCCTCTGTTTCCAAACGCTGGCCCAACTCCTGACCGTCTACATCTGGCTGCGAATCTTGGTCACTGTGCTCACCGTTCTAGCAGCCTGGCGATTGCGTCAAAAATTTCCAGGAATGAATCGACCCTTCCGCATTCCCTGGGGCAAAGCTGGGTTGGTCTATGTAGCCGTCGCCCCAATCCTGATGGGCGCATTGGCCATCGTGGCCAGCGACAAATTCGCGCTGAAGTGGGGCCCCGTGCCCGTCGCTCTTGGGGTGATAGCCTACTTTGTTTTCGCACGGATCAAAGCGGCCCGGGCTACCGGAGATCAAGTAAACCAATCGAGAACTTTGTAGTACGCACCCGCAAGTGGAAGCGCCCAAGTGTTTCCACTGCGCAAGCCCATAGGCGCAGCGGGAAATGGAATTTCGGAGAACGGATTGTCGTCCCGCTCCCCGCAAATCATAGTGGCCAGCTTGCTCCCCATCCAGGTGGCTGCGGCAACGCCATGGCCCGCAAAACCAACAGCGAAGTACATGCCGTCGATCCTTCCCGAATGCGGCATGACATCCAAAGCGAAATCCAGCGTTCCACCCCAGGCGTACTCCACTTTCGCATCGCGAAGCTGCGGATAAACCTCAATCATGCCGCCACGCAGCAACTCCGCGCTCTTGCGAACTGTGTTTTCGGATTCCGGAAAAAACGCTGCGCGCCCTCCGAACAACATGCGATTGTCGGGCGTCAAGCGGTAGTAGTAGAGAAAATGTTTCGAATCGTAGATCATCCGGTTGCGCGGACTCAATTCGTGCGCCAGCTTTTCAGGAAGTACCTCCGTAGCAATGATGTAGGATCCGATGGGAATAATCTTTTTGCGCAAACCCGGCGTAGCTTCAGTGGTGTACGCACCCGAAGCGAGGAGCACGTCCTTAGCGCTGACCGAACCGCGGGAAGTCTCCACCCGAAAGCTGCTGCTACCACCCGTAGGTTGCGGCACAACGCCCCTCACGCGCGTTTGCTCATACAGGAAAGCCCCCGCGCGCTGAGCAGCCCCGGCAAGTCCAAGAACATACTGCGCGGGATTCACTCCGGCGCTCGTTTCATCCACCATCCCACCGAAATAAATCGACGAACCAATCTCCGCCTTCAGCGAATTCCGGGGAATGATTTTCAGCTCGTGCTTGAATTCGCGTTGTATCCGCGCCGCCGATTCCGCGTATCCGTCGAAATGTGCCTGTTTGCAAGCTACTTCGAGATGGCCGCAACGCGAAAAGCTGCACTCGATGCCTTCCTCGCGAACGATTCGTTCGACCAGGTCAATGGAATCCAGCGAGGCCGCATACATTCGCTGGACCAATTCGCGGCCATAGCGCGATATCAATTGAGGCACAGCAAGCTTCAGTCCGGTAAGAACCATGCCGCCGTTCCGGCAACTGGCGCCCCAGCCAAACGCTTCCGCTTCCAGCACAGCGACGCGAACCCCGCGTTTCGCAAGATGCAGTGCCGCCGAAAGACCGCAAAATCCGGCCCCGACGATGGCCACATCCACTTTCTCCGGAAGAGCGCCGGTTGTCCCGGGTACGCGCTCGGAAACAGTACCGAGCCAAAAGTTTTTCTCTTGGAGGTTCATCTACGCAGCCGACAGATTCTAGCACTATCGTGCCGTCTGATAATTTTTGGAACAGAAGAAGAGTGTAATTGCAGGTGGGAATGCGCGAGCCGCTAAGCGCTGCGCAAAACGTAGTGGGTGATCTCTGGAGGAGCGCCCAGCCGCACAGGCGCGCCCACCGTGCCAAGCCCGCGATTTACATACAGCGCGGCAAGACCATTAGGGGCATTGGGCATGAGTTTGATAGTTTCGCCCATACGTTTCGGCTGGTCTGGCATCAGCAACGGCCGATGATACAGCCCGGCAACATAGTCGGTGATAAATCGCGCCGGGCTCAGGCTTACATCCAGAATTTCCACCTGCACTTGCCCGCCATGCGTATGGCCGGAAAGCGTCAGCTCGACACCAAGTTCCGCGGCGCGATTGAAAGCATTCGGATTATGCGACAGCAGGATGTTGGGCAAATCGCGGCGCACCAGCGGCTCCAGATTCGAGAGCATCTGTAGTTTTCTTCCGCTAGGGGTACGCTCGCGTTGATAATCCACCCCAATCAGATTGATTGCCGCGCCCTTGTAGGGAATCACCGCATTCTCGCGCCGGAGCATCTTCATGCCTGCCTGTCGATAAAGCCTCTCCGCCCGGTCTTCCGCGCGTGCGTAAATTTCATGATTCCCGTTGCAGCCATAAACCCCAAGCGGCGCATGCAACCGCCGAACTTCGGCGACGCAATCCTCAAGGGAATCGTGCATCCCCGTAATCAGATCCCCGGTGACAACGGCAAGGTCCGCCCCGACGCCGTTCGCCATATCCACGGCCCGGCGCACCGAATCGCACGTCATATAGCCGCTCAAATGAATATCACTGAGCTGTACAATCTCCATCCCGTCGAGTTCCTTCGGCAGATTGGGGATCGGGATTTCAATGCGTCGAATCTCGTAGCGCAGCCGCTCAGCCGCAAAGCCATACATCACACCCAGAAAAGGGGCGGCGCCGGCAACCACGCTGGCCGTGCGGAAAAATGTGCGGCGGGAGGGATCCGGCACAAAATCGTCCAGGGGATGAGTGTGCGCGGCAGGTTCGGCGGTTGTTTTAGGAGCAGGTTTAACCAGCTGATGCCAGAGCCATTCGAGGCCGTGTACAGCTTTGACCGCAAGATAGGCCGCAAGAGCGCTCGCAAACCAGAGGCCTGCGAAAGCCTCAATATTGGATCGCGGTGTCAGAATCCGGCCGTGGTCCTGCCGAAGCGCATCCGTAGCCGCAACAATAAACAGCACCCAGCCCGCGACATAGATCAGCCGAAGCCCCACGCGCAGCCCTACGCGTCCCCAATTGGACGTCACACGCCACAGCGTCCGATACCAGAAACGCTGCGACATGAAGAGTAGTCCGGCAATCGACAGAACCACCAAGGTCCGCAACAAAAACCAGCCCAAATTCGCTCCTTAGCCTTCTTCAGGCTCACCTCTCAAGGGTAACATGTAGCGGAAACAGGGGCCTTTGGAAAGCATAAAGTCGTACAACCGGTAAATATCGGACCGCCACGGATCGTACAGGCGCCCCTAACCTGGCCGTTCGGCCCAGCTTGCGTTCCTTGCGGCATCCACCCGTACCTATCGTATGATGTCGGCTAGCAATCCCCGGGCGGTCCTTCCTGATGATCCAGGCGAAACTTAGAGGGAACTCATCCGTCTGACATAGGAGATTCTGGGAGCGCGTTCCAAGGAGAGTTGAAATGAAGAAATGGATACTATTTGCAGTTGTGTTCTGTTTGTCTTGTCTTGGCGGAATGGCTGCCAAAGCCCAAGAAGCCAAAAAAGCACCTAAACCCGCACTCGGCCCATCGGCGGCCTTGCTCGAGGAGTGGAACGACCTGAGCCGGCGCTTGGTCGCCATCGCCGAGGATATGCCGGAAGACAAGTACGACTACAAGCCCAAACCAGAAATGCGCTCCTGGTTAGGACAACTCGCGCATGCGTCTCAGGGCAACTATTTTTTCATTAATCCTGTCCTGGGAAAGCCGTTTCCGCAGGACGATCCCGACATGTCCCAACTGAAGACCCGAGCGCAGGTTGTAGCCTTCGTAAAGAAATGTTTTGACGAAGGTGCCAACTTGATCAAAGCGCAGGGTGACGCAGGATTGGGGAAGACCTATGACGCGGGCGGACAGATGACGCGATTTGATGCGCTGGCCTACGGCCTGCTCGATCATGGAAACGAGCACTACGGTCAGATCGTGGTCTATTACCGTTTGAACGGACTAGTACCGCCGGAATCGCGGCCAAAGAAGTAGCTACGCGCATCTTCTCCGTCGATTCACGTTCACCCTGAGCTTCGAAAGGCTGCACCCGTATCCCCACGATCACCAGATCTTCGCCAGCCTCGAAGCTCCCGGGATCTGCTGCTGACTGTGGGCAGGGCTTCAGCCGTGCCAAAAACAAAAAGCTGTTGCCATTCAGGGTTTTAACCCCTGAAGTTGCTGGTTCTTTGTTTTTCTCTCGCGCTTGCAAGGCTAACCCGTTGCGGTGCCGGCAATTCCCTTTTGTAGCAAGCGCGTAAGCTCTTGCGGATCGCTGGTAGGCGGCAGGCAGCTGTTTCCGGCGCAGATCAGCGCCACTGCTTTTTCTTTCGCGAGGTGCGGAAGGGTCTGCCGCAGCGCGGCCGGAAGATTTTCGGCCGATGTACCGGGCATAACGCGCAACACCGCCTTGCCGAATCGAAAAACAGAATTAGCCGCCTGCTCGAGCTTATTGGCGGTCTCGTCCCGTTCGGCTCCGGTGATGACGACTTGCGTGGGATGCTCTGCGAAAAGAATTGCCGCGAGGCCGTAGGTCGCGGCGAACAATCCATACTGCGGAGCCACTCCAGCGAAGGCTTCCAGAGTTTTCTTGGCCCAATCGTAATATTTCGGATCGTCGGTATACGCGTGCATCCTTGTCAGGGCCATCGCCGCGACGGAATTTGCGCTGGGTGTGGGGGAATCCTGGAACGGCTTGCGGCGAACTTCCAGCCCGCCCATCGGCGGCGCGTCCGCGGCCCGATCGAAGAACCCGCCGTTTTCGGCATCACCGTATTTCTCGATGGTGAGATCCATGGTCCGCTGCGCGGCGCGGAAATACTTTGCATCCAGCGTTGCCTCATAAGCATCGAGGAGCCCCAGAACACCAAACGCCTGGTCATCCAGGGAGCCCCGCAAAACCGGCCCACCGATTCGGTGGGAAAAGCCCTGTTGCTCCGTCCAGGCTTCCCCCAGCATGCGGTCGATAGTTTTCAGCGCGAACGCCCGGGCTTGGTCTGCGATCTGAGGGTTGCCTGAAAATCTCGACGCCTCGAAATATGCCGAAACGAACATCGCATTCCACGCCACGTACATCGTTTTGTCTACAAAAGGTGTCGGCCGGCCGGTGCGCGCCGCGCGCATTTTTGCTTCTGCCTTCACCTTGATCGTGGCGATCTGGTGCGGGTCTTTCCCGAGAGTCTTGCCGATTTCCTCAAATCCTCGCGCGATCCACAAAACATTCTTCGCCGGATTGTGATGCATCTCTCCCTGGTCTTCGACGTCGTAGTACAGCTCAATCACCTGCGACTCTTCCGGCGTGAGCACCGCGCTCACTTCCTGCAAAGTCCAGGTAAAGTAATCGCCGTCATCGTCGAGAGAGTAGTCCGCATCCTGGCTGGCATAGAAACCGCCGTTCTCCTGATCCGAGAGAACTTGATTGACCCAAAGAAGGATGCCATCTGCGATGTCGCTGAAGGAACCCTCCCAAGCGTGCTTCGTGCTGACCTGCGAAGCATGAACAAAATTCTTAAGCAGTTCCGAATTGTCGTAACTCATCTTCTCGAAATGCGGCACCAGCCACCGCTCGTCCACGGAGTAGCGGTGAAAGCCGCCTACAAGCTGGTCATACACGCCGCCGCGGGCCATCTTTTCCAGCGTCGTTTCCGCCATCGCGAGAATATGTTTTTCCCCGGTCTGCCGGTAGCGCTCAAACAGCAGATCGATTGCCGCGGCATGCGGAAATTTCGGAGACTTCCCGAAGCCGCCATTCCTAATATCGAAAAGTTGCGTCAACGAACTAATCTGCGAATCCACAACGCCGGGGTCGAATTCCGCGCGCGCCCCGGTGAACACTTCGGCCTTGGCTACGGCTTCCGACAGCGCATCGGCAGTCTTCAGCAGTTCGTCTCGTTTGTTCTTATACGCATCCGCAACCGCCAGCAGAATCCGCCGGAAGCCCGGCCTTCCCATGTGATCTTCCGGAGGAAAATAAGTCCCGCCAAAAAACGGCTTGCCGTCCGGCATAAGAAAGCCGGTCAATGGCCAACCGCCTTGCCCGCTGATCGCGCTGATCGCGGATTGGTAGCGCGAATCCACATCCGGCCGCTCGTCACGATCCACTTTTATCGGCACAAAATTCTCGTTGATGATCTTCGCGATCGCCGGATTCTCGTAGCTCTCGCGATCGATGACGTGGCACCAATGGCACCACACCGCGCCGATATCCAGCAGGATCGGTTTGTCCTCCGCTTTAGCGCGCCCGAACGCCGAATTGCCCCACTCATGCCAATCGATCGGTTGGTGCGCGGCGGAACGCAGATACGGGCTGGTAGAGTCTTTCAATCGATTTTCAGTCATAAATTTGAACGCGCAGAAATGCGCTACTGGAGTTTGTCCCCGGGGCCAAGGTCGCGGGGATCGAGCGGCTTTCTCCCGGAGTATCCTTCGTCCTGCCGGTGATAGTAGCGGATGCGGTCTTCGCCGAGCTTCCAGCAAAGATAAACCTCTTCATCGTCAAGAATCGAGGGAAAATCCAGCAGCCCCACGTCCAGATCTTTGATGATGCAGCCGGTCGCTAAGATCTTTTCCAGGTTTGCTTTCATCAGTTCCGCAAGGCTTTGATGTTCCAGCCGCTTTTCCGCCAGCTTCGCGTAAGGAACCAGAATGCCGCCCATCATCAGGATTCGCGTAGATACCGCCGTGAGGTCGTTTTCCAGGACAGAAAGTTTCTTTCGCGCGCCGATAGCTTCAATCAGGATTGGCTCGAGTTCTCGGCGTGCCTGTTCGGCTTCCGTCAGCGTAAATATGCGTTGCGGCTGCTCCGGTATCTCGTCCTGATCGTCTTCGTTGTCC
>Ga0209526_10000204_pt1 | contig 37008 bp, 31 predicted proteins | sample JacPinW_OM2H0_M1_FD_188566 | JGI IMG/M metagenome (GOLD analysis project Ga0209526, IMG submission 188566) | Forest soil microbial communities from Algoma, Ontario, Canada - Jack Pine, Ontario site 1_JW_OM2H0_M1 (SPAdes) (version 2) | ecosystem: Environmental > Terrestrial > Soil > Boreal... | reverse complement strand
CTGGCTGAAAATGTCGCCGCGGGTCACGTTCGCGGCGTCCGCTCTGTTGCTGGCTATGGTTTGGCTGGGTTTCTATTCGCGGCCGTCCCCGCCGCAACTTCCCTGGAGCGATTCGAAGGAAGCGGATGCGCAGATGATGCAGGACCTTCCGGTGCTGGAAGATCATGACGTGCTGCAGAACTTTGAAGCGTTGAAGAGTTTGCCCCCGCCGGTAAGCGCGGACGAGGACGCCGAGATGCCGGTGCAGATGTAGGCGCATAGGAAGTGGCGAAACGAAGAGCTGAAGCTAAGCGAGGAAACAGGGAACTGCGAAATAAAGAAATGAAGACGAAGAAATTCCAACTCGGCGTAGCGGCGCTGGCAACAGCAGGGTTCGTTACGCTGCCGTGGACTGCCTTGGCGCAGAAGCCTCCCAATACCCATCCGGACAGGCCCCCGCAACACCAGTCCGCGCCACCACAGCGCCCGCCCTTGCCGCACGCCACTCCGGCACATCCGCAAAACAACAATGCGAATGCGAACCGTCCGCCGAACGCGACTCCTCCTGCGCATTCTCAGGGAGCTGTGAATGGTGCGGGGGTTCCCAACGGCAACAATGGAAATATTCCCCGGAACAATTTCAACAACGAGTACCCGGCTCGCAACGGCACGGGTGCGAATTTCGCACCACGCCTCGGTGTTGGTGCAGGATCTGCGCGTCCTTGGGTGGATACCATGCGTTCCCTGTCACCAGGGCAGCGCGAAAACGTGCTGAGGAACAGTAAGGCATTTCAAAATCTGTCGCCGGAAAAACAGAACAAGATCCGGCAACAGTTCAATCAATGGGATCGCATGACTCCGCAGCAGCGCATTGATTTGCAGACCAAGGAACACAATTGGATTGGATTGAGCCAGCCACAGCGCGATCACCTCAAGAACGATGTGCTGCCGAGGTTGGGGCAGCTGCCATGGGATCGGCAACAGGTGATCAATCAAAAGCTCGGAGTGCTGCAGCATATGCCGGAGTCCGCGAGGAACCAGCGGCTGAACGACCCGAACTTCACCAGGGGCATGAGCGATGAAGAGAAGTCTGTGCTGCATGATTTGAGCCACACGCATGTCGGCGGCGTGCCCGAACCACTCAGTCAGTGAAGCCTCTCTCTAGCAATTAGACTCGCCACATTGCAAAAATTAGTTCTTCTGGGCCAAATCAAGTTCGAAACAACTTTGATGCCTCCGGATTGCCGGCGGTATGGCGTGATCGGGAAGTGTTTGATACTTCGAGCGATGGCGTTCACGTGAACTGGCCAGACCGTTTTTTTAGCCAAGATGGTGGACAGTTTGCTCGCTAAGACAGGAAATAAGGGTGCGCGAGTTGGGGATCGGATGACTAAGCGCACGCGAATGGCGCGGTTTCGCTCTGCCCCTCATGAGGGTTGTAGCGGCAGATCCTCTCGCGGCCGACCGCTTGGAACAACGGTGCGAGCATTCCTAGCTCGCAGTCCAGAACTGCGCGGCCCTCGACCCGGTACGACAATTTCGTCCGCGTTGACAAGAGCGGAAGATTCGCGGCATCGTGAATAGTTCGAGCCGACGGCATCGAACTGGTGGAGGCCATTTCCTTTCGTGTCCACGCGCTTTCGTGCGCTGAAGCATCGCAACTTTCAACTCTTCATCGCGGGACAACTGATATCGCTGATTGGTACGTGGATGCAGACCACGGCGCAGCAGTGGCTCGTTTACCGGATGACCGGGTCGGTGGCATTGCTGGGCCTGTTTGGATTCCTGAACCAGGTTCCCATGCTTTTTTTGGCGTGGATGGGCGGATATGTCGGCGACCGCTACAACCGGCATCGCGGGGTCATCATCACGCAAACTTGCTCGATGATACTGGCCTTCCTGCTTGCGGGGCTGACGCTGACCGGGCGGATCCAAGTGTGGCACTTGATCGCGATCGCGTTTCTTGTTGGCATCGTGAATGCATTTGACGTGCCCATTCGCCAGGCGTTTTTCGTGCACATGGTGGGTAAAGAGGATTTGCCGAACGCCATCGCGCTGAATTCCTCCATTTTCAACGGTGCGCGTGTCGTGGGGCCAGCGATTGCTGGATTCGCGATTGCCTGGATCGGCGAAGGATGGTGCTTCTTCGTGAACGGAGTGAGTTTCATCGCTGTGCTGATTGCTCTGTTGCTGATGCGTCTTGAGCGAACTCCGGTTGCCAAGAGCAGCGAATCCCCATTGCGCAGCTTCGTGCAGGGTTTCCGGTTTGCGATGAGCGATTTGCCGATTCGGTCGGCGTTGTTGCTGTTATGCGTATTGAGCATGTTCGGATTGCAGTACTCTGTGTTCTTGCCGATTTATGCTCACGACATTCTTCACGGCGGGGCGAAAACGCTGGGCTTGTTGATGAGCGCGGCCGGAGTGGGAGCGGTGCTTGGAGCGTTGCAATTCGCCGCGCGCACGGAGTACAACGGGATGGCGAAATGGATTGGCGCCACGTGTACGGTCTGCGCGATCGGGTTGATGGCGATGTCCCGCACGACGTCGTTCTGGTTGTGCGCGGTTCTCCTGTTTACGGTGGGATTCGCGGCGACGTCGCAGATGGCCGCGACGAATACCATCATTCAGCGGCGCTCTCCTGATGCCTTGCGAAGCCGGCTGATGGCTGTATACGCGACGATGTTCATGGGAGTGCAACCGATTGGCGCGCTGATCGCGGGTGAGGTTGCCAAACGAATCGGAGCGCCGCACACGCTGCTGCTGTTCGGGACTCTGGTGCTGGCGGCATGTGTGATTTTTATTTTTCAGGTAGTGATGAAAATTGGACCAGCGGAAGCTGTGAATGCGACCGCGGATTGAAGGAAAACGGTCAAGTTGGAGGGACGCGGCTCTTCCCTTGTCCGGCCCAAAACGGCACTGCGCCGCCCAAAAATGAAGTAATACTTGAACCGGAAACTTTCCCAAATGCGCAGGATCCTTCAGTTTATCACCCTGGATTAGGGCGGTAGAGCCACTGGACTTTTTGCGGCGCGGCTCGGTGTTCGGCTTCGTTGACTGCGGCGAGAATCGCGTCCACCCTCGGGCGCGTGGGTGCGAGACTGCACACAGGATCCGTGGCCGCAGGATCGCCGGTTAGCAAGAACGCCTGGCAGTGACATCCAGCAAAGTCTATTTCGCGACGATCGCAGGTTTTGCAAGGCTTTTGCATCCAGTCCTGGCCCCGGAATTTCTGGAAGGACGAAGAAGTTTCCCAGATCTCGCGCAGACTTTTTTCCGCGACATTTTCAAACTGCATGCCGGGTATGACCGCGGCCGCATGGCAAGGAAGGGCAGTGCCGTCGGGGGTAATGAGCATCAGTTTGCGTCCCCAGCCGCCTACGCAGGGTTTCGGAAATTTCGCGTAATAATCCGGCACCACGAAGACGATGCGTGTTTTGCCCTTCAGCCGGTCCTCGGCCTTCTTCAATATGTGGATGCAAAAATCCAATTGCTCCCGTGTGGGAAGCAAGCTCGCGCGATTTGCCAGAGCGTATCCGTAATACTGAACGCTAGCGAACTCGACCGTGCTGGGGGAGTGTTCTTCGACGATGGCCAGCATCTCTTCGAGTTGGTCGATATTCTGGCGATGAATCACGAAATTCAAGGTGACGCCGAGGCGATTGTTTTTAAGCCACTCGAGAACGCGGAGTTTCTGGCGGTGCGTTTGCGTGCCGGAGATCTCCTGTGCGGTTTCTTCACGCGCGCCCTGGAAGCTGAGTTGAAAATGATCGAGACCGGCGATAACGAGTGCGGCGAGTTTTGCTTCGTCCAGAGGAAGGCCGCTGGTGATGAGGCTTACGTACAGTCCTGCCAGCCTAGCGGTGCGAACGAGTTCGACGATGTCCGGGCGCGCGAGCGGTTCGCCGCCGGTAAGGTCTGCCTGAAGAACGCCGAGCTCCGCCGCTTCGCGAAAAACGCGAGACCACGCTTCGGTGGAAAGTTCGGTGCTACGCTTTGTGAGTTCCAGGGGATTGGAGCAATAGATGCAATGCAGCGGACACCGGTGGGTCAGTTCGGCGACGAGAGCGAGAGGATTGAGAATGGTAGTCATCGTGGAGTACGGCGGCTTAGCGCCGCTTTTGCGGCTGTAGCCCTATGGCCAGATAAATTTCTAGCCGCGATTTTTACAGCTACGAACGGCCTGGCTGCGGTGCGCGTTTGAGCGATCATTTGGTTGCCTGCGTTGCCTTAGCCAAAAGCGGTGGCCAACCACCGCACTCCAAAGCTAGAAGTCGATGGCGCGCTGGTCGTGAAGCAGCGCGAGATAACCTAAAAGATCGTCGGTGATGCGTTGCGGTTCCGCTTTCGAGTAAAGAATGTGCAGCTTCTCCGCGATCTGCTGGACCGTATGATTGCCGTCGCAGAGCTGGACGATTTCCAAACTGGGTCCATTTAAACGTAACGCGCGCTCGGGCATCAGGAGCATTCGCTGATCCTGAGTGTTTTTGTTCAAACGAACGCCGGGAACCAGGCGTGGTTTGGCACTTAGCTCGGGTTTCATGACGGATCCTTTTTCGGCGATAGAGCACCGAGCTCCGGCTGGAAGGCACCAGGAGGGGGCCAGCCGGGTTCCACATAAGCAAAATAGAGCGCGTCGAGTTGCGCCCAGAGGATGTCGCACTTAGCGCGGAGTGCTACGTGGGCAAGGTCTTGTTGCTCGCGGGTGCGCGCGTGTTGAATGCAATAATTCAGGGCGAACGCCGCGTCTTCGGGTGCTTGCGTGAGACGTCCCGTGAAATAGTCCAGCGCAGGGACCAGCCAGGGATAGTGGTGGTGCATGCGATCCATGCGCAGCGAGATCAGGCTGCGGCTGAAGAGTTCGGTGAGAGAAGAGGCAACGGCTTCGAGATGTGATTTGCGCGAAACGAGGAGCACGTAGGCTTGCACCGCGAAACGCGTTGCAGGAAGGATGCTATCGCCATCGATGGCTTGCTTGCGGGGAATTCCGGTTGCTTCGACGAGTTTGAGCCATTTTTCGATGCCGCCGGGTTGCTTGCCATCACCGTCGTGATCGATGATTCGCTTGCGCCAGGCGACGCGGAAGGCCGGGTCATTGCTGCGGGCTAGGATGGCGGCGTCCTTCAGTGGAATGTGTTTCTGATAGTAGTAGCGATTGAGGGCCCATGCTTGCAGCTGGCCGCGAGTCAGCTTTCCTTCGTGCATCAACAAATGAAATGGATGCTTATGGTGGTAGCGCTCCTCGCCGATGGCGTGGAAGCCGGCGATAAAATCGGCTTCGGATAGCAGGGCTTTCTCGTTGGCGGCTTTGCTCATAACCCGATGGACATTCCATCGTAGGCGATTTCGAAGCCCGCATCCAACACAGCGCGATGCTCCGCGCTAGTCTCATTGAGAATAGGATTCGTGTTGTTCATGTGCAGGAGGATTTTGCGCCCTCTGCCTTCGGCGGGATATTGGGCGAGCAGGCCATCAGGGCCGGAAAGAGGAAGATGACCGATCTCCCGCGCGGTTTTGTTGCTACGCCCCGTTTCGCGGAGTTCCTCGTCCGACCAAAACGTGCCGTCGATTAGAACAACATCGGCTGTGGGCGCAAGCTTCGCCCACTCGGAGTTTTGTCCGGAAAGATTGGCGGCCACGAACAATTTTTTGCCATTCTGCTCGAAGAGGAAGCCCAGGCTTGCGTCATCGGGCGAAATCGCCCGGCGAGCTTCCTCGCTGACGAAGTCCGGATAAGCCGCACCCATCGGAATGGTGTTACAGACGAATGTAGGAGCTTCTCCCGGATTTTCGGAGAGATGAATGCCGAAGCGTCCTTTCGAAGAAAGAGTTTGCCATTGAACAGGCGGGTCGGCCCGCTCAAGAACTTTGAAGATTCGATTCTCTGACTTGAGGACTCGCTGGACACCCAGCGAGGCAAACACAAAAAAATTCTGAAATTCTCGCAAGTGCAGAAGACCCATTGAGGAATCTACATCCGCCGAGGGAAGGAAAACACCGCCAATCGGTGAACGCCCTTGCTGCGACGGCTTGGGCCAGAGCTCAGGAGTGGAAAGGATTTGCGAGCGCAAATCCGGCGAGGCGCCGACGAGAAACCAGACCTGATTGTCCGGGGTAAACGCGATCTGGGTTTGCGCCCTTGGCTTGGCGCGAATGGAGCGATCACGCAAACCGGAGCAATTGCGGCAGGCACAATTCCACTGCGGAAAACCACCACCCGCAGCAGAGCCAAGAATTTTTATCAGCATGAGGGAACCATCACGGGAAGCGTTCGACGCCGGGGGATCAAGCGAGGCCAGACACACAACGGCCCGCCTCGATGGGCGGGCCTAAATCAATTTTGCTTTAGAGCTCGGCGTTTGCGTAAGAGCTGATTTCACAATTGAGATCGATCTCTTGGTGTTGAGGTGTTGTCCAATCCATGGGTTCGCTCCTTCGCGTCTGAGGGTTTTAGCCGGGACCCACGAAGAATAACATAGGGGAAATTGGAAGGGAATAGCGGCGAAGGCGGCTTGCGTGGCAAAGCTAAAGCGAAATTTGCCGTCCAACAATGGGGGAATCTGTGCTCGGAAGGCGACCGAGCACTGCAGTCTCGGATTGCGGTACTTCGCGCCGATACAAATTATTCTGTGGAATCGATGGCCCAACATATGGACATCGACGCCGAATACAACCACAGCCCGTCGTATTGGTTTCTGCTGCTTTTCGAAGTCCACAAATTCCACAATTTATGCACATGAAACACGGAATTCGCTTGACATGCCCGCTAATCAGCATAAGATGTGGGCAAAAGTGGTAAGAAGTGGCAAGTAGTGGCTAGCAGTAGGGCAAAGTAACACAACCTAGAGGGCAGTGATTTTGACCAATCTGAACCTCTGTCGAAACGAGTGTAATGAAACTGCGGGGCAACAGTCCAGCGAAGGTGGACGAGAAGGGTCGTCTGAAGATACCCGCCGTGTTCCTGGACGAGTTGCGCGAGTTTGGGACCCAGTTCTACATCACCAGCACGAATGGTGAGTCGGCCCGGATTTACCCAATGAAGGTTTGGGGAGAGTTGGAAGACCGGCTGGCAAAGCTCCCCAGTTCGAACAAGGCGAAGCAAAAGTTTTTGTTTCACACAAGTTATTACGGGCAAGCGGTGGAAGTGGACGGGCAGGGGCGGGTTCTTTTACCAACAGTTCTTCGGGAGGCGGCGCAGACCAAGGGAGACGTGGATGTCCTGGGCGCGCTGGACCACTTGGAAGTGGTGAACCACACGCGGGCGATGGATCGGATGAAGAACGAGCCTTACACGGACGCGGATGACGAGGCGCTCGGAAGCGCGGGAATTTAAGGCGGATGCGGGGCGAGATTGAGTGCTCCCCATACGCCGGTTTTGCTGGACGAGGTGCTGGAATGGCTGCAAATCAGGCCCGACGGAATTTACGTAGACGCCACGCTGGGAGCGGGCGGGCACTCGGCGGCCATCGCCGGGCGCTTGTCTTTAGGAAAGGGAAAGTTGATCAGCCTGGACCGGGACGCACAGGCGCTGCGGATCGCGCAGGAGCGGCTCGCGGGGTTTGGGAGTTTGGTGAGTTTCGTCCACTCTCCGTTCTCGAAGATTGCGGAGGCCGCGCAAGGGTTGGGGATAGCCAAGGTGGACGGGGTCTTGGCCGACTTGGGAGTTTCGAGCATGCAACTTGACCTGCCCGAACGGGGTTTTTCGTTCCGGGAAGCGGGTCCGTTGGATATGCGCATGAGCAGCGGGGAAGCGCAAGAAGACACGCTGACAGCAGACGAAATTGTGAATCGGTGGTCGGAGAAAGAAGTGGCCGACCTGCTCTATAAGGAAGCGGAAGAGCACGATTCCAGAAGGATCGCCAGGTCGATCGTGAAAGCGCGGCCCATTCGGGATACAGCGCACCTGGCAACGGTTGTGGCAGGCGCCCGGAAGCAGTGGGGAAGGCAGAGACTGCATCCCGCAACAAAAACGTTTCTGGCGCTGCGGATAGCGGTGAATCGAGAGATGGAGGAACTCGGGCAGTTTCTTTCCCGGACCCCTGCCACATTAAATTCAGGCGGAAGATGGGTGGTGCTGACCTACCACTCGCGCGAAGATCGCCCGGTGAAGCACGCGTTCCAGGACGGCGAAAAAGCCGGGACGCTGAAGGTGCTCACCAAACACGTGATTGTGCCCAGCCAGGAAGAACAGGCAGCGAACCCGAGATCGCGAAGCGCGAAGCTCCGATGCGCGGAGAAGGTGTGAGATGGACAAAAAGAATAGAGCGATGATGGTGGAGTTTCACACCGTCAAGCGAATTGATAATTCCAGGCTGCGGCGGCACGTTGAGCCGGTGAGGCTTCGAAACCTATACAAGACGGCGGCGCTCAGTGGAATCGTAGCCGTGTTCTTTATGTTTTACATTTACCAGCATTTTCGCTGCATCGATCTGAGTTTTCAGCTCGAGGACCTGAAAGGCAAGCAAGTGCAAGCCGCTTCTTTGAACGGCAAATTGAAACTGGACATCGCCACGCTGCGCGACCCGCACCGCATCGATCTGATTGCGCGGCACCAGTTGGGATTGACGGAGCCCGGACCGACACAGGTGCGCGAGTACACGAGTTCCGATGGAGCGGAAGTGGCCTCGGTCCGCTATACCAGGCCGAATCGATTGCCGTAGTCTCGCGAGAGATTGCGCCCCGCCCGCATCCACTGAGTTTGCTTTTCGTTTGAAATTTCTTGGAGCACAATTCGACCGCAGGCCACGATGCAGCAAGACAAAGTCCACGTTCGCTTACTGCTGATCGCCGGCGTGGTGCTGCTCTGGATGTTGTGTGTTTTCGGACGCGTGGCCTACCTGCAACTTTTCCTTCATAGCGATTACATGGCAAAAGCTTCGCGGCAACAGCGGCGGACGCTGGAGATCACTCCGAAGCGCGGAGCCATCTACGATCGCAACATGCATCCGCTAGCAATGAGCGTGCCAGTGCGTTCGGTATTCGCGGTGCCATCCGATGTAAAGGACATTGACCTAGCAGCCCGGCTGCTTGCGGGCGCATTGGGCGTGCCGCAGGCGACGGTGCGCGAGAAGCTTGAATCACCGAGCACCTTTGTGTGGATCCAGAGAAAAGTCACGCCGGAAAAAGAAGAGGCGATCCGCTCGCTGAATCTGAAGGGCATCGACTTTCTGGAGGAATACCAGCGCAACTATCCCAAGCGGGAGATGGCTGCGCATGTTCTTGGTTTTGTGGATGTGGATGAAAAAGGGCTCGGCGGAATCGAATATGAGTACGACAGCCTGATCCGCGGCAAGAGCGAAAAGATCGTGGTGATGGCGGATGCGCGGCAACGATGGTTTGACGGTGGAGAAGCGCAGCGGGACCGCGGCGCCAATGTTGTTCTAACGATTGACGAAAAGATTCAATACATCGCGGAGCGCGAACTTGCCGCAGCAATCGCGAAGACCCACGCTCCCGCGGGAACGGTCATCGTGCAGGATCCTAATTCCGGCGCGATCCTGGCCCTGGCGAATTGGCCGCGCTTCAATCCAAATGCGGCAACGGATGTGCCCACCGAGTCGCGCATGGATCGCGCGGTCAGCGCCATCTACGAGCCGGGCTCGACATTCAAGCTGGTAACGCTGGCGGCGGCGTTTGACCAGAACTTGATCCGCGCCGATGAGGTCTTCAATTGCGAGAATGGTTCGGTGCTGGTGGCTGGGCATCGCATCCATGACCACAAGTCCTACGGAATGCTCACGGTGAGCGAGATTCTTGCGAATTCGAGTGACGTCGGCGCGATAAAAATTGCCATGCGGCTGGGTTCCCCGAAGTTTTATGACTATATTCACTCGTTCGGGTTCGGCTTGCTTACTGGAGTCGATTTGCCCGGGGAAAGCAGGGGAATTCTACGGCGGCTGGAAAATTGGGGATCGTTTTCGATTGGGTCTATCTCCATGGGACAGGAAGTGGGCGTAACACCGGTACAACTTGTAACGGTAGTTTCCTCGATCGCCAACGGCGGGCTGCTGTACAAACCACATGTGGTGCAGGAAATCCGGCGCGGGGAACAACTGTTGCCGCTCGATGGGCCGTCTTCGATCACGGAACCCAGGCGCGCGATTCGGCCCGTGACGGCGGCGACGCTACGGCGCTTAATGGAAGGCGTGATTCTGAATGGCACGGGCCGAAATGCACGGCTAGACGGCTGGACCGCCGCGGGAAAAACGGGAACCGCGCAAAAGATCGACCCTAATACGGGCCGCTATTCTCCGACACGAGTGATCGCTTCTTTCATTGGATTCGCTCCGATCAACAATCCGGCGGTAACAATTCTTGTTTCCATTGATTCGCCGGAGGGCTGGCCGCACGGTGGCGGGGATGTTGCGGCGCCGGTGTTCAAGAGAATTGCGGAACAAGTCTTGCCGTACCTGGATGTCGTGCGCGACGTACCGCTCAGCCCTCGGTTGATTCAAGCGGAGTACCGGAATCAGCCTGAAAGCGATCCTTCAACGCTAGAAGACTTCACGCCGGTTGATCTTTCCAACCAAATAGAAACTTATGACGTTCCGGAAAATCGACGGGAGCAGAAAAGTGCGCCGAAATTACAGGAAGTAACGGTTGCCGTCGAACAAGGTGGAGACATTACGGTGCCGGATTTCACAGGCAAGACCATGCGTGACGTTACGGAGGGATGCCTGAAACTTGGTTTAAACCCAGTCCTGGTTGGTTCCAGTCTTGCATCACATCAAATACCGGCGCCAGGAGCAAAAGTTCGCCGCGGCACGAACGTCACCGTGGAATTCGGCATGTCTGTGGGTTCAGCGTCTAAACCACGGTAGAAACAGGGTTTACAAGGAATATGGCCAGGTCCATGGGAATTGTGGAACAGGCGAAGAAGGGTCCAGCTAAGCGGGACGACGAAGAACGGAAACAGACTGTGGCTGAACTGCAACACACAGAGCCCAAACGGCTTTCCGAGCTGTTACGGGGCATCGCGCTGTATTCGACAGCTCCCCAGATGGAACCGTCCATTGTGCAAGTTGCGAATGACTCCCGAAAAGTCCAACCAGGTGCGTTGTTCGTTGCGGTGCAAGGCGTTGCGACAAACGGAAACTTGTTTGCGACGGAAGCAGTTTCACGCGGGGCGGTTGCCGTGGTTAGTGCCGACCCTATTCCATCAGATTGGCCGGCGGAAGTGCCTTGGGTACAAGTTGTCGAACCTCGCAAAGCCCTGGCGATTGCAGCAGCAAACTTCTATGGACAGCCTTCCAATGCTTTGCAACTCATTGGCGTGACCGGAACAAACGGAAAGACCACGACGACTTCGCTGATCGAATCGATCCTGCACGCAGCAGGGGCAAAGACGGGGTTATTCGGGACGATTGCCTATCGCACGCCGACAAGGACATTTCCAGCGCCCAATACCACCCCGGAATCACTGGACCTGCAAAGCTTCTTTGCGGAAATTCGGGAGCAGCAGGGCAAGTACGCCATCCTGGAAGCGAGTTCGCACGCCCTGGCTTTGGACCGGTTGTGGGGCTGTCATTTTGCCGCGGCGGTGTTTACCAATCTGACTCGCGACCACATCGATTTCCACAAGACATTCGATAATTACTTTGACGCGAAGCGCCGATTGTTTGAAGGTACGGGGGCGGGCGCGCCGGATGTCGCGGTTATTAATACCGATGACGAGTGGGGGAAGAAACTGACCGGGTTGGCCAAACGAACACTGACATACGGATTGCAAGGTGAACCGGACCTGACGACGAAAAAGTTTCAACTCAGCTTCAGTGGTCTGAATTTTTTGGCGCAGACCCCTGGTGGCAAAGTACAGGTGCAGACGCGCCTGGTGGGGCGCATCAACGTTTACAACATCCTGGCCGCCATCGGTGCGGCGCAGGGCCTAGGGATTTCCAACGAGATTATCGAGAAGGGCATTCACAACCTGGAAGCGGTTGCAGGCCGGTTCCAACGTGTTGATCAGGGACAGCCGTTTCTCGTTGTGGTGGATTACGCGCACACGGACGACGCGCTCGAAAATTTGATTCGGACGGCGCGCGAGTTGAACACCAAAGGGCGCATCATCACGTTATTTGGCTGCGGCGGCTCGCGCGACCGCACCAAGCGGCCCATTATGGGCGAGACCTCCGGACGATTGAGCGACCTTTCCATTCTGACCAGCGACAATCCTCGAGAAGAAGATCCGCTGAAGATCATCAGCGACATCGTTGTGGGCATGCAGAAAAGCGGCGGAAAATATCTGATTGAGGCGGATCGCGCAAAGGCGATTCGATTGGCAATTGAAGAAGCGCGCGCAGGCGACATTGTTTTGTTGGCCGGCAAGGGCCACGAGGACTACCAGGTCTTTGCCGACCACACGATTCATTTTGACGATCGCGAAGAAGCGAAAAAGGCATTGCGCGATCGAGGGTATGCGGAGCCGCCGAACGGCTCATCCGGGTTTGCCACGTAGCGCGCTCGTCTGAACTAGAGAGACGAGGGCCTGCGGGCTAAAGAAGTAACTCGCAGATGAAGGAGGGGCCCTCAACCGGTGACTACGCACCGAAACGAGCAGTGCGGACGAGGTGAACGCTTCGCCCGAACTTTGGAGAAAGCAAGTCTTTTGAGGCAACTATGCGGTGGACGCTTACACAAGTGGCTGACGCGATGGCGGGCAAGCCGGGCAATGGAGTCGACCCCGTGGCCCGGGTGGCCGGCGTCTCGATTGATTCTCGCACGCTACGCCCCGGAGAACTTTTTGTCGCCATACACGGTCCGAATCACGATGGACACGATTACGTGGCCGCGGCAATGGAAGGCGGAGCTGCAGCGGCGGTGGTCGCAGAGCCGCTCCTCTCGCGCTATCCGGGATGGCTGCAGGACCGCTGCATTGCGGTGCGAGACACGCTGGAATCGTTCCACAACCTGGCACGTGCCGTGCGCAAAGATTGGGGTCGGAAAATTTGCGGGATCACGGGCTCTGTCGGCAAAACTACAACCAAAGAGATCCTGGCGGCACTGCTTGGCTCGAAGCTCCGGATCCTGAAGACCGAAGGCAATTTCAATAACGAGTATGGACTGCCGTTGACGCTGTTCCGTCTGGAGCCGGAGCACGATGCCGCGGTGCTGGAAATGGGGATGTCGTTCCCGGGAGAGTTGAAGCGGTTGTGCGCGATCGCACTTCCGGATGTGGGGGTGGAGCTGCGCGTGACTCCGGCGCACTTGATGAATTTTTCCTCGGTGGAGGAGATTGCGCTGGCGAAGAAGGAACTGGTGGAAGGACTGCACGGGGCAGAATCGATGGCAGTGTTGAATGCAGATGACCCGAGAGTGGCGGCGATGGCATCGGCTGCGCCGGGTCGTGTGATTTTCTATGGCATCGAGAAGGCGGCAGAATACAGAGCGGAGGCCGTTGAGGATCGCGGAGCTCTGGGATCGTCGTTCACGCTGGTGCACGATGGCAAGCGCACGCGTATGGAATTGTCGCTCCCCGGCAGGCACGTGGTGCTGAATGCGCTGGCGAGCCTGGCGGCAGCAAGCGTTTGGGGCCTTGGGGTGGATGAAGCGCGCCAAGTGTTTGCGAATTTGCGGCCCGCCTCGATGCGCGGGGAACTGGTGCGTTTCACAAATGGCTTTGCGTTAATCAACGATGCGTACAATTCGAGCCCGGCAGCGCTTGAGGCGATGACTACGCTGCTCGCTTCGACTCCGGGATTTCGGCGGCGGATACTTGCCGCAGGCGAAATGCGCGAGCTGGGACTTTCTTCTGCGCAATTGCACCGCGAAGGTGGAGAGTTCGCGGCGAAAACCGGGAAAATTGATTTCGTCCTGGGCGTGCAGGGTGATGCTGCGCAGATCGTTGAAGGGGCTGTGGCTGGCGGTTTGCCACGCGAGCGCACGAAGTTCTTTGCCACTCCCGTTGAAGCTGCTCACTTTTTGGCAGAGTTCATAAAGCCCGGCGACTTGCTGCTGGTCAAAGGGTCACGCAGCGTGAAGATGGAACGCATTGTCGAAGAGATGCTCGGGCGATTTGCGCCGGCGGATGCGCCGCCGAATGTGGGGGTAGGTCACTAGATGCTCTACTACCTGCTCTATCACGGGCTGCAGAAATATTTCAGCCCGCTGAATGTTTTTCGCTACATCACGGTGCGCACGGTGTACGCGAGCTTGACCGCGATGTTTCTGGCGCTGGTGTTTGGCCCGTGGCTGATTCGAAAATTGCGCGAGCTTCAGATCGGCCAATACATTCGCGAAGAAGGGCCGCAGGAGCATAAAAAGAAAGCGGGTACGCCGACGATGGGCGGAGTGCTGATCGTGCTTTCGACAGCGGTACCCACCTTGCTTTGGGCTGATCTGGCGAATCCATTCGTACTGCTGGCGTTGTTCGCGCTGGTGGCCTTCGCGGCGATTGGTTTTGTGGATGACTACGCAAAAGTGGCCAAGCGCCAGAACCTCGGGCTTAGCGGAAAGAAAAAACTGACGCTGCAATTTCTGGTGAGCGCCTTTGTTGGAATCACGCTGCTTGTGCTCTCGACCTACAGCGCGTATTCGACGCAGCTTGTGGTGCCGTTTATCAAGCGACTTCGGCCGGACCTGGTCATTCACGGGCTGTTGAACACTCCGCATATCTGGCCACTGGCGTTTCTGCCTTTTTTGGTTTTTATCGCGCTGGTAATCACTGGGAGCTCGAACGCCGTCAATTTGACTGATGGACTAGATGGATTGGCGATTGGTTGCACAGTGATTGCCGCGGGTGCGTTGACGGTTCTTACCTATGTCAGCAGCAACTTTCGTTGGGCGAATTATCTGGAGATTCAGTACATCCCACGGGTTGGCGAACTGACGGTGTTTTGCGGAGCACTGGTGGGAGCTTCACTTGGATTTCTCTGGTACAACGCGCATCCCGCGGAAGTTTTCATGGGCGATGTCGGCTCACTGGCGCTCGGAGGGACGCTCGGAACGATCGCGGTAATCATCAAGCAGGAAGTGTTGCTTGTGTTTGTGGGCGGCATATTCGTGCTGGAGGCGTTGTCGGTGATTCTGCAAGTGGGGTCGTTCAAATTGCGCGGGAAACGGATTTTTCGAATGGCGCCGATTCATCATCATTTCGAACTTATGGGCTGGAGTGAAAGCAAAGTGATCGTACGTTTCTGGATTGCGGCGTTGGTGTTCGCATTGTTTGCGCTGACCACGCTGAAGTTGCGTTGAGCCGTTACGAAAAGAGTTTGCAATAAAGGGATGCCAGGGTCGATTGAGTTGCGAGGGAAGCGCGTGCTGGTTGTGGGACTGGCGCGGACGGGTGTGGCCACGGCACTGTTTTGTGCACAACATGATGCTCGGGTAACGGCTAGCGAGTCCCGCCACGAGAGCGAGCTGGCAGAAGTTCCGGCAAGGCTGCGAGAAACTGGCGTGCAGTTGGAGCTTGGCGGGCACACGGAAAAAACATTTCTTGCGCAGGATCTGATCGTTCCGAGCCCCGGCGTGTCCGCGGATAACCCATTTCTTGTGACTGCGCGCGCGAAGGGCATCACGGTGTGGAGCGAAGTGGAGCTGGCGTATCGCTTTCTTGAAGGCAAGCTGATCGGTATCACAGGTTCAAATGGCAAGACCACGACGACGACGCTGATCCATCACATTTTGAAAAGCGCGTCGTTCGAAACGCTGCTTGCTGGAAATGTGGGCACGCCGTTGATTTCCCGGATTGCGGAGACAAACGGCAATACAGTGGCGGTGGTAGAACTCAGCAGTTTTCAACTCGAGCTGATCGAACGGTTCCGCCCGGATATCGGCGTATTGCTCAATCTCACCCCGGACCACCTGGATCGTCACAAGACGCTAGAGGCGTACGGCACCGCAAAAACGCGCATGTTCGAAAATCAAACGGAACTGGATGCCGCGGTACTGAATGCAGATGATCCGTTTACGGGGCGATTCGTTGCGAAAAAGTCCCAGGTGTTCTGGTTCAGCCGCAAGCAGCGCGTGAATGACGGGGCTTGTTTGCAGGGCGAAGAAATCTTTGTGCTGCACAAAGGGAAACAAGAATTTGTCATGAAACGCGGCGATGTTCCACTGGCCGGCGCGCACAATCTGGAAAACGTGCTTGCGGCGGTCACTGCGGCGCGACTGGCCGGTGTGGATGCGCCAACGATTGCGGGGGCGGTGAAAAGTTTCGCCGGCGTCGAGCACCGCTTGGAATTTGTGGCAGAGGTTCGCGGGGTGCGTTACTACAACGATTCCAAAGCGACGAATGTGGACGCAACGTTGAAGGCACTGGATTCGTTTCCCGGCAGAATTTTGATTATTTTGGGCGGTAAGGACAAAGGCAGCGATTACACCGTGCTGCAGCAGCCGCTGCGGGAAAAAGCCATCCTGGCGTTGCTCATTGGAGCGGCGGCGGAAAAAATTGAGACACAGATCAGCGGAAGCGTGGCCTTAGAACGCGCCGGTACGCTCGCGCGTGCCGTTGATCTGGCCGCCCAGGTTGCGCGTCCTGGCGACTTTGTTTTGCTGGCACCGGCTTGCGCGAGTTTCGATCAATTTGAGAATTATGAACATCGTGGACACGTGTTCAAGGAACTCGTCCAGCAGCTTGGGCAGAAGTCCGCAGGAATATCTTCAGGGTAGGGGTGAATGACGTGCCGAGACGTTTAGAGACGGATCGCTGGCTGTTTGGAGTAACGCTGGGGCTGTGCCTGCTGGGCGCGGTAATGATTTTCAGCGCGTCGGCGGTGACCGCGCAGCAGCAGTACGGACATTCGTACATCTTTGTGCTGCGCCAGGCGGTGTGGCTGGTGTGCGGACTTGCGGGGATGTTTGCGTTGATGAAACTCGACTACCATCGCTTGCGCGAACCGGCCGTTGTGTACTCCACGCTTTTCGTGGTGGTGTTGATGCTGGTGGGAACTTTTTTTCTCGATAAGTCGCACGCGACGCATCGCTGGATCAAGTTCGGACCGGTAGGGATACAACCTTCCGAACTCGCGAAACTCGTTTTGATTTTGTATCTCGCCTGGTTTCTGGATTTGCGCCGACGCTCCGCGACCAGTTTGGAGTTCAGCAAAAAGGATCTGTTGCAGACAATTTTGCCGGCCACGGCACCGACACTGGTGTGTGTGGCGCTGATCATCGCGCAGCCGGACCTGGGCACGAGCGTGGAGATTGTGCTGATTATGGTCGCGATTCTGTTTGTGGCAGGGCTCTCGTGGAAATGGCTGGCGGTAGGCGCTGCGGCCGCTTTGCCTTTGCTGCTGGTTCTCATCACCGGGGTGTCGTATCGCCAGGCGCGGCTGATGGCATTTCTCCACCCCGCGAACGATCCGCAAGGCGCAGGTTTCCAGTTGCTGCAATCGTTGATCGCCGTGGGCTCCGGGGGATTTACTGGCGTTGGGCTGATGGAGAGCAAGCAGAAGCTCTTCTACTTGCCGGAAGCACACACGGATTTTATCTATGCAGTGATTTGCGAAGAGCTCGGATTCATCGGCGCAGCCATTGTGATTGCGCTTTTCGCCGTGTATGGGTGGCGCGGATTGCGCGCCTCGTTCAATGCACCGGATGGCTTCGGAAGATTACTCGCGCTCGGCGTGACTGCGATGGTGTTGTCGCAATCGCTGATTAATTTTGCGGTGGTGCTGGGCATGCTGCCGACCAAAGGGATTCCGCTGCCGTTTGTGAGCTACGGAGGATCGAGCCTATTGGTCATGCTTCTGGCAACCGGCGTGCTTCTGAACATTGCTCAGCAAAGTCCGCGCGGCGCAGGGCTTACAGCTTAGGAGCGTCTAATGGATTTGCGCTGCAGTATGAGAGGACAGGGGCGGTGAAACTACTCATCGCCGGCGGGGGAACCGGAGGGCACGTATTTCCTGCGCTGGCGATTGCGAAGGAATGGCTTTCAAGAGGAGTGACACGAGAAGTGGTGCTCGTTGGAACACAACGCGGGATTGAGATGAAGCTGGTGCCGCAGGCGGGCCTTCCGCTTGAGACGATTCGCGTGGCGGGACTGAAGGGCAAGGGTGGAACAACTCTGCTGAAAAACCTCGCGATGCTGGGCACCGGCCTTGGCGATGCGTTCGATGTTCTACGGCGCCACAAACCGGTGGCTGCATTTGGTGTTGGCGGTTATGCGGCGGGGCCGATGCTGCTGGCGACATGGTTGCGCGGCATTCCTAATGTAATTTTCGAGCCGAACGCCGAGCCTGGGTTCACGAATAAGGTTCTGGCGAGGCTCGCGAAGCGCATTGCCACGGGATATGAAATTTCTGCACAAGCCTGGGGAGCAAAAGCAATTGTTACTGGTTGTCCGGTGCGAGAGGAGTTTTTCAGCATTCAGCCGCGCAAGGCGGAGAAACCATTTCGCGTGATGATCACCGGGGGAAGCCAAGGCGCCTTGCCGATTAACCGCACATTCGTGGACGCCATGGACCTGCTTGCCACGCGAAAGAGTGAGTTGCAGATTGTGCACCAGACCGGTGAACGCGACTATAATGCGGTAAGAACGGCTTACGCCAGACGAGAGATGCTGGCGGAGGTCGTGCCCTTCCTAACGAACATGGCCGAGCGGTTTGCCTGGGCGGACTTGATTGTTTGCCGCGCGGGGGCCATCACTGCCGCGGAGATCGCGGCCGCGGGACGCGCGGCGGTTTTTATTCCCTTCGGCCGGGCGACAGATAGCCATCAATTGCGCAATGCGCAAGAAATGGTGAATGTCGGCGCGGGGCGACTCATTTCGGAGCCGGAACTGACTGCCGAACGATTGGCACGCGAAATTTTCTCCCTTTTGGACCAGCCCCAGGAGATCGCAAGAATTTCCACCAAGGCGCGCAGCCTGGCCCACCCGGATGCTGCGCGCGAGATCGTCGATCTAATTGAAACAACCGCAGGACCGCTCCGGCGGGAGCAGCCCCTGGCGGAACCCAACAGAAAGCGGCAAGTACAATGATGGTTTCGTTTCACAATTTTCAACGCATTCACATGGTGGGCATCGGCGGCATCGGCATGAGCGGCATTGCGGAGGTGCTACTCACGCTGGGATATTCGGTTTCCGGGTCCGATACCAAGCCGTCCACGATTACGGAACGCCTGCAAAACTTGGGCGCAACGATTTTCGAAGGGCACCACGCGGAAAATGTGGTCGACGCGCATGTGGTGGTGATTTCTTCCGCGGTGAAAGCGGACAATTCGGAAGTAACGGAAGCGCACAAGCGAAAAATCCCGGTAATTCCTCGGGCGGAAATGCTTGCCGAACTGATGAGGTTGAAGTACGGCATTGCAGTGGCGGGAGCACATGGCAAAACCACGACAACCTCGATGGTTGCTTCGATCATGGCCACCGCGCATCTTGATCCAACGTTTGTTATCGGGGGAAAAGTCAATCAGGCCGGCACGACGGCGCGCGTGGGCCGCGGAGACTATTTCGTTGTGGAAGCGGACGAAAGCGACCGCACGTTCCTGATGTTTGCTCCGGTAGTTGCGGTGGTCACGACGATCGATCGCGAACACCTGGATCAATATTCCTCGCTTGACGATATTCAGGGAGCATTTCTGCAGTTCGTCAATCGCGTGCCGTTCTACGGTGCGGCGATTCTGTGTCTCGATGAGCCGAACGTGCAGGCGATTATTCCCAGCGTGAAGCGACCAATTATTACCTACGGTACGTCGAGCCAGGCGGATCTGGTGATCAGCGACATTCAGCTGCGCGGCCTCGAAAGCGAGTTCCGGCTCACTTACAAGGGGGAGGACCTCGGGTTGTTCCAATTGCCGCACCCGCCGGGGATTCACAACGTGCGAAACGCCGCTGCGGCTGCAGCGGTTGCACTGTATTTGAACGTTCCTAGTGAGCTGATTCGCGAAGGGCTGGCCAAGTTCGCAGGAGTCGGGCGCCGCTTCGACGTCAAAGGTGTCGTCAATGACATCACGGTTGTGGACGATTACGGCCATCATCCGGCGGAAATCCGCGCGACGCTGGAAGCTGCGCGAGGCTGCAAGTTCAATCGATTGCTGGTGCTGTTCCAGCCGCATCGCTTTTCACGGACACAACATCTCTGGGATGAATTTTCGCGCGCGTTCAATCAGGCGGACGTTCTGGCACTGCTGGACATTTACGCGGCCAGCGAGGCTCCGATCCCGGGCATCACCAGTGAAGCGCTGGCGAGCAGCATTCGCGAAGCGGGCCACAAAAATGTGCAGTACTACGGCTCGGTGCAGGAAGCGATCGAATTTCTACTGAGGGAAGCGAGGCCCGGCGACGCCATCCTGACCATCGGCGCGGGCAACATCAGCCGGGCGAGCAATGAATTTGTGGCGTTACTCGGCAAGGAATACCCGGTGAATGAGGCCGCGCGCGATGCGCATTGAAGACCCAAATGTTCTGGCAGCGCTTCCTGCTCTTCCAGTAGAGCGGCAGGAGCACGTGTCGCTTGCCGAGCTTACGTATTTGGGCATCGGCGGCACGACCGACCTGCTGCGCATTGGTAAGCACGAGTCCATTCCCGCGCTCTTGGAACTGCTCGATCGGCAGGCGATCCCGCACAAGTTTATTGGCGGCGGATCAAACCTTCTGGTAATCGACGGAGAATTGCCTTTTGTGGTCTTGCAACTCGCTAAAGCGGAAAACGAAGTGGTCATTGAAGGGAATTTTGCGCATGTGGATGCCGCCGCCGATCTTGGCCGCATGGTTACCTATTGCGCGAAGAACGATCTGGGCGGCATGGAAGGCTTGATCGGCGTCCCTGGAACCGTTGGGGGGGCATTGCGCATGAACGCCGGCGCTTATGGCACGCAAATCGGTTCGTACGTCCGGGAAGTGAAAGTCTACCGCGCCAAGGAGCGGCAGATCGAAACGTTACACGGCGATCAAATCAGCTTCGAATACCGGCACACTTCTTTTGCGCCGGATGATATGATGCTGGCAGTGAAGCTGGAACTTCCCTCCAAAACGTATCCTGAAATCTTAAAAGGTATTCGTCTCTGCAATGAAAAGCGGCGCGCCAGCCAGCCCCTTGGGCAGAAAAGCGCCGGTTGCATCTTCAAGAATCCGCCAGGAGGTTCCGCTGGGCGGATGATCGATGAACTCGGACTAAAGGGATTTTATGTGGGTGACGCTCGGGTCAGCGATCGCCACGCGAATTTTTTTGTGAATGCGGGCCAAGCCGCTGCAGTGGACATGCTGGCGCTGATCTCCAATGTACGCGAGCGTGTAAACCGCGCTTATGGAGTGAGTCTCGAAAACGAGGTGGTCGTTTGGAACGCGTAAAGCTCATACAGCGGAACGCTTCAGCCACCGCGGCGGATCAGGAAGCTTACCGGCCGGAGCTATTGACGGACGAAGAGCCGCGCTACCTTCGCCGCCAAAAGCCGGTGGAAATTCGCCGCAAGAAATTCAACGGCAAGACGTGGCCGGCTTATCGCCGGGCCATCGTGTGGGTCTTTGCGGGGGCTGGGGTGTTGACTGCGGGGGTGTTTGCGACGCGCTACTTGCTGTATTCGCCGCAAATGCTGCTTCTGAAGCCTGATCAGATCGAAGTTTCCGGGAATCACATTGTGCAACGCGAAGAGGTTTTGAAACTCTTCGTGCATGACCGCGATCGTAGCGTCGTGCGCATTCCTCTGGATGCTCGCCGCTCACAGATTGAAGAACTTTCCTGGGTTCAGGAAGCCAGGGTGCAGCGGATTCTTCCCAATCATCTGCGGGTGCAAATTCTCGAACGGACACCGGTGGCTTTTTTCCGGAATGGCACGGAGCTGACCTTGATCGATTCCCACGGTGTGTTGCTGGACCGGCCCGAGGGTGACGACTTCCATTTCCCGATTGTCACCGGTCTCTCGGAAAGCATGCCGCGGGAAGAGCGCGAGAAGCGCATGGCGACATACACGGGGTTTATGAAGGACATTGATCTTGTTCGGCCAGGCTCTTCAGACCGGGTAAGTGAAATCGAGCTGGGCAATCCGCGCGATCTGCGCGCGGTGTTAACCGGCTTGGGCGGCGGACAGGATCCCCAAGCGGTGACCGTGCACTTCGGCCGCGACGATTTCACCGGCAAATATCGCATGCTGGTGGAAAATTTTGCGCAGTGGCAGGCCAATGCGGGCACGGTGCAATCCATAGATCTTCAATATTCCCGGCAGGTAGTGGTAAATCCGGATAACAGCATATTTGCCGCGAAGAAGAAAAGATAGGGCTACAGCAGGAGAGCGTCTTGGCAAAGAAGGAAAAATACTTAGTTGGGCTGGATATAGGCAGCACAAAAACCTGCGCAATGATCGCGGAATTGGAAAACGAGCAGGTGCGCTTCCTCGCGCTGGGCGCTGCGGAATCCAAGGGCCTACGCAAGGGATTCATCGTTAATCTTGATTCCACCATCAGCTCCATCCGCCGCGCGGTGGAAGAAGCGGAAAGCGTGGCCAACGTTCCGGTGGAATCGGCGGTAATTGGCGTTGCCGGGAGTCATGTGCGCGGCGTGAATAGCCGCGGCGGCACTTCTTTGGGACCAAGGGCGCGGGACATCGAACGCGAAGATGTCCGCCGGGCCATCGATGCCGCCCGAAACATCGCGCTGCCACAGGATCGCGAAGTCCTCCACGTTCTGCCGCACGAATTCCTGGTGGACGCCCAGGACGGCATACGCGATCCGCTTGGCATGGTCGGCCAGCGACTCGAGGCCAATGTTCACATCGTGACTTCTTCCACGTCCGCGACGCAGAACCTCGTTACTGCCGCGAATAAAGCGGGGATTTTGATCAGCGACACCGTGCTTGAACCCTTGGCATCCGCGGAAGCTTGTTTGACGCAGGACGAGCGAGACCTCGGCGTCTGTCTGCTCGATATTGGCGGCGGCACAACGGAAATTATCGTTTTCGGCGGCGGTGTGGTGCGGCACACGGGAACCGTGGCAATCGGTGGCGATCATTTCACTAACGATCTCGCCGTGGGACTGCGCACGCCGATACCGGAGGCAGAAAAGATCAAGCGCGAACGCGGCTGTGCCGCTGCGCAATTGCTCAAAGAAGACGAATCGTTCGAAATCGCCAGCGTCGGGGATCGCCCGCCGCGCGGAATTTTCTCGCGCATGCTCACCGATATCATCGAGCCGCGCACACAGGAGCTCCTTACCCTGATTGCCGACGATCTACGGCGCGCGGGCCTGGATACACAGATCCCGGCCGGATTCGTGCTTGCGGGCGGGGGAGCCCGGCTGAATGGTCTCGCAGAACTAATGGAAGAGAGCTTCCACCTGCCGGTCCGGCTGGGAGCGCCTTGGGGAATCACGGATCTTCCCGAAATTGTCGCGCAACCGGAGTATGCCACTGTGGTTGGTCTGGTGCTTTGCGCAGCGAAGGCGCGGCGCGGCGTTCCGGTGCGCTCTGGCAACCTGGTTGCCAAATTAAGAGCGATGTTTGCGGGAGCGTAGGACAGTCTCAGGTTTTGCCAGGACAGCTTCGGCCGGGCGCAACCAAATGGGAAGAGCACCCAAGCCGAAACAACCACCCGCAGGTGGGCGCAAAGGATGTGCGAGTTTCTGGGGGGAGACGAGAGAACGGCACAGCCCGGCCGTTTTCCACAGCCCTTGAAAAGTCGCAGTAGCACTGACTATAAGCCGGTTCTATAAAAGAACTTATCCAGCCGGACAGGGGGCGATGTATGACAACGAAAGACGCGGGAATCCGGATGAGCTTCAGCGAGGAGTTGCAGCCCGCCAAGCTGAAAGTGGTGGGTGTAGGTGGAGGGGGATGCAACGCGGTCAATCGCATGATTCGCGCCAAAGTCGAAGGCGTCGAATTCATCACCGCGAACACCGATCTGCAAGCGCTGAAACTTTCGCAAGCGCCGGTGAAGCTGCAGCTAGGTGCGAAGCTGACGAAGGGGCTCGGCGCGGGCGCCAACCCTGAAATCGGGCGCAAGGCCGCGCTCGAAGACACCGAAAAAATTATCGAAGCGCTCGAAGGCTCGGACATGATTTTCATCACCACCGGCCTTGGCGGCGGCACGGGCAGCGGGGCTGCGCCGGTTGTCGCGTCACTTGCGAGTGAACTTGGAGCGCTGACCGTCGCGGTGGTCACCAAGCCATTTGCGTTTGAAGGCAAGCGCCGCATGCTTCAAGCGGAACAGGCGCTGCAGGAACTCATCGGCGTCGTGGATACGGTCATCGTGATTCCCAACGAGCGGCTGATGGAAACCGTGGAGCGCGGAACCAGCTTCTTTGACGCCTTTCGCATTGCGGACGACATTCTTCGCCAGGCCGTGCAGGGAATCTCGGACATCATTACCGTGCCGGGTATCATCAACCGCGACTTCGCGGACGTGAAAGCCATCATGCACGGCCAAGGCTATGCGGTGATGGGCACCGCCGTCGCCACCGGCAGCAACCGCGCCGTGGACGCGGCGAATCGCGCGATTGCCAGCCCGTTGCTGGAAGACAATTCGATCCAGGGCGCGCAGGGAATTCTGATCAACATTTGCGGAAGCTCCTCGCTCACGCTGCATGAAGTGCACGAGGCTTCCAGCGTCATTCAAAAGGCCGCGCACGAAAACGCCAACATTATTTTTGGCGCCGTCATGGACGAAGCCATGAAGGACGCAGTTAAGATTACGGTCATCGCGGCAGGATTCAAAGAAGCTGTTCGGAAGCCGATGTCGCAGAAACCGACGTTTCTACCAAAAACCTGGAAGGCTGGGCGCGAGGTGTCGCAGCAGCAGGAACTCCCGCAGGCGCCGCCAAGCCCCAATATCGTTCATCAGGTGCAACAAAACGTTCGAGACGTCGCGCCGGAGGTTTCGAAAGACGACCTGGACGTTCCCACGTTTCTCCGGCGGCAGGCGCAGAAAGCCTAAGGCCAGCGAGCCGAATTTCAACCGCAGCGCGAATTGCGCGCACGGTTTCGCTACTGTAGAAAGCAACTGATCCACATGGATCACCATCGAAGTGGGTGAAACACTCCTTACCTCAGGTGCTTTCCCTGATTTGACCGGCGAGTTTGCGTACTTCTATTGCAAATCCTGCGAAATCCTCGGAGTTGTAGTCCATCACTGAGCCCAGTCCCGAATGAAATTCACGCGCCTGGGTGGCGCGGAGTAATTCCGGGAGATTGCTGCTCCGGACGCCGCCGCCCGGCATCACGGAGATCCTGTCACCGGCTGCTTGCACAAGACTTCGCAGGGCCAAAGCACCGCTTAGGGCATCTTTGGCGCCACCTGAGGACAAAATCCGCGTCGCGCCGGTCGAACATACCTCCTCCAGCGATTGCCGCAAATTCGGAGTTTCATCAAATGCGCGGTGGAACGTAACCGACAACGGACGTGCGTGTAGGACCAATTCCCGCGTTGTTTCGACATCGACGGATTGGTTGGCCTTTAATACGCCAAGAACGACGCCATTCATACCAACCTGCTTTGCGGTTTCAATTTGCTGTTTCATGTTTTCGATTTCACTTTCCGAGTACAGAAAATCCCCATCGCGGAAGCGAATCAGAACGTGAATGGAAATTCGCACGGCACTGCGGACCGCACGTTGCAGTTCGATAGAAGGAGTGATCCCGCCGATATTCAAATGGGCGCAAAGTTCGATGCGGTGCGCACCTCCGCGCTCGGCAGCTCGAGCGGCTCCGACGGATTCAACGGCAATTTCAAGCACGAAGGGAACGGACATATACGCAATCTAAGCTTAGCCATCTGGGTGTGAATTCAGAAATGCCTCGAACAAGGCTCTTAACGGAACCGTTGAGCGCGCTTGCTGCGACTCTGAACCAGGCTCCGAAGTTGATTGTGGGCCAGTTTCCGGCCACTGCTCTTCAGGAGCGCAATCTTCTCCCCGCGAGCTGATTTGTGGTAGGCTTCCCGCGCATTGAGATTTGGTCTCTCCCTTTTCTCCGGAAATCGCGAGGGAAGCCCCCTAAGGAGACCTCCCATGAATCGAATCCTGTCCAAATTAGTTTTCAGTCTTGCAGGTGTTTTCGCCCTGTCCATGGGCGCTTGCCAGACGCCATATCACCAACCGGAGGAACACTACATCCTGGTCACAACCAACACAAACTTGCCGTATTGGCAGGAAGCCCAAGCCGGGCTTACTGATGTGGGCAAACTGATGGGTGTGAAAGTGGAGATGAGCGGGCCGCCTTCTTTTTCGCCTGCAGACGAATTGACGGCGTTCCAGCAGGCGGTAGCGCAGAAACCGGCAGGAATCCTGCTGTCTGTGAGCAATCCTGCGCTATTCAAGGAATCGATCGATAAGGCCATCGAGCAAGGCATCCCCGTAATTTGCGTCGATGCCGATGCACCGGACTCCAAGCGCGTGCTGTTTATAGGGACGGATAATTTTCGCGCCGGACAGGAAAGCGGCAAGCGCATGGGGGAGCTGCTGAAAGGGCAAGGAAATGTTGCGATCATCGGACTCAGCGGGCAGCTCAACGTGGAAGACCGTGTTCGCGGAATGAATGAGGCGCTGAAAAAGTATCCGGGGATTAAGATTCTGCAAACCATCGATGACAAGGGCGACGCGCGAAATGCTTACGACGCGATCTCCACACTACAGCAGGGTAAGAACAAGCTGGATGGAATCATTTGCCTGGAGGCATCCGGCGGCGCGGGCGCGGCGGACGCACTCCACCGCCTGGACGCGACCGGCAAGGTGAAGGTGGTGGCGTTTGATGCGGATCCGGAAACGCTGGACTGGATTCAGCGGGGCGCTATCAGTGCGACGGTGGCGCAGAAGCCGTACATCATGAGCTATTACGGCGTCCGGTTTGCCGACGATCTCCATCACAATGTTGTCCACGAATTCAAGGATTGGAAGACTGCGCCGGCAGCGCCACTACCGACTTTTGTGGATGCCGGGACGGCGATCATTGATGCTGGCAACTTGGCCGCATTCCGCGAAGCCCTATCCACCCACCCGAAATCGATACTGTGAGAGGCGGCAAACCAGGTTTCAGGCCAAGCCGTAGGCGGCAAAGGTGACGATGGAGGCCATGCCGAGTGCCGAACCCAGAACTGCCCCGGCGAGAACGTCGCTGAGAAAATGCATGCCCAGGACGACGCGAGATAGGGCGATGCTCGCGGCTAGGAAGTACATCGGCCCTTCGAGCGGTTGATAGAAATAGCTGATTACCAGCGCGATGGCAAAGGCGGTCATTGTGTGACCCGAAGGGAACGAAAATTGATCCGGGGGAAGCACTTTTGACCAGCAATGTGGCGCGACCTCACATGGCCGCTGTCGGTGGCTCAGTTCCTTCAAGCCCTTGAAGACGAACACCCCGGCGATGGCGGCGCAGCCAGCGGCGCTCACTGCCGCATACCGTTCGGGACCGCCAACCACGAGCAGGATTAATCCGAGGCTATACCAGAGCCAGCCGTCTCCCATGCGGGTGGACGCAAGCATCCAGAAGCGGACCCAACGCGGCGCTTTCCAGCTATTCATCCGCCGCATAACGCGGTCGTCGCGATTCTTGATAAATCCCCAGACGGTTTTCGCCATGGTCATGGCTCACCTCAACTCGCCCAGTTGGCCTCAAAACGTGAATCCACATCCCACAGCATCCGTGGCTGCTTCGCTTCGCCTTCGAGCTTTGCGGTCCAGCGTTTGCAGAAACGCATCTCGTTCAGCCAATGGACTGCCGTTACAACGGGAACGAATATCGTAAGAGGCAAAATCGCCCCAGCCCATGGTTTTTCCTTTAAGACGCAGGCCGCGGAGCGATAAATATCCATTGTGATTTTGACGTAGCGGCCATGTTCGCCGCGAACGACGCCGCGTTGCGCGCGCAGGCCGGAAAAGAATTCCTCGACAGTCCGCGCGCCGGGCACTTCCGTATAGGTAAGACCCACGCCGGCCAGCGTGTGCGAGTCGCTCCCGGCAACGCCGATCTTGCCCAGTCTCGCGGCCAGCCGCTCGGCGCCCAAGTTCGCTTCCGGCCACATCTGGCCGTTCCGGGTTTCAAATGCCGGAACATACGAAGCAAACCAGTTGAAGTCGGCCTCTTCTCGGCGACCTGTAAGGCCTGAGAAAACGTGATTCACACTGAAGAAAATTTTACGCTCGGTGAGGTACATCAGCAGCGCGATAAAATCGTTTCTCCGGCGCTGAATTTCCGCATGGTCCTTTTCGGTGATTGCGTAAACGCCCAGATGCATCTCCGTGCCGCTGGGCATGCGCACGGTCACTTCCTCACTCAAGAAAAAATCGCGGTGTTTACAGAGGGATTCCGCAGCTTCGATGGAGTCGTGGTCGGTCAGGGTCACAATCGTCATGCCAAGGCGTTTGCAGCGGGTATAGACCTCGGCAGGTGCATTGTAGGATTCTTTGCAAACCCAGCGCAAACCGGGGGTGTTGCACATCCCGGAAGCAATCGAGTGAATATGCAGGTCGCATCGCATATTACGAGCTTAGAATCGGGATATGAACAGTCTATGAAGGCAGAACAAAAGCAGTATGAAATTCATAGTGGAACTCATTGAACACAAAAGACTTTTATCGTTTTCCACATGGCATATAGAGTGCTCTTGCGACGCTTCGTCGCCACATGCACAATGCCAGCGATGAAAAAGATTCAGGTGCTCTTTCATGATGCCGGAGGCGGCCATCGCAACGCTGCCGTTGCGCTGCAAACCATTGCTGCTCAACAACATCGCCCGTGGGAGGTCGAGCTTGTTCAGTTTCAGGAGCTCACCGACAAAATAGACGTTCTTCGCAGAGTAACAGGAATTCGAATCCAGGAGCAATATAACGTCCTTCTGCGCAACGGTTGGACTCTGGGCGCCACCCAACTGCTTCGAATTCTGCAAGCCGCAATTCGCATCTTTCACCGTCCACTGGTGCGCTTGCTCGGGGAGTATTTTCGCCAGCACCCGGCCGATCTTCTCGTGTCGGTCATCCCGCATTTCAACCGGGAGATCGTCGAAGCCTGGAACCAAGCTAATCCAGGCCGGCCGTTTTTGACTTTGATTACCGACCTGGCCGATTTCCCGCCTCATTTCTGGATTGAACCGGTTGCCGAGCAGTATGTAATCTGCGGGACACAAAGAGCTGTCGAACAAGCGCGCCAAATGGGCAAACCGGTTGACCACATTTTCGCGACCTCCGGCATGATTGTGCGGCCCGATTTCTACGTTGAAGATCGGGCCGAGCCGATTGCATTGAGGCGCGAGCTGGGGCTCAAGCCCGACCTGCCCACCGGCATGCTGCTTTTCGGCGGTTTTGGCTCGAAGGCGATGTATGACATTGTCGAGCGCCTTGAGGAAGCAGGACTGCCCCTTCAGTTGATCGTCATTTGTGGACGCAACCAGAAGTTGGCGGAGGAATTTGCGGCTCGCTCATGGCGGCTGCCATTGCATGTGGTCGGATTCACCAAGGAAGTGCACCGGTTGATGCGCGCGGCTGATTTTCTGATCGGCAAACCCGGTCCGGGAAGCGTGGCCGAAGCCATGGTGCGCAGGCTACCAGTTATTCTCGAGTGCAATGCCTGGACGCTGCCACAGGAGCGGTACAACACGCAATGGGTTCGAGAAAAACGCGTTGGAATCGTGTTGCACAACTTTAAGGAGATCGTGGCAGGAGTAAAACAACTGCTCGAACCTGGAATGCTCGCGGAATTTCGGACCAACGTGGCGGCGCTCAACAACCAGGCTATCTTTGAGATACCGGAGATTCTTTCCGGACTACTTGGGGAAACTCCTACTGCTAAGGCCGGAATTTCTGCTTTGAAAACACCCGCTCTTTAATTGCTGGCTCTTTCCGCTCGCGCCGGATGTGGCATTCTTGGGCCAGCCCCGGGACTTTCTGCCGGGACTGTCGTGCGCCTTTTGGCGCAGCTGACCGCCCACCATTTGGAAGCGTATTTCGGAAGGTCGCACATCTTGCCGCAACCAGCAGCCATTTTTCCGTGGGTGCAACTACAATAGCATCCAGCCATTTGCGGGCGCGTGACGCGTGAAGGGTCGTCTGCCCAGGCGGAAAATGCGAGCACTCCGGCGGCGAGGCAGAGATCAAGCATTATCCAGACCGCAATGCGTCGAAGGCGCTTCGATGGAGTGGCCGTCATACTCATACAATTTTGCATCTGAAGTGAAAAAAAACCACTAGCTCGAACCGCCTGAATTTAGGGATTACTAGCGTTCTGGTACTGGCGTGAGGGCCTCACGCAATGGTAAGGCTGCGGGCGCGTCTCCGCATACGGGTCGACAGAGCTGCAAGTGAGGAGTAAGGGGGTTTGCTTTTGGCTCTGAAGTGTTCACACCTGCTCTGAGACGGAAGCTAAGATGTATGACCCCCCGCACCGGTGTGAAAACGACACTGGCATGGGAGGCGCGCCTTCCGCGGCATTGGGTTAACGAAAACACAGCGATACATCCGCCCTCGAAACCGCCAAGACAACTCTTGAGGGTGGGTGCTATTGGGCCTTGTCTACTGGAAGTGTGGCCTTGTCCACCGGGATGGGATCGGTTCCTCCCATGTCGCTCACTTTGTCGACGACAGCGATACCAGCTTGGCCCAGAAGATGCGCAACCTGTGTATCGCGCAGGCGGGAAGCGTCGTATTCAAAGCTCAAGCGGTTGTGCTGTTCATCCACGCGCAATCGTCGCAGTCCGTAGGTGTTGGCGAATTCTCCCAGACGGCGCAATTGCTCCAGGGTAGGCGGGGTGTGCAAGTTATAGGTAATTTCAACGAGTGTCATGGGGGGATTATACCAGCGGGGAGCGTGGTATCGAGAGGAAGTCGGGAAAAGGCGAAGCTAAAATTTGCCGGCGGCTCTTTGAACAGAGCATCCGCTCGTGGCAGCACAAAGTGGCCCGTTTGACATTCAATAGGGGTAGGGGGTATATATAGTTTTGGGGTAATTGGAATGAGTGCACAAACGGCAACTTCGCAACCAGCGCGTAGTACTTGCGCGTGCTCAGCCGCCATCCGTGGACGAAAAGCCGTCGCCGTCGATCCAGACATAAAGAGTTCCAATCGGAAGCGTTTGCGCCGCATTGAAGGCCAGATCCGCGGCTTGCAGAGAATGGTTGAGGACGACCGCTATTGCGCGGATATCATCGTGCAAATTGCTTCGGCGCAGGAAGCGCTGCGCGGGGTGGCGCGCAATCTCATGAAAAACCATCTGCATCATTGTGCGGCGAAAGCGCTGGCCAGCGGAAAGCCCAAGGAGACTGCGGCTATGTACGACGAACTCCTGGAACTGATTTATTCGCATTTGCGGTAGGAATAAGGACATCGACCCATGGAACGAGATCCCGTCTGCAGCATGACCGTTGACCCGGACGCAGCAAAGGCAAACATCGAGCATGCGGGCAAACGCTACTATTTTTGCGGTAAAGGGTGTGCGCGGCGTTTCCAGCAAAATCCCGAACAATACTTGACGGGCGCCAAGTCCGGTGCCGCGACGAGAACGGGAGTTCCCCCCTTGCAGTTTGTCTCGCCGGTTTCTGCGGCTCTTCCTGTCCTTGCTGCCGCAGTGGTTGAAAAGGATGCCGTTTGCGGCATGACCGTGGATACCGGCAAAGCTGCCGCAAAAGTTGAGCACCATGGCAAGTCTTACTATTTTTGCTCAACGCGTTGTGCTGATCGTTTCCAGAAAGAGCCTGAGAAATTCCTAGTCGCACCAGGCGCCGCAGGTATGGAACGCGCAGCGACAGCGACGGAGTCTGGCACGGCTCAGAGCATTCGTTATACCTGTCCCATGCATCCTGAAATTATCCAGATGGGGCCTGGAACTTGTCCTAAGTGCGGTATGGCGCTGGAGCCGATGGACATCGTCGCGCAGGAACAAGCCGATCCGGAATACAAATCCATGCGCAAGCGATTCTGGGTCGCTGCGGCGCTTTCGGTTCCCGTTCTGCTGATTTCCATGGCGGGCGAAACGGTTCCGGCTACGAAGAACGCAATCCAGTTCCTGCTGACCACGCCGGTGGTTCTGTGGTGCGGCTGGCCCATTTTTCAACGGTTCTATGCTTCTCTGCTCAACCGCAGCGCCAATATGTTCACGCTGATTGGATTGGGCACCGGCGCCGCATATGTCTACAGCGTTGCTGCCACTCTGTTTCCGCAAGTCTTTCCGGCTTCGTTTCATGACCTTCAGGGAGGCGTAGCTGTTTATTTCGAGGCGGCCGCTGTGATCACCGCGCTTGTTCTATTGGGGCAGGTGCTGGAACACCAAGCGCGCCAGCGAACCGGTTTTGCTATCCGTGAACTCCTGCATCTTGCCCCGCAGATAGCCCACCTCGTCTCCGCGCAGGAAGAACGAGATGTTCCCCTGTCCGAGGTAGCCAAAGGCGATCTTCTTCGGGTGCGCCCGGGTGAGAGAGTTCCAGTTGACGGCACAATCCAGGAAGGAAGCAGCAGCGTGGACGAATCCATGGTCACGGGTGAAGCATTGCCCGTTGAAAAAGCTGCCGGGGACAAAGTAACGGGAGGCACACTCAACCTTAACGGAAGTTTCGTGATGGTTGCTGAGCGAGTGGGCAACGAAACGCTACTGGCACAAATCGTCAAGCTTGTCAGCGAAGCGCAACGCAGCCGCGCGCCGATGCAACGCTTGGCGGATCGCGTCTCTGCGGTCTTTGTTCCGGGCGTTGTGCTGATTGCTGTTTTGACCTTTGTTGGATGGGCTTGGTTTGGACCGCAGCCGCGCCTGGCAAATGGGTTATTGGCAGCCGTGTCCGTTCTCATCATCGCTTGTCCTTGCGCCCTCGGGCTCGCCACGCCCATATCCATCCTCGTTGCCGTTGGACGTGGAGCCACCGCAGGCATCCTGGTCCGCAGCGCCGAGGCGCTCGAGACGCTGGCGCGAGTGGACACCCTGGTGGTGGACAAGACCGGAACGTTGACCGAAGGCAAGCCCGAAGTCTGCGCGATCCAGATATTGGAAGGAAATAGTCTCAGCCAAGACGTGTTGCTCTCCCTGGTAGCCAGCCTCGAACGCGGCAGCGAACATCCGCTGGCAAGAGCAATTGTTCGCGCGGCAGAACAGAAGCGATTGCCGCTAGCCCCCGCTGAGGAATTTCAAGCCACTGCTGGCGGCGGTGCGCAAGGCAAGGTTCTTGGGAAAAACGTAACTGCAGGCACGGCTCGTTTCCTGGAGGGGCAGGGTATTCGTTTACTTTCCAATCATGCCGGACCCACGGGGAAAGAAGGCGCCGCCTTGACGCAGATTTGGTGCGCGGTAGACGGCCGAGTGCTCGGGGTGATTCTTCTCGATGACAAGATAAAACCCACTGCGGCGGAAGCTGTTCGTCAACTTCGCCAGAGTGGATTGCGCATCGTCATGCTAACGGGAGATCGAGAGGCCACTGCCCAGCGAGTGGCTCAAACACTAGGTATCCAAGAATTTCACGCCGAAATCCTGCCCCAAGGGAAAGCGGAGTTCATCCAAAGACTGCGCGCGGAAGGGCGCATCGTGGCCATGGCGGGCGATGGCATTAATGATGCCCCGGCATTGGCAACAGCCGACGTTGGCATTGGCATGGGTACCGGCACAGATATTGCGATAGAAAGTTCGGGCATCACGCTGGTCAGAGGCGACCTGCGAGGCATCGAGCGTGCCCGGAGGCTTTCCCTTGCCACGCTAAAAAACATCAAGCAAAATCTTACGTTCGCGTTTTTATATAATGCCTTGGGAATCCCGGTTGCCGCCGGGGTGTTTTATCCGCTATTCCACTTGCTGCTCAGCCCCATGATCGCCAGCGCGGCCATGACTTTCAGCGACCTTTCCGTAGTGTTCAACGCCTTGCGCCTTCGACGCCTGAAAATCTGACCAGTATCCTCGTTTAACTCCCAGCGTGCAGTGCGGTTTCCGCCTGTAGCGTTTGTTTATTGGCCTGTATTCGCCCAGACCAATCACTCGCGGAGGCGTCTATATCGGTTGAGCAGGGAACATTTCCCGGTGGGCTGCGTATCTCCTGCTGATGGCCCACCCGGGCGTGCGAGTGTTTTATGGGGGTCGATTATGTCCAGTAGTGCCAATGGCATAGGGAATGGAAAGGCGAAGAAGCGGCGTCGCAGAATTATTTTGGCATCCATCGCGGCTTTGGTTCTAGTTGGCGGCGGTTATGGGGTATTTGCCGCCCTCCGTCCCAATCACGATATTGATCCGTCGAAACTCGCCGAAGTGGAACGTGGCGATCTGGCTCGGGTAGTTGTCGCCACCGGTAAAATTCAGCCACTCTCCAAGGTCGAAGTGAAATCCAAAGCGAGCGGGTTGGTCAAGAAGTTATTCGTCGATTATGGCGATCGCGTCAAACAAGGCGATGTACTCGCCGAACTAGACAAGGTTCAGTTGGAAGCCATCGTTCGTGAAGCACAGGCCAATTACCAGGCCGCCCAAGCGGCTCGCGATTCTTCACTGGCTGCGCTGGAGCGCAACAAAGTTGACGCCGAGGGACCCGACGTTCCCTTTCTGAAGCTCAGCATGGGTCGCGCGCAGCAGATGCTCAAAGACGGCGTGATGTCCAAGAGCGTGGTTGAGGATGCCGAGAAAAATTACCAGCTTGCATTGAACAAGCAGATGAGCGCACAACGAAACCTAGCTGTTTCCCGCGCGGAAATTGCGAAATCGGAAGCCCAAGTTGCGCAGGCAAAGGCTGCGCTGGAAAACGCCCAGGAAGATTTGCGCAATTCGACGATCGTCAGTCCGATCAACGGCCTGGTTCTTTCGAAAGACGTGAACGTTGGCGACGCAGTCAGTTCCATTCTCGTGCTGGGATCCCAGGCTCCATTGCTCCTGACGTTAGGCGACATCAGCGAGGTGTACGTTCAAGGCAAAGTGGACGAAGCGGACATTGGCAAGGTCTATCTCAATCAGCCTGCGCGCATTGTAGTCGAATCGTTCAAGGACAAGAAATTCACGGGAAAAGTGACCAAGATCTCTCCGCTGGGCAAGGAAAAAGACAACGTCACTACCTTTGAAGTGCGCGTTTCGATTTCCAATCCCACGGGCGAACTCAAAGCCAATATGAGCGCCAACGCGGAAATCCTCCTGGAAGAAAAAAAGAACGTGATCATGGTTCCGGAAGCCTCGCTGATCTACGATAAGGACCGCAATGCTTCCGTAGAATCGCCCGATCCCAAGGCGGACAACGGGCGCAAGAAAATTCCTGTCAAGCTGGGAATCTCCAACGGCGTGAAGACCGAAATTGTTTCGGGGATAATCGAAAAGCAGCAAGTCATTCTGCAGTAGCGCGAGCCACAAAATGAATTTCAAGGATCTACTGGGAGACACTTTCGCGACGCTGTGGTCTCACAAGCGGCGAACGCTGCTTACGATGTTCGGCATCGCCTGGGGCATCATTTCCATCACGTTGATGGTTGCGGCAGGCGAGGGCCTCGGCCGGGGTATCGAGAAAAATCACGAAACGTTTGGCAAGGACGTCATCATCGTCTTTTCAGGGCGCACCAGCATGCAGGCCGGCGGAACGCGCTCCGGCCGCGTGGTGCACTGGATGGAAGATGACTATCTTCAGGTGGCGAAAGATTCGCCTGCCTGTAAATACGTCATGCCTGAGATGGGCAACAACGTGCAGGTCCATAGCGCTTACAACAGCGGGAACATCAACACCGTTGGCTCGCTCCCTCCTTTTGCGGAAATTCGAAGCGTGAATGTAGAGCAGGGCCGCTTTTACAACTCCGAGGACAATCGGGAGGCCCGCCGCGTCGCCTTCCTCGGAACGGAAACCAAGAAACAGCTCTTCGCCGAGCGCGATGCGGTGGGCCAGACGATCGAGCTGAACGGTGTTCCTTTCGTCGTCATCGGAGTGATGAAGTCAAAAGATCAAAATTCCAGCTACGATGGCTTCGACACGCGGAAAATTTTCATACCTTACGACACGATGAAGCGAGACTTTCCCAATAAGCCTCCCGCGATCGAGCACAGTGTGGACAGGATTCTGGTTGCTCCATGGTCCTTGGAAACCCATGCTGACTGTGTAACGCAGATTCGCCGTTCCCTGGGCCGGATGCACAACTTTGATCCACGCGACAACGAAGCGGCTGCACTCTGGGATACCGTGAAGGACGCACAAGCCACGCGAATGATTATTGTTGGAATGCAGGTTTTCATGGGGACGGTAGGCATCGCCACATTATTTCTCGGCGGCCTGGGCGTGATGAACGTCATGCTGGTTTCCGTCCGCGAGCGCACGCGCGAAATCGGTGTTCGAAAAGCTTTGGGCGCTACTCGCCAATCCATCCTTCGGCAATTTTTCCTGGAAACGGTTATCGTCGTCGGCCTGAGCGGCGCTGCGGGAATTCTGCTTTCTTACGGTTTTTGTGGCCTAGTGGATTTGCTTCCCATGCCGCCGTTTTTCGATGGCTTGATCGCCAGTTGGAAGCTAGCTGTTCTCACGGTCAGCCTGCTGGGCATCATTGCTGTCCTCTCCGCGTTATATCCCGCGAATCGCGCAGCTTCCGTTGATCCGATTGAAGCGCTTCGCTTCGAGGCGGGTGGCTGATGGTTACCGAGATATTCAAGGAGTCGTGGCTGGCGCTGGGACGCAACCGGGTGCGCAGCATTCTCACCATGACGGGAATCTCCTGGGGAATTATGGCGGTCACGCTGTTGCTGAGTTACGGCGCGGGTTTTCGCAACGTCATGATGTACACCTTCGAAGTTTTTGGAAAAGGCGCGGTGGTGTGCTGGCCAGGAACCACCAGTGAACAGGCCGGAGGAGAGCGTGCGGGAAAAACCGTGCGTTTTGAACAAGAGGACGCTGATTGGGTAAAGGCCCAATCGCCGCTCATCAAGCGTGTCACCCTGGAGTCCGTGAAATTTGGGGGCATAGCGCACGACGAGCGGCTCTCCGATACCGCAATTCGCGGTGTCTACCCGGAATACGGCGAGATGCGCAACGAAGTGGCGAGCGAAGGCCGTTGGATCAGCCCGGAAGATATCGCGGAGCGCAGACGCGTAGTTTTCCTCGGCGCCCGCCTGCGGAAAAAGCTTTTCAGCGGCACGCCCGCGGTGGGAGAAACCATTCGCATCAATGGGGTGCGATTCACGGTGGTCGGCACCATGGACATGAAGTTCTCCGACAGCAACTATTTCACCAGCGACGACGAATCAGCGTTCATTCCT
>Ga0209526_10000203_pt1 | contig 37028 bp, 32 predicted proteins | sample JacPinW_OM2H0_M1_FD_188566 | JGI IMG/M metagenome (GOLD analysis project Ga0209526, IMG submission 188566) | Forest soil microbial communities from Algoma, Ontario, Canada - Jack Pine, Ontario site 1_JW_OM2H0_M1 (SPAdes) (version 2) | ecosystem: Environmental > Terrestrial > Soil > Boreal... | reverse complement strand
CACCCGACATGCCCGGTCGTCCACCGCCACGTCGCCGTCGCCGTCGCCGTCCACGCACACGACAACGTCAACGACGACGACCACGTCAATCGCTTAACTCAGCGGCTTTGCGGCTAGCCTCGCTTCTCGATCGGGACGTAGTGGTGCTCGCGCGGCCCGGTATAGATCTGCCGCGGGCGCGCGATCTTCGTGGAAGGATCCTCGATCATCTCCTTCCAGTGGGCGATCCAACCGGGCAGGCGTCCCAGCGCGAACATCACCGTGAACATGTGCGTGGGGATGCCCAGCGCCTTGTAGATGATGCCCGAGTAGAAATCGACGTTCGGGTACAGCTTGCGCTCCACGAAGTAGGGATCGCTCAACGCGGCCTCTTCCAGCTGCTTGGCCAGATCGAGCAGCGGGTCGCGGACGCCGAGCTTGTCCAGGACCTCGTCGCACGCCCGTTTGATGATCTTGGCGCGCGGATCGAAGTTCTTGTAGACCCGGTGGCCGAAGCCCATCAGCCGCATTCCGCTCTTCTTGTCCTTCACCTGGGAGATGAACTGCTGCGCGGTGAGGCCCCTCTTGCGGATGTCCTCCAGCATTTCCACCACTTCCTGGTTGGCGCCGCCGTGCAGGGGGCCCCAGAGCGCGCAGATGCCGGCGGAGATGCTGGCGAAGAGGTTCGTCTGCGCGGAGCCGACCATGCGGACCGTGCTGGTGGAGCAGTTCTGCTCGTGGTCGGCGTGGAGGATCAGGAGCAGGTTCAGGGCCCTCACCGCGACCGGGTCCGGCCGGTACTCCTCCGCCGGCACCGCGAACATCATCCGGAGGAAGTTGGCGCAGTAGTCCAGATCGTTGCGGGGATAGATGAAGGGATGGCCGATGGTCTTCTTGTAGGAGAACGCCGCGATGGTGGGCAGCTTCGCGATCAGCCGCGCGATGGTGATGTCGCGGTACTCGTCGGACTTGGCATTCAGCGCGTACGGATAGAACGAGGACAGCGACGCCACCATCGCCGAGAGGATGGCCATCGGGTGCGCCGTCATCGGGTACCCGTCGAAAAAGCGGCGCATGTCCTCGTGGATCATCGAGTGGCGCGTGAGCAGGTATTCCCACCGGGTCTGCTCGTCGCGCGTCGGGAGGTGCCCGTAGATGAGCAGATACGCGGTCTCGCTGAAGGTGCTCTTCTCGCCCATCTCCTCGATGGGGATTCCCCGGTACCTTAGGATTCCTCTCTCACCGTCGAGGAAGGTGATGGCGCTCATGGTGGAGGCGGTGTTCATGAAGGCCGGATCGAGCGTCACCAGGCCGGTCTTCGCGCGCAGGTTGGAGATGTCGACGCCCTTCTCCCCCTCGGTGCCCTCCAACACCTCCAGATCGAGATCCTGCTTGCCTGTCGACATGCGGACGGTCTCTGACACGGCCTCTCTCCTCTGGCGGGTCGCTTACGCGCGCACGCTCTCTCCCCCGCTGTCGCGAAAGAGTCAAGTGGCGAGGCGACCGAGCAGTTCGCCCAACTCCGAGGGCGTGTCGCAGAGATAATCGGCGGACGCAAGCGCCGCACGCTCACCGAGCCCCCAGGTCACGGCGCAGACGCGAACGCCCGCCGCCCTGGCGGTGGCCAGATCGACGACGCTGTCGCCGACCAGCAGCACCCGCGCAGGCGCGAGTTGCAGGGCAGCGCAGATGGCCAGCAGGCCTTCCGGCGCCGGCTTTCGCGGGCCTTCGTCGCCACCGATCACCGCGCGGAAGGCGTCCTCGACCTCCAGCCCGCGCAGGATCTCGCGCGCGAAGCCACCAGGCTTGTTGGTGAGGACCGCGCGCGCGTCCGGAGGTTTCCGCAGCAGGTCGGCAACGCCGGGATACAGGCGGGTCCTGGCCAGCAGGCGCTTCCCGTACTCCTCGCGCCAGAGCGGGGCCGCTTCGGGGTAGCGCACTTCGTGGGTGGGGCCGAGCGAGCGGCGGATCAGGCGTTCCGCCCCTTCGCCGATGAATCCGTAAATGACGACGGGGTCGCGCTGCGGAAGGCCCAGCCTGCCCAGCATCGCGTTCACGCTGTCCGCGAGGTCGTCGCGGGAGTCCACCAGCGTGCCGTCCAGGTCGTAGACGACGCCCCCGAGCGGCGCCCGCTGGTGTTCTCGGAGCCCCATCTCCCTTCTTTACCCGCTTCCCCGGCCGGGCGCCTTTTGTGTTTCCATGGGACGCATGCGGTTCTGCTCCATCCCTGCGGGCGGGTTCTGGATGGGAAGCGATCCGCCGGAAGGGCAAGAGAACGAGCATCCGCGCCGGCGGGCCGCCACCTCCGCCTACGAGATCGGCGAGACCGCCGTCACCAACGCGGAGTTTGCGCCCTTCGTCCGCGACGGTCTCTACCTGGAACGGCGGGTCTGGAACGAGGCAGGCTGGGCCTGGCGGACGGCGAACGGGATCGTCGCTCCTCGCTTCTGGAACGACGAAGCATGGCGCCACTGTCTCGGGCCCGAGCAGCCGGTGGTCGGCGTGAGTTGGTACGAGGCGGACGCCTTCGCCCGGTGGTTGGGTAAACGCCTTCCCACCGAGACCGAATGGGAGCGGGCGGCGCGCGGCGACGACGGCCGTCGCTTTCCCTGGGGCGACGACTGGATCCCCGCGTACGCGGCGCACCGCGGCGGAGGCCGGAATCCGGTGCCGGTCAGGAGCATTCCCCAGAACCGCAGTCCTCATGGTCTCCATGATTGCGCGGGCAACGTCTGGGAGTGGTGTTCCGACGAATTTGCCGCGGGCGTGCGCAGCGCACGCGGGGGAGCGTGGAACGCGCATCCTCCCCAGCTGCGCTGCGCCGCGCGGAATGCGTGGCCGCCGGACGCGCGCTTCTCGAATCTGGGATTCCGCCTGGCCGGCTAGGTGGCCACCAACTCCACCCGCTGGACCGCATTGTTCCCGTACCCGAGCACGTTCCACTCAGGCTCGTCCGGCTGGGACCGGCCGGCCATGTCGGTGGCCCTGCAGGCGAGGACGTAGCGGCGGCGGGCGGGCGGGATCCAGTCGAGCTCGAAGCGGCGCCATGCGTGGGGCAGAACGGGGCCGACCAGCCGCGCCGCGTGCCGCTCGCGGTCGATCTCCACCTCGACCCCCCGGACACCGTCGCCTCCCCAGGCGAGCCCGATGACGCGCAACGGCACGCCCACCGGCACCAGATCCGGGAGGTCCGTGAACATCGACTTGATGCGGATGCGCGTGACCGGTACGCCCTCGGCGTAGACGTACCTTCGCGTCTGGAATTCGCCACGGAACGGCTTTTCCACCGCTTCAATCCGCGCGAGCCATTTGACGCTGGCCATCCCGTACCAGTCCGGGACGACGAGCCGGACCGGGCCGCCGAACTGTCCGAGGATCGGCGATCCGTTCATCTCGTAGGCGAGCAGCGTGCCGGCGTCCATGGCGACGTCTCGCGGGAGCGATCGCTGGTACCTTCCCCCGTCGGCCCCGGTGAAAACCACTTCCATGGCCGTTTCCCGCAGCTCGAGCACGGATCGCAACGGCACGCCGGTCCATTGCGCCGTGCTGACGGCGCGGGACGTCCATTGCTCGCCGGACACCGGCGGTTCGAGGCTCGCGCGGCCGTTCCCGGCGCATTCGGTCAGGATCGTCTGTGTGACCGGCGGAAAGGTACGCAACTGCTGGACCGTGAGCAGCCGGGGCTGCGCGACGGCGCCGAGGATCCGCACCACGTGGTCGTCGCCCAGGTCCGGGGTCGGATAGTGACAGCGGACGAAGCGGTCGCTGGCCGGGGTGATCAGGCCGGCAAATGCATCGGGCGCTGCCTCGGCGTTGGCCGGTTCGTGGGACAGGACCCGCCTGCCCTCCGACTCGCGGGGTAGAAGAACCTCGAGCTCTTGGGACAATCCGCACCTCCGGTGCAGAGGAGAAGGTAGGTCCTCGGTGCGCCTACGTCAGCGGGTCTGCGCATGTCCGCTCGCCGTGGCGAGATGGCGCAAGCGCCGACTCGCGGTCATGGGAGCGAGCTGTCGGCCGGCTCAGGGGCGCCCAGAAGCGGTCTTGCCCTTTCCACCAGCCGCGGGCGATGCTGGCTCCGATGGTCCGTATTCTCTGGAGCTTCACCGTCGCCGGCCAGCGCGAGCAGGAGTTTGTGCGCGCCTACGGACCGGCCGGAGACTGGGCCAGGCTCTTCGCGGAGGCCGAGGGCTACCGCGGGACCAAGCTCCTCCGGGAGCTGTCCGGCTCCCGGCGATACCTGACGGAAGATACCTGGGAGACCGCGGAGGACTTCGACCGCTTCACCGCCGCGCACCGGGTCCGGTACGACGAGCTGGACGCCCGTTGCCAGGCGTTGACCAGCGACGAGTCCCTGATCGGGATCTTCGAGGAGGCGGACTGAGGCAATGGCCGGTCAGGCGTCCTCGAGCGGATCGATGGGATCCAGCAGCAGGCCGGAAGCGAGCTTGGGGAAGAAGAAGGTGGACTTCTGCGGCATCACCTCGAGCGCGTCGGCCACCGCCTTGAGCTGCTCGATGCGCGTCGGGTTGAGGAGGAAGGCGGCCTGGACGCCGGGACGGCGTGCCTCTTCCAGGGCGCCACGGAAGTCCTTCACGTAGCGGAGGTTCGTCTGCCGCTCCTGGGCGGAGCGGTCGATGCCGAGGATCTCCTCGAGGATGAAGGCATGCAAGATGGGCACGTCGAGCCGGCGCAGCGGCGCGGGCCCTGGCACCGAGGCGTCCTCTCCCGGCCGGAGCGAGACCGAGAAGTAGCGGCCCCTGGACGCGAGCAGGTAGCTGCCCGGCGTCTTTCGGGGTGGTTCCCTCAGGCCCTCGGCGCGGGAGGCCGGCAGCTCCTCCACTTCGAACCGCGACCGCAGCCGGTCGAGGAACGGGGACAGCTCGAACCCTTCGAGCCCGTGCACCACGCGATGGGTGGGAAGGATGACGAGGCCCGGGTCATCCATGCGGGTCAAGAACATCGACCCGTACTCGATCGAGGATCGCTGCGAACGGGCCAGCGGGCGCAGCTCGTCCCGCAGCGCCAGCATCGTTTCGTATCGATGGTGTCCGTCCGCGATGTAGACCTTCCGGTCCGCCATGGCCGCCGCGATGCGCGCGTGCCCCTTGGCGTCGGTCAGGCGCCAGAGCCGGTGCACCACGCCGTCCCCCAGGCGGGCTTCCAGGGCGGGCGCGCTGGAGTCCAGGGCTGCGAACTCGCCATCGATGGTTCCCTTTGGATCGGAGTAGAGCCCGAACACCTGGGAAAGGTGGGTGCGGCAGGCTCGCGCCAGCGCCAGCCGGTCGAGCCTCGGACCCGAGAGGGTCCGCTCGTGTGGGAGCACCACGCCCTCGTCGAACCTGCGCAGACGGACGCGCCCGATGAAACCCTTGCGCGTGTGTTCTTGCCCGGAGGTGGAGAAGATCTGGTGGTAGCGATACAGGGCGGGTACGGCGTCCCGGCGGAGGATGCCTTCGTCGACCCAGCGGCGAAGCTCGCGCGCCGCGTTTCCATACTTCCGCTCCGGGTCTCCCTGCGGAAGATCGACGCGGACGATGTTGTACGGGCTCTTCGCCGCGAGCGCCGAGCGCTCGGTTTCGGAGACGACGTCGTACGGCGGCGCAACCAGGGAGTCGAGGGGCCCCGCCCGGGCGGGATCGTAGAGCAGCCCGCGGGTAGGGACCACCTCGGCCATTCCAGAGTTCCGGGTCTAGACGCCCAGTGCCTTGGCAGCCGCGGCGTAATCGGAGGGCGCGACCCACAAGATCATCCCGAAGCCACCCTGCCCCGCGCTGCCGTTTGACGCGCGGACGTTGACCTTGGCGTCCGCGAGCTTGCGAAGCACTTCGGCCGCCGCGCCGGCGCGGTTCTGCCCCTGGATGAAGAATGCCTGCTTGCGGCCCGAGAGCGTCAGGCCGGCGCCTTTCGCGGCCTTGGTGAGCGCGCCGGCGTCCTCCACCACGAGGTCGAGCTGGGCCTTGCCGCCGGCGCCCGGGAAGGCGGTGAAGTTGAGCAGGTTCACACCCGCCTCCTTCAACGCCGTGAGCACGCGCACGCCTTCGCCCGGCTTGTCTGGCACTTCGACGTAGAAGTAGTCCACGCGACGGATCTGGTCGGCCATCGGTAGCTCCCGCGGCTCGAGTCGAGCCGGGCGCATGCTAGATCCGCGCGCCCTGGACGGAAAGAGGTTTTGACTGCGCCTTCGAGCGGGCGCCGCTTCCACCCGCCGGGCACTCCGCGCTAGAAACTGCCCGTGTCCAGCCCAGCGCGCGCTTCCAGGATGCCCCCGCAAGTCCCGTTCATCATCGGGAACGAAGCCTGCGAGCGCTTCAGCTTCTACGGGATGCGGAACATCCTCACCGTGTTCCTCATCGACTGGCTCCTCAGGAACCAGGTCCCGGGCCAGGCGGAGCGCGAGGCGGGGGCAAAGGCGGTCTTCCATCTCTTCGTCTTCGGCGTCTACTTCACCCCCCTCCTCGGAGGCTTCCTCGCCGACCGCTTCCTGGGAAAGTACCGGACCATCCTCTACATCTCGCTGCTCTACTGCGCCGGCCACGCCTGCCTCGCCATCTTCCACGACGACCCGACCGGCTTCTACGCCGGGCTCACGCTGATCGCCCTGGGCTCGGGCGGCATCAAGCCCTGCGTGTCCGCGCTGGTGGGGGACCAGTTCACCGAGGAGAACAAGCACCTCGTGAACAAGGTGTTCGCAGTGTTCTACTGGAGCATCAACCTGGGATCCTTCTTCGCCTCGCTCCTGATCCCCAAGACCTTGCGCCTGTGGGGGCCGTCGGTGGCGTTCGGGATTCCGGGGATCCTGATGGCGCTCGCTACCATCGTCTTCTGGCTGGGCCGCAACCTCTACGTCAAGATCCCGCCCACGGGGAAGAACCCGCATTCCTTCCTGGCCGTGCTGCGCAGCGCCTGGCGCAACCGCGCCCGCGGCGTTGGCTTCCTCGACCGCGCACGGGCCGAGCACCCCAGGGAGGCGGTCGAAGGCGTGAAGGCGGTCTTCCGCGTGCTGTCGATCTTCGCCTTCATCCCCTTCTTCTGGATGTTGTTCGATCAGAAGGCGTCCACCTGGGTGGTGCAGGCGCGCTCGATGGACCTGCGGGTCGGCCCCTGGAGCTTCGAGCCGTCCCAGATGCAGCTCGTCAATCCGGCGCTGGTGATGCTGCTGATTCCGCTCACCACCGGCGTCGTCTACCCGTTCTTCAAGCGGCTCGGCTGGGAGCTGACGCCGCTGCGCCGGATGCCGCTGGGGATCGCGCTCGGAGCAACCGCCTTCGTCATCGCCGGCATCCTGAACATGCCGGTGGCGGCCGGCGAGCGAATCTCGATCCTCTGGCAGATCGTCCCCTACGTGGTGCTCACCGTGGGCGAGATCCTGGTCTCGGTGACCGGCCTCGAGTTCGCGTACACGCAGGCGCCGCTGACGATGAAGAGCGTCATCCAGAGCTTCTGGAACCTGACCACCGCGGCAGCGAACCTGGCGGTCGCGCTGGCCTCCGCGCTGGCGTTCTTCACCGGGACCGCGCTGTTCTTCTACTACGCCGGTTTCGCCTACCTGGCCGCGATTGGCCTGGCGCTGGTCGCGCGGCGTTACAAGGTCGTCGAGTGGTACCAACGCGCGCCCCCCCGGCAGCAGGCGGAGCGCGCGCCGGCGCTCGGAGCTGAGCCGGCCTGAAATCTTGCCATCCCGCCGGGGTCGGTCACTCTAGCCTCGATGACGCTGGAGACGGCATCCGACGGCTCGATCCACGTGCGGGATCGTTTCGTCTTTCTCCGCGCTGGCGTCCTCGTCGCTTCGGCGTTGTTCCTCGGCATGGCGGCGATGCAGCTGCTGTTCGGTCTGGACCAGGTCCGGGCGGTCTGGGGGTCGGTGGCGCTGGCGCTGGGATGCGCCGCTCTCGCCGCGGCGATCCAAGACAGCGACTTCCACTTCGATGCGGCGCTTCAAGAGGTGCGCTGGAGCAAGCGCCGGCTGGTCGGGGGGCGCTCGGGGACCATCCCCTTCGCGGAGGTCGAGAACGTTGTGCTGGAGCTGCGATCGTCCCGGAGCGACTCGGGCTTGAGCCGCACGGACAACTACCGCGTCTTCCTGGTCGCGCGCTCGATCACCATGCCCCTCGGCAGCAGCAACCTCGATCTCTCGAGGGCGCGGGACGCGGTGGCCATTCCGTTGCTGGCCCTGCTGGGCAAGAGCAACCGGGCCCTGGTGGAAGAGAGCATCCGCTACTGGGTTTCGAGAAACGACCGGATCACCGCAACGGCGCTCGCAGTGAGCGCCCTGCGCCTGGACTCCGAAGCGGCCACCAGGCTGATCGAGAAAGCGGCTAGCTCATCTCGTACTCGAACCGGGCCATCTTGCTGAGCGCGTTTTTCGAAGCCGATAGCCCCGGCCCCCGCAGGCGGGCTACACCTGACGGAAGTCATCGGTCGTCCCGGTTGTAAAATGCGTTCTAATCTCCCGTCCGGAGGTTCGGCGGTTTATAGTTCCGGAGCATCTGTTGCGTCTCGGCGCGTTGCGCCTCCACCTCATCCTGGTACCGGCACGACTTTGACGGAATGTGGCTGCCGACCAGGGTTTCGTAAGTGCAGACGACCCTCCTCTTCGGGTCGTTGGAGACGACCGCGGTGCCATCGGTAGCCACGGCGTTGGCCTGGAGCGGCTGGGGCTTCTGGGTCGACGCGCACGCAAAGCCGAGCGCAACGGTCACACCGACGATCATTTTCCTGGGCACGGTGTTCCTCCCTCCATCGGATTGACGGTGGATCCGACCGCAGCGACAAACAGCGCCACCGGAAGACAACTGTTCAGAACCCTCACCGGTATTCTTGGCTGATGTCAACAGGTGGTCGCGATTGACTAGTGATTGGGAAATTTGACCTGCAGAACGCGGCCACCTGTCCCCACCAGCCAACCCGTCCGCTCGTTCGCGAACCCGACCGCCCAGAAGCCGGACACGCCTTCCAGGGTCTGCCACGTGTCGCCCTCGTTTGCGGACCACGCCGCGCCAGCCGGGCCGCTGACCAGCACTTTCGGCGGCGACCGACCATCCTGCGGCGCGTGATCGTCCTCTTCGTCGTCGCCGCGATCGCGCGCGTACGCCAATCCGTACACGGTGCCAATCGGCGCGCGTGCCGTAGTGTGCCAGGTCCTTCCGCCATCATCGGAGCGCGCCACGTTATCGAAAGGCGGCGCGACGGGATCGAGATCGCCGCCGCCGATGATGCCGTGGGAACCGTCGCGGAACTCCACGCTGAAAATCCCGGCGGTGGGGCTGCCTCTCAAAGGCGTGTCATGGGCGGCCCAGGTGTCGCCACCGTCCCCGGTGGCGAGAATCCTGGCCCGTTCACCAGCGCCGGTAGCGATCCAGGCGCGCTTCTCGCCCTGTGTCGCGACGCAGGTCCCGCTGGACGCGAATCCTCCTTCACCCGGCAGCGCGGGCGGCAAATTGTTGCCGATGTCGATCCACGTCCTGCCGTCGGTGGTGCGCCGGGCCGGAAAGCGGCCCTTCACCGAGTCGCCGAAGAGAATGCCTCGCTTCGACGTCCAGAACGCAAAGCAGTCGTAGAACCCGTCCGGGTCCTGGTTCGTGAACTGCAACGACCAGGTCGCGCCGCTGTTCACGGTCTTGTAGACCCGTGAGTCGGTGCCGGTGCCGATCGACATGAGATACGCGACCTTGTCGCTCACGCCTTCGACGTCGCGGAACTGAAGGGTCTCGGCGCCGGGAACCACGCCGGGGCGCCAGGTGCTGCCGCCGTCCGTCGTGACCGCGTAGGTGCCGCCGCGGCCGCTGACCCAGACGACTCGGGAGTTGACCGGGCTGACCGCGATGAGCCCGTTGTTGGTGTGGCTCGCTTGCGGCGTGAGCGTCGGCGGCGCGGCCGTGCTCGACCGCAGTGCGGAGACACTCGAGGCCTGCGAGGACTGTGCGGGTGATTCGTTCGAGCAGCCCAGAGTCGCGGCCGCAACCAACGCGGCCGCCATGACGGCGGGTGGCAAATGTCGAAGCATGGGACCCCTCCGCGGCGCAGCCCAGCAAGCGCAGCCGGCAAAGTCAACCAGAAACCTCCTTCGGAGACGATCCCGGCCAGCTCAAGACCCGTCGACCCTGACGCGGCCTCGGGCGGCGCGATAAACAAAGGCGGCATAACCCACCGCGAATGAGATCCCGAGCGTCCACCAGATCAACGCCACTCGCAGCCCATGCTGGCCGGTGGCGGCCTGCGTCGCCGTCAGCGAAAACGCCGGCGCGATGATCCACGGCTGCCTTCCCAACTCCGCCACCGTCCAGCCGGCTGTGTTGGCAATGTACGGGAAGGGATGGCGAGCATCAGCGCCCACAAGAGCGGGCGCGAGGCGGCGAGCCGGCCGCGCCAGAGCTGCACGGCTGCGCCTGCTCCGGAACCGCAGCGGCCCCCCAAGGCACCGGATGTGCAGCCTGTGAGCATCTACTTCGAATTCGACAGCGCGGAGCTGTCCTCCGACTCGCGCAACGCGCTGCAATCGTTCTTCGACGGCGCGCAGAAGCGTCCGGACACCCGCGTTCGCATCGAGGGGAACTGCGACGAGCGCGGCACCCGCGAGTACAACCTTGCCCTCGGCCAGCGGCGCGCGGATGCGGCAAGGATCTACCTGGTGCAGCTGGGGCTCGACGCTAGCCGGATCTCGTCCGTGAGCTACGGCAAAAAGCGTCCGCGGGCGATGGGCCACGATCCCGAATCGTGGCGCGAAAACCGGCGCGATGACCTCGTTCCCACCGCCGAGGCAATCGGCAGGGCCGCCCCCCGCTGACCCTCAGTTGGCGGGCCAGGCGGGCTGCTACTTCCGCATGTCGACGACCGGCGGCGAGTAGTCGGCGGCGGTGAGGGCGATCTCGATCCGCCGGTTCTGGCTCCGGTTGGCGGGCGAGTCATTGGGAACGAGCGGGCGGTACTCCGAGAACCCCTCCGCGCCGAGCATCGCCGGCGAGACTCCTTTCGTCTGGAGGTATCGCACGACGTTCACCGCGCGCGCCGTCGACAGGTCCCAATTGTCCAGGTATCCGGATTTGGCGCTATTCGGCACGTCGTCGGTGTAGCCGGCCACCACCACGTTCTTGCCCTGCAAGTCCTTGAAGACGTCCGCCACGGCGTCCAAGGCGGCCTTGCCCTCGCGGTTCAGGGAGGACGATCCGGAAGAGAACAGGACCCTGTCCTTGAGCTTGACCGTCATCTTCCCCTTCAGCTCCGAGATCTCCACCTGGCCGCTCTTGATCTGGCCTTCGAGCGAGCTCGCCAGCTGCTGGTACTGCGCGCTCTTCGCTTCCAGCAAGCCCTTTTCCTGCTGGAGCTTGGCGGAGGTGGCGGCGAGCTCGCCGAGCTGCGACTGCAAGGCAGCGTTCTGCGCCTGCAGCTCCGCGACCTTCTTCTCGAGAGCGGCCGCCTTCTGGCTCTCCTCCTGGTAGGCCATGCGATTTTGCTGCGCATCGCGCTGCTGGGCGGCGAACTCATCCTTGGAGATGCCGCATCCGGCGGCAACGAAGACCAATGACGTCGCAAGCATTTGCTTGACCATGGGAGCCTCCGATCGTGAAGCTGCTTCTTGTACTAGAGCAGCGAGGTGGACCAAGGTCCACTTCCAACCCTTGCCGCCGGAAAGCGACGATCCCCGGGGCCATGCTGCCGGAAAACGAAACCCCGATCTCGCGCACTGGCGCCATCGGTCGCGTCGCAGCCACCGCCGTCCTCGTCGGTGTTGCTTATTACGTCGGCGCCAAGATCGGTCTCGTCCTCCGGTTCCCCCCGGCCATGTCTTCGGTGGTCTGGCCGCCCAACTCGATCCTGACGGCCACCCTCCTCCTCTCGCCACGGCGGCGGTGGTGGCTCTATCTCCTCGCCGCATTCCCCGCGCATCTCGCCGGCGAGCTGCCGGCCGACTGGCCCATTCCGTTGGTTCTGGTGCTGTTCGCGACCAATTGCAGCGAGGCCCTTCTGGCCGCGGTCTGCGTGCGCTGGTTTACCGACGTCCCGGCGCGGCTCGACACGCTCCGGCGGATGGTGGCCTTCATCGCCGGGGCGGCGCTCGTCGCCCCGTTTGTCTCCTCGTTCCTGGACGCCGCGGCCGTCGACGTGCTCCACGGGGAGCCCTACTGGCTCGTCTGGCGGACCCGCTTTTTCTCCAACGTCCTGACGGAGCTCACTGTGGTGCCGGCGATTCTGACTGTCGCATCGGCCGCCCCAGGCTGGCTTCGTCGCGCGTCGCCCCGGCGGCGCGTCGAAGCCGGGTTGCTTGCCGTGTCGCTCCTCGCCGTGGCCTTCGTCTCCTTTGGGGCGAAGGATGGACCGCCCGCGATCAATCTGAGCTCGTCCCATTCGCCGCTGGCGTTCCTGATGCCGTTCCTCCTCTGGGCCGCAGTCCGTTTTGGACCTCCGGGGGCGAGCCTGTCCCTGCTGACCACCGCGCTGATCGCGATCTGGGCCGGCACCCAGCGAGGCCCGTTCACCAGGCTGCCGGCTGCCGAAAGCGTCTTCGCCCTCCAGATCTTCCTGACCGTCGTTGCCATTCCTCTCATGTGTCTCGCGGCCCTCATCGAGGAGCGCCGGCGGGTCGAGAAGGCGCTCGGAGAGAGGCTGCGTTTCCAGCAATTCCTCGCGCGCTTGTCGGCCGCCTTCGTTCATTTGCCCAGCCACGAGATCGACGCCGCGATCGCGAGCTGGCTGCGGAGCCTGGGTGAGTTCCTCCGGCACGATCGCCTGGTGGTCCTCCGGCTGTCCGCGGCCGGGCGCGGTCTGACGGTCTCGCACTCGTGGGTCGCTCCCGGAATCGAGCTCGTGCCACCGATCATCGTCGCCCGCGACTTGCCGTGGGCGCTCGAGCGGTTGCTCCGAGAGGAGCCTGTGATCTTCTCGCGGCGCCCGGGCTTCAGCCACCAGGGGGCGCCAGACGAGGCCGCGCTCCGACATGCTGGCCTCTGCTCCAGCCTCACCATTCCGCTTGTGGCCAGCGGAAGCGTGCTGGGTGGGCTGGCGTTCGATTCCGTGGCTGTCGAGCGGGCCTGGCCGGAGGAGAAGGTGCAACGGCTGCAACTGGTCGGCGAGGTCTTTGCCAACGCGCTCGCGCGCAAGGAAACGGAGGACGCCCTGCGCGCCAGCGAGCTGATGAAGTCCGCCATCCTCGCCTCTCTGAGCAGCGGCGTCGCCGTCCTCGATCGCGTAGGCCGGGTCATCGCGGTCAATGAGAGCTGGAGTCGCTTCGGCAGCGAGCACCAGATGACGGCGTACGCCGGCGTCGCCCTGGGAGCCGACTATCTCCAGACTTGCGCCGAGGCCGCGCGCGAATGCAAACCCCATTCGGCGGAAGTGCTCGCGCAGATCGAGGAAGTGCTCAACGGCGCCAGGCGGGGATTTGCCTTCGAATACTCCTGCTCCGCTCCGGCCGGAGAAGGATGGTTCGCGCTGTCGGTGGTGCCGTTGAACCGACCGGAAGGCGGCGCCGTGGTCTCGCATACCGAGGTGACCGAGCGGAAGCGTGCGGAGGTGCAGGCCGAGCGGAGCCGCCAGGAGCTGGCGCATTTCACGCGCGTGTCCGCGATGGGCGAGCTGACCGCCTCGCTGGCCCACGAGCTGCGGCAGCCGCTCACCGGGATCATGACCAACGCCCAGGCCGCGCGGCGCTTCCTGGAGATCGCGCCGCTCGACATCGGCGAGCTGCGGAACATCCTGTCCGACATCATCGCGGACGACCGGCGCGCGGCGGACGTGATCCAGCGCCTCCGCGACCTGCTGCGGAAGGGCGAACGCCGGCTGACCCTTCTCGACCTCAACGACCTGATCCGCGGCGTGAGCAGGCTCCTCAGCAGCGACGCGGTGATCCGCAACGTGGTGGTGGCGCTCCAGCTCGCGCCGGAGCCGGTCATCGTCAACGGCGACCGCGTCCAGCTCGAGCAGGTGGTGCTGAACCTCCTCGTCAATGCCATGGACTCGGTGGCGGAGGCCCCCGGCGGGGACCGGACCATCGTCGTGCGGACGGAGTCCAAAGAGAACGCGGCGGTCCATGTCGCCGTCCAGGACGCCGGGACGGGGCTGCGAGACGGGACCCACGAACGGGTATTCGAGCCGTTCTTCACCACCAAGCCCGCCGGAATGGGGATGGGACTCTCCGTCTCCAAGTCGATCATCGAGGCGCACGGCGGGGCCATCTGGGCCACGAACAACCCGGCGCGCGGGGCGACCTTCCACTTCTCCTTGCCGGAGCCGGTGAAGAGGTCGTGATCGAGAGCGTGCCTGCCAGGGTGGTTCAGTTGTGGCCGATGCCTTTTCCGTAGAGGAAGGCCTCGAACACCATCAGGGCGAGGCAGGCCGCAAGCACCCAGCGAAAGCCGCGCCCCGGGACCAGTGTGGGGACGCCGCAGAGCAAGGGAAGATTGACCGCCTGGTAGCGGATCAAGGCCTGCAAGGTGCCGGTGGCGATGGGGAGCAACAGCAGGAACCAGGCCGTGATCCAGGTCCAGGCCGGCGAACGGCGAATCATCTTCACGGCGACGAACAAGCATGCGATCGCCACCAGGTAGTAGTCCGGGTCCTGATCGAACGCGAAGAACGCCTTCACTGGCCCGAGCAGGCTCAGTTCCCTGCGGTGGTGTCCCTGGATGTGCACGAATGCGAGCGCGTCGCCATACCGCTCGTGGCACCAGGCCATGAAGGCGATCATGCCCGAGAGCGCAGCGGCCGCTGCCGCCCAGTTGCGCAATCTGTGCGGGGCGTGAGCGATCAGCGCGACTGCCACTGCCACTCCGGGCGGGCGCGTTGCCGATGCAGCGGCGCCGGCGACCGCGGCGAGCCCGAGCCTCTCCGACTGCAGGGCGACGAGGGCGGCGGCGAGCGCCAGGGCGAATACCGCCTCCGAGTAGGGATAGGCGAGAAAATGCGCGCCTGGAGAGGCGAGGAAGAGCAGCGCCGCCCTCCATCCGCCGAGCTTCAGCATGAGCAAGGCAGCGAGCAGCGCGGACAAGTTCGAAACGGCGAACGCCGCCCAGAAGAAGTTGCCCAGCACGTGCTCGAACGTGCGCACCGCGAGTGGATAGAGCGGAAAGAACCCGAGATGGTAGACCGGCGGCTCCCCCCGCGGGGCCGGATATCCCTCCTTCGCCAGCGCCAGATAGAACGGCGCGTCCCAGCGGATCAGCGGCGCCAGGAGCGCCGGCGGAGGCGGGAGGACGTGCAGGTCGGAGCGGCCCGGGATCCAGGCCCATTCCGCCTGCTTTTGCGGGGACATGAACCGCGCTCCGGCGTGCGTGGCCGCGATGGCCAGCACGCGCGTGGCCAGGAAGGCGGCAAGGACCACACCGGCAGGCCGGCTCAGAGCACCTTCTCCATGATGAAGTCGTCCATGAAGAAGCCGCCTCCGATGTCCTTCTTCACCGCCTCGCGGATCACGTAGCCGTTGCGCCGGTAGGCGCGGAGGGCCTTCTCGTTGGACTTGTTCACTCCCAGGACCACGCGGGCCAGTCCGCGGCGCCGCCCCTCATCCTCGACGCGCCGGAGCGCGAACGAGCCAAGTCCGCGTCCATGGTCTGCGACCTCGAGATAGAGCTTGTGAAGCCGCAGCTCGCCTTCGGGCAGCTCCTCGTATGCGCAGTACCCGAACGGTCGGTCTTCGTCGAGCAACAGCTCGTAGACGACGCCGCGCGCGACCTCCTCGCGCAGCCGCGCGGCGTCGTACATCCAGCCGAGCATGTACTCGATCTGCCGGGCGGAAAGGATGGAGGGAAAATGCGCCCGCCAGATGCGCCCGGCCAGCTCCGCCACGGTGGCGAGATCGGCATCGGTCGCCGCCACGCGCAAGCGCGGAGTCCGCTCCATGGAGGGGAATGTACACGACCGCGCCTTCACCGCGGGAACGCGGCTGCGATTCCGCCGTCGACCGGCAGCGTGGCGCCCGTGGTCGGGGTCTGGTTGGAAGCGAAGAAAACCACCGCGCGCCCGACGTGCGCGCCGGTGATCTCGGCGTGCAGCAGATTCCTCTCACGGTAGAACTCCTGCAACTTCTCGGGAGCGATGCCGCGCGACCGGGCGCGGTCGGGACCGATCTCCCGCCACAGGCCTGACGGGGTATCGCCTTCCGCGAATACCGCGTCCGCATTGATCATGTTTACCCGGATGCCGATCGGCGCCAGCTCGATCGCAGCCACCTTGCCGAGCTGGTGGCCGGCCGCCTTTGAAGCGCTGTAGGCGCCGAAGTCCGCGCCGGGCGCGAACACGTTTTTTGAAGCGTTGATCACGACGTTCCCGCCGGTCCCCTGCGCGCGCATCACGCGGGCGGCGGCGCGGAGCGTCAGGAAATAGCCGCCGAGGTTGACGTCCAGGACTTTCCGGAACTGGCGAACATCCGTGTCCGACAGCGCGCTGACGTGGGCGATGCCGGCGTTCGCGACCACGATGTCCACACCGCCGAACGTGCGGCAGGCATGATCGAACGCGGCGGCGACGGACTCCTCGTCGGTCACGTCCATCCGGACCGACTCGCAGGAGCTGCGGCCGGCGGCCTGCGCCACCTTGCCGCGGGCGCGCTCCAACGCTTCCGGGTCGATGTCCGTCAGGACCACGTGCGCGCCAGCCTTGGCGAGCTCCACGCACGCCGCCAGTCCGATCGCCCCTGCCGCGCCGGTGACCAGCGCAACCTGCCGCGCCAGCGGCTTCTCTGGCTCCTTGCCCAGCTTGGCCTGCTCGAGGCTCCAGTACTCCACGTCGAAGAGGTCGGACTCGTCGAGCGGCTCGTAGCGGCCAATCGCCTCCGCGACGGCCTTGATGGGGAGCGTGTGCTCGGCGATGTCGGCCGCGATAGCGGCGTCCTTGCGCGTCTTGCCGGCGCAGACGATGCCCACGCCGGGGATGAGCAGCACGCGCGGATCGGGATCGAGCTTGGTGCGCTTGACCCCCTTCGCGCGCACCTGATCGTCGAAATAACGATCGTAGCGCGCGCGGAAACCGGCGATGGCCGCCGCAAGCTGCGAGCGCAGCGCCTCGGCATCCTGGAAGGACGGCTGGTCGATGAAGAGGTGGTGCGCCTTCGTCCGGATGACGTGATCGGGCGTCAAGGGACCGCGCGCGGCGAGCGAAGCGCACTGCGGCGCCGCCACCAGGGCCAGCAACTCCGGCGTGGCGCGGTGCTCGAGGATGACCCTGCGGTGCGGCTGATCCGGGTTGCCGCTGGGCGCCGCGAGAAGGCCGCGCAGGACGGGAGCGATCTGCGACATCCGCGCCCGGGCTGCGCCGGGGTCGCCGGCCGGAGCAGCGGCCACGCGGCCCGCCGATCGCGTCCGCAGGAAAGTCTCGGCGCGGTCGACGTACTCGATGTTGCGCTCGTAGCTCGCCCGCGCGTCGGGCGCGAAGGTGAAGAGGCCGTGCTTCAGGAGCACCATCCCGTCGGCATCGCGCCTTCCTTCGAACATCTCCCCTGCCAGCTTGGCCAGCTGGAACCCGGGCATGACGTAGGGCACTACCACCACCCGGTCCCCGAGCGCCTGGCGGACCAGCTCCGCGCCATCCGGCTGGTTGGTCAACGCCAGGATCGCGTCCGCGTGGGTGTGGTCGATGAAGGTGTGCGGCAGGAAGGCGTGCAGCAACGTCTCCACCGAGGGGTTCGGTGCGCTGGCGTCGAACAGGTGCGTGCGCAGCTGGTTGACCATCTCCTCGTCGGAGAGCTTCTCCAGCTTGCGCAACCTGCGAAGCCAGGCCAGCTCGAGCGCCGGAAATCCTTGCGGCTCGATGGAATCGAGGTCCCAGCCGCTGCCTTTCACGCACAGCACCTCGACCCGGTCGCCGAGCAGGTTCTCCTTGACGATCTTGACGGAGGTGTTTCCACCGCCGTGCATGACCAGGTCGGGATCGGCCCCGATCAGGCGCGACGTGTAGACGCGCAGCGCCAGCGCCTCACCCCAGCGCGGCGCGTAGCGATCGGAGAACTGGCGGGCATCGGCGTCGGACCAGCGGCTCTTCATGCGGTCGAGCCTAGATCATCAGGCACCGTTTTGGCGCGCCGTCGCGCGCCGGGCGCCTGCTTGGGTTCGAGCCAAGGTGCGGACTTCTCTAGGAAAGACGCAGCGCGGCTTGATCGCGCATCCAGCCACCGCCTATAGGCGGCGCAAGCTCCAACCTTGCACCTGTACCGCAGGGAACGGGCCTCCCAGCAAGCCGAAAGAGGTATCCATGGACCGGCCGAACCGTCGCACGTTGTTCCTCCTGCTTGCGTTGATGATCCCGGCGTCCGCGTTCGCCGGAGACTCCCGCGACGAAAAGTGGGTCGCGACCTGGAGCACCTCGCCCCAGGGTCCGTACCCGATCGGGTACACGGTCGGTCAGCCACTCATGAGCTACGCCCTGCCCGGCGACGTCGCGCACGAACAGTCTTTTCGCCTCATCGTCCATCCCAGCGTCTGGGGCGAGTCCTGGCGCATCCGGCTCTCCAACAACTTCGGCACCGCGCCGATCGCGATCGGCCATGCCTACATCGGCGTCCAGAAGACTGGCTCGACCCTGGTTCCGGGCACGAATCGCGATCTGAGATTCGGGGGCCGCCGGTCGGTCACCATCCCGGTGGGCGCCGAAGTGTTCAGCGACCCCGTGGAACTGGACGCGGGCCGGGGCGCTGAAGCCCTCGCCGTCAGCCTGTATGCGCCCGGAACCAGCGGCGCCATCACCTTCCACGCGGCGGCCTTCACCACCTCGTACATCTCCTTCCCCGGAACGGGCGATCACACCGCCGCCGAGAAGGGCGACGTGTATTCGAACTCGACCACCTCCTGGTACTGGCTGGACGGCCTCGAGGTGCGGGCCGATTCCGACACCCACGTAGTGGTGGCCTTCGGGGACTCCATCACGGACGGCTTCTTCTCGACGCTCAACGGCGAAGATCGATGGGCGAATTTCCTCGATCGGCGCCTCAAGGCGAAGTTCGGCTCGCGCTTCTCTGTCGTGAACGAGGCGATCGGAGGCAACATGGTCGTCGCCGTGCGGCCCGCCGCACAGGGCTGCACCCTGTGTGACGGGGAGCGCGCCTTCATCCGGCTGGATCGCGACGTCTTCGGGCAGGCGGGAGTGAGGACAGTTGTGTGGCTGGAGGGGATCAACGATATCGGCGGCGCGGGCACGACGGCCGCGCCGGTCATCGAGGGCATGAAGACGGTGATTTCGCGCGTCCATGCGCGCGGGCTGCGCATCATCGGCGCGACGCTCACGCCCAGCTCGGGCACGGCGTTCGGGTTCTACGGCAGCGCCGTGACCAACGCGCAGCGCAACCTGGTGAACGAGTTCATCCGCCACGGCGGATGGTTCGACGGCGTCGTCGATTTCGACGCAGCCACCCGCGATTCGGCGAACCCCAGTTTCCTCTTGCCCGCATTCAACCTCCAGAGCACCACGGGTGGAATGGGCGATTTCCTCCATCCCAGCCGCCCGGGGTTCGTGGCCATGGCGAACGCCTTCGATCTCTCGCTCTTCCGCTGACCGCGGTTCAGTGTGCAGCCGCGCCCGCGGCCTCGCTCGCCGCCCGGATGGTCGGAGTGGCGGAACCGACGAGCTTCAGCCTGGGCTCGCGCTCGATGGCGTCGAGCAGCGCCCGCGTCATCTCGTCGTCGATGGTCGACGCCTTGTCGAGCGGGACCGGAAACCGGATCACCATCTCCAGTCCCGCATCGGTGAGGCGGAGATGGCTCTGGGGGCGCAGCCCGCCGAGCTGGAGGGAGAGGTCCTCCGACAGCCGCTGGTGCTGCGCATCGATCGAATCGCGGTACTTCTCGAAGACGGCCTCGACGGACTTCATCAGCCTGGACTCGGCGAGCCGGTAGTCGCTATCGGACGAGAGCGTCAGCGTCACCCGATGCCAGGCGAAGTTGGAGCCAGGCAGCTGCTTGAAGAAGTTCGCGCTGGGCTGGAAGAGGATGGCGTTGGAGAAGACGACGACGCGGCCGGTCGGCTGCCCATCGGCGCCGATCTCCATCAGGTGCAGCCGCACCAGGCCGAGATCGATGACGTCGCCGGTCACTCCGGACACCTGCACCCGATCGCCGACGCGGACGCCGTACTTGCCGATCAGGAAGAAGTAGGCCACGACCGAGAGGATCACGTTCTGCAAGGCGATGGCGAGCCCGGCAGTGATGAACCCTGCGAACGTCGCCAGCGATCCCACCTCGGTCGCGAGCGCAAAGGCGACGAAGAACACGACCGCCCCAGTGACCACGATCCTGCGGAGCAGGAGGAATTGCTGTCGCCGCCGCGAGTCCTGCACGTACCGGAACGTGGCCCGGCGCCAGAAGTCCGAGGCGGCCAGGATCAGCGCGATCGCCAAGGCGACGAGCGCCAGACGCAGGAGCAGGCTGCGCACCTCCGCGCTCGTCTCACGGTCGATCAGCTTGTCCCACTCGGCGAGGTGCCCGCTGAACCCGTCCAGGAGGACGGACTGCTTTCCCAGCGGGATGAGCGCCGCGGACACCTTCTTGAAGTGGGCGGTGATCTCGTCGATGCGTCGGGTCCGTTCGGTCAACACGCCGGGATCCGCCGTTTGCTCCGCCTGGGTGAGCCGATCGCCCTCTTGCACCGTGGCGCGGAGGTCCTCCAGCAAGGGCGCCCGGAATCGCTCGATGCGCTCCCGCAGCGCTGCCGTCGCCGAGTTTGCGTCCCGCACCTCGCGTTGCTTGCGCAGGAGCGAGAACAGTTCCGAGAAGAGGGCCAGGACGCCGCGGTCCCCGGATCGGCGGGCGGCCGCGACGACCAACGCCGCCGGTGGCGCGGCATTCGACGCATTGCCGTGCAGCTCCGGGACGGACCGTTCGAGCGCGTCGATCTGCTCGAGGAGTCCCGAACCAGTGCCCGTCCCTCCCTGCGCCATGAAACTGGCCCATGCGTCGATGGTTTCCTTGCGCGCCCGGGCGAGCTGCAGCTCGCTCTGCGCCTCGGCGAGCTGGCGCTCGAGCGTGCGCCTTCCCCGGCTCGAAGCCCTTGAGAGCTGGCGGCGGAGGCGGTCCACTTCCGCCTCGGCCTGCTTCAAGCGATCAGCGGCCTCCGCCGCCAGGCGCGCGAGGACCTGCGGATTGAAGCCGCCAGGGGACGCCGGCCGCTGCGTGGCGGGCGCGGGCGCCGCTTGCAACTGGGCGGCATCGGCGCGCGCGAACTCGAACGCCAGCCGCAGCACCTCCAGCGCGGTGTGCCGGGCGTCGTTGTACACCAGCACTTCCGACGGCTCGGTCGCGAGCGGCGCCAGCGTGGCGACTCCCCGATACCAGGCGATCGCCTGGTTGAGGTACTCGAGGAGGGACGGCTGCGCGGCCGCAGCCGGAGCAGTGGCGCTCTCCGCAGGCAGTCCCGACGCAGCGAGAGCCACAGAGAGGAACAGAGCTGCCTTTCGCACGCACTCTCCTCGGCGCCCAACCCGCGCGGCGCGAACGCAGCCTAAGGCAAAGGTTGCCCGCGCGCTCCTCCTGGAGGCGGGTCGAAGTCTGGCCCGCGACACCCTCAGCGGATCGCCAGTACCCATCCCCGTGCGACGCAGTTGCGCCCGGAAACCGCCTGGCGTAAGCCCGCGTCATGATCGAGCACATCAGCATCCGGTGCCGCAATTCTCGCTCGAGCCGGAAGTTCTACGAGAAGGCGCTTGCGCCGCTTGGTTACCGGGTCGACCGGGAGTACGGCGATTCCTATGGCTTCATCCAGGGCGGGCGTCACGACTTCTGGGTGACCAAAGGCAAGGTAGGGACTCCGATCCACCTGGCGTTCCACGCCGATGCGACGTCCGCGGTCGACCGCTTCTACCGCGCGGCGATCGCGGCCGGAGGCAAGAACAACGGCCCGCCCGGAATGCGCGAAGAGTACGGATACGCGGCGTTCGTGCTGGATCCGGACGGGCACAACGTGGAGGCGGTGATCTGGAACGAAGATCTCGAGGGGGCGAAGTCCCGCGGCTCCGCTCGTCCGAAGCGCAGGCGCGCCAGGAGATCGCGCGGCTGACCGGGCCGCTCCGAACGGCGTCAGGGCCCATGGGCCGCCCTGTCGGTCCGGGTGGCGTCCGAGCCCACAAAGCGTTACGGTACCTGCCCCCAATCGCGAACAGGAGGGTGCCATGTCTTTGCGTATCAACGACGAAGCCCCCAACTTCACTGCGCAGACGACCCAGGGTCCGATCGACTTCCACCAGTGGATCGGCAATCAGTGGGCCATCCTCTTCTCTCACCCCAAGGATTTCACCCCGGTGTGCACCACCGAGCTGGGCTACATGGCGCGCATCAAGCCCGAGTTCGACAAGCGCAACACCAAGATCATCGGCTTGAGCGTGGACTCGGTGGAGGACCACAAGAGATGGTCCAACGACATCGAGGAGACCCAGGGCGCCGCACCCAATTACCCGATGATCGGCGACGCGGACTTCAAGGTCGCCAAGCTCTACGACATGCTTCCGGCCTCTGTCTCGGGCGACGCAAAGACGCGCACCCCGGCGGACAACGCCACGGTGCGGGCGGTGTTCATCATCGCCCCTGACAAGAAGATCAAGCTCATCCTGATGTACCCGATGACGACCGGGCGCAACTTCGACGAGTTGCTGCGCGCGCTGGATTCCATCCAGCTCACGGCCAAGCACAAGGTGGCGACCCCCGCGAACTGGAAGCAGGGGCAGGACGTCATCATCGCCGGCTCCGTCAGCGACGAGGATGCGAAGAAGCAGTTCCCGCAGGGCTGGAAGGCGCCCAAGCCTTACCTGCGCATCACCCAGCAGCCGAAGTAGGCGGGCTGGGCGTCCAGCTCAGGGGCGGCGCGTTCCCGCTTTCGCCGTCTTCTTCATCGGCGTCGCCGCTGGGCGGGTCTTGCCCGGCACCAGGAGCCTGGCGTTCTCGAGCCTCGCTTGGTAGGCCTTCAGTGGCCAGCCTTGCCATTTCCTCGCCAGGGCGGCGCGCGTCTCGGGCTGCGTCTTCTGCCACACTTCCCGGACCCTGTCCTCGATGGCCGGGTTCGCCTCCAGGAAGATAGCCCGCTGCTCGGTCGTGGTCTCCGCCCAGTGCCTGGCCGCGGCGAGGGACTCGATGCCCGGATAGTTCTTCACGTACCACTGTCTCTGCCAGGCGTTGGCCCCGGCCCACCGCGCCTTCAGCTCGGTATGGAGCGCCGGGTTGGCCACCAGGAACGCGATCCTTTCTTGTGGAGTAGCCTGCGTCCAGGCGTGGTGGAGAGCCTTGCGGGCAAAATAGGGGTGCTCGAGCGCGAGCATCTTTCTCTGCTCGGGGGTGGCGTTCTCCCAAGCTTCCTTGACCTTCTGCACCGTTCGTGGAGTCGCCTCGAGGAACGCGGCGCGCTCCTCCGGAGTCGCCGAGATCCAGCGGTGCTTCATCGCGCGCGCGCCAAGCAGCGGATGCGCCCGCAGGACCTTCCGGCGCTCGTCTGACGTCGCCTTGTCCCAACGCTCCTGGATCAGCTTGCTGCTCTCGCCGAAAGCTTCGAGGAAGAGGGCCTTCTCGTCCGGCGATGCCTCTTGCCAGCTGGTCTGGAACGGTCCCTGAGGAGCAGCCTTGGCCGGCGGGGCCTTTTCCACTTCGGCCGCCTCGGCTCGCACCGGCTCCGCGCTGGGCGGAGCAGGCTCCACCGCCTTCGACGGCTCTGGCGTCGCCGGAGTGGATTCTTCGGCCTTCTGCGCGCTCGTGGCCGAGCTGGGCTCGTCCGGTGTCGGCTCAACCGGGGCCTTCGCTTCCGTGGGCTTCTCTTCCGCCGCGGAGGCTTCGGCTTGAGGAGCGACTTGCGCCTCAGCCACCGGAGCGGCGTCGGTCTTCTCCTGCGCCACGGCAACGCCCGTTCCGCAAAGGCTCCACAGGACGGCGGTCCAGAGTACTGCTCTCATGGTCTCCCTCCCAAGCGATCGTCTCGTTCGCCTTCTTGTCTCATGAGCCGATCGACAGGGCGAGAATCTTGCTGACCTCCCGGACGCCCCGGAAGGTGGGTTTCGGGCGCTGTTTCGCCGACACGCGGCTAGCCGACGGCTACGCCTGAGCGCGGTCACTCGCGAGACCGACTTATGAGATGCGTTCTATAGCGTGTCGAGGAACGCGAGCAGCGCATTGCGGGCCTTCGCATCGAGCGACGCGAAGCGATTCCGCGCCCTTCGGCCCTGGCCGTCGTGCGCCAGGATCGCCTGCAGCGGAGTGGCGGCGCGGCCATCGTGCAGCAGGCTCGGAGCGGCGCGCATCCCCCAAAGCGGTGCGGTGCGCATCTGCCGCGGCCCCGCCGCCCCCTGCGCAATTCCGTCGCCGAGGCTGCCCATGTCGTGCAACAGGAAGTCCGAGAACGGGTGGTACACGACGCGATTCAACGCCCTCACCGCGCTGGGGCCGGTCACGAGCGCAGGCACATGACACACCGCACAGCCGATCGCGAGGAAGACCCTTCCTCCGATGAGCGACTCCGGCGCGGGCGGCATCCGCGGCGGCGGAGCCAGGAAGCTCATGAAGTCGGCGAAGGCTTGCACGTCGGCGCCGTCGGCGTCATTGAGGTCCGGACGAGGGTTGTAGACAAGCTGCTCGCACCTGCCCTGTGGGCAGCTCTCGTCGGGGAACTTCGGGCTGGTGATGCCCATCTCGTTGAGATACGCGTCAGCCGAGAACTGCAACAGCGTCGGGTTCTGGTTCTTCCACCCGAACTTTCCGACCCGCGGCTTTCCGCTGAAGAGATCCGGGACGATGGCCAGCGTGCCCGCGACGTCTGGCGCCAGGCGCGACTGCAGGGCCGCGATCTCCCGCAGCTCATCATCGGGGGTCGCGTCGACCAGACCGAGCCCGAACAGCGGGGTCGTGCGCCGCTTCGCGACCACGTTGGCGGCGGCGGGGACCATCTCCGGCAAGAAGGTAAAGCCCGGCACAGCGCCGATGGCGTGGTCCTGCAACAGCGAGCCTCCCTCCGCTGCGAGCGGGTCGAAGGCGCCGCTGTCGTTCCGGCGGCCGAAACGCGTCTCGAAGCGCCCGGTGCTGCCGCCCACGGCGGGTCCGAGATGGCATGCGACGCAGGAAGCCTCGTTGAAGACGGGGCCGAGTCCGTTCTCCACGGTCTCCGTTTCCTGGAAGACCGCCCTTCCCGCCTCGAACAGCGCGAGCTCGTCGGTGGTGAGGCCCGGCAGCGGGTCGCCGAACGCAGTGCGCACGCCGACCTGGTGCTCGCCCAGTATGTCCGGACCTGGCAGCGTCCCCTGGGCGCAGCTCGAGAGAAGGACGGCTCCAATCGCAAGGACGAAGGATCGTCGGTGCATGGTTCCTCCTCATTTCACTTGGTGCGGGGCCTGGTCGAAAGGCCGCCTGTAATCCTGCGCTAGGATTTCCAACTACGTTGCAGCACTGGTTGGTTATCGATTCCTAGATCGTAACGGCGCCACAGACGGCGGCCGTGAATTCATCAATGCCCCGCTATCGACAAGATGATTTCCGCGATCGAACGGATCGAGCACAGTACTTTTGCAATGGGTCTTGCGACCACCGAGTCCCAGCATGCGATGCAGAGCTGCTGGAACGCGGCCGGCGCCCGCGCTATCTTGCCGCGCCCCGAGCGCCCTTCTGCCACGGCTCGGGAGACCACGACGAACCAACGAGGATCGGGAGGCCGCAATGACGTCACCGAGGACTGCAGCCGTTGCACGATTTGCCATCGCCGCAGCGCTCGCGCTGCCGGTCGCCGCCGCGAGAGCGCAGGACCCCGGCAAGGCGGCGCAACACCAGCCGTCCGCTGCGGAGCAGGCGATGATGGAGAAGTACATGAAGGCCGCGACTCCCGGCCCGGAGCACCAGAAGCTGGCGAAGCTCGCGGGCAAGTGGAAGCTGCAGGTCACCTCCTGGTTCGCCCCTGGAGCTCCGCCGCAAAAGAGCGAAGGCACGGCGGAGTTCAAGTCCATGCTCGGAGGCCGTTATGTGACGGAGGAAGTCCACGGCAGCATGGGAGATCAACAGCCGTTCGAAGGTCGCGGGCTTTCAGGATTCGACAACGTGACCCGGGAGAACTTCGTCGTCTGGGTCGACAGCATGTCCACGGGCCCCATGCTGATGCGCGGCAAGTGCGCTGTCGAGGCGAAGAAGTGCGCGCTGAAGGGCCGCGCTCCCGATCCGGTGGCCGGGAAGGAGGTCCCGTACAGCAATACGACGACCATGACCGACGACGATCACTTTACGTTCGCGCTGTACGGGCCGGGCCCGGGCGGGAAGACGTTCAAGATGCTGGAGATCGCTTACACGCGGCAGTGAAGTCGGACGTCCCCACATCTCGAGCACTTAGCCGCGCGCCAGAAAAAGGATCCTGCGAGTGTCGATCTCGCGGACCTTCGTTCGTCGCCACGGTAGAAGCCGGGGTTCACCGGCCGGAGATCGTCCGGAAGCCCGGCTGCCAACCAAGGAGACACGACGATGCGGTTCATGGTGATCGTGAAGGCCAACAAGGACTCGGAGGCGGGCGTTCTTCCCAGCGAGAAGATGCTGGCCGACATGGGGAAGTTCAACGAAGAGCTGGTGAAAGCCGGCGTGATGCTCGCGGGCGAGGGGCTCCAATCCAGCTCGAAGGGCGCGCGCGTCAAGTTCGAGAAGGGGAAGCGGACCGTGATCGACGGACCCTTCGCCGAGACCAAGGAGCTCGTCGCCGGGTTCTGGCTGTGGCAGGTGAAGTCCAAGGATGAGGCGATCGAATGGCTCAAGCGCGCCCCCTTCGAGGACACCGAGGTCGAGATCCGGCAGGTGTTCGAGGCGCCGGACTTCGCTCCGAGCGATCCCAGCGGGAAGCTCATGAAGAAGGAGGAGGAGCTCCGCAAGAAGGTCGAGGCGCAGCGCCGATAGCCCCGGCCACCGGAGGTGGCTCAGGGGCTACGCTTGAGCGCGGTCATTCGGCAGTCCCGGTCATGACGCGCGTTCTAGCCCCGGCGCGTACTTTCAGCCTTGCGCTGGCGGAGGAACATGCTGTGATCGGACGCCTTGGCGGCTTCCGATACGCAGCGGTCTATCGACGCGGTCTGGAGGATCGAGTCGGCCCGGCTCATCGCCGGTCTGACGCGGATGGTGCGCGACGTCGGTCTCGCTGAGGAGCTCGCGCAGGAGGCCCTGGTGGCCGCGCTCGAGCGGTGGCCTGAGACGGGCGTCCCGGACAACCCGGGCGCCTGGCTCATGGCCACCGCGAAGCATCGTGCCATCGACCTCTTCCGCCGAACCAAGCGGCTCGAGCGCAAGCACCAGGAGGTCGGTCAGGAAATGGGGGTCGAGCAAGAGACGCCAGCGCCCGACCTGGACGCCGCGATCGACGACGACGTGGGCGACGATCTTCTCCGCCTGGTGTTCATCTCCTGCCATCCGGTCCTCTCGACCGAGGCTCGCGTCGCGCTCACCCTTCGCCTGCTCGGAGGTCTGAGCACGGAGGAAATTGCCCGCGCGTTTCTCGTTCCGGAGCCGACCGTTGCCCAGCGAATCGTCCGGGCGAAGCGGACGCTCGCCAAGGAACACGTCCCCTTCGAGGTGCCGAGAGGCGCTGATCTCGCCGCCCGTCTTTCATCGGTGCTCGAAGTCGTCTACCTCATCTTCAACGAGGGCTACTCGGCCACGGCCGGTGACGACTGGATGCGCCCTGCGCTCTGCGAGGACGCGCTCCGTCTGGGCCGCATCCTGGCAGAGCTCGTGCCCTTGGAGCCCGAGGTCCACGGGCTCGTCGCGCTCATGGAGGTCCAGGCGTCGCGCTCGGGAGCGCGGCTGGGTCCGGCGGGAGAACCCATCCTGCTCCTGGATCAGAACCGCGCGCGCTGGGATCAGGTCCTCATCCGTCGTGGTCTGGCGGCGCTCGAGCGTGCGGAAGCCCTCGGCGGCGCACGCGGACCGTACGCGCTGCAGGCCGCGATCGCTGCCTGTCACGCCCGGGCCCGCACCGCGGCGGAAACGGACTGGGCTCGCGTCGCGGCTCTCTACCAGGCGCTGGCCCAGGTCTCGCCATCGCCGGTGGTGGAGCTGAATCGCGCGGTCGCGGTCGGCATGGCATTCGGCCCGGCCGCCGGCCTCGAGCTCGCCGACGCCCTGACCTCGGAGCCGTCCCTCAAGCGCTACCATCTGCTGCCGAGCGTGCGCGGCGACCTGCTTGCAAAGCTCGACCGCTTCGATGAGGCACGCGTGGAGTTCGAGCGCGCGGCATCGCTCACGCGCAACACGCGCGAGCGCCAGCTGCTGCTCGAGCGCGCCGCCGCGTGCGCCGCCGGACCGGCGCCGCCGGGCCCGCGGTGACCAGGCGGTGTCCCTCACCTCAGCGGCGGGTCAGGCGCAGCAGCATGTAACCGCGTCCACCCGGACCGAACCCGGCCGCGTTCCGGACGCTCACGACCTGTTCGCCAGAGGCGAGCTCCCAGTAGACGTCGGTGCGCACATCTTCGTTGGGATCGAGCTGCGGAACCTCCAGCAGCTTCTCCCAGGACCATCCATCGACGCTTCCCCAGAGCGCTCCTCGCGTCCAGCCCGCGGGCGAGACGTCATTGTACAGCTCGTAAGTCGTGCCGACCACGTAGCCGCCCGATCTCACTGCGTGCGTGGAGTAGCTCGCGGAGGGAAGCGTCAACAGGTGTGTCACCGTCCCGTCGAGCGCGATGCGGGCGATCTGCGGCTTGTCCGGCGTGGAGCCGCGGTAGCTGACGTCCTGGCCGCAGAGCAGCGATCCGTCCGGAAGCAGCGCAGCGTCGACGAGATCGCCGTCCTGCGTGCCCTCGACGATCGCCGTCCAGGAAGCGCCCCCGTCCGTGGAGCGATAGGTCCCGGTCTGCGCGTCGGTGTCGCCGAAGAACGCCCAGAGCGCATGCCGCGCCGGATCGGGAACCATCCCGTGCCCGTGGCGGTGCCCCTCGAAGGTGTGCTGCACGGCCCAGATGGCGCCCCGGTCCGAGGACCTCCAGAGCCGGATGGGCGTGCTGGCCCCGGTGAAGACCTGGTACTCCAGGAAGTAGACCGCCCCGTCCAGCTCCGCGAAGCTGTGCGGGCTGAGCGAGCGATAGGCGTCCGTCGCGAGCACCTCTGTCCAGGTGACGCCCCGGTCCGTCGATCGCGCGACGGCGTGACCGGCGCCATTGACCACGTCGGCAAGGAGCGTCCCGTCCGCCAGGGGAGCGAGGTTCCAGAACCAGGCCCCGCTCGCAATCGATCCGCGCTTCTGCCAGGCCCGCCCGTCGCTGGCGGACCAGATCTCCGCACCCGAACCGCTCAGGTTGACCCCGTAGGCGGTCCCTGTGGAGTCCACGGCCAGCAGATCGTACCCGGTCTCCGTGTAAGTGATCTCGCCCTGGAAGCCCGTGCCCCCATCCAGGTCGCCGGGCCCTCCGTCGGTCCCACCCCCATCCGTCGCGCCCGGGCCTCCGTCGGTCAGGGGCGGCGAGCTCGCATCGGGGCGCCCCGGCGGCGTTACGAGCGCGTCGGGCGAGACCGCTGCGCCGCAACCGGAGATCGCGAGGGCCGCGGCCACCAGTGCTGGAGTCGATTTCATCGCCCCGGAAGCTGGGGCCGGGGTTGGCCGGTCTCCCACCACCCCGCCGCCGCAGTTGCTCACTCCAAGACGCGCCGTCCCGCGACGCGACCCACCCTGCGCACTGTTTTGTCGCCTGGGCAACCGATGGCAGGCATGCGCTGACGGCGACGCTGAGCGAGAGCTTGATCGATCATCCGGCCGGGAGCGCCCGAATCACGAATGCGTAGTCGTAGGCCGCGTCCTTGAGGCGGTCGTACCGGCCGGACGAGCCGCCGTGGCCGGCGGGAGCCATGTTGATCTTGAACAGCAGCGGGTTCGAATCGGTCTTCAGCGAGCGGAGCTTCGCGACGTACTTGGCCGGTTCCCAGTACATCACCTGGGAATCGTTGTACGAGGAGCGGACCAGCATCGTCGGGTACGCTCGCGCGGTCACGTTGTCGTAGGGGCTGTACTGCTTCATGTACCGGTACTCGTCCGGCTTCTTCGGGTTGCCCCACTCCTCGAACTCGATGACCGTGAGGGGGAGGGATTCATCCAACATGGTGTTGATCACGTCGACGAAAGGGACGTACGTGATCACGGCGTGAAACAGGTCGGGCCGCAGGTTGGTGACCGCCCCCATCAACAACCCGCCGGCGCTGCCACCCATGATCGCCAAGCGATCCTTCGAGGTGTAGCCCAGCGAGACCAGGTGCTCGGCGGAGGAGATGAAGTCCGTGAAGGTGTTCATCTTGTTCATCATGCGACCCTGGTCGTGCCACTTCTTGCCCAGCTCGCCGCCGCCGCGGACGTGGGCCACCGCATAGCTGACGCCCCGATCGACCAGCGAAAACACGTTGGAGTTGAACCGGTCGGCGAGGTCGATGCCATAGGAGCCGTAGCCGTACAGGAGCAGCGGGCTCTTGCCGTCGCGCGCAGCGCCCTTCTTCTGGAGCACCGCGATGGGCACCTTCACGCCGTCGGCGGTAGGCGCCCAGATGCGCTCCACCTCGTACCGTGAAGGGTCGTAGTTCGGCACCGGCTGCCGCTTGACGGCTCTCTGGCCGAGGGAAGCCGCGTCCACGTCGAGCCAGCTCTGCGGAGTCACGGGGCTCTGATAGACGACGCGGAAATCCTTCTGGTCGTACTCCGGGTTTTTGTCGGGAGAGACTTCGTAGTCGGCCTCGGGGAATTGCACGCGCCGCCGCGCGCCGGTGGCCGGATCGAGGAAGGCGATCTGCGGCAGGCCGCCCTCGCGCTCGTGCAGCGCGACGAAATCGCGGAAGACGTCCACCTCCTGCAGCATGACGTCCTCGCGGTGCGGCACCACCTCCTTCCAGTTCTCCTTGCCGGGGGCCCGGACAGGCGCGGTGACCAGGCGGAAGTTCCGGCCCCCTGAATTGGTGCGGATGTAGAGGGTGCCGCCGCGCGCGTCGGCGTAGTACTCGTGCCCGACCTCGCGGGGCTGCACCAGCACCAGGGCCGCGTGCGGGTCGCTGGCGCCGAAGAAGCGCACCTCGCTGCTCGTCAGGCTCCCAGAGGTCAGGAAGATGAAGTCCTTTGATCGCGAGCGGTCGACCTCCAGGTTGAAGGCGTGGTCCTTCTCCTCGTAGACCAGGTCGTCCTTCCCGCTCGAGCCGGCCACGTGCCGCCAGAGCTGGTACGGCCGCTTCTCCTGCTCGTCCTCCACCACGTAGAAGAGGACCTTGCCGTCGCGGGTCCAGGCGACCGAGTCCACCCGCGCGATCTTCTCCGGCCCATCGGAGCCGCTGCGCAGATCGCGGACGTGCAGGTCGTATTGGCGGAAGCCCGTCTCGTCCGTCGTGTAGGCGAGCTGGTTCCCGTCGTCGCTGACCTCCCAACCGCCAAGGCCGAGGAACTTCTTGCCCGCCGCCAGCGCGTTCAGGTCGAGGATGACCTGCTCCGCGGCGTCGAGCGCCAGCTTGCGGCACAGGATCGGGTACTGCTTCCCCTTCTCCGTCCGCTGGTAGTACCAGTGCGATCCGATCCGCACCGGCGCGGTCGAGTCGTCCTCCTGGATGCGGGAGAGCATCTCGCCGTAGAGCTTCTTCTGCAGCTCCTCGGTCGACTTCATCATCGCGTCGGCGTACGCCGCCTCGGCGTTCAAGTACGATTCGACTTCCGGCGTTCCCTTGTTTCGAAGCCAGAAGTAGTCATCCTGTAGCGTATCGCCATTGATCTGCGTGATGTGCGGTTCCTTGCGCGCGACCGGTGCGGCGGCCTGTTCGCTGGTGCGCGGCTGGGGCGCTGATGCGCAAGCGGCGAGGACGGCGGCGAGCAGGACTGGGCGGGAATGGGGCACGGGGCATCCGCTTCAGGAGGTAGGCGCCGTTATATCCTGAACCTCGGGCTCCGTTCCGGCGCTATCGCCGGCTTCAATGGAACGGCTTTTCCTCTTGGCTGTCGCCGCAACGATTGCCAATTGCGCATGATCGGAGGGGGTACTCATGTCATTCGACGTCGGCTTTGACACTGTCGGAAACGCGACCCTCATCGTCCACGACGGCGCACCGGTCCTGGCTACCGACCCCTGCGTCCCGTCCCAGGACGACCCTGCTCGTCGCTGTCCGGGGTCGGACGATCCGTTCACCACAACCGTTCCGCCCGCGCGCTCCGCTGCCGTAGATTGATTGCGATGGCTGTCAAGCCCGTTGCGTATCCGGATCCGGGAACCTCCGGCGCCAGCCTCGACCAGCCCGGGTCCGCTGGCTTCTTCGAGCCGCTCGTCCGTGGCCTCGCGGGAGATGGCGCTCTCAACCTGGTGCGGGCCAAGGGAGAGGTCCGTGCGGCACTTCGCGCCGGAGGGGGACTCGTCCCTCCCGCCCCGCTGCTCGAGGACGCGTTGCCGCCCGGCAGCATCCCCTCCATCGCCGCCGGAGCGCGTCACGACCGGGTGCTCGCCGAGATCGACCAGGACGGATTCGCCTTCGCCATCGATCGGATGGACGAGCCGTTCTTCAACCGGCGCGCGCGGCGCACTCCGCGGCAGCAGAACCTGATCGATATCGCGCTGGTGGGCGGTCACGTCTGCATCCGCAAGCGGATCCGCAGCTACCGCATGGGAGCGCGCCTCTGGGGAGATCGGCCAGTGCCCGCCCGCGAGTGGGCGCAGCGCAGCTTCTGGGTGTCGCTCGGCCTGTTCATGTACAGCGAAGCCGCGGCCCTGCTCCGCCTCTCCGATCTCCCCTTCGTCCCCAAGCTGCGCGGCATCGACCTCGCCGGCCGGACGCTCTACATCGATTACGTTCCGGGCGAAAACCTGCGCACCCTCGCGGCGCGCGGCGACGCCGCCGTCCACGACGCCGACATCAAGGACGACCCTCACCTCTGCGGCTTGCCGGCGCGTGACCTCGAACGCCGCGAGGTCGAGCTCCTCGACCGGGCCGGCATCGGCGACTTCCGGCGCGAGATCGCCGAGATGGTCCGCGAGATCAATGCGCGCGGCGTGGTGCCGCTCGACATCAAGCTCGGCAACTTCATTCGCGGAGCTCCCAGCGGCCGGCTCTACTGGCTCGACTTCGAGCTCTCCCGGCTGCGCTCACAGCCGCGTTGGGACGCGGACCTGGCGGTGCAGCGAGAGACCCTCGAGCAACTGTTCGACCTCGCCGCGCGCGGCCACACCGTCGTCTGACTCAAGGAAAGCTGCGAAAGAGGTCGCCCAGGTTCGTGGCGTTGGCCGCGTTGCCGAGGAGCGGTGTCACCCCGAAGATCTCCTGCACGCTCCGCAGCATCGAGCTATGGGTGTAGGAGATCTCGTTCGAGTATCCCCGCTTGGCGAGAGGCGACATCGCGATGAAGCCGATCGGCACGTCCGAGCCAGCGCTCTCGTCGAAGGTGATGAACAGCGCCCCGCCGTCCTTGTAGGCGCGCGAACCGAGGACCTTCGGGACCTCGCGCGAGAGCCAAGCGTCCCCGGTGCCGATCGAGCAATCATGCATGTCGTTGCATTGGTTCGGCGTGATGAAGCTGTACGCGGGCACGGTGTTGTTCTCCAGGTCGCGCGCGAACTCCGCATAGGGACGGATGTGCGAGATGCACTCGCTCGAGTTCCGGTCCAGCCCACCATTGACGTCGGCGAAGTAGACCATCGGCAGGTGCTTGGGAGCGTACTGGTTCACGTAGGTGAGGGGGCAGTCGGTCCCGGGGATGTCCTCCTGATACGCCTTCCAGGTGATGCCCGCCGTGCGCAGGAGCGAGACCAGGTGCTGGGAGGTCGTCAAGAGATGCTGGGACGGCTCCGCGTCGTCGCGGACGCCGAGGTGGCCGCCCGCTTCCATCCAGATGTAGTTCGGCAGGCTGGGATGGAGCCCGGGGACGGTCTCATAGTTGTCCGCATGGGCTCCCTCGACCAGGAGCGTGTTGTTGATGTACGGCGCCGACGAGTTGCCCTTGATCGAGGACCAGTCGCGGTTCTCGAAGACGATGACGAAGACGTACTTGATGTGATTGCTCACCGTCACTTGCACCGGCTCGGAAGGGGTGGCCGCGCCGGCGCCGTCGATTGCGCTGACCGCCAGGGTGTGAGCGCCATTGACGGCGGAGAAGGTGTCCCAGGTGGTCGCGAAGGGGGCGGTCATGTCGCTGGCCATGTCCGCTCCGTCCAGACGGAACTCCATCCTGGCGGTGCCCGGAGGAGCCGACGCGGAGAGCTCGACGGACCCGGAGACCATCGCCCCGTTCGTCAGTCCGGTCAGCGCCGGCGTGGACGGAGGCGCCGGAGGGACGGGATCGACCGGCGGGGGCGTGGACGTGCCCGGGCTTCTGCCGCCGCAGGCAAGAGCGGCTGCGCCGAGAGTGAGCGGTAGCCAGCGCAGGACAGGAGACTGGCGGGTCGAGCGACGATGCACGGGCGACTCCTCTGGATGGACTGGGGTCCAAACACAGAGGCGCCGCCCCGTATTCACCGAGGCAGGTAGGACTTCGGTGCACCCGAGCAAGCGTCCGATGGGCCGTCATTCGAATGTCAGCCTTCGAGCCGCTTCTCGATCCAACGAAACGCGGCGTCTGCGTCGAAGGACTTCATCCCCTCCTGGAATAGGAGGTCCGCCATCGCGAATCGGTCGGAGAGCGGCTGATCGGTCAGATACGGCACCGCGATGCAGCGCATGAAAGCGCGCTTCGCAGCCTCGACGCCTTGTCGCGAGTCCTCGACGGCAAGACACTCGTGCGCGGGAATGCCCAGCCGGCGCGCCGCCTCCTCGAAGACGTCCGGGTGGGGCTTGCCGCGCGGCACCTCCTCGGCCGAGACCACCACCTCCATGCCCGGGATGAGCCCGACTGCCTCCAGCACCGTCCGGAGCACGCCGGGCGAGGAGCCCGAGGCGATGGCCACCGGGAGCCCGCGCGCTCTGACCAGCCCGAGAAGGCGGGCCATTTCCGGGTACAACACCGTCGCTTCTCGCGCGATCTCCAGGTAGAGGGCGTTCTTGCTCGCGACGAGCTCGTCCGGTGTCGCCGGCAGATCGAAGCGCCGCTGGACATCGATCATCATGTCGCGAGAGCTGCCGCCGATGTAGCGCCGCTTGTCCTCCTTGCTGAAGGAGATCCCGTGCGCCGCGAGCACGCGCCGGTCGGCCTCGTAGTAGTTCTCCTCGGTGTCCAAAAGCGTGCCGTCGAGATCGAAGATCACCGCGCGGATCGGGTATCGCGGCTCGGGACGGATCCGGGCGGAGAGCTCGACGACGTTCCCCTCAGGGTCGCGGATCTCCATTTCGCGGAAGCCGTCGCCGGTGTCGCGCGGCAGCTTCAGCTTCACGCCCGGAAACCCGAGCGCGGAGAGGCGCGCGAATTCGCCGTCCACGTCGGCCACCTCGAATGAGAGGTGATCCGGTGCCAGGGCGCGCTGCTGGAGGAAACTGGCCTCGCGGGGACGCTCGAGGAGCTCGAGGCGTATTCCGTCGCGCTCGAGGAACACGGTGCGCAGGCCGGGAGAGTTCGTGCTCACGTAGCGATACCGCGGCGCGAAACCGAGCGCGGTCCGGTAGAACAGCTCCAGCGTGAAGAGATCCAGTACCTCGATGCCGAAGTGGTCGAGCTTCATGCCGCCTCCGCTGCCAGCGGAAGGACCGAACCGCGCGCTCCTGCGCGCAGATCTGAACCTTCGCGTTCGCCGCGACGTTATAGCGAGCGTTCGCCGGCTTCACCCTGGAAGTTCGGAAACGTCTGGTCGGCGGCGCGTTCGGCGATGACCTGAACGCGCGACAGCACCTGCCCACCGCGCAACTCGCGATCCTGCCCGGCACCTCGCACGTCACCCTCGTCGACCACCCCGACTGGCTGCTGTCGATAATCCCAGGAAGGTGAAGGCCGTGATCGACGCCATGATGAAGATGGTGAAGCTCGACGTCGCGGCGCTGGAGCGGGCGTACGCGGGCGCCTGATCAGACGCTCGTGTCAGCCCCCGTCAGGGGCGGCCGCCGAACGTCTGCACCAGCAGCCAGCCGTTGAAGCCCGCGATCGCGAAGGCGACGAGGTAGGCGAGCACTTTCAACCAGAGGGGGTTGACGAACTCGCCCATCTTCAGGCGGTCCGAGGTGAACCGCACCAGCGGGAAGACGGCGAAGGAAAGCTGCAGGCTGAGGATCACCTGGCTGAGAATCAGGAGTTGGGCTGCGCCGCGCTCGCCGAAGAAGATAGCCATCAGCGCCGCGGGGACAATCGCGATAGAGCGCGTGATGAGGCGCCTGAGCCAGGGCCGGATCCGGATGCTCAGGAATCCTTCCATCACGATCTGGCCCGCCAGCGTGCCCGTGAGCGTCGAATTTTGACCCGAGGCAAGAAGCGCGAAAGCGAAGACGGCGCTCGCCCCCGTCACGCCGAGTAGAGGCGTCAGCAGATGATGGGCATCCTGGATCTCCGCCACACCGATCTCCCCGGCGCGATGGAACGTCGCCGCCGCGACGACAAGGATGGCGGCATTGATGAACAAAGCGAATGACAGAGCCACCGTCGAGTCGATGAACGCATACTTCACGGCCTCGCGCTTCCCGGCTGGCGTCTCCTGGTAACTGCGCGTCTGCACGACGGACGAATGGAGATAGAGGTTATGCGGCATCACCGTCGCGCCTAGAATGCCGATCGCGATGTACAGCTTGTCGGGATCCGTGAGAATCGAAGCGCTGGGAACGAAGCCACTGAACACGGCGGCGGCGTCGGGCTTGGAGATCAGGATCTCGAACAGGAAGCAGCCGGCAACTGTCGCGATGAGCACCACGACGAGCGCCTCGAGCATCCGGAAGCCCTGATTCTGCAGGTACAGCATCGCGAGGACATCGAACGCGGTGATGGCGATCCCCCAGGGCAGCGGAATGCCGAACAGCAGGTTCAGCGCGATCGCCGAGCCGATGACTTCCGCAAGGTCGCACGCCGCGATCGCGATCTCGCAGATCACCCACAGGAACAGCGAGACAGGCCGCGAATAGTGATCCCGACACGCCTGCGCCAGGTCCCGGCCCGTCACGATACCGAGCTTTGCGGCGAGACCCTGCAGCAGAATCGCCGTCAGGTTGGAGAGCAGAATGACGCTCAGCAACGCGTAGCCGAACCGCGCGCCTCCCGCGAGATCGGTAGCCCAGTTGCCGGGGTCCATGTAGCCG
>Ga0209526_10000202_pt1 | contig 37100 bp, 25 predicted proteins | sample JacPinW_OM2H0_M1_FD_188566 | JGI IMG/M metagenome (GOLD analysis project Ga0209526, IMG submission 188566) | Forest soil microbial communities from Algoma, Ontario, Canada - Jack Pine, Ontario site 1_JW_OM2H0_M1 (SPAdes) (version 2) | ecosystem: Environmental > Terrestrial > Soil > Boreal... | reverse complement strand
ATCCGGATTCGGCGGGGACCACGGGATTCGGCATCATCGAGAGCGACGGCCGCAAATACCGCGTGCTGCACTATGGTACCGTGAAAATCCTGGCAAAACCGCGGAAAGCGTCCGCGAGTGCTGCGTTGCAAGACGTTCACGAACTCCTTTGCAAGCTGCTGGAGGAGTTTCGGCCGGAAGCGCTGGCTGTGGAGTCGGTATTTGCGGCCCTGAATATACGCACCGCCTTGCGGTTGTCTGAAGTCCGCGGTGTTGTCCTGCTGGCAGCAGAGCAGCACGGAGTGATGGCCCACAGTTACTCTCCGAGGGAAATAAAATCTTGCGTGGCCGGTTACGGCCATGCCGGCAAGAGGCAGATGCAGCTGATGGTACGAGCACTGTTGGGAATGAACGAAACGCCGGAGCCTTCGCATGCAGCAGACGCGCTGGCTGTAGCCGTATGTCACCTTCAGACCAGGTGCTTCGAGCAGCGTTTCGGGGTCCGCATGGGGACCGCGTCTGCGGTCACAACTGGACGGAGCCCCCGCAGAACAGCACAAGGCGACGTAACATCGCAACGCCCGGCAGGCATCCAATCAAGGCAATGAAAGTACTCCTCCGCGTATTGGCCTGTTTTCTTGTTGTTTCTTGCCTACTGCAGGAAGCGGGACGGGCGGCTTCGCCGGGCGCGGTATTCACCTACCGAAGAGTTTTCAAATCCAGTACACCAGAATTCATCGAGATCAAAATTCGGCAAAACTCGGATAGCGCGAGTTATGAAATCCGGCAATTGGATGAAGACGGGGGAGCAAATGCTTTTGAAGTCAGCGGGGCGTTACGCAGCAAGATTTTCGAACTGGTCGAGCAGTTAAATCATTTTAAAAGCCTCGATCTGGATGTGCACCGAAAGATCGCCAACCTGGGAGAGAAGACGTTTCGCTGGGAGAGAGGGCCGGAAGGTTACGAGACCAAGTTCAACTACACGCTAAATGGCAACGCATCGCAACTACTGCAAATCTGCGAAGGGCTGGCGAGACAGCAAGAATTGATCGAATTGCTGCAGCGAAGGATGAAGTACGACCGCTTGGGAGTGAACGATGCCCTGTTGCAGCTGGATACCGATGTGAGCAAGGGAGTCCTGCCGGAGCCGCAGAAGGTCCTGCCGTTGCTGGAACAGATTTCAGGAGACACACGATTCGTGGATATTGCGCGGCAACGAGCGCGGGCCTTGGCCGAGCGATTGCGGCATACGAGCTGAGCCAGAACAGAATTCGACAGATAAATTTGGGGAACGAGAAATGAAAGCACTTCATGTTGAATCGAACGGCCGAGTCGGCAACTTTGATCTTAAAAAGGTGTTTGTACTTGCTCTGATCTTAACGATGGCGACCAGTGTAACTTTTGGACAGAGGAAGGAGAAGCTCTCGAAGACCTACAAGCAGTGGCTGGAAGAAGATGTGGTGTACATCGTCACAAAGGAAGAGCGCGAGAATTTCCTGAAATTGGCCTCTGACGATGCAAGGGACAAGTTTATGGACAAGTTTTGGGAGGTACGCAATCCGAATCCCGCGTCGCCCACGAACGAATTTAGAGACGAACATTACAAGCGGATCGCGTTTGCCAATTCGCGGTTCAATGTCGGTTCGGCCGAGGAAGGCTGGCGGACAGACCGAGGCCGTGTCTACATTTTATTGGGGGCACCGAACCAAAAACAAGTCTACCGTGGCGCAGCAAATCTCTATCCCATCGAAATTTGGTTCTATTCGACGGGTCAAGCGGGCTTGCCTAATTTTTTCTATTTAATGTTCTATGACCGGGACATTACCGGCGACTATCGCTTCTACAGTCCGTATTTCGACGGTCCGGACAAACTGACAACCGGAGCCGAGGCCATCAATAATCCTTCGGCTGGTTACCGCATGATTCAGAATTCGGTCGGCCCGGAAGTGGCGCGGATCTCTTTGACACTGATCCCCGGCGAACCCGTTGATCCGTCCACGGGTACGCGAAGCTTGCAATCCGATATTCTCTTGAGCGCTATCCGGGGCTACAACAATCTTCCTGCATATCGGGATGAAATCGCCCGGCGTTACCAGCTCAAGGAAGCGGTTTCGACTCGTATGCTGCTTTCGGGGAGAAATCTTGATGTTCTGACTTTGCCGGTCCGTGATTCTCGCGGTCTTACCAGGCTGGACTACTCCATCCACCTGAAGAACGCCAGCGACATGACCCTGACAAAGGAATCCGACGGGCGATTTTCTTACGCAGTGGGTCTGACCGTGCGTGTATTTTCCATGGACAACAAACTTATTTTCTCCCAGGAAAAGCAGGTTCGGGACTCAATGGATAAGCAACGGATGGAGGAAATTGCAGATAAGAGTTTTGGGTACGAGGGCCTGCTTCCGTTACCTCCTGGAAAATATCGGGTCTCCTTTGAACTAGAGGATTGGGCAGATAAAAAGAGCTTCGAGACGGAACGGGAAGTGGTTGTTCCACAACCAGACGCGGATGGCTTTATTGTGCCGGGTATTCTGCCGTTTACTAGCGCGGAAGAGGTGCCAGACCCTGTTCTGCGGGATCTCACCCCATTTTCCATGGGAGGCGTAAGATTTCATCCGCTCCCGGAATCCTCTCCCACCGTGCGGCAAGATATGCCCTTGCAATTCACGTATCAGATCTGGGCGAACCCGCAAGATCCTCGCGTGCTTATTGGGAAAAAACTGGTCGTTGATTATGGACTCGGCGAGCCCGCTGTAGTGGGCAATACCATGACCCTAAAAGAGGAAGTGGGGATGGAGCAGTTTGATGCCACCGGCTCACTGGTGAATGGAAAGAGGATGAGCCTGGCGGACAAACCGTCGGGGAATTATGTTCTCTCCGTCAGTCTTCAGAGATCCGACACGGGACAAAAGTCATTTGCGACCGCGCATTTTCGCGTGTATGGAGAGCTTGATCCGAAAAAGACGTGGGAAGTGGACGAGCCCAATATTGTGAAAGACGCCCAGACGGGAGTTCTTGACCAGCAGAGAGGTATGGCCCTCCTGTCACAGGGGAAATCTGAAGAAGCACGGAAATGGCTCCTGCGCTCGATCAAACTCGACTCGACAAATGATCAAGCCCGTGCGGCTCTGGTGGAAGCATACTTCTCCAAGAATGATTACACCGCAGTGCTAGGTCTTTTCCATGACGTTGGCGTCACTCCCAAGACCGACCCGCAAACACTGGTTCGGATTGCCGACAGCCTAGGACATCTTGGTGAATCTCAGCAGGCGAAGACCATGTTACGAGATGCTATCGGCTTCCACCCGGATGACGGTCGGCTCTATTTGGCGTTAGCCAATGCTTATCGTCAAACCGGGGACTTAAAAGCTGCTGCGGAATCGGAGAAGAAAGGGAAATCGTTCCTCGGTGTGAATTGAGCCGGGATGCAGTTCCGGCAACAAGAAGACAGTCAGCCAAATTCTTCCATTTTTCATAAGACCTCATATTGCAAACCATAAGAGTCACTGTCCCGACATCTACTGACTCAGCTAAGTCGCTGTAAACTATTGGAAATGCGTAGTTTAGATTTTGTGCTGTCTTGCGTCTGTTTGGCTAAGGGGATGCATGTACGGATACCGGGTTGTCTTCCCTGGTCATTTTACAAGAAAACCTTGGGTTGAAAGAGAATTGGTCGGTACTTGGTCGGCCTTTCCAGACCTGCAGTGAACCTCAAAAATTGGGGGTTGAAAGGAGAACTAGTGTTGAACTCGAAGTTCTTTAGATTGGCGACATTCGCGCTTGCACTATTAATCGCATTTGCCCTGACGGCTGTGGCGCAGGATCAAGGTGCGGCGCGGGGAAACTTAAGCGGTATCGTGTACGACGCGACAAAGGCGACGGTGCCCGGTGCGGAAGTTACGATCACCGGACCTATCGGCAGCCAGAAACAGACTACTGGCGAAAGCGGGACTTTTCTCTTCTCGACCTTGATTCCTGGCGTGTACAGCATTCGTGTTCAAAAGACGGGGTTCCGGGTTTCCGATGTGAAGGGTGCGGACGTCTCGATTAACAAGACGACCAGCGTTGAGATCACTCTTGAAACGGGAGAAGTCACTCAAACCGTCGAGGTTAGCGCCGCGACAGAAACGGTCGACACGACCTCCACATCCGTCAACACCAGCATTACCGACACCATGTATCAGAACATTCCTGTACAGCGCAACGTTGCCGGGCTGTTCTACTTGGCCCCGGGAGCAGTGGACGGCCAGGGAACTGGCGCAAACAATCCTTCGATTTCCGGATCAACGGGGCTGGAAAATGCCTACGTGGCGGACGGTGTAACGATCAATGATCCGGCGTTCGGTGGACTTGGCGTGTGGTCGCGCTCCTATGGCGCGTTGGGCTCTGGCATAAACCTGTCATTCGTGAAAGAAGTGCAGGTGAAGACCGGCGGCTTCGAACCCCAATACGGTCATGCTAGCGGCGGTATCGTACAGATCGTAACGAAGTCTGGCGGCACGGAAACGCACGGCGTGATCGGCGGCTATGCGAAATCCCGCTGGATGCAGGCAACACCAGCGAACGCGGATGATTTCCAGTTGCAAAACAAGTTCGGCCGTGTTCTGGCCAATTCCGCCTATGAAGCTGATGCTGAACTCGGCGGCTACGTGCCACTCGGCAAACTGAGAAATCATCTGTTCTACTTTGGCACCTTTAATCCGAATTTTGCCGGGAATTACGTTGCCCCCGCGGACAATTCGGGGCTTTTCACCATCTATCATGGATTGGTTGACCGTAGAACGACTTCGCTGGATTATGCAGGCAAGTTGACCTTCAGAATCAACGACCGGCACACGGTGGAATCTTCCGTTTTCGGCGACCCATCAACCTCGAACGCAGTGCCTTGGGCCACTCTGACAGCCAATGACAAGTCAGCTAACTCCAAGTGGGACTACGGTACACGCAACTGGGCAGTTCGCTATGACGGCGCATTTGGCAGCAACCTCCTGTTAGACGCAGCATTCACCTGGAGCTGGAACCACTTCACGGAGACGCCCGGAGTGGACGTCCGCCAAATCGTGGATTCTACCCTTCTTGGTGGCGTCGGGACATTCAACGCACAAGGATTTGGATTCCTGGAGCCCTATGATTCGAATACCCGAAGCGTGTCCTTTGACGTTTCCAAAGGTTACCGCTTTGGAGGTCAACACACCTTTAGTGTGGGCTATACTTGGCAATTCCCGGTCTACAACGACATTACTGTGGAGTCCGGCGGGAAGTTCGCAATTCCCTCTGCAAATGCTTCTGGAGGCGATCCTGGATACCTGAACAACCCCAACGCACCAGCGGGCAAAATGAGCGATGCCACCCTAACGCTGCTCCTAGCTTCGAACGTCAAGGCGGCGGCTAACTGCACTCTGTGCCCGTACATGGCGGACCCCAGTAATCCGGGGGCTCCACAACGGGTTGTACTTCAGCAAGTGCGAGGACGCTTTGACGGCGGTATCACCAAGAGCAGCGGAAAGTACAACGCCGCCTACATCAACGATGCCTGGAGCATGGGCAAGCACGTTACATTGAATCTGGGCTTGCGCTGGGAACAGCAGCGTTTGACTGGTAACATTGCCCAAAAAGTATTCAACGATATGTGGTCTCCCCGCATCGGAATCGTTGTTGATCCCAAGGGCGACCGCAAGTCGAAGATCTATGCCAACTTCGGGCGCTACGCATTCGTTCTGCCGCTGGACGCAGCCGTTCGCGAACTCAGTTCCGAATTCGACTTCCTCAACCCCTATTGGGCGCCAGCCTCGACGACTACGGGATGCCCCGCAGGCACGCCCGCTGGGGCTCCTTGTGTAGTTACCAACCCTGACGGATCACCCAACTATGGGTCGTTTTTCGTTCCTGATGCGGCTCACCTCCTGAATAGGGCCTCGGGTGGAGTCAACAGTGCGCCCCACATCGCCGTCAGCGGCATCACTCCTTTCGCTCCGGGAACTCGGATGGAATATACCGATGAATTCGTTGTCGGTGCCGAACACCAGTTCCGGGGCGGAATCGTCGCCAGCGTTCGTTACATCGATCGCCGGATGAAGCGCGTCATCGAAGACCAGGGTGGTATCTCGGTCGAACAGTTCAACGCCTTGGCAAACAATGGTGGCGGTCTGAACTATTTCATCGGGAACCCAAATGCCAAGCAGGACATCTTCGTCAACCCGAATGAACAGACGTTCGGTGCTGTAAATGAAACTTCAGCACCGTGTGCGGCGACTGGCGGCAAGCAGGCTGGTGCATTCGATTGCGCGCTAGCTACCGCAATTGCGACCCCCTCCGCTGCGAATGCGGCGGCGGTCGAGGCGCTTGGCCTACCGGCGAGCTGCGTTGACTCACACAATAGCCCTACTCCCTACGTTGCACCGAATACTGCAAACACGTTCGGCAAAATTCTGGGGAGCGCATGCTTCCCCGCGGTTAACACCGGCACGTGGACGGATTCCAGCGGCGCTTTGCTGCCAGATTGCACCAACGCCTCTGATAGCAAGGTGGCTGGCAAGTGCGCTGCGTTCGGTGGCGAGTTTTACGCAGACGGGAAACCAGACACCTATAGGGACCCCAAACGCGAATATCAAGCGGTCGAGTTCGAGGTCAACAAGTCCTTCAGCCACAACTGGGCCCTGGTCGCCAACTGGCGAATTGCACGCCTTCAGGGCAACTACGAAGGGGCGTTCCGCAATGACAACGGGCAGGCCGATCCGGGCATCAGCTCGCTCTTCGACCTGACCGAAGGTGCTTTTGGCTTGCTTGGACAGCAGCAAGGCAATGGCATCTTGAACACAGATCGCAAGCACGTTGTTAACGTGTATCCGACCTACATCCTCGACCGCAGCTTTGTGAAGGGCTTGGTACTAGGAGCGGGGCTACGAATTCAAACGGGTGTACCCCTCACCACATTGGCCGCTCAGCAGGCATACCAAAACCCGGGCGAAGTGCCCATCTTTGGGCGCGGAGATTTGGGTCGTTCACCTGTTACCGGCACCGTGGATGCTCACATCGAGTACCCATGGAAGTTATCCGAACGGTTTAGCCTGAAGCTCGGCTTCGATGCCTTCAACATTGCAAACACCAAGCGTCAGACGTTGGTCAACCAGAACGTCGATCAGGGCTTCGGCATTCCCAACGGAGACTTCGGCAAGCCAGCGGGGAGCACGGGCCAGCACAATTACTTCTTTGTGCCCCCCTTCAGCTCCAGGTTCAGCTTGCGCCTCGTATTCTAACTTCAACCTAGCAAAGGGAGGGTACCCATTGGGTGCCCTCCCTTTTTTTCTTTTGTATTGGATTCTTCTCGGAAATTATTTGGTAGCTTTGGACCCTGGGCTGTTTTCTTGTCATTCACTGAAAGCAGTACTGCATGAAATTACGTACGACTCTCTTCAGCCTGTCTCTGCTTCTCTTCTTTGTTGTTGTTCCTGCCTTTGCGCAGCACGGCGGACTAAGTACCGCCCGCGACTATGAAATTGACGTCCAAGTCGAGAATCCTGATGGATCTCCGGGGCCCAGGGATATTCGCATCGTCCTCGAAAGCGCAGTGGGCGGAGTAGACACCGAGTGCAGCACTCTGGATGGAGGGAAGTGTCGCTTGCAACCTCGATCAAGCGGCATCTATGTCGTTAAGCTCCGTGCGAACGGCTACCAAGAAGCTTCCGAGAGAGTGGAACTGACCGGCATCCCCCATGCTCACGTGTCCTTTATTCTTCGACGTTCGAATGGTGATAGTGGAGTGACGCCTGGCGCGGATGCGCCCGGAAGCACGGTGAGTGTGGACGAGGTGAATATTCCGCTAAAAGCGCGGCAGGAATTCGACAAGGGTGAAGTGGCTCTACGGCAGAAGAAGCCGGACGAGGGCGCTAAACACTTCCAAAAAGCAGTGAAACTCTACGACAACTATCCGCAGGCATACCGAATGCTCGGCGAAGCTTATTTGGAGCAACAGGAATGGCAGAACGCGGAAGCTGCCCTTAAGCGAAGTATTGAGCTGGAACCAAAATTGGCTGCATCGTATGTGGATCTGGGCGCGATTGCGAATCAGCAACACAATTACCCGGCTGCGGAGGAAGCGCTAAAGAAAGGGCTGGAACTGAGCCCCGATGCGTCCACTGCAAAATATGAGCTCGCGAAAACGTACTGGGCTATGGGTCGCTGGCAGGAGGCGGCGCCGCTGGCGCAGGAAACGGTCGCAGCGCAGCCGACCCTGGCGGGAGCAAGGGTCCTCCTGGGCAACATATTTCTGAAGGAGCGCAATGCAGCCGCCGCGATCCGCGAGTATCAAGAGTACATACGCCTGGAACCGGACGGCGCGATGGCTCCCCAAGTACGCGCGATAGTTGCGAAAATACAGGCGAGTCTGCCGAAGTAACGGATAAATCCGCCCACAAAGCTCTCAAATATTTTGCAATTACCCTTCGCGATCAAGTGTTTTTGCGTAATTCTTTGTGGAAGTGAGCGTTTCAGCGCGCAGTGTGAACTTCTTCCGCGGAAGCAAGCTTTCGAAGCGATTGCATGTACGGGGCTTTGGCGACGCCGCGTTCCGTGAAGATGGCATCGATGTAGCGGCTGGGAGTGACGTCGAAGGCGGGATGCGCGGCATGCACGTCCGGGGCGATGCGTATCCCCTGGATGTGGGTCACCTCCGCGGCGGCGCGCTCTTCGATCGGGATGCGATCGCCATCGGGAATGCTCAGATCAAACGTGGAAATGGGCGCCGCGATGTAGAACGGCACATTGTTTTCTTTCGCCAGCACAGCCATCTGGTAGGTGCCGATTTTATTGGCGGTGTCGCCATTGGCGGCAATGCGGTCCGCGCCGGTAACGATCGCGCCCACTTTTCCGGTTTTCAGAAAGTGGCCGACCATATTATCCGTGATCAACGTCAATGGTATTCCACCGCGCTGAAGTTCCCACGCTGTGAGCCTTGCTCCTTGTAGATAAGGCCGCGTTTCGGGCACGAGAATATGCAAGCGCCGCCCTTGTTCGATTGCAACACGAATTACTCCCAGCGCCGTGCCAATGCCGCCCGTTGCCAGCGCCCCGGCATTGCACTGAGTCATCACCTGGCCGTCCCGCGGCATGTACTCCGCACCAAACCTGCCGATGGCTTCATCGGTTGATTTTTTTTCTTGATGAACTTGCTGCGCTTCTTCCACCAAGGCTGAACGAATTTCGGGAATAGATGCGCGCGAAGAAACTAAGTCGGCGAAGCGGCGCTTCATTCTCTCCAGTGCCCAGAAAAGATCGACGGCCGTGGGACGGGTCTTTGCAAGCGTTTCGCTGATCACCACAAATTCCGATTGCAGCGCGTCAAGCGAGGCCGCCTTAGAATTCTGGACTCCAAGTGCGACGCCCATGGCCGCCGCGACACCGATCGCCGGTGCGCCTCGTATGATCATTTCGTGGATGGCTTTCGCCACTTCGCGATAATCCGTGTAGGTATAGTGGATTTCCTCGGCAGGCAGGCGCCGCTGATCCAGCATGACCACGCCGTCTTTGGTCCACTCAATCGGTTGCGCAATGTACATTCGTGTAAAGCCCCCCGCTCTTATAGTTTACCGGACAGCGTTTCCACGCCGCTCGCGTCCCCCCGGTCGGTCAATGATTTGTAGGAAGTTTTGAGAACCCATGGGTGGTCACCATGGCAGCCACTGCGATCAGCGAATTGTAACCAAGGTGCATCATGTAACTGGCAAAAACGCTTCCCGTGCGCGCCCGAACGAGCGTGAACACGATGCCAACAACGATGAGGACACTCACGAGGCTGACTGTCCAGCCGAGTTGCGCACCATGCATTAACCCAAACAGGGTGCCGGTAATCACAATCGAAGGCGTTATTCCAAACGATCGCGCGAAGAGCGGGTACAGATACCCGCGAAAGAGAGTTTCTTCCACAAGCGGCGCAACCAGAACTGCCATGGCCATGAATAGAATGGCGGTCGTGCGGTATTTGAAGAGCTCCTCAACCGGCATCTGGTCGGGCGTTTTCATGCGGGAAGTCAGGAGTGCCACCAGGAAAGAAACACCGCAGCCTCCGAGGAAGAACACGAACGGTTTGCGCGCCCTACCGTTTGCAGCCGCGCGAATTTTCCGCCAGCCGAGGCATTCCCAGAAGGGGTGGCCGCGCAGCAGCGAGAGGGTCACGTACAGAAAAAAGAATACAACCGCGTACCAGATCAACATGCTGCCAATGGCAAATTGCGGCTTGGAGAGGAGGAATTGCTCCATCTGCTTGGGCGTAAGTTTCTGATCGTGCGGAAGAACCGAAAATGCCAGGAAACCCTGGATGACTATCAGACTTACGAAGCTGAAAAAAATGAAGATAATGAAGTGGGCCCAGGACCACGTGATTTGCAGGTCTGCCGGATAGTCCGGGCGCGCTGGAATCATCCCCGTATCCGCGGCCAGATCGTCGGGATGGATCACCACGGTTACCGAATCAGGCTGCAGAATATTCACGACCGGCTCAGCGGCGCTGGGGTCTGTGGCCGACGCGGCGTCTTCCGGCAGCTTCGGGGATTCTTCGAACGGATTCATGATTTCCCCTTTCTGGCTGCTCGGGGCCAGCCAGACCTAAGCGCAGCCGCCACCAGCGGCAGGAGAAGCTCATGGTGCCCGGTGATTGCGAAGCCTTTGGATTTAGCGCCGGTGTCTCCCTTTGCAGGCAGAATTGGACGCTTGACGATGTTCTGTAAGGGGCGGTAATGCTGTATAAAATCGAAGTTTGCCGTGGTGATTGGAGCAAGCCGCACACCGAGATTGCGCACCACGGAAACTGCCTTCAGAAAAACTTCAGGAAGAAGAACCGCGGAACCCCAGTTTAGAAAAACTCCGCCGCCGCCCATTCTCCGTACCAGTTCACAAAACAAGCGAAAATCATGAAATGTTGCGTCGCCAAGAGCGGCGCCGTCAGCCGCAGGGTGAATGTGCGGGATATCCGTACCAATCGCAAGGTGAACGGTCACGGGAATACGATGCCGGTAAGCAGCAACAAGAACGCTGGCGTCCGGATATTTTGTGGAAAGAATTCCGCTGGTCAGGTATTGCCCTGCGGCTTCCCCATAGCCGATGCGGATACGATGCGCGAGTTTGGCAATTTCGTTGATTCCCGCACCTGTTTCCTGAGCCATGCCGAACTGCCCCGCGCCCAAGCCTCGTTCGACATCTTCCGATGTGTTGCCGGCTAGCGCGATTTCGAAATCGTGAATCATCGCCGCCCCGTTCATGGCGATTCCAGAGACGAAGCCGCGCTGCATCAGCTCAATCAGCAGGGGGCCCAGGCCAACCTTAATCACATGCCCGCCGATTCCCCAGAGCACAGCCTTCTTCTGCTTCTTTGCCCGATGTACGGCTTCGAGCAGCTGGCGGAGATCCTCGGCCACCAGGATTCTGGGAAGCGAATCGAGAAATGCCGGAAACGACGCCGTTTTCTTTGGGGTCCGGGCAAAGTTTCGAACGCTCACCTTGCTTTTGCGGGAGGCCAAGGGATAAGTATGAACGCCGCCGAACGTCAAAGGCTGAATGGAATATACGCTCATGCGAATCTCATCACTCTACGGGGAACAAAGTGCCTGCGCAAGAGTCGCGAAGTGCCCGAAAGAAATAGCTCATGCCGATTTGCGCTCCCCGTTTACCATTCCGTTCGCGGTTACCACCGATGCCCCCGTCGAAGTTCCATTCACGCCCAGCATTCGCGCCAACGACTGTCCCGTGTAGGATTTCTTGATGCGGGCAACCTGCTCCGGTGTGCCTTGGGCGACAATGCGTCCTCCGCCCTGACCGCCTTCGGGTCCGAGGTCAATGATCCAATCGGCTTGTTTAATGACGTCCAGGTTGTGTTCGATGATCAGCACGGTATTGCCGAGTTCCACGAGTCGCTGGAGCACATCAAGCAGCTTGCGAACATCATCAAAGTGAAGGCCGGTGGTGGGTTCATCGAGAATGTACATGGTGCGGCCGGTCTGACGTTTCGAAAGCTCACGCGAAAGCTTGATGCGCTGGGCTTCTCCTCCAGACAGAGTCGTCGCCGACTGCCCCAGTTGAACATAGCCAAGCCCCACTTCCACAATGGTGGCTAATTTCTGCTGAATCTGCGGAATATTTTCGAGAAGCGGCAGGGCATCGCTAGCGGGCAGATTCAGCACATCATTGATGTTGTGGCCTTTGTAACGAACCGTCAGCGTTTCCGCGTTGTATCGCCGGCCGCGGCAGACTTCGCAGGTCACGTACACATCCGGAAGAAAATTCATCTCGATGCGGCGGAGTCCTTCGCCCTGGCAAGCCTCGCACCGGCCGCCTTTTACATTGAAGCTGAATCGCCCGGGACGATAGCCGCGTTCTTTGGACTCCGGCAACATCGCGAAGAGTTCGCGAATCGGAGCAAACACTCCGGTGTAGGTGGCAGGATTCGACCGCGGAGTGCGCCCAATCGGCGCTTGGTCAATCTCAATAACTTTATCGATCTGCTCGATACCCAGGAGCATGCGATGAGCCCCGGGCGGATCCATCGAGCGGTACAACTTCTGGGACAGGGCGCGGTAGAGAATGTCGTTCACGAGTGTGGATTTGCCGGAACCTGAAACGCCTGTTACCACGGTGAAGAGCCCGAGCGGAAAGGAAACGTCTACATCCTTCAAGTTATTCGCGTGCGCGCCGAGGATTTGAATGGCTTTGCCGTTCGGGCTCCGACGCTTTGTCGGCACAGGAATACGCGCCGTTCCCGCCAGATACTGCCCGGTGAGCGATTCGCTTGAAGCGGCGATGTCCGCCGGCTTGCCCACGGCCACCAAAAAGCCCCCCGCGTTGCCCGCCCCAGGGCCCAGGTCAACTACGTAATCCGCGCGGCGAATGGTGTCCTCATCGTGTTCAACAACGAGCACGGTGTTCCCGAGATTGCGCAACTGCTCGAGCGAGTGAAGAAGCCGGTCATTGTCTCGCGCATGCAAGCCGATGGAAGGCTCGTCCAAAACGTAAAGCACGCCGCGCAAACGCGAACCGATCTGCGTGGCCAGGCGGATGCGCTGGGATTCGCCGCCGGAGAGAGTTGCTGCGGAACGATCCAGGCTGAGGTATCCCAGGCCAACGGCGAGCATGAAATCGATGCGCTCGGCAACCTCCTCTAATGGCCTTCCAGCCACTTCTTTCTGGCGCGGCGAGAGTTGAGTGAGAATCTTCTCCACAGCCGGCCGCGCGTCGCTCATCGCCAGGGCCGTGAAATCCGCAATCGACCACCCGGCAAGCTTTACGGCCAGCGATTCCGGACGAAGCCGCTTGCCATGGCACGCGCTGCAAACCGTAGCGGACATGTATTGTGTCATCCATTCGCGATAGGAATCGGAGTTCGAGTCTTCAAAATTGCGTTCGAGAAATTTAAGAATCCCTGTAAAACGGAATCCCTTCTCACCGCTACCCGACTTTGAAGCCGCGTCCGGAGCACCGTGCTTGGCATTTGACGGCGGGTAACCATACAGCAGCAGATTCTGCACCCTTGAGGGATATTTTTCGAATGGCATATCCAGGTGAAATCCGTGTGCGTACGCTCCTAATTCCAGGGTGCGCTTCAGAATGGCGGAACCAGAACCGGGACCGAGTCCGCCATCAAATAGGGGCCGGGACCAGTCCACAACTATCTTTGCTGGGTCAAAGTCATACTTTGAGCCGAGCCCGTTGCAAGCGGGGCAGGCTCCGTAAGGCGAATTGAAACTGAAGGAGCGCGGCTCCAATTGCGGTACCGAAAGGCCACAATCCGGACACGCGAGTTTCTCGGAAAAAATATGCTCTTTCCCGCCGACGACCGCCACGGTCACCAAACCTTGCGCAAGTTTCAACGCTGTCGCGATGGATTGTTCCAGCCTGGTTGCAATTCCCTGCTTCACGAGCAAACGGTCGATCACTACCTCGATGGTGTGGTTCTTGCGCTTGTCCAGTTTGGGAATCTCATCCAGCGGCAGCAGTTCGCCATCGATGCGAACGCGGACATAGCCATCCTGCGCAAGCTTCTCCAGTTCCTTCCGATAGGCGCCCTTACGGCCGCGCACGATCGGCGCCAGAATCATGATGCGCTCGTCGCCCTTAGAAATCTCTCCGTGGAGAATGGCCTGCACGATTTGTTCGCTGGATTGCCGGGTGATGGGCTTGCCGCAATTCGGGCAGTGTGGGACACCGACAGACGCATAAACAACGCGAAGATAATCGTAAATCTCCGTGGTCGTTCCTACGGTGGAACGCGGCGAGCGCGTCGTGGTCTTCTGTTCGATGGCGATCGATGGGGAAAGCCCTTCGATCACGTCCACATCCGGCCGTTCCATCTGATCGAGAAATTGGCGTGCGTAGGCGGAGAGCGATTCCACGTAGCGCCGCTGTCCTTCCGCATAAATGGTGTCGAAAGCGAGGGAAGACTTGCCGGAGCCGGACAGCCCGGTGATCACCGTGAGGCTATTCCGTGGAATCTCCAGGTTGATGTTCTTCAGATTGTGCTGTCGGGCGCCGCGCACAACCAGTTTGGTGAGTCCCATAGGCGAAAAGCGCTCCCTCCACAGGAGCCCCGGCACCCAGTAGGTAGACTGAGCCCAAGATAGTCTTTCAACATAGCAATTCGTTCGAGTCTCGGTCAAGGCGACCGACTATCTGGGCGAAGATACTGCGAAAATCTAGGCGAGGAAATGAAGAAAAAAACAGGAGTCCTAGTAATTTTTTCCCCGGTGGTAGTTCATTTTTACCAAGCTGCTAAACGATAAGCTATTGAAAAGAGCGCAGTTAAATTGGGCCACGGCGTGCAACTTCCCTCGCGTGGGGGAGACGAGCCGAGGATCCCTTTAGGGGATTGAGGGCTGGGCCGGTTCGTTCTTCCCCTCACTTCTGCCACACATTGCTTCCCTTAATTGCGGAAACGATGTCTCCCTCCGTACATACCCTGAAAAAACACCTGACACCGTGGCAGAGGTGTGGCTGCTGGTGTTTTCCGTTAAAATCTTGCTCTTAGCGATGCCTGGCGGCGGAAGCCCAAAACCAGCAAAACTGCCAGAGTAAGCAGCAGAAAGGTAGGGTGGCGCCTCAGCTCCAGCGCGAGACAACGTGGGTAATGCGTTGCGAGAACGGGAATTGAACGCCGCGGTAGTCCACACGCGTTTCATAATCGCTCAGGGTCATGAACAGAAGAATCCCCAGCCAGAAAACTCCTGCAATGATGACCAGTTGCGTGCGCTTGGGGCTGTACTTCGCGTGCATGAAGAACAGCACGACGAGTGTGGCCTTCAAAGTTGCGATCCCCAGGGCGACGACGATGTTGAACTTGCCGAGGTTAACGTAGGCAGCGGCAATCGTTGCGGCCGTCATACACAGCAAAGTAACGATGATCACCGCGTAGGTTGTGGGCGGAACGATGTGCTCGGTGTGCTCTATGTGGTCGTTTTCGGACACGCGAATCTCCCCCTACTTGTGCTTGTCAATCAGATATAAGAGCGGGAACAGGTAAATCCACACAATATCGACAAAATGCCAATAAAGTCCTACCAGATCCACCGGGGTGTTCCATTGTGGCGTAAATCGTCCCTTAACCGACTCCCGCAGAAGCCAGAAGAGTAGGCCAGCGCCGATGACCATGTGCAGCGCGTGCAAACCGGTCATGCCGAAGTACGCGGAATAGTAAAGTTGGGCATGAGAGTTGAGATCCGGATCCGCACGCTCGGCTTGCTCCAGCTCTTTACTCTCTTCCTCCAGCTCCTCGGCGCTTACGTCCTCGCATTTGCTGGGATTATCACGGCAGAAAAAGATGTTGAAGTTCTTGCCGGGCACCAGATGATGGTGAAACTTCTGGGCGTACTCCACATACTTCACGCCAAAGAAAACGAAACCCAGAAGAATTGTCAGCGACAGGAAAATGGTGATCAGTTGTTTCTTTCCGGTCTGGGAGGCCCAGACGGCCATGGCCATGGTGAAGCTGCTGGCCAGGAGCACCACCGTATTGAAGCCGCCCAGCTTCAGGCTGAGGGTATTGCTGCCCATCGCGAAGGCGTGGAAATACACGTGCCGGTTGATCGTATACGCCAGCATAATGCCGCCGAAGAACATCACTTCGGTCACCAGAAAGATCCACATGCCGAGCGAGGCAGTTTCCTTCTGCTGTTCCAGGGTCTTGAATTGTCCGTACAGTTCTCCGGTGCGATGCACTCCGGACTCCTCTAACGATCAGTTTCAGGCGTGAACAGATAGCCGCCCACGGGCCGAAGCCCGCGGTTGTTTCAATCGTCTCCGTGAGCTGGCGCAAGCGCCGGCGCATGGGGTACATCCAAATCCAAATCAGGCCGATTATGAAAGTCGTAGGCATCCCACGTCACGATAGGCGTCACGTGGAAGTTCTCGGTTGGCGGCGGGGAAGCAGTCTTCCACTCAAGACCTGTGGCTGGCCATGGATTATCGCCCGCCACTTTGCCGTAGAATGCAGCCCATGTCAGGTAGATCATGGGGGCCAGATAGCCGACGGCGAGAATCGAAGCGCCGGCTGTGGACATCACGTTATACACCTGAAATTCCGGTGGATACACGTGATAGCGGCGTGGCATGCCGAGATAACCGAGCACAAATTGCGGGAAGAACGTAAGGTTGAATCCGATGAATAGAACCAGGGCCGCAATGCGCGCCATCCATTCCGGATACATGCGGCCGGTTATTTTTGGCCACCAGAAGTGCAACCCACCCAGGTACCCCATGACTGCGCCGCCCACCATGATGTAGTGGAAATGCGCAACGACGAAGTAGGTATCGTGGATATGGATGTCCAGGCCAAGCGCGCCAAGGAAAAGGCCGGTCAGCCCGCCGACCAGGAACAAGCCCAAAAAGCCAAACGCGTAGAGCATGGGGGTGTCGAACGAAATCGAGCCGCCAAACAGCGTGGCCACCCAGGCAAACGTCTTGATTGCCGAGGGCACAGCCACAACGAAGGTGAGGAAGGAAAAGGCGATCGCGGCGTAGGTGGACTGGCCGGTGAGAAACATATGATGAGCCCAGACCAGGAAGCCGATCACCGCTATGGCAAGACTCGCAGCGGCCACAAATTCGTAGCCGAAAAGTTTCTTACGCGCGAATGTGGGGATCAATTCGCTTATGACTCCCATGGCCGGCAAAATCATGATGTACACCGCCGGGTGAGAGTAGAACCAGAATAGATGCTGAAACAGGATCGGGTCCCCGCCCAGTGCTGGGTTGAAGAAGCCCAGACCGAAAACCCGTTCCATTGCGGCCAAGCCGAGGGTGATGGCAATCACGGGCGTGCCGAGAATCATGACGATGGAAGTCGCGTAGTGAGCCCAGACGAAAAGGGGCAGCCGAAACCAGGTCATGCCCGGCGCGCGCATGGTGTGAATGGTCACCAGGAAGTTCAAGCCGGTGAGAATGGAGGAGAATCCGGTGATAAAGACGCCGATCACCGCTGGGGTTACGGCAGAATTTGAGTAAACGGTGCTGAACGGCGTATAGAAGGTCCAACCGGTGTCCAAGCCGCCGGAGATCATGGAGTACATGGTGAAGGCGCCGCCGACGATGTAGATGTACCAGCTGAGCAGGTTTATTTTAGGAAAGGCAAGATCCTTTGCGCCAACCATGAGCGGGATCATGAAATTTCCCAGTATCGCGGGGATCGATGGGATCAGGAAGAAAAAAACCATGGTCACGCCGTGCATGGTGAACATGCGGTTGTACGTGTCCGGAGAGAGCATGTATCCGCTTGGGGTGAGCAGGTGCAGACGGATCATCATGGCGAAGAAGCCGCCGATGAAAAAGAAAAACGTGACGGATACCAGATACAGCAGCGCAATACGCTTGTGATCCACGGTCAGCAGCCAGGAACGTATGCCGGTCGTTTCGTTCAGATAACTCTTTTCCGGAAGCTGCAGGCCCGGTGCTTTGCTATGCTCGTCCATACTATTTCTTCCCCGTGGTTACTGGCACAACCCCCGCGCCTTTGGCCGGCGGCGGCTGCGACTGCAGAGACTTTATGTACGCAGTAAGATCCACGATCTGCTCCTCGGTCACCAAGCCCTGGAACGTGGGCATCACCGGCTGATACCCGGCGACAATTTTCGCATTCGGCTGAAGAATCGATTCCCGAATGTAGTTATCATCGGCGGTTACGGTGGAACCATCGGCGAGAAGCACCTTCCCGCCATATACCCCGTTAAGTGAAGGAGCGCGGCCCAAACCATTGCCAAGATGGCAGGTGTTGCAAGCCAGTTGTGAAAACAATTTCTCGCCTGCAGAGACTGGGTCGACGGTGCCGCTTTCGCCGGAGAGCCATGCCGCATATTCGGCGGGATCCTGAACCGTGACCCATCCACCCATGAGCGCGTGGTTCGTTCCACAATACTGCGAGCAGAAGAAGCGGTATTTGCCGGGCTTGGTCGCACGAAACCACAGCGTGTTGTAGCGCCCGGGGACGACGTCCATTTTGACGCGAAACGCCGGCACAAAGAAATCGTGAATGACGTCTTCGCTGCCCATGATCAGCCTGACGTCGCGCCCCACCGGTACGTGCAGCTCGTTGATTTCCTTGCGGCCATTCGGCTGCTGCAACTTCCACATCCACTGCTTGCCGATCGCATAGATATCCAGGGTATCCTTGGGCGCAGTTCGGAAATTGACGTAAATCGCCGCTCCCCAGGCGAAAATCACGATGGCGATCATCAACGGGATCAGCGTCCAGCCGATTTCCAGGACCAGGTTTCCTGCGACGGTGTCTCCAACTTCTCGCTCGCTCTTGCGACTGTAACGAAAGCTGGCGAACGCCGAGAGAGCCACCACGAGCACGATGAAAAACACACAGGTGAGCACGACGAAAGCGAAGAGCGCGTCCACGTTACCCGCGATACTGGATGCCTGCTCCGGAAAAAATGGAAGCGGTGACTGCACGATTCAGTGTGCTCCTTGCTTCGGCAAAAATGGGCCGGAACTTCCCTCCGCACCGCCGCGATGATCCCGCCGCCGGAAAATCACGAAGCCTATGACCATGCAAAAAAGGGTTACCGCGGCGCCCATGCGGATGACGGTCAGGATTGTTGCGCTGTAACGCGCCTTGGTCGGGTCGTACTGATAACAAAACAACAAAATGTGATCCACGGCTGTGCCGATTTTGCCGGCGGAGGCGTCCACCAGGCCAAGCCGGACGTTGCTTGCCGGATACTCGACGCCGAAAAAGTAGCGGGAGATCCTGCCATCTGGTGTCAGCAGAAGGATGCCGCTCGCGTGACCGAACAGCTTGGTCTTGGGGTCGTAGCTGTACCGGAAGTCGGCGGCTTGCGCCACCGCATCAATGGATTCTTTCGGGCCCGTCAGGAAGTGCCAGCCGGGCTCAGTGGCGGGTCGCGCGAAGCGGGACATCGCCTCATGTTTCTTGGTTAGCGCGCCGTCCGGGGTGTCCGAGGGATCCATGCTGATAAAAATGACTTCATAATCGGTGCCGGGATTGAACGAAATCATCTTCAGCGTCCCGACCAGCGATTGTTCCACCTGGTTGCAAAGCATGGGACATGTGAAATACACGAACGTGAGCAAGAGAGGTTTTTTGGCGGCATATTGCCGCAGAGTGACGCCGCGGCCGTATTCGTCCGTGAACTCCGTGTCCAGCGGGATTTGGGCATTCAGCTTGGGATCGAAGCCGACGTTGACCAGCGCGGGCGGAAGCCCTTTCGAGGACTGGCCCAGGTCGTCCGGAATCGTCTGCGCTGTGGCGGCCGATGCGGCCAGCAGAAGCGCGATTACCGCGATGGTTAGAAATGCTTTCATCTCTCTTACTTTTTCCCCGCCGGCGGCGATGCAGGCACAACCGGCAAACCTTTTTCAGCGATCAGCTTCATGGCATCTTTCACCGGAATCTGTGCAAGGCCGTCCTTCTGATCGATCCACGCAAATTTGTCGTTGGCCGCTTTATCTGCAGCTTGTTTATCGCGCCAATCCTGTTGCGGGTCATCCGTATGACCCGGCATACCCTGCAGGCGCGGCTCCGGGGGATAAATGACGCCCAGCTCCGCGCGCGAAGGCGGGGGCGGCTCGTAGACACTGGTCCAATACTTCATCAGCCCCCGATAAATAATCCAGCTAGCTCCGTAAGACAGCACAACGACGATCGCCAAACCGACGAGAAACTTCAGGATTGGCCTGGTTTGCACGTCCTCTGTTTCGAAGGCAACGTCTTCGTGCAGCGGCAGCCGGAATTCGGCTTGGCCATTGTTGTGACGCTCAGTGCTCATGTTGCGCAATGGCCTCCGCGAGATGAGGATCCCCGAGCGGCAACAAGGGCCGCTGCTTTAAATTCATGGCAAAAAAACCCACCCATAAGCCGATGAGAGCGACCGGGACCACAAGGTCCAGCCATGTCGGCGTTGCCCTGGTCAATCCTGTGAACTCAGGGCGCGTCATCCAGTACAAGTCCACGAGCCGCATGAAAATCATCCAGATGGCAATCTTCGAAATCAGGCCGGAGTTCCGTTTCACGTCGCGGGAAAGCAAAATCAAGAAAGGCAGCGCGAATCCAAGGATGAGAACAATGACCGCCACAATGCCCCAGCCTCCATACAAGCGCGTACGGTAGAAGGAAATTTCTTCCGGTTGGTTGCCGGACCAGATAATCAGCAATTGCGAGAAATCGAAATAGGCCCACAACATATTGAAGGCGAAGAGCAGCTTGGCCAGATCGTGCAAATGGCGTTTCTGGAAGATGTGCGCCAGCGGCTCGGACTTGGAGAGCATGACCATCACGACAATCATCAGGGACATGGCAGCGATGGCTTGTCCAGCGACGAAGAGAAAACCGTAAATCGTGGATGCCCAGTGCGGCGAAAGCGACATCACCCAGTCGATGGCCGCGAAGCTCATCGCCAATATATAGAGAATGATGCCCGGGGCCGACAACGATTTCAGGCGCTTCCGTATGCTTTCATCTTCCGCGTTGGCATCCTGCTGTTGCGACCACAGGTTGAATAGCCACATCAGCACGATCCAGATTGCGAAATACAGCACGGCACGCGTGATGAACCCGCTGGTTGTCAGATACCGCTGCTGGAATGGCGACAATGCGCCTTCACCGGTTTTTGGCGCGTTCAGCCAGCCAGATTCATAGGCGTTACCCGAATAGAGATACTTCATTCCGAGGAGGATGGGGATGAACATCAGAAGCACCAGCCAGATATTCCGCGACGCCGCTTCCAGCGGACGGCGAATGATGATGCCCCAGCGCCCGCCGGTCAGATGCTGCAGCATCAACAATCCCAGCGAACCGAGCGTCAGGCCTAGAACCAGCATGTAGCTGAACAAATACGATTGATAAAATTTTTCCGGCGAACTAACCGCGCCGAAGATAGCGACCAGCAGCCCAGCGCCGCCGACGAACAGGCCGGCACTCTGAACGCGGTTGATGCTGGCCGGCGGCTTGTAATCGGTCGCGTTCATCTCGCGGCTCCTCCATTCATCAATTTTTCGCGCAAGTCGGCCGGCAGTTCGGCCACATGTGCATTTCGGCTCAATTGCAAGGCCCGCAGGTAGGCGATGATTGCCCAGCGGTCGCGCGGTGGAATCTGCGCGGAATAGCCGTACATCGCGCCAAATCCGTTGGTTACCACGTCGTAGAAGTAGCCGTTGGGTTCACGCCGCAGGCGCTCCTGGTGATAGCTCGGCGGGTGCTTCATCCCACGCATCGCCACCATGCCGTTGCCATCCCCCTGCAAACCATGGCACGGCGAGCAGAAAATGGCATAGCGTTCCTGCCCGCGCTCGAGAAGCTCCATACTGATCTGCGCGGGAAACGCATTGGAGTCTTTCGGGACGAATAATGCCTCGTCCGCGACGGAACCACGAACGACAGTATTTTCCAAGACCGGGCGCTCCGAGCGGCCGTCGGCGAAAAAATCCGAAGGCGACAAGGGATTCTGACGTGGCTGGTTGGCCATATCCTGCCGCAGGGTATTCTCGCAGCCAGCCAACCCAATAGCGACCAGGGTGAGCAAGGTTAGCGACCGAAGTGAGGACTTACTCTTCATCCTTCACCTCGGTGACGTGTTGCGCTTCCACGCTTTGCAGGAATCGAGCACTTTCTGCCAGACCGAATTTCGGATCGCGCGCTTCGATGCAAAGAAAAAACTTGTCCGTTGAGGCTCGCGCGAAGCGGTCCACGTTGAAGACCGGGTGGTATGGCTGCGGCAACCTGTTCAGCGCCAGCATGCTGATCACGGCGAAGGCGGAGGCGCCCAGCACGGTCAATTCGAACGTGACCGGGATAAACGCAGGCCAGCTGTTCAGTGGACGCCCGCCAACATTCAGCGGGTAACTGATCGCCGAACACCAGTATTCCAGGCCGAAGCCCGAAAGGCCGCCGCCAAGGCCGCCCAGAAGCGTGAGCAGCGGCACGGCAGTCCAGCGAAAGCCGATGGTTTGCGCGAGCCCTTCGACAGGAAATGGGGTATAGGCCGTGATGTGCCGGTATCCGACCTCCCGCGCTTTCTTGGCTGCAGCCAGGATCGCTTCGGGGGTTTCGAATTCGCCCATCACACCGTAAAGTTGGGAACGCGGTCCGCTCATACGTGTTCCTTATTCGCGTGCGATTCTTCATGCACAAGCTCGCGCATCTCAGAGATGGCGATGGCCGGCAAGCCCCGCACGAACAGGAAGATCAACATCACGAACAAGCCAAGCGTGCCGATAAACGTGCTGTAGTCCCAGAATGTCGCGGAGTAGCGGCCCCACGCCGATGGCATAAAGTCCCGCGTCAGCGAGATCACAACGATCACAAAGCGCTCGAGCCACATGCCGGTGTTGATGATCAGCGACATGACGAACAGCGCGGCAACGTTGCGGCGCACCTTCTTGAACCACAACAATTGCGGCGTCAGGATATTGCACAAAATCAGGGCAAAGTAGAAATGAGAGTACGGGCCGTGCAACCGCTGTTCGGCAAGGAAAACGTCAAATTTGTTGCCGCTGTAAAAGGCCATGAAAAACTCGACGAAGTAGCCGTAGGCCACAATCTCGCCGGTAGCGAGCATCACCTTGGCCATGGTATCGAGGTGGCGCATGGTGATGAATCCTTCGAGCTTGTAGGCCTTACGCAAGGGGATGCAGAGCGTGAGAACCATGGCGAAGCCGGAGTAAATCGCGCCGGCTACAAAGTAAGGCGGAAAGATCGTCGTATGCCACCCGGGAACGATGGCGATCGAAAAGTCGAAGCTCACGACGGTGTGAACCGAGAGCACCAGCGGTGTGGCGAGGCCAGCTAGCAGAAGGTAGGCCGACTGGTAACGGTGCCAGTGATGCGCCGAGCCGCGCCATCCCATCGACAGCATGCCAAAGATGTACTGCTGCCATTTTTCTTTTGCGCGGTCGCGCAGTGTTGCCAAATCCGGCAGCAAACCGACGTACCAGAACAACAACGAAACCGTTCCGTAGGTCGAAACCGCGAACACGTCCCAGATGAGCGGGCTGCGGAACTGCGGCCAGACTCCCATCGTGCTGGGATACGGAAACATGTAATACGCCATCCACGGACGCCCGGTGTGGATCAGCGGAAAAATTCCGGCGCAGGCGACCGCGAAGAGCGTCATTGCTTCCGCAAAGCGGTTGATCGAAGTGCGCCACTTCTGATTAAGCAAGTAAAGAATCGCCGAGATCAGCGTGCCTGCGTGGCCGATACCGATCCACCAGACGAAATTGACGATTGCGAAGCCCCAGCCGATCGGAATGTTGATGCCCCAGATTCCAACGCCCTTGGTAATGAGCCAGGCCAGCGAAGCGAATAGCACCATCACTATCGAGAACACCAGGGTAAACCCGGCGAGCCAGCCAAGGCCCAGCGGCCGCGTCAGCACGATCGAAGAGATCTTGTCCGTTACCGACGCATACGTGTGCCCCGGTTCTAGCACCGGATCGGGTTCGTACCGGGCCTGTGAATTCAATGGAATTTCCGAAGTGCTCATTCCTTCACCAAATCCGTGTTGGTATTCCGCACTGCCGCCAGATACGTCGTGCGAGGCCGCGCGTTAAGTTCGGCCAGAATCGAATAGTTGCGCTGCTGCCCCTTCAGCTTCGCCACGCGGCTATCGGGATCGTTGGCATTCCCGAAAACGATGGCTTCGGAGGGGCAAGCAGATTCGCAGGCAGTCACGATCTCGCCGTCGCGAATCGGACGGCTCTGTTTTTCCGCGTCGATGCGCACGTTGTTGACGCGCTGCACGCAGTAGGTGCACTTTTCCATCACTCCGCGGCTGCGCACGGTGACTTCCGGATTGCGTAGCAGTTTCAGTTGCGGCGTTTCCCAATCCTGGAAGCGCAGGAAATTGAACCGGCGCACCTTGTACGGGCAGTTGTTGGAGCAATACCGGGTGCCGATGCAGCGGTTGTACACCATATCGTTCAGGCCTTCCGCGCTGTGCACTGTTGCCGCCACCGGGCAGACCTGCTCGCAAGGCGCGTTTTCGCACTGCATGCAGGGAACGGGCTGGAAGAAGGTTTCCGGATTATCGAGCGAAGGATTGTAGGTGGAAGGATCATTCGTCGGCGATTCCGCGTGAGTGTAGTATCGGTCCACGCGAATCCAGTGCATTTCGCGGCCTCGCATCACCTGATCCTTGCCGACAACGGGAATATTGTTCTCTGACTGGCAGGCGATCACGCAGGCGTTGCAGCCGTTGCATTTGTTGAGATCAATGGCCATGCCCCACGCATAGCCAGGATAGGAAAACTCCTGGTAGAGCGAGTCGTCTTTGGCAGGTGCTTGCGCGCCTTCATGCGCAAAGCCGGGATTTTTCTTGTACTCTGCGAGGCTGGCAGTGCTGAGGATTTGCCGCCCTTCCATATTGAAGTGGTACTGGGTGCAAGCCAGCGGGTAGGTATCGTCCGTGACGGTAATCTTTCCATCCGTTGAGACCCACAAACCGTTGGAAGTACGCACCACGTACGCGTTAAATCCCTTATTCGAGCCGGTGAAGCCTGCTCGCGTTCGCCCGTAGCCGAGCGGCAGAACGACTGTGTCCTCCGCCTGTCCCGGCAGCGTCCACGTTGCAGCGGTCACCTTGCTGCCATTGAGCTCCACATCCACGACTCGCGAGCGAACCTGGCCGTGTTCGCCTCCGCGGGCTTCCACTTTGTGCAGCAGCTCAAGTTTTTGCGCATATTTCGGGCTGACTAGCGCTGCGTTGTCCCAGGTAATCTTCGTTAACGGCTTGGGCAATTCCTGCAGCCAGCCGTTGTTCGCAAAGCGCCCATCGTAAACGCTGGGATCTGGACGGAAGATGAATTCAATCTGCCCCGCCTGGGCCGGGTGAAATGCGGGCAAACTGCTGGCGCTCCATTTGACTTCGCCGTTGATTGGCGAAAATTTTGTGCCGGGAATGACGCCGTCGTTCAGCCATTTCTTCCAGCCGGATTCTACGGACACATCCGAATGGCCCATCGCGTCTGTCCAGTAAGCCCGCACCAAGTCGTAGGGCGGACTCCCGGGCTTGTCGCTGAAGGCTGCGACCACATCGTGCGCCGATTTTGTGAAATACAGCGGCGAGATCAGCGGTTGAATAATGCTGGCGGTTCCGTCGTAGGCCCGCGCGTCGCTCCAGGTCTCCAGGAAGTGCGACTCGGGAATATGCCAATTGCAGTACGCCGATGTTTCATCGAAGTACGGGCTCAGGTGAATGGAGGTGTGAACTTTCTTCAATTTTTCGAGGAAATCGAAATCATGCGGTGCATTGTAGGCGGGATTACCCCCCAAAATGACCAGAGCATCCACCTTGCCGGCGTGCATGTCCGAGCAAAGTTGCCGCAAAGACTCCAGGTTCGCCGCAGGCTCGATCTCTACGGGCTCGGTGTAATAGACCGTTGTTCCGACGTTGCCAAGCGACGCATTGATCGCGTGCGTTAACGCATGCACAGCGGCAGGCTGCTGATCGCCTGCAACGACAAGCGAGGTGCCGCGTTCCTTCTGCAACTCTTCGGCAACGGTGCTGAGCCACTTCTCGGTCGCAGCAGGAAGCGCAACCGCCGCACCTGTTCCAACTTTCGCCGCGAGAGCTCGGGCCAACAATTCGATATCGCTTGCGCGTACGGGCAGCCGATGATCGGCGGAAGAGCCTGTGACCGTGGGTGTTGGTTCGGCAACATACAGCCGGCTCATGGTATCGCTCGGCGTGTCCAGTTTTCGGCGTCGCGAGAATTGCTTGGCATACGCGATGTGGCCCGGGCCGCTGGCCAGAAAATCCGAATCCAGGGAAAGAATCACGTTGGCCTTGCCGGGAACAAGAACCGTGTTTAGGTATCGCCCGAAGGCAAGTTTGGCGCCTTCGCGCGCGCCGTCACCGCTGGCGGGCTCCCATTGATGCCACTTTGCCTGCGGATAAAGCGTTAGGAGTTTCTTGATCTGCCCGCCGAGGGTCGGCGAGGTCACCGTCCCTGTCAAAATGCGGAAACCCGCGCCATTCTGGGCCTTTGCGGCGGTCGCCAGACTTTGCGCAGCCTCCAGAAAAGCAGACCAGGTGCGGATCTCTCCGTCAAATTGAGTCGTTTGCGAACGATCCGGGTCGTACAAATTAAGAATGGACGCTTGAACCATGGCGCTTGTGGAACCGAGGCTGGACGGGTGGTCGGGATTGCCTTCTAGCTTCGTGGGGCGGCCTTCGTGGCTCTCTACCAGCACTCCGATCGCGTCGGCGCCAAATGGCATGGCTGTCGCGTAAAACCGGGGCCTCCCAAGGATCATCCCGTCCGGCTGTTTCACATACGGAACGATATTGTTCTCATCCGGGCGTCCGCATCCTGCCATCCCGGCAAGCGCCAGAGACGCACCCATCAGTTTCAGGAAATTACGCCGATCAACGGCATCATCCCATTCGGAAGCATGCCTGGGAAACTCGCGGTGGAGCAGATCCTCAAAATGAGGATTTCCCGCCAGCTCTTCCAAAGTGCGCCAATACTGCTTGCCGGATTTATCGCGAAGCTTTTCGCGAACGGTCGCGAGATCGAGACGATGTTCGCGGACGGTATCGTCCGCAGGATCTTCGTCGCCGTGCTCTTCATGATGATGTTCACTTTCCCGCTTGGTGCTGCCTTGCAGGATGTGTAGCTCGTGATCGTTTGCGTGATCGCTCATATCACCCGTTAGCGATGACACGTCGAGCAGCTGGTGAGCTCAACGGTCGTTCGAATCTTGTTTTCAATCGCCAGCTTGTGCCCGATCTCGTCCTGATTTGCCGGCGCTTTCCAATCCATGTTGAAAACTTGGTCCTTTGGGCGCAGGTTTTTCTCCGGATTCCGGTGGCAATCCAGGCACCATTTCATGTTTAAAGGAGAAGCCTGGAACATCAAGGGCATCTGATTGACAGATCCATGACAAGAGGAACAACCAATGCCTTTATTGATGTGAATGCTGTGATTGAAATAGACATAGTCAGCAAGTCGATGGACCTTTACCCAATGTATGGACTCGTCGGTGCGATAGCTTTCGCGCACCGGCTCCAGATAGCCAACATTATTGAAGAGAACGGAATGGCAGTTCATGCAAGTTTTGGTGGGTGGAATACCCGCGTAAGCCGAGGTTTCCACGCTCGTGTGGCAGTAACGGCAATCGATTCCGTCGTCGCCGGCGTGGTGCTTGTGGCTGAACTGGATCGGTTGGTCACGGGTGACGTTTTGATTGGTGATATAGGGCGACCTGGCCACCACCAGAACTGCGGTCAGGGCAACGCCAGCAAGTATGGCAACGCCGAGCAAACTGAATCGTGCGAGAAAATTCGCGCTTCGGTGAAAGATCTGTGCCATGTCCGCTTTGCGCCGGTGAGCCGTGTTCTCCGGAAGGGCGTTATACTTAGGAGAATCTACTCTGTGCCGAGCAGCGCAGGCCCGGGTCTCTAATTGACCGCATAGTTTCTAATAATTTCTGCGCGAATGCAACCACCAAGCAAGATTCTGTGGAACAAGGTTTCTGAAATCTCTTGATGAATGTCCCGGTTTGTTCGAATGTTCCGAAAGAATGCGCACATCTTATACAGATGCAATAAATACCCCAAAGGACTCGGTTTTATTTTGGAAATCCCCGCTGTCAGCTTATTTTGGGCTTTAGGCTCGATAAAAATTCGTTATATTAGACCTGACGGGATTCGAGTCTTGCTGATAGCGGCCCTCGTGTTATTCTAGTTTCGATGTCGCCGCTTCTACAGCGGCGAAGTTCAATTGCTCCGGTCCTCTCGGAGCAGACGCTTCTCTCCGCTGGGGCGTGGTCCAACTGGTAGGACACCTCACTGTTAATGAGGACGGTGAAGGTTCGAATCCTTCCGCCCCAGCCAATTCTAGCCTCCTAAAACCGCTGAAGTGACCATTCGATTTCGTTCTCCCCGCAAACTGACGCGCCATTCTTCTAACTGTAATCCCGAAATTGCAGTTACAGAGAGAACAATTGGCTCCGGACAAAAAATAGAATAGTGTATGCCGGTGGCTGACCCTCTCCGCGAACTCGAAGCGCTCAGGCTTCAGGTGGCTGCCCTCACGCAACGCGTCTATCACCTCGAGCAAAAGCAACAAATTTCCGAATCGCAAAAAAATCTACAGCCAATGCCCCCCGCTGAGCCCGCAGTCTCCATTCCCGCCCCACCTGCTCTGCCGCCGAGCGAGCCTCCTCAAGGCACCGTGCTCAAGTCGCCCACTCCAACAACCCGAACTGCTGGGCCTCCGCCATTCCCCACGCCACCTCATCCATTGTTAGGACTCCCTGCCTTTCCCCAAGCCTCGCGCAGCAGCGACAGCATGGAAGCCAAAATCGGCCAGTATTGGCTCAACCGTGTCGGCATCATCGCCGTCCTGATCGGCGTCTCCTATTTTCTTAAATACGCGTTTGAAAATAACTGGATCGGCCCCCGAGGCCGAATTGTGATCGGACTTCTCGCCGGAATCGCTCTCGTGCTCTGGAGCGAGCAGTTCCGCAAAAACAAACACGAAGCATTTTCTTACTCATTAAAAGCCGTCGGCATCGGCACACTTTACCTTTCTTTATGGGGCGCGTTTCAGGTCTATCACCTGATTCCGGCGGCCACAGCCTTTCTGGCCATGACCATCATCACTGCCACCACCATGGCCATGGCGCTCAGCCAGAATGCCGAACTGCTTGCCGCTTTTTCCCTGATCGGTGGTTTCTCAACGCCCATGCTCCTTTCCACAGGCGAAAACCACGAAGTTGCCTTGTTTAGTTACATCTGTCTGTTGGATATCGCCATCCTGGTCATGGCCATAATCAAACCCTGGCAGCGACTGCTGTGGGGAAGTTTTACCGGAACTCTCGTTCTCTATTTGGCATGGTGCAGTCAGTACTACACCAAAGATCAGCGTAATCTGACCGTTTTTTATTCCACAGTTTTTTCCGCTTTGTTTGCGATTGTTCCCCTGCTCTATAACCACAAAAAATCCGCCCACCCGGACCGCATTCCTCTGATCCTCACACTCCTTCCGCTGATCAACGCCACCTGTTTTTTTCTGGCCTTGTACCTCATGTACGAGTTCGAAATCTCGACACTCACCTGGTACGCACTCGCGCTAGCCGCTGTTTACCTGTTAATTGGAAACATCTACAAGCGACAAGCGCAGTTCCAGAATTCTGACGTAGTCCATCTTCTGCACATCGCCATCGCTGTCGCCTTTCTCACGATTGCTATTCCCGCAAAATTGCACGCGCATTGGATCACCATAGGCTGGCTCGTCGAATCCGCCGCACTCTTATGGGTCAGCGAAAAAACAAAAACTGATTTCCTCCGCTATCTCGCCTCGGCCGCGCTGATCTTGGGAATTGTGCGTTTATTGTTTTTTGATCAAATAGTCGCGCAAACGCTCATCTTCAACGCGCGCTTTCTCACCTACCTTGTTGCCATCGCAATTCTCGCTGCCATTGCCTACTACGGCCACCAGCATGCCTCAATGCAGGAAATGGCCTTCATCAACCTGGCTGTCGTCAGCGCAAATTTGCTTGCACTCATTGCGCTGACTTGGGAAGCTTACGATTACTTCGACCGCCAGAGGTTGCTCAGTGGCAGCTATAACCCCGGCTTTTATCACGATATCTCGCTCGCTCGCGGATTTACCTGTTCCGCTATTTGGCTGATCTACGGCGCTGCGCTGATGGCCTTCGGCCTTTCGCAGCGTTCGGCTTTTGCCCGCTGGCAGGCTCTCATCCTGATCGCAGTCACTACTATTAAAGTATTTATGGTCGATGTTTCCCAGCTCGGCGGCAGCTACCGCATCGTCAGTTTCATCGCTCTGGGCACTGTTTTGCTCGCCATCTCCTTCGTATATCAGCGTGATTGGCTGAAGCTTTCATCGGATTCCTCAGAAACCGCCAAGAGAAATCTTCGATGAAAACGGCTGCAGCAGTTCTCGCTCTCTTCTTCCTCGCCAGTCCCGCAATCCCTTACTTCAAGTTCGAGCGCCCTTTGCAATCCGCCAGTTCCAATGGCCAACATTATGTAGTCATCGATGAAACGATTTGGGCACACGCGCTTCCCGGTCTCCAGGATCTGCGTCTCTACTCCGCGGGTAAAGAACTACCTTACGCCCTGACTCTCCAAACTGGAGACTACGCAATCAATCAAATTTCACTACGCATTCTTCAACCAGGCACCGCTGCGGGCAAAACTCAATTCCTTCTGGATATGTCCGGCGTCCCGGAATATGACCGCGTCACCTTAACTTTGTCGGCTCGCAATTTTGTTGCCCGCGCCAAAGTGGAAGGGCAGGACGATCTGCACGGACACCAGTGGGTCACCCTCGGTACAACTACGCTTTACGATTTATCCGGCGAAAAATTAGGCCACAATAGTACTTTGCAAATACCTTTGTCGGTCTTCAAATTTCTCCGCGTGACCGTCGATAGTTCGATAAAACCTTCGGACCTGCAAGCTGCCTCGGCTGCAACCGCGAAGTCGGAAAAAGTCATTTGGCGTGAAGTGAACAGCCAGCTGACGTATCAAGACCATAACCGGGAATCGGTTTTCACATTCTCGGTGCCGAAAGGTGTCCCTGTTGATCGAATCAGCTTCTTAATTGCACCTGAGCAGAAAAATTTCAGTCGTATCATGCAAATCCTGGGAGACAAAGACCAACAGTTCGCGTCGGGAGAAATCAGCCAAATCCATTTGCAGCGCAACGGTCAAAGAATTGACTGCGAACAAACTTCGCTTCCCGTCCGCTTGGCCGGTGCGGGAACATATCGCATCGTCGTGCTCAATGGCGATGACACGCCGCTGAAAATTGTCAGTGCGCACCTTCAGCAGTACGAGCGCCGGATTTATTTCGACGCAGACACCGGCGTCCAGCTTCGCCTCTATTATGGAGACGACCAACTGGAGTCTCCAGTCTACGATTACTCGAAGTTTTTCCAGAAAGATGTCAGCGCCGCACAGTTACAAATCGAACCTGAAGCTTTAAACGCCGCCTATTCTTCCAGGCCCGATGCCAGACCCTGGTCAGAGCGCCATCCCTCCGTTTTATGGGTCGCCATCATCGCAGCCGTGCTGATCATGGGCACAATCGCCTTCCGTTCCCTGAAATCCCCAGCCCGCTAGCCATTTTTCAGCATCTCGCACCGAATTCATCGTTCCTTCGCGTAGGGGCACGATATATCGTGCCCTTTTGGATCTAACCAATCTTCACTCATCAACCGAGAAGGCTAAATTCGCTCCCGTCTTTGTCCGCACGTTATAGGGTCGTCCTCTAGAGAAGGGTCGCTAATTCTTATGTTCAACATTCTGAGTGCTCTTCTTGCCCGCGCCGCGTGGTTCACACCTAAAATGGCTAACAGCAAAGCCAGCGTAATTTGTTGGAAACACTGAATAGCCGCGAATTTAGAGGGCTCGGCATGGGCAGCGGTTAATTATCGAATCCTCGTGCCCCAGCCAATTTTCCCTTTAAAAATGATAATGTCGCCGTGTTACACTCACTCGGCATGCGAAACTTTTTCCTATTGGTTCTGCTGCTCTCATTTGAACTGGCATCTCAACGGACCGTTGCGCAGCAACTGACTAAGCCGGAAGTGCCGGAAAAACTTGCGGCCCCAGATTCTGAGGTACTCGTTCTCGAAGCCCATGCTACGGGTTCTCAGATTTATGTTTGCCAGGCGGGACCTGACCAAAAGCTTGCCTGGGTTCTCAAAGCACCAGAAGCGGATCTCTTTGATTCCAAGGGCGCAGCGATCGGTAAGCATTACGCCGGACCCACGTGGAAGCATCGCGATGGAAGCGAAGTGGTTGGAAAAGTCGTCGCGCGTGAAGATGCGCCGGATGCAACTGCAATTCCGTGGCTACTGCTCACGGCAACGACTCACTCGGGCAATGGAGTTCTAACGGGAGTATCTTCTATTCAGCGCATCCACACGAAGGCCGGCCAACCGCCGGCCTCGGGATGCGACGACGCTCATCGTGGCGCCGAATCCAAGAGCGCCTATTCCGCCGACTACTTCTTTTACACGCCGGCGAACTGAGCCTCGGCGCAGCCTCGTCCGAAGCCCCCCGCCAAATGCATTGCCTCGCACTACCGGTGAGAGGTTAGGTTGCGCCTTCAGATGCGGCAGCCACGGCGCTCTGCTTGGCGAACAACTCTTCCGCCCGCGCCAATGTATCAATTTCGCTGATTAGCTTGTCGGGCCGCACGCGCACAATCCGCGGAAATCGCAGCGCGAACCCGCTTTCGTGCCGCTTGGAGCGCTGCATATTGTTGAACGCCACTTCAATCACCAGTTTCGGCTCCACGATTCGCCGGAATCCCTGGTCCTCGATAGTGTGCTCCAGAAAAAACTTGGTGTACTCCGCAATTTCCGCGTCGGTTAGACCTGAGTATGCCTTCCCGATATTCAGCAGCCGCTGGCCGTCGCGTACTGCAAATGTGAAATCGGAAAGCACCTTGTACCGTTTGCCGTGCCCATACTCGACGGCCGTCACCACCACGTCCAGGGTCGCGAATGGCTCCTTCAGCTTCATCCAGGAGCCGCCACGGCGTCCCGGTGTATACCGCGATTCCGTCGTCTTGGCCACAATTCCTTCGTGGCCGGCGGCCAGCGCCGCGCGAAATTCCACTTCCGTTTGTTCCGGCGTTTCACATAGTTTCACACCGGCTAGAGCGATGCCTTCGGCGTGAGCCGCGAAAATCTTCCGCAAACGATCCTTGCGCTCTCGCAGCGGAAGATCCAGCAGCAACTCTCCATTTTCAAACAGTACATCGAAGGCGATAAATTTAACGGGAATATCCTGCGCCAGCCAGAAATCCACTTTCTTTCGGCCCAACCGGCTCTGCAGTTCCGTGAATGGAAGGGGCTGCGAACCGCGCCACGCCAGAATCTCTCCATCCAGAATAATTTCGCCGGGCAGCGCTGCCAGTGGCTTGTTCAGCTCTGGGAACTCGGTCACTTCATCCCGCGTCCGCGAAAAAATCTTCACCCGGCCGCTTGCATCCTTGTGAACCTGCGCGCGAATTCCGTCGTATTTCTGCTCAATGTACACGGCTGGAGCGGCGCCTTCGGTGAAGAGCTCCGCTGCCGTTTCGACCGGCGAGGCCAGCATGAATCCCAGTGGATGAAACAATCGCAACGTTGCGGAATCAAGCTTGTCTTCCGACGCCAGTTTCAACGTTTCTCCAATGTCGCCGAGGAACATGTTGGCGCGCCGCACCGCTCCGGCGCTTCGGCCAAATGCCTTTGCGATCGCTTCCTCCACCAGGCTCTCTTTCGAGCCGATGCGCAGGTCGCCGGTTAAGATTTTCACGATGTACTTGACGTCTCCGGCGCTTCCACTCGCCAACGCCTGGCGTAACAATTCATCTTTCTGCAGCTGTGTTCTCGCTGCAGAAAGGTCGCGAAATAGTCCCGCTACCTTTTGAAGCGTCAGATCGCCGGGTCGTCGAAACTCACGCAGCAGTTCCTCCGCCATATCGCCGAGATCGCCGTGTTTGCGATAGATTTTGCCGAGATTTTCTCCCGCCTTGCCCGCCGCTTCAGCTACGGCACGGGCCAGGCTCGTCCCGCCAACGCCGACCACACGCTCCTCATACTGCGGAAACGCACGACCAGTGAGAAATTGTGCGGCCCGAGAAGCGTCTGGAACCTCAAGCGAAGTGAAAAGTTCGCTGATCAAACGAATTTTGTCAGTTTTCTTGCTCGTCCGCGCAACGGCGTCTGCCATTTCTACGAACTTGCGCATTGTCGAAGCCGTCTGCTTCACGAGGCATGCCGCGCGGCAGAAGATTCGAGCGCTTGGCAATTCGAGCACCAGAAGGTGATGCGCGCGTCGAGTCCTTGCCTGCGAGACTCGATGGCAGTGCCGCAGCGGCGGCACGGTTTGCCACGCCGGCCGTAGACCCAAAGATTCTCCTCACTATCGGTGCGCCCCGTGGTTCGTCGGATCCCCGTGTACGTCACGATTTTGTCGCCGGAATTGTCCGAAACGTTGGCAATCAGAAATTTGCGAGCTGTGGACGCGAGACAGGAAAGTTCCGAAATGTTCAATGAAGCGACCATGCGAAAAGGATGCACTCCGCAGGCGAAACAGATTTCGGATTTGAAGACGTTGCCAATGCCTGCGAGCAATGATTGACAGAGCAGCGCTTCGCCGATGGTCAGCTCGGGCCGGGCGCGCAACCGGCGAAGGATTTCGGCGTCATCGTACTCCGGGGCGAGCACCGAGGGGCCAAGCTGGTTGAAAACCCGGCGCCGCCGCAGCGAATCCGTGGTATGAAACTCAGCGATCGGCACATTGAATCCCACGGCTTCGATTTTCGCGGTGCGGATCACAATGCGCATGTCCAGGGGGCGCCGCTTCCATTTTTCTCCGGGACGATAGATATGCCAGCTCCCGCTCATCAGCATGTGCGTCAGCAGGATCAGATCGCCGGAGAAATAGATCAGCAACCACTTCCCGTTGGCTTCGACTTTCTCCACGCTACGTCCGGTCACGCCGGAGTCCACTTCTACGCGCTCCAGCTTTGGCAAGACGCTTTCGAAGCCGGTCACTGCTTCCCCAGCAAGCGCACGGTCGAGCGTGCGTGCCGCGCGGAAAATGGTATCGCCCTCGGGCATTACGCGCTCTCCGAAATGTCGCGACCATTTTCTTCCGAAGTCTCTTCGGCGTCGCGGCTGGGCACCATTGGCGTGACGCGGCGCATCTGGAATCCCAGAACCGTATCGTGGAAACCAGACTCCGCGAGAAAACGGGACAGGAAGTGTTCCCGTGCGGGCGCATCATTGATTTCGCCGATCAACAAGCCGCTGCGACGGCCTTGCCAGCGGACCGCGAGTTCCGCGAGTCTCTTCGCCAATTCCCGCGCCAACTGCGTCCGCTCGGGCTCGTTTTCGGGTAGAAATATTCGCAATGCTTGATTACGTCGCCGCAAAAAAACCGCCAGCGCGCCATTGATGAGGATGACGCCGGCCCCGCTCGTACGGGACATTGTGTGATAGGGCGCGCGTTGCGATGATTGTTGCGTCGTATCGCCTCCTTCATTTTCGGCGCGCGGCCAGGGCAGCACCGCTCCATACGGATTCGCAGGATCGCTGGCTGCGAGGTAGACCACATCGGGAACCGGCGGTTCTACGCGCAAGCTGCGTAGCATATCCACCGCGGACGTCGCGGCGAATTGCGCAGCTCCCATGCCTGCCACGAACATGCCGCGCCGGATCCAGCCGCTGTCCTCCATCGCTTTTAGCGCAGGATAGATGGCGTTGTAACCACGCGGAATATTTTCCGCAATGGCTGTTTCGCGCATCACGATGCCATGGCGGCTAAGCAACTGCTGCGCAATATTTGCGCTCCACTGCGTCACACTGATTGGCTCGACCAGATGGGTTGAAATGGGTGACCAGCGCCCCTGCGCGGGACCTCCGCCGGATTTCCGCGAGCGCAGACGCCGTAGGAACTCCGGCGATCCTGGCGGGCCTTCCGCGATGGCTGCGCGATCACGCTTCAGCTCTTGCGGGCGCAGAAAATCGCGTAGCGGGTGAAGCGTGTCGTTGGTGATGCGCCCAGACCAGGCGAGTTCCCATAAGGCATCGCGCGTTTCTCCGGGAAAACCGCCACCGAGGGCGGCGTGAATGTTCGCGAAAAACGATGCTCCGCTCTGCGCCAGTACATCCAGGATGCGCTGCGCTTTCTCCGAAAGAGGTGGTTGCTCGGCGCGCAATTCCGCCGGCGGCAGAAGCAGCGGAACCGATTCGGTGAGATATAGCACGATCCGTCCATCGCGGGCGCCGATCTGTTCCAGCCCGACCCACACCACTTCACCGGCAGCCATCACGGTATCCAGATCTCCTGCGCGATAATCGGCGACCCGGGCAGGAAGAATTTCGCGCTCGAGTTCGGAAGCCAACAGGGCAGTCCCCTGCAGGCTTTCCACGGCGTCCAGTAGCGCATCGAGTCCGCGACGGCGAACCGTCACTCCCTGCCAGCGCGTCGCGAATTTCGCAAACGTGCGCTGCTCCACCGGTTCCACTTCGCGTCGCAGGCGTGCCAGGCTCTTTCTACGAATCTGTTGCAGGATCTCCGGGTCGCACCATTCCTGGTGCTGCCCGCGGGGACGAAATTCACCTTCCAGCAATTTCCCGCGCCCATGCAGTGCCCGAAGGACCGTGTCTACGGAGGCGGGAGGCAAAGCATAGCGAGCGGCAAGTTCCTGCGTCGTAAACGGGCCGTGGGTACGCGCATAACGTCGAATGATTTCCCGCAGCGGATCCTCATTGCGCTCCAGAAATACTTCCGCGAGCCCAGGCGGAAGAGGAGTGCCAAGCGCATCGCGATACCGCGACGCATATTCCACCGGAATAAAGCGCGATTCGCCGGCGATATGCACTCGAACAGCGCGGCGCGCATCCACAAGCTCTGTAATTAAGGAAGCAACTCCGGCGCTCGCGGAACGCACAGCAATCTCAGACTCCGACAAATCCCCCAGCTTGAGCAAGAGATCATGAATCCCATCCGCATGCCGCGTCTGAAATTCAGGATCGAGCGATTGCAGGCGCTCTTCGACTTCATCGAGCGCCGCCTGATCGAGCAGCTCGCGAAGATCCGTGTCGCCAAGGATGTCCTGCAGCTGCGATTGGTCGATCGACAGTG
>Ga0209526_10000201_pt1 | contig 37251 bp, 31 predicted proteins | sample JacPinW_OM2H0_M1_FD_188566 | JGI IMG/M metagenome (GOLD analysis project Ga0209526, IMG submission 188566) | Forest soil microbial communities from Algoma, Ontario, Canada - Jack Pine, Ontario site 1_JW_OM2H0_M1 (SPAdes) (version 2) | ecosystem: Environmental > Terrestrial > Soil > Boreal... | reverse complement strand
CAACTCAACGAGATCACTCTCTATCTGGTAGGCCACCATTTTCAAGACGTTGGTAAGATGCTTCCGTTCGGTGGATAGTTTCACGACCTCCCGGTCCTTTCGGCGGCGCAGCGAAGCAATCTGGCCCAGGCAGGGAGCTCTGCAAGGATATCCTTAAGCATTTGGCAAGGTCGTGATAAACGTGGCCATCAGAAGTATACTGCGCGCAATCATGAATTTGGTTGGTGGGCCTGGACTGACTTGAACAGTCGACCTCACCCTTATCAGGGTGCGCTTAAAGTTTCCGCCCTTCTCGCTCGCTGTAGAGAGCATGAATCGATTCATGTCACTTCGCACTCTTCACAAGTCACTGCCTCTTGATTAGCGACGATTATAGCTGTCTGTCGTTTATAACGCGTACAAGGAGAGCCGAGTGATGCGGGCAATGCGCCCGAAGTCCTTATCGAGGGTGAAGACAATGGCACCATATTCCAGTGCAATGGCTGTGATCAGCGCATCGATAGTTGTCAGCGTGATGCCTTTCGCGCGGGCCAGGCGAAAGACGACCGCAGCCTCACAATACGTCGCGAATCCGCGAGGCTCGAGCATTTCCCATTGAGAGAGGTAGCGCTGTATCGGGCTGACGTCGCGGGTGAGTCCTTGCAGAACTTCGGCGGCGATGATTCCCGCGGTGGCAAACGGCTCCGCCTCGGCGATCATCCGGCGCAATTCAGCGCCAGCACGACCGGGATAAGAACTGAAGAAATCGATCCAGACAGAACTATCCACCAGGATCAAACGCGGTTTCTCCGCGAGGCCTTTAAGTCGCCCTTCCAGATTCCACTTCCGTAGTAGCGAAGAATGGCCTTCCGGCTTTCCGAGCGGACCAGCAATTCCAGGGCTCTATCCACGATTTGCCGCTTTGTCTTAAGCCGAGTGAGCTTACGCGCCTTGCGGACTAATCCCTCGTCGATATCGATATTGGTTCTTCCCATGAAAAGCAGTATACACCAAATATCGCAAATCATGTGTCACTTCCCTCGTCAATCCCTTGCAAGGAAGCGCAGGGCGTTGGCGTGGACAAACCGGGGTAAGATGGGAGTTTCTTCTATGACTGGCGCAACGATCCACTGAACTTAACAGATTCAAGGGCACGAAGATGGGTACGTTGCCCGTTCTATGTTCGTTTTGAACCTGAATGTAAAGGCATGTCCAACATGATTGCGACTTGGATTATCGGCACTTTTGCGGATTCGATGGAATAACTAATGAAGCGTAATCTACAGCGAGCGGCGTATCGGCCGCGCGAAGCAGCTGAGGTGACTGGCCTTTCTCTTCGGTTTCTGTACTACGCGATTCAGCAGAAAGACCTGCCCAGTATCCGAGTGGGCCGTTGTCTGGTACTGTCCGCCCACCCCGCGAGGCTCGCAGATCTCGGCTTCGATTGCCCCTCGTCGTCTTGGATATGAACGCGGCCCCTCCTCGTTTGGTACAAACTTCAACAACTCAATCTCGCGGCCGAACGTGTGGCTGTAACTGATGGTTCACATGGAAATGTTTCGTTAAACCGTTGTCCTGCGGTCAAATACCCGCGTAGAGGCGGGCGCCACCTCGATCCTTAGTAGAGGACAGGGGCTTACTTCGAGCGAGAAGCAGATTGTTGAAAAGATTGAAAACGTAAGGCAAAGGGTGGAGTCGTTGAAACAGGTGAACCTGTTCGCAAGGCAGGCACCTTGGAGCCTGAGGATCTTTGACCATTCACGAGTCTGGCAGCTCCGGTTTCCTGGGGTATTTCTTCAGTCGGCGCCAGCTACTGGCGCATGTTTTTCCCGGCATTTGTGGTGCTCGGCTTCGGACTTGGCCGTCAGCGTGGCTCCTTTGACGACGCTTGTCATGGGAGTAGTAGACCAGAATCGCGCCGGGGCTGCTGCTGGAATCAACAACGCGGTCGCCCGAATTGCCGGACCCCTCTCGATTGCGGTCTTAGCGGTCGCGATGGTAACTGCGTTCAGCTTTTACCTGAACCGTAGCCTGCTAAATCTGGCCATCCCAGCAGGTGCGATGCACGATCTTCGGGCGAACGAGATCAAACTCGCCGCATCGGCAGTGCCCGCCATGCTTGATTCGGACCCAGCGGCTGCGATCAGAGCATCCATTGAGCGCGCCTTTCTTTTTGGATTCCGCTTCATAATGCTGATTTATGCAGGTCGTCTTAACCTTGCAGCGGCCACTGTCCCTGGCGGGACTAGCGCAGCGTCTTTGGACTGAAAGACATAAGTCAGCGACAAATGTTGCCGAGGCGCCCCGCGCTCACAAAGAAGTGGTGAGGCCGAACGGTCACATTCGTGCTCTAATAATCGCGACGCCTCAACGGCCTCGGGAGGAAAAATGTCCTCTTCTTCAATGCCCGGTTTAATTCCCAGCGCGCTAGATGCCCGAACGCAAGCCTTTCCAGTGTTGACCGCATCTCAAATCAACCGCGTTCTGCCGCTCGGCAAAGTCCGACAATTGCAGACGGGCGAAATCCTGTTTGAGCCTGGTGACATGAATGTCCCCTTTTTCGTCCTGCTTTCGGGGAGTATGGAGATTGTGCAGCCTGATCTTACGGGCGAGCGCCCCATTGCAACCCACGGCCGGGGCGAGTTTACGGGTGAGATGACCATGATCTCCGGGCACCGCTGCCTTGTCCTCGGTCGGACCACTGAACCTGGCGAATTCCTGGAGCTGACTGGCGATGGATTGCGCTCGCTCATCGCGAAGGATGCTGAACTGAGTGAGATCTTCATGAGGGCCTTCATACTGAGGCGGCTTGAGCTGATCAGGCGCGGGCAGGGCAACTTCATTCTGATGGGGTCGCGTCACTCGGCAAAGACATTGCAGCTGCGCGAGTTTCTAAGCCGGAATGGACATCCCTACACGTATGTGGATCTCGACACAGACAAGACATCGCAGGAACTCCTGGACCGTTTTGAGATAAAGCTCGATGAAATCCCTGTGGTCATTTGTAATAAGCACGGCGTGTTGCGCAACCCGACCGTTCAAACATTGGCGGATGGCCTCGGATTCAACAGCGGCATCGACGAGTCGCAACTGCGCGATTTGATTATTGTCGGCGCCGGACCGTCTGGTTTGGCAGCGGCTGTTTACGCAGCTTCGGAAGGGCTGGATACGCTGGTAATCGAAATTGCCGCTCCTGGCGGACAGGCAGGATCAAGCTCGAAGATTGAAAATTACCTTGGTTTTCCGACTGGAGTTTCCGGGCTGGAACTGGCGACACGGGCTATTACTCAAGCAGAGAAATTCGGAGCCAAAATGATGCTCGCGCATGGCGTAGCCCGGCTCGATTGCGACAGGCGGCCATACAAGGTGGTGCTGGACAACGGCAACAGGCTCGCGGCACGCGCCATTGTCATATCTACTGGCGCACAGTACAACAAGCCGCGAATCACCAATCTCGAGAAGTTCGAGGGACAGGGAATCTACTACGGCGCGACGTACATGGAGTCTCAGTTGTGCGAACAAGAGGACATCGTCGTGGTTGGTGGAGGAAATTCTGCCGGACAAGCAGCAGTGTTCCTCTCGCAGACCGCAGGCAAGCTACACATGCTGGTGCGGTCAGGTCAGTTGTCAGACACAATGTCACGCTACCTGATACAGCGCATCGAGGAGAACCCCGCAATCGAACTGCACTTCAAAACGGAAATCGTGGATCTCGAAGGCGATACACACTTGGAGCGTGTCACCTGGCGTTCCAACGCTAGTGGAGAGACTTCTACCAATGAAATCCGCCACGTGTTCATAATGGCGGGAGCCTCCCCCAGAACCGATTGGCTCAGTGGTTGCCTTGCCCTCGATAATAAGGGCTTCATCCTCACAGGGCGGGATCTGGATGCTGTAACGGAGACCCCAGTTTGGCCGCTGGCCCGTCCTCCACAAATGCTGGAAACAAGCCTACCTGGAGTTTTTGCAGTTGGGGACGTTCGGTCGGGTAACGTGAAGCGCGTGGCCGCCGCCGTGGGTGAAGGATCGATCGCCATTAGCCTTGTTCATCGCGCCTTGGCGGAGCTTTAGAGAGAAAGCAGTTGGCGAGAGGCCATAGGAAACGCTAGAAGCAGCAATCATCTGGTTCAAATGGCTCGCGTCTTGATAATAATTTCTGACGTAAGCGTTCGACGGGGCATTTGTTCGCAATCTCCAGCAGCTTAGATCGCTATTCACTGCTCAGTGATCCAGCAAAGTGAATGTCCCGCTCAATCCGAGCAAGCATTCCTTCTTTCGTCTCACACTCGGCACAATCGGAAGCGTGGATCTTTGCGTGTCGCAGACTCCAAGCAGCTCTGCTTTGTATTTCTGAAACTCGGAAGATGGACGCGAACCAATGGGAAGTAGGCACTTTAATGCGCCATACTTGCCAGAACCAGAAGGAGAGTGACTTTGTGGTCGTAGCAACCAGAAAGCGCATAGCTTTATCCCGCACGAGGGTGCTGCACCGGGAACCCCCTGAACACGATGATCCGGCAGGTGGCCATCGCCGTATCCTACGAAGAGGTGATCGCGGAGTACGACGATCGAGTCGGGCGCACTCGATCCTTTGGGAGCATTGGCAAACACAGTCAATTCGTACGGAGCGGTGGCAGTTTGCCGAAAACGGGAACGGCGATCATGCCGGATATCATCAGAAGAGTCGCTAGCGCAAAGCCCGGGTGCAGTTACCTTTTTCATAGTCTTCATTCTCCTCTTCTTGCGAGCACGGGGACCCAGAGGGGGTAGGTCGCTAAGAAGACATCTATGTGAATACGCGATGAACCTTTGGCGACGCGGTTCACGGCTTGCATTGGCCGTTCATGCGCCTCTTCGGAGTGGGAGAAATCGGGCCAGTGGAAATAAATCGGTATATACAACCGCGTTTATCATTACTGGCTTTGAGCGCAGCGTGAGAGGAACTGGGAATTGACTGTGATGTAGTCTGGTATATTCTTGTTGGGCTGATCGCGGGGGTTATCGCGAAATCGGTGATGCACGTGCACATAACGATCTTGTGGACGGTCGTGCTCGGCATCCTCGAATCGATCATCGGCGGCGGCGTTGCCCACATGTTTTCGCGCCCTACAAACGACCGATATCATCCCGCCGGCCTCATTTTTTCCACACTGGGCGCGATCCTAGTTCTCTTCATCTGCTACAAGCTGAAGATTCATTTCCCCGCGCCTGACCTCGTATTCCGATAGCGCGGTCACGTCTCGGGCTGCCTCGAAGTAAGCGTCTGGGCCTCATCGCAGGATTGTAGTCGGTCATTTTGGTTGGTCCCCTGAAAAAATTCGGAAGCGCGCGGAATCTATCGGTCGAATGTGACAGGTGAGTTACAGCGGCATGTTAATGTGAAAGTTGAAACCGCAGTTGTTTATATTCATTTCATCATCGCGTCACATTCGGCCAACACAACACGCCTATACCCCTAACTGCGAGATTTGAAAATCTTGCCTCTCGAGTTTCGAATCGTATTTTCTTGAATAGGGGGAATCAATGAATAAGGATTTCAGAATTGGTTTGTTTGCGGGAGCGTTCGTGCTGGCCATGATGCCGGCGCTGCGTCTCTCCGCCCGTCCAGGCCCCGACCAGGACCGTGTTCGCGACCGCAATGATCGGCATGTATTGCTGATCAGTATTGATGGAATGCACGCAGTAGACTATGAAAACTGCGTGGCATCCAACACTTGCCCGCATCTGGCCGCTCTCGGCAAGACCGCTGTGAACTACACTCGTACGACCACCTCCAGACCATCCGATTCGTTCCCCGGACTGATGTCGATAGTGACCGGTGGCACGCCCAAGACAATAGGCACGTTCTACGACGCCGCCTACGATCGCGTGCTGGCACCGCCGAAAACAACGACCGGCAACGGCCTGGTGGGTGGAACCTGTACTACAGGGGTCATCAACGGAACGCGGACCGAATATGAGGAAGGGGTCGAAATCAATCAAGCCCTGGTCAATGGCGGCGGCCCTTACTCCACCACTGATGGTGGCGTATTGTCCATCGATCCCAACAAGCTCCCGCGCGATCCGTTCAGCTCCTGCAGCCCCGTTTACCCCTGGAACTTCATCCGTACCAACACCATTTTTGGGGTGATTCATGGCGCGGGCGGCTACACGGCCTGGTCCGACAAGCACCCCGTCTACGCCTCCGTTTCCGGACCGACGGGAACGTCCAACCCCAGCAACGTGGATGACTACTACGCGCCTGAAGTTAACTCCAACCTGATTAACCTGCCTGGCGTCACGACCGCCACCGGGATGGGCTGTTCAACGATTCCCGACAACACCGGGGGCGACTGGACCACCAGCTTCCAGGACATCCAATGCTACGACCAGTTGAAGGTGAACGCGGTAGTGAACTGGATCAACGGCAAGACTCACCTCGGCACAAGCAATGCGCCGGCGGTGCCCGCGGTCTTTGGGATGAACTTCCAGGCGGTGAGCATTGGGCAGAAGCTGATCGAAGGCGGAGTCAAGGGTGGATACACGGATGCTGCGGGCGATCCTACCCCGAGCATGCTTAGCGAGATCGAATTCGTGGATGCAGCGATTGGTCAGATGGTCACCGCCCTGGAAAATCAGCACCTCCTCGATTCGACCACCATCATCATCACCGCCAAACACGGCCAGTCGCCGATCGACACTAACCGCTTCTTCCCCATTCCCGGCCATTCGGGTACGAACGGCGCGCCGCCGTCCAAGATTCTCGCGTCCTATCTCCCATTGTCCGAAACATCCGGCCTCGGGCCGACCGAGGATGACATCTCCCTGCTGTGGCTGACGAACTCGAGCGACACTAACGCCGCAGTTGGCATTCTGGAGATGCCCGCCAACACGAAAGCGGCGGCAATCGGCCAGATCTTTTATGGCGCCTCGCTCACAACCATGTTTAACGCTCCCGGCGTGCCTACTACGCCCGGTCCATGCTGCCGTCTGCTGCCGGGCGGCGACCCCCGCACGCCCGATATCATCGTGGCGCCGAACGTGGGCGTGGTCTACACCGGAAGCCTCAAAAAACAATCCGAGCACGGCGGCTTTGCTCACGATGATACCAATGTGATGCTGCTGGTATCGAATCCCCGCATTGACGCCAAAACCGACACCAGCTTTGTGGAAACCTCCCAGGTGGCTCCCACTATCCTGCAGCTCCTGGGCCTTGATCCGAAAGCCCTCGACGCTGTTAGGATGGAAGGCACGCCAGTGCTTCCAGGCCTGTTCGAATCCGACGAACACTAAACCCTGCCGCTTCAGAGGCGGGGATTAATTGCGACCTAGATGATCTCTGATCGAGAGGAGCGCGTCAGCGATGCCGCGCTCTTTCTTTTTGAACGTCCTGCTCTGCTGGCCACTCCAACTGTAATGCGACCGCCGCCGCATAAAGGAGATTCCCACGCCCCGCAAATCTTCGGGACCTGTCTACTCTTCGCGCCCGATTGCCTTCAGATACTGGAACTCGTGAGATATTGGTATCACTGTCAGCGGTGCGGGAGCGCGGAATAAGGTGGTAAGAATCTACTCATTTATCGTTGGTAAGTAACGGCCCGCCGTCAGAATGTAATCCCCAGAGTTATTTGTCGGCCTTCTCCAGAGATATTTGTCGCGCCGATCTGCCTGTCGCTGTACGGCTAATTCGTAGACTCGCGCGCTTTCTGCGGTTCAGCAGTAGATCGGACACACAGACTAATGAGTCTACTTTTGTATCGTTTATTACTACAACGGGTCAGTACGGCCTAAGCGGCGACCAAGGGCTATCGCAGATGCAAGAACGGCGTTGGCGTGTAGAAACGGAAGGACGCGCGCCCGGTCACCTCATGAATGAGGCCGCGTTTTTCGAGCGCCGAGAGCAGCGCGCGGGCTAAATGGGACGTTATGCGGAGCGCCGTGCCTGCCTGGCTTGCGGATAAAACCGGCGTGGTGACCAGCAAGTCGGCCAGCACCGGCAGATGCGACGTCGGTCTCCTCCGACCGTGACCTTGTTTTCCCCTTTGTCCTGCTCGTCCCCCCCAAAAATAAGTATCGCCCTCGTTTTTGACGGCGGGCCCGCGATGCACCGCAATGGTGCGATGCCGTGACCGCATTCCTCGCCCGGCACGAATCGGCCATTTTTCACTGTACCGGGGTGGCTTTGAGAGGTCACGCGGGATATTCGTACGGGGCCGTGTCGCCTGGGACCCTGGCGGGCAGCGGACGATGGTTGCCCGAAAAGTTGGCAAAAAGTTGGCAAATTGTGTTTTGCGGCTGGTCCCGGAATAGTGGAAAAGTGAGAATCTCCCCGTATTTATTGATGGTTTCTTGGTGGGCCTGGACTGACTTGAACAGTCGACCTCACCCTTATCAGGGGTGCGCTCTAGCCACCTGAGCTACAGGCCCAACTTACTGACGGGTACTATCTTAACTCTTTCCCTGAACTCCGTGAAATAAAGTCAGAGTCCGTTTGGCGTCCGTTTTGGATCAATAATCAATAATCAACAAACACCAGTGAAATCGAGGCGCTTAACAGCCGCTGTTGTATTCGGCCAACGGATGAGCATAGCGCGACAACAGCTTGAAACCGAATGTCTTTAGGGCCTCGAGCGCTCCAGGCGGAGAGAGAAATCTGCCGTCTTTGCGCGACTGACCTTTTCTTTCGTCGATGATCGCCACCTCAAGATTGCTAAACACCACGTCGCCCTTCAGCAGCGACGCAATGATTGGCGCAGCAGACGGTGCGTGAGCAAGGATATCCGACCGAATCATCGATTGTTCGGTCAACGTGATGCTGAGCGCAGGGGATTGCGCCCGGTGAGTGCCCCGCATGGCGAAGCACGCTGCTACCAGCGGGAGCCGGCCACCTTTAAAAACTGTTGCCATCTGCGTTCTCCGTCAAGCCGGGATGTTTGAAAACACCGGGCAATTGCAAGCGTAATTTGCTTTCTCGTTGCATGCGATAAATGCTCCGACCATTTCCCGTCGATCACGACGGCCTCTGCGCGGGCAGCTTCGTTCATACGCCCTCGCGTCCGCCAGAGTGGTCCACATGGACGCGCAATGATGGACTGTAGAAAATGATTGTCGCGAATGGGATCACGCTGGATTGCCCGCCGAAAGGCGCCTAACTTCTATCAATGGTTCCGGCCGTACCACGGTGTACTCCTCCGTTATCGAATGGTCGAAGAGTTGTCAACCATACGGGAGTTGAGGATTGCTTCCACTTAGCTGAGGCCTCTTTAGGGCAGACCTGCCGCAGGGGCTCGTTCTTTTCGGGAGATGACGCCAGCGCGCCCGATGTAACGAAGCTCCGCATCAAACGGACGAGTCAGTCCGCGGTCGACGGCGACGTTCGCTAAGAGTCATTCGGGCATCAACGCGAACGTCCAGACCGAGCCGCCAGTCGGCACTCTACGCGCCGCATAGCGAGTGGCAAGACTGCCGCCGAGTCCCGACGCAATGGTCACATATTGGCGACCTTTGTGTGTGTATGTGATGGCCGTCGAATTGATGCTCGAGCCGGTCTGGAACTGCCAAAGCGTGTCGCCTGTGTTCTCGTCGAGCGCAATAAACTCACCCGTCAATTTGCCGGTGAACACAAGCCCGCCGCCGGTCGCCAGCATGCCGGCCGAGCTTGGCAGATCGGTCAAGGGGACTTCCCATTTCTTCTCGCCGGTCAGTGGATTGATCGCCACGAAGTGACCGAAGACATCACCTGGCTCAGTTTCCGGAGACCTGCTGGTGATGCCGGTCGAGATCCCGCCAATGACTGGTGGCTTCGTCGGCGCGAGCTGCTGTATACGGGGCACGTTCCACGTGCTCGCGTAGACGAGGTCCGTGTTCGGATCGAACGCGATTGGCACCGCGTTTGTGCCGCGCGACGGCCAGATTTCGACCTCTTCCCCGGCAAGAAAACGTTTGTGTACGTCAGTCAACACTGGTCGACCGGTGACCAGGTCGATCTTCGTCGCCCAATTGACCTTGACGTACGGGTGCGCGGCTATCAGTTTGCAGTTCGTGCGATCCAGTACATACATGAAGCCGTTCTTGTTGGCCTGAATCATCACTTTCCGAACCTGGCCGCCAACCTGGACATCAGCGAGCACATTCTCGTCGGTGCCGTCCACGTCGTACAGGTCGTTGGGCGTGTATTGGAAATAACAGACAACCTCACCCGTTTTCGGCCGGATCGCGAGCACGCTGCTCGTGAACAAGCTATCCAGACTCTCGCGAGGTCTGGGATCGTATGGCTCCGCATTGCCCGTTCCCCAATAGACCAGATCGAGTTGGGGATCGTACGAACCGGAGCGCCACGTCGGACCTCCGCCCTGGGTCCAGGCGTCACTGTTCTTTGGCCACGTCTCGGAACCGGGCTCGCCGGGCGCCGGAATGGTATATCTGCGCCACAATTTCTTCCCGGTGTCAGGGTCCCAGCCGTCGAGGAATCCGCGCGTCGTGGACTCTCCGCCGGACACGCCGGAGATCAGCACGCCGTTGGCAATGATCGGCCCACCAGTGGCGTAGTAGCCATCGCGGAAATCCGCGAATTTCTGGTTCCAAAGCTCTTTGCCGGTCTTCATGTCGAGTGCAAGCACATGGTTGTCGATCGTCACACGAAGGAGTTTCCCGTTATAGATCGTCGCCGCGCCTCTGTGGAAAGCGGTCCGGTGGATCCCCGATTCGAGTTCCACTGGCGTGCGCCAGATCTGCCGGCCGGTTTCAACGTCGATGGCGAAGGTCCACTTGCCGTTGATCACGTACATGACGCCGTTGTAAACCGTTGGCGCTGCCAGCTCACCCTGGTCATTCATGAGGCTCGTGCTCCAGATGGGCACCAGGCGCTTGACATTGGATTCATTGATTTGCTTGAGCGGACTGTAACTCTTTCGGTCGTAGCCCATGCTCTGAGTCGTGACGTTTTCCGTGTTCTTGCCGTCGTTGACTAGTTCTTCGGTCGTTTGGGTCCGTCCCGACGCGGGCCAGAAACCAAGTAGCATCGCACACAGCCATATTCTTCTCATCATCGGCCTCCCTTGGTTGAGTTCATGACGCGCAAGACACTGTTGTGAGAATAGGGCGACATTGTGCTTCAGATTGCGCTCGTGATCAATCCATGGCGTATACGCGGCAGATCCAGCATTCCGGTTTGGTGCCTTAACCAGGATTTGACGACCGCATCCTACCAGCTTTACCGGAAACTGAGTACGCGGGAGGAGTCCAGCGCCTTCCCCCGCACCGACCCTGTGGAGGAATCTGCTTTTCAGTTTCTAACTCGAAGAGGCCGCGCGGCGAATGCCAACATCGTGCATCGGGGACGCTTGCACGTTGAAAGTTCGGACGCTGGGCTCACCCTGTAGGCAGTGGCTTGATGGCCTGAAGCAGTTGCTGCCCCTGGCCGGCAAGGAACTTGTCGGCGTCTTCTTTGCTCTTCCAGATACTGATACCAACGAACGGTTTGGCTCGCTGTCTGAATTCATCCCTGATGGACACGCAGCGACAGAAGGCCCTCTTGACGGCCCATCTAGATAAACATCACATCAAAGCACATACGAATTTCAAATATTTGGATATCGACGTAACTACATCCTTGATTGAGGGATTTGCTGACGAATGGGGGACTTTGTAGTGGGAACGGGAAGTGCCTCGGAACCCTTTCGGCTACGGAGCGGAGGAACCTCCTGCTTTTTGCCCGAGAACCCATGCCTCCATGTTCTTCCAGTCCGGGTCGTCCTGGGATGCAAATTGCCTCCCTCCCTGGTGGGTGTCGGCGAGGCCGCCCGCCTCCGGCGCCAGCGGCATTCGCAGAAACAGGCTCAATTGCGGGTTGCCGGGAACCACCAATTTCGAGACGACCTCGAAGTTGCGGCGAGACTGCTCCTCGGTCCAAAAGCTCAGTCCGGGCGACAGCAGCTCCAGGCTAAGGGGTCCGCCGCCGTGACGGCTTATCTGATGGCAAACGTAGCAGCGGGCGTGGTCCGCCGACCGCTTTTTCAGGAAGATAGGCTCGACGCGGGTCTTGAAAAACTCATAATCAAGAGACGGCCGCGACGCAGAAGTCGCCTGCGCGGGGGACGTCTCGGCGGACTGCTCCCCCGCGAAGGGAGCAGGCGCATAGAGTGCGACCGCTGACGCTACTACAAAACTGGCAAACATTCTCTTCGGACGGACATTAGAAACCATATTCTCCTCCAATAATTGAGTATGGGTGTCCTTATCCCGATTTCATAGCTCCTATATGCCTATACCCCGCAAGAATGCTGCCATTCTGGGCGCAGCCATGAATCCATTTTTTGCAACCCCGCGTCAACCGCAGATCTCTCGCTTTCGCTCGGCGTGCCGCTCTCGTCGCTTCATTCCTCTGACGCGCCTGGCTCTCCCCCTCCTTGGCCTGGACCCAGACGACACGTCTTCATTGTCCTTTTACCAAGGTCATTTGTGCGACAGCAGGCGGCTCCGCGTCTCCCACATAGAGGGTCGAATATGCAAAATGCCCGCAACTTCAGGGGAACACCAACGTGCTGATCCGATCAGGCATCTCCCCGACCGGGATGCGAGTCACCTCTTTCATTGCCTTCACATCGATGGCGGACACCGACTTGGTTCCGCAGGTGGAAACGTAGACTGTTTTGCTGTCAGGAGTGAAAGTAATCCAGGCGGGTCCACCGCCCCTCGGAGCCTTTCCCGGTACAGGGGTTTCGGGCAATGAGACATGACCCAGCAGGTTGAGGTCGGGGAGCGAGTAGACGAAAACAGCGTTGGCCGGCCTGCTGTTGGTCCACAGAGTCTTATGGTCCGGGGATATTCCGATGCCGTGGCTGATGCCTTCGCACCCGGGGCCGAACCCGTTGGGTTCATCAGGATTCTTGATTCTAGTCACCTCTTTGTGCGTCGCAAAATCCACCACCGAGAATCCATTCGTTCGATTAAGCTGTGCGAAGATCCGGCGGCCCGAGCCGTCGGGGTTACTTTCAATGACTAAGGGGAGTACTCCCTGGTCGTACTGAATCTCCCAAGCGATTTCCATTTTCTGAAGATCGAAGACGGTTATAGATTGTCCTGGCGGCGAGCCGGCGGCCGCAAACTTGCCGTCCCCCGTCACGGCCACGTCGTGCAGCCCTCTTTTCACCGGAATACTCTTGACCTTCTCCAGGGATTTGGTGTCGATGATATCGAGCGCGCCGACATCCACCGCCTCTGTGCCGGTATTACGGATGCAGACTAAAATCAGCCTTCCATCGCTCGTCACTGCCGCATCGTTGGCCCAACCGCTGAGGGGCACCTTCTTGATATGCTTTCCGCTCTTTCGATCCATGACGTCGAGGACGTCCACGCTCCTACTGGCGATATAGACCCGGCTTCCGTCGGGAGAGAATCGCACCACTTCGGGCGACTCAATGTTTTTGATCACTTCGACGACCTTGTTCGTCGCAGGGTCGATCACATCAATGGTGGTTCCGGCTCTGTTGGTGACATAGATCCGGGCCGTACCCGCCGCTAAGGGCGTCGCTACCAACAGCATCCCAAGCAGTATCCACACGTCCCTTCGCCCGCTGCAATGTCCTTTAAGAGCGGTCCAGTTCATAGTAAGCCCTCCTGTTTCTTTCCTACACTATGGGGTAAAAGTAGGCGAAGGTGGGCCCAAAGTCAAGTCGCCGTTATCCAGCATGTTAAACGAAGCCTCTCGGGCGAGACGGGAGTGTCAAGATCGTCCTATGCTTGTCTTTGCGTTTCGAGAGGGCAAAAGCAGCATCTACGCCTGCGAGAACCTCGATCGACCCACGATACCCACTGCTCCTTGCTTTGTCCGGATGATACAAGACCAGAACGTCTGCTCCGACGTCAGTCAGACGTCTGAGGTCTTCCGATACTCTAGCCATCTGTTGTGGAGTGGTTTCATCCTGCGGTTGAAACCGAGCATAGGAATCGAAGATTATAAGTGACCGAAGTTCCCTAGCAATTTCGACGAGCTTTTCGTCTCCGATTTTCGGAGGGGGATCCTTCACCATCCGGCGGCCCCAGATCTTCAGAAAGCAGCCGGAGATTATCGGACTGGGGAGTTAACAGAATACCTGCAGGCACTGCAGAGAGAAGAATCTTGGCAGCGTACGAATCTTGACTTTTTTCATCAAGCATAGAAATAAGATGAGCATCGTTTCCCCTGAGAACTTGAGGCGATCCTTTTCGGCGAGTGTCAAGCGATGCTGTTAAATTTTGAAGCGTTGCTGTGCGAGGTGTTTGGGAAGAGTATGCCCTGTCAGCGAGTTTGGCATTTGCTCTGCAGTTTTCCAAGATGACGACGGTGACTCAACAAAAGGCAATGAGGGAAACAGGCAAGCAATATCTTCAATCGGTCCGCAAGTACGTCGAAAAATGCCGCTCGTCGCTAAGTGGCGACGTAGTATCGGATCAAGCAGAGAGTTTCCGGGTATTTCCGATGCCCAAAGTTGGTTCCAAGACTGAGTCTTCCGATGTTGCGGTCGAATTTCTCGCGCCTTGCCCAGGACCAAGGCCGAGAACCACCATGCGCCTGTGGTCTAATGGTGCAAACGAGTCCGGGCCAGTTCATCGAAAGGAGAATTCGGTTTGAACAAGAACACTCGCGGGATCGGTGCTGTTCTCTGGCTTGCGCTGTCCGCCTCTTGGGTAGCGGCCCAGACTGCCAGCGAACCTGAGAAGCGTGGTCCAATTGTTTATCCCGTCGCGAAAAAGGTTGACATTGTAGATGACTACCATGGCATCAAGGTCGCTGACCCCTATCGCTGGCTGGAAGACAGCGATTCTCCCGAGACCGTGGCATGGGTTGCAGCCGAGAATCGCATCGCCATGACATATCTCGATAGTATTCCCGCTCGTCCGCGAATCAAGGAGCGCCTCACCACCCTCTACAACTACGAACGTTATGCTGGCCTTCACAAGGAGGGCGGGCGCTACTTCTTCCAGCATAACGCTGGGCTGCAGAACCAGGACGTTCTCTACGTCGCGCAGACGCTCGTAGGCAAGCAACGGGTGTTGCTCGACGCCAACACTCTGCGGACGGACGGAACCGCGGCCCTCAAAGACCACGTGGTCAGTCCAGATGGGAAGTTGCTGGCCTATGCAATCGGGGACGCTGGATCGGACTGGTCAGAATGGCATATACGCGAAGTAGGTACAGGAAAGGATCTGCCCGACCTGATCCGCTGGAGCAAATTCTTTAGTGTGTGTTGGACACCTGACGATCGAGCCTTCTACTACCTGCGCTTTCCTGAGCCGAAAACCGACGAAGCGCTGACGGCCTCCAACTTCTTCTCGAAGCTGTATTTGCATCGTGTGGGGGAACCGCAGTCCGCGGACCAGTTAGTCTACGATCGCCCCGACCAAAAGCAGTGGATGTTCGCGCCTGAGATAAGCGATGACCGTAAGTATTTGATTATGTCAGTGAATGTGGGGGACTTCGGCAGAAATCTACTCTTCTACCAGAATTTGCGCCCGAAAGAGTCCCAAACCATCGAGTTGATCCGTGAGTTGAATGGGAGGTATGACTTTATCGGGAACCAAGGCACTGTTTTCTATTTGCTGACTACGAATGGAGCGCCGAGAGGCAGAATTGTCGCGGTGGATGTCTCCCAGCCGGCGCCTGAGCGATGGAAGGAAGTGATCGCCCAGCAGAACGAGTCTATGGATGTCGCGCAGTTCGTGAATGGCAAGTTCGTGGTCTCCTATACGAAGGACGTCTTCAGCGAGATCAAAATCTATCGAAGCGATGGCCGGCTGATTCGAGAAGTTCCGCTGCCTGGGATCGGACGCGTGGAGTTTGCCGCGGCTCACCAGCGTGACTCCGAGGTTTTCTTTTCATTCAGCAGCTTTACATCGCCCGAGATTCAGTACCGTCTGGATTTGGGAACCAATAAGAGCACTCCTGTACAACAGAGCAGGCTCAGCTTCGATCCATCACGGTATGAGATCCAGCAGATTTTCTATGCGAGCAAGGATGGGACCCGTATTCCGATGTCACTGGTACACCGCAAGGGCATGAAGCTGGACGGACGCAATCCGACTGTGCTTTACGGATATGGAGGCTTCAACGTCAATATTCCCGGGACGCCGATATTTCAGCCCTGGTATATCGCATGGATGAACATGGGAGGACTGGTTGCCGTGGCCAACCTGCGCGGAGGCGGCGAATACGGCGAGGAATGGCACCAGGCGGGCAAACAGGTCAGGAAGCAGAACGTGTTCGATGACTTCATCGCTGGAGCGGAATGGCTTATCGCCAATCACTACAGTTCCACTCCTAAACTCGGCATTTTTGGACGAAGCAATGGTGGGCTGCTAATCGGAGCATGTCTGAATCAGCGGCCGGACCTTTTTGGTGCTGCGATGCCGGCCGTGGGAGTCATGGACATGCTGCGGTTCCAGAAGTTCACTGTGGGAGCTGAGTGGGTTGATGAATATGGCTCATCGGATAATGCAGCCGATTTTCGGATACTGCGCGCCTACTCCCCTTTGCACAACATCCAACCGGGAACGCATTATCCGGCTACTCTGATCTGGACGGCCGACCATGATGACCGCGTGGTCCCGGGCCACAGTTTCAAGTACGCTGCAGCACTTCAGGAAGCCCAGGGAGGCAGGGCGCCGATTCTAATCCGAATCGAAACAAGGGCCGGACACGGACTTGGGACACCGGTCTCAAAGCTTATCGACGAGTTTACAGACCGGCTGGCCTTTTTGACGCGGGAATTAGGCGTGACGACCGACCAATAGTCGAAACAATCAAAGGGTCCATCGCAGAATTCGCGGAACAACCCCGCGAAGCCAGTCGCCCGCTTCAGGGATGGGATGCATGCGTCGCCGGAGTTCGACTTCGACCTCGCTCAGCTTCGCCTGCAGTCGTTTGCATATCGTGTGAACCGCCCGCCGCTCCTCTTTCTGCTTACGAGCGTAAAGCCAAGGAGGCTCTCCTAGCTTGTCGGCTGATTCTGCTTCCACTGCTTCCGGTAGAAGCACATGCACGGGACCAAAGCCGGCGCAGGCCATCTCACCCCGCCCATCCGTGCGGTGCGGTACCACATGGAAAGACCACTCAATAGGTATGGGAACCATGCTACAAACGCCGCCATAACCAAAACAAGCCCGACCTGGATCGCACCAGCTTCTCCTTGCGCCTGGCACAGAGCTCAGGGTATGGATGGTTGTCGGTCGTGTGGTAGAAATCCGGCAAATTCGACACGGTGCCGTGATCGCAGGTTACTCTCCGCTCCTGCTTTCTCCGCCAATACCGAGAACGACTAGCCGTGTTCTGAAATCGCCAACAGTCGCGCGAATCTAGTTGGAACCCAGCCGGAGTGAGTCTCCGGTCGGTTGGATGTAGCGGCCCAAGGTAAGCACTGCGAAACACAAAAACAACGAGCTCGCCGCGATAAGCTTGGCGGACATCGGCGCGTCTTCCCCGGCCCCTAGACGCTCGACTCGGTCGAAAATGCCCGTCAAGTAAAACGCCGCCGCATTCAGTCCCAGCAGCAATAGGGCCAACATCTTGAGCCAAAAAGCGGGGTTGTAGATGTAATTCTGGGGCTGGCCTATAAAGGCCAGCATGCCCGTTACGATATTGATGCCCAATCCAACTATCGCCCAGGGGACGAACCGGTGCAAGGGCGCGATCGGCAGCTGCTTCGCAAATCCCAATATCCGTATATCGAGAGCTCCCATTGTCCCAATGAGCAGCGCGAGCCCGATGAAATGCAAAACCATTATGAACGCCCACCACCACCCGCCCCACCACCCGAGGATAGATTCGCTAAACTTGTCGGGGGTTGGCTCAAAAGCGTGTACTATCGACCCCACTGTTCCTTCCGTTACTGCCACCTGTTGGCTGCCCCGAATTTCCGGATGGCGGATGTCACCACCCGTGTTCCCGGTTCTCGCCATGAGACCTACCGTCACAAGCGAGAAAAGCAGCACGGCCGATACGTTCCAGGTTGCCGGACGTGAGATCCGATGGACCTGCCAGAGTCCGATCAAGGCGAGGGCGCCGGTGGCCTCCATAAACCACAATGACAGCATCGCCGCGCCTTCGTGCCTTTGAATAAAAGCGTCTGACACACCGGGCTTCTGCTTAACCATTAGCTGCGCGCCAAAGCCACTCAAGAAAGTGGGAATCGTCAAAAGAGCAACGGCCGCGAAAACGATAAGGCTCCCTCGCCTCAGGTCGTCGTTTTTTCCAAAAAAGGAGATAAGGAATAGGCCAAGTCCAACGATAGTACCGATGATCGGAAAATGGTTCAGCAAAAGGTGTAGATGTGCAAAATTCATATGTAACTCCCTACTGTATGTAGGTTTGGCTCTCCAGCACGGCCAAACATCAGATATTTGTTCATGTCTTCCGGATTTACCTCGCCACATGATGGCCATAGGTCAGATAGGTGTATGTCTCTGAGAGCAGGCGTCCCGCCGTGATGGCTCCAATCCAAAAGACGAGCGACCACTTCGCCATCGTCTTCCCTTTCGCGATCATGGCCGCTTCGCTCAAGCTGGCGTCGGCGAACACGCGGGCGTTGATCATCTGCATGGTCATCACGGCGAGTGCGATAAACGATAACTTGACATAAAACACAGGGTTCGTGAGGGCCTTGGTCGGGTAAGCGGTCAAAAGGAGTATCCCTGTCGTGACATTTATCCCGAGGCCCATCCACATGATGCCGAAGAACCGCTTAAGCGGCTTGAGCGGGAGATCGGCCGCAACGCCAAGAATGCGCAAATCAACCACCGCATTGGCGCCGACCAGCAATGACAAGCCGATAGTGTGAAATAGAAGGATAAAATAGAAGCCAAACACCGATTCTGAATTGCGCATCCAGGTACTGAGGCCGCTCTCTTCGATGGTATGGAAAAGCTCGGGTACGGCCAAGTTTATCTCCTAATCGCGTATGGGATCCTGAATCTCTTGCCCCGATCCGAACCGGACGAGAAAAAGCCTTGCACCAAGCACGCACGACACGAGCGCGTTCCCCCCTATAAACGCAACGTGATATCACGGCCTCGACTCGCGCGTCAAGCCACCACGCTCTGCAAAAAATCGATACACCGAGAATTCAGGTTCGCGAATCTGCTTGAAATGCAAGGTGCTGCTACGAGCACAGAGAACTGGATTTCAAAGGTCGCCTAACCACGATTCAGCCCCTCCATTTTCACTGCATCAGTTGGCATCATTTAGGGGTACCAAAACCGGGGTCACCTGAGGCGCCCGAGGAAACCGTTTGTGCCGCCTTCAGAGGAAATCGAGTCAACCGTGCCGTTTCGCAGTCTCGGCTTCAGAGGCATGCACGGAGTTTTGGAGAACTGCCGGATCAAGGAGCACAACCCGACCCAGCGTGGCGCGAGCCCTAGTTCAGAATCTCATTCGAATTCCCTAAACCTACGCCTGGCCGCATCGGGAAACAAGGCGCCAAATGAGTTTTCCATGCGAATGGCAGATCGGCGAATGCTACAGCTTGTTGAGACCGTCGAGGGCGGCGACTTTATACGCCTCGGCGAGTGTCGGATAGTTGAACACGGTGTCACGAAAGTATTCGACTTTGCCGCCGTAGAAGAGCACAGCCTGCCCGATATGGATGATTTCGGTCGAGCGCTGGCCGATGGCGTGTACGCCGAGAAGCTTGTGCGTATGGCGGTCGAAGAGCAACTTTAACATCCCCGTCTCGTCGCCCAGCATCATGCTCTTTGCGAGTTCGATGTATTTTGAGATTCCGACTTCGTACGGAATTTTTGCTGCCGTCAGTTGTTCTTCTGTCTGGCCGACCATCGACATTTCGGGGATCGTATAGATTCCATAAGGAAATAATTCCGGCATCGACTCAGAAGGCAGGCCGAACATGTGGCAACTCGCCAGGCGGCCCTGTTCCATCGAAGTGCTCGCAAGGGCGGGGAATCCGATCACATCACCGGCGGCGTAAATGTGCGGGAGTTCGGTCTGGAAATGCTGGTTAACGGTAATCTTGCCGCGGGCGTCCGGCTGTAGACCGGTCGCTTCGAGGCGAAGTTGATCGCCGTTCGCCTGGCGACCCACCGCATAGAGCAGTCCGTCTGCCAGGACCCTTTTACCGCTCTCGAGTTCCGCGAAGACCCGGTCGCGCTGCGGATCGATGCCGACGCGGGTCACTTTTTCCCCGAGCCGGAACACCGTTCCCATCTGACGCAGGTGGTAAGCAAGCGCATCGACGATCTCGCGATCCAAAAAATCCAACATGACCGGGCGCTGGTCGATCAACGTCACCTCCACGCCCAACGCTGCTAGGAAGGACGCGTACTCGAGTCCGACGACGCCAGCTCCCACGACGATGAGCTCCCGCGGCAGACCGCCGAGACTCGTAAACTCGTCGGTGTCAATGATCCGTTTGCCGTCAAACGGAATGTCCGGGTTGTGTGCGGGCCGCGTGCCGCACGCGATGAGAATGTTTTCGCCATGAAGCGCGACCTTGTCAACATCGCCATGGACTTCGATCGTGTGCGCATCGGCAAACTGCGCCGTACCTTGAAAAATCGTGATGCCGTTCCGCTTGAGCTGTGCGCGAATCACTTCGGTCTCCCTCACGACGATGCTTCTCACCCGAAACGAGAGATCTTGAACCGAGATGTCGCCATTCCCGCCACGATAGTTGTTGCCATAGAGGGTCCTCACCGCGATCCCGGTTAGCTGAAAAATCGCTTCGCGAACACTCTTACTTGGGATTGTGCCGGTGTGGACGCAGGCACCGCCCATCATGAGCGACCGATCAATTACGGCCACGCGTTTGCGCAGCTTCGCGGCGCAAATGGCCGCCTTTTGGCCGGCCGGGCCGCTGCCAATCACGACAAGTTCAAACTGTTGGTCGCTCATGGGAGAGGAACTCTTAGCTCCAGTTGATCGCGTACAATACGAGAGATCCCGTACCGTTATGCAAGCCAGCGCGTCTGAGAATCTCGCCTCCGGGAACGGATAGAGGAGCCGATCGCACCAAAGCGATCTCTTATAAAAAGTTTACAGGAGTATGAACGCAAAAGACGAACCTCGACTCGCAAGCGAATCGTGGAAGTTACCATGGCGACGACTCGAGCGCATCGCGCCGAAGACGTTTGCTTCCCTGTCTGGCCAGATGACCGATATCGGCGGGAAGTAGCAACTGTGTGTGGCGAGGCAACTCGCACAGCCGGCCATGCGGCGAAATCGAGACATGGCCATGGCGGGACCGATGATGCCAGGTGAGCGATGGGGGGCTGGGACAACAGAAACCGAGCGGGAGCAGGGGAACGCTGGGGCAGAGCAGACAGCAACTCGTATGACGGTCGATCACCTCGGAGCGCCGCCCCGCATCGGCGCCGAGTCGTGGCTAGCCCCTTCGCATGGCGTCGAAGCCATCCCGGATCCGGCGAGGGCCTATGAACAATCATGGTTCTCCTCTGACCCTGCTCGGGATCCCTGACCGTGAAGCGAAGTCGTTTTTGCTCCCTCGAAGGCGAAAACGAGCTTGATGCCACAGAAAAGAAATCACTTGATACCGGCTTCAGACCAAGGCAATCAGGTCTATTTCTACCCGAACATCGCGCGGAAGCCGGGTGACCTCGACGGTCGAGCGCGCCGGCGGATGGGTCGGGAAATAGCGTGTATACACCTCGTTCATGGCGCCGAAATCGTTCATGTCCTTGAGAAAGACCGTCGCCTTCACCGCCTTGTCGAGCGACGACCCAGCCGCTTCAACGATCGCTTTCAGATTTTCTAGCACACGCGCTGTTTGGCGGGCGATGTCGCCTTCGACAATCTGTCCGGTCGCCGGATCGAAGGCAATTTGGCCGGCGGTAAAGATCAATCCATTGGCCTTTATCGCCTGGGAATATGGGCCGATCGCTTTCGGCGCCTTCTCGGTTGAGATCACTTCTTTCACGAGGCCTCCTCGAAAGACAGAAACGGGATGCGAGAGGTTGGGTTAGAGTGCCAACAATCAGGTCAGGCCTGCAAATTGCCTCGCAAGCGGCAACAAGGAAAATCCGTGCCTGTTCTGTGTCTCATTTTTCCGCGGTTTCCGGCTGCGATTCATACCGATTACGAAAGTCCTGGGGAACGTCTCTGTCATTGAGCCATACGCGAAACAATCCCGCAAGGTTCTTCCCGCTGGATTCCTCGAGTGCCGACCGAAGGCTATCGTAACTGGCTTGCTGCCCGCGCAGTGTCGTAACCAGTTGCCGAAGGCCCGTGTGCATCTGCGCTGGGCCGCAGGCGTCTTCTAGCGCAACGTAAAAAAGAGGAGCCTTCACGAGGCCGATGCGTCGCTGCTCGAATGAGTCACTCATCATGGTGATCGCAAGAGGTCGCTCGATCGCCCGCATCCGGGCGTCGTCGTACGCTCGGAGATATTGCGCCACACGCCGATGCCGGCCGTCGTCGCCCTTCCGGGCTTGTTCGACAACAATGGTGGCATATTCCGGAAGGCCCTCGCCCATGCCAAGGGCCGCATTGGGGGCCAGAAAAATCTCATCGCCGAACCAGTCATGAGCAAGCGCATGGTTAACTCGTTCGAGGAATCCGTCGTTGTCGAGACCGAGGGCCAATGCGGCAGCATTTACCAGCGCGCCTCCCGGGAAACTAGCCGCCGCGGGACCCGTGTCATCTGGGATATGTCCACGCAACCCCGGAGATTCGACCACGTGCGAAGCCACGATATTTTTATCGAGTGGGCCGAAGTCCGTTTCCAGAACGTTCCAAGCCGCTGTGATTTGTTCCACCGCGGCCGACGTATCTTGCGTGAGCGGCCGGAGCGTCCAGAAAATAGCAGCACCTGATTTGTGATTCGGTGATGACTGGATGTAGCGGCCCGCAACGATGAACGGCGGCAAATCTTCTTTGCGCAGTTGAAACCGGTATTCGATTTCATTGCCGCTCTGCCTCCGTCCGGCGAGCGTGCCCCTCGCCAATAAAAGGAAATTGGTCGGCACCTGAATCGTGTAAATCGTGCGGTCCGGCCGGCTGGGATACGGGGCAAACAGATGTTTCGGAGGCTGGGGCAGCGGAAACCACCCGCGGGATCCGAGATGAAAGCTATCTTCGCTAAGCGTGATCCGCTCGCCAGAATCTTCCGGGGAGCTGAAGGAGTATTCGATCAGCAATTCCCGCGCTTGCTTCCGCATCCAGGGAGAATCAAAGGGGATGCGAAAAGTGTTCGGTGATTCCTGTCGGTACTCTGCAGGCAAGTCCGCGGGCATTGCTTCGCGGCCATTGAGTTCAACCCGGAGATTCTTTCTGCCAAAAAGCTTTTCGTCCGGAAAATCCACGTCCAGAAAGTTCAAGTCACTGTTGCCCGAGTTCTCGAGCATATAGCGCGCTCGAATTTGCAGCTCCGGTCGGTCCCCAAGAACGAATCGAACCGCTTTCGATTCCTTCACGATTCGATAGGCGGGAGTTAGTGGAACACCGCAACCAGACGTGCACAGAGCAGAGCCGATAACCAGAACAGCGGCGAAACGCGAACGCAGAACCCCGGGGTTCAACATGAACCGATTCTACCGGTCCAAAGCGACACGGAAAAGCCGGAAAACAGCAAAGGGAATATGGAAGGAAGAGGCGCTCAAGAACTCGCGAAGCGGCGGAGGATTGTCGCGTCGTTCGCGCCGTGCCGTCGAAAAGAGAGGATGGCGTCGGCCTGTGAATTGGGAACTCCGCGCCGCGCGAGTTCCAGAAGCGTCGATTCACGGAGGCCGGTGTTCTTCATGCCGGCCAGAGAAGCTCCGGAGAGAACGGGTTTGCCTTCCGCGTGGTGGCGAGCTACCTCGAGAATCGTTTCGTCGGAAAGTCCAGCGAGCCGCATCGCCTGGAGCTCGCCGGCGCCGAGGCCCAACTGGTTCAGTTTTGTGAGTTCCAGAATCGTGTCGTCGCCCATGCCCACCCGTGCCAAGGCCGCAATGGCATCTCCGACAGCAAACGTCTGAGCCCGGCCGTGAAGTATCTGCGTAGCCTCGACACAGTGCCTGTCCTGAAACCCGCCCAGGCGCGCTTTGGCAAGTTCGGTGACTTCCTGGCTGGTGATCTTGAGTGCCTTCAACTGCTGGATGCTGTCATAGTTCATGCCGGCGCTGTCGAGAGGCGCCGTATCGACCAGAACCATGCGGCGACAACCTGCAGCAACGACTGCGAGCGCAACCAGAAGAACAACCGACGCGAGGCGGCCGCGCTCGGACTCTGCCCGGTCAAACGCCGAGCGGCTTCCCAGGAGGTCTTCCATGCGTTCTATTGTACCGGTCGCAGACGACTAGGGGGCACGATGTCGCCGAACGATAACGGTCACCTAGGGGCACCCTGGGGGGGGGCATCGCGCGTCAGACGTTGTAGACACGCTCGATATCGAAAACGCCGGGAATGCGCCGGATGCCGGCCAGGATGTACTCGAGCTGTTTCCGGTCTCGCACGTCGAGCGCTACTTCGATCCGCGCCCGCGTGTTGTCCTGGCCGCCGCTCTCGAATGTACGGATGTTCGCGCCTGTCTCGCTGATGACGCTGGTGATTGCGGCGAGCATACCGGGACGATCCTCGGTGAAAATGCGCAGGCGAGCCGGGAAAGTCGCATGAGTCGTGGCGGCCCATTCGACTGGAATTCGTCGATCGGTTTCATACAACAGGTTTTCCACGTTGGGGCAACTCTTGCTGTGCACAGCGATGCCGCGTCCGCGCGTGACGTAGCCGATGATGTCGTCGCCGGGAATCGGATTGCAGCATTTCGAGCGGTACACCATGAGGTCGTCGTGTCCGCGCACGAGGATCGCCGCATCGTCTATCCCGAGCATCCGTTTAACCGTTGCGCCGAGTTTCGGCTTTTCCTCCGAGACTGTCTCGGTCGCAGGCTGTCCAGTCGCCTTGGCGATCACCTGGCGGGCGGACCATTTGCCATAGCCCAGGTCGGCATACAGGTCCTCGACCCGCGAGCAGCCGTATTCCGATGCGACACGCTGCCACTCTTGGTGAGGGATTTTCTTCAGGCTTACTCCGAAGTGCCGTGCTTCCTTCTCGAGAAGTCGCCGCCCGACATCAGTTGCTTCCTCACGCTCGTGTAGATTGATCCATTGTTTGATCTTGCTGCGAGCTCGGGACGTGTGGACGATCGAAAGCCAGTCGCGCGAGGGCGCATGGCCCTTTTGTACCATGATTTCGACGACGTCGCCGTTGGCGAGCGCGTGCCGTAACGGGACCATCTCGCCGTTTACCTTCGCGCCCGTGCACTGATGCCCCACCTCGGTGTGGACGGCATAAGCAAAATCAATCGGTGTGGCGCCGCGCGGCAAAACGACGACGCGCCCCTTGGGAGTGAACGTGTACACTTCCTCGGGGTAGAGGTCGACGCGGAGCGTCGAGAGAAACTCACTCGGCTCCTGCATTTCCTGCACCCACTCGATCAAATGACGCATCCAGACGATGCGCTGGTCGTCTGCCAATGATGCAGAATCTCGGCCGTCCTTATACTTCCAGTGGGCCGCAACGCCTTGCTCGGCAATTCGGTGCATCTCCTGTGTGCGGATCTGAACCTCGAACGGCTGCCCGGCATGAATCACGGTCGTATGCAGCGACTGATAGAGGTTTGGCCGCGGCATCGCGATGTAGTCCTTGAATCGACCCGGAACGGGCCGCCAGATCTGGTGAATAACGCCGAGTGCGGCGTAGCAGTTTTTTACCGTATCGGTGACCACGCGTACGGCCAGGAGATCATAAACCTGGTCGAGCATGCGCTGCTGCTTTTGGATTTTCAGATGCAGCGAATAGATCCGCTTAATCCGGCCCTCCACTTCGGCAGGGATGCTGCTTCCGACCATTTTGTCCCGGATCGAGTCCTGGACTTCGACGAGGAATTTATCGAAGACCTTCTGCTTGGTGGCTAGTTTGTTTTGTAATTTCAAGAAAGCTTCGGGCTCGAGATAGCGGAACGCAAGGTCTTCGAGTTCGCCGCGGATGAGGCCCATGCCCAGCCGGTTGGCAACCGGCGCATAAATGTCGAGCGTTTCGCGGGCGATGCGCTGCTGGCGTTCGGGCTCTAGAAATTCAAGCGTGCGCATGTTGTGCAGGCGGTCGGCGAGCTTGACCATTACGACGCGGACATCGTTCACCATCGCGAGGAGCATCTTGCGGACGTTTTCCGCCTGACGTGCCTCCGGAGCAAGCAGGTCGAGTCGGCTGATCTTTGTTACGCCTTCGACGAGCCGGGCGACATCAGGGCCGAACTGCTGCGAGATCAGCTCGATCGGACTCTTCGTGTCTTCGATCACGTCGTGGAGAAGTGCAGCGCAGAGCGACGTCACGTCGAGCTTCATGTCCGCAAGCAGGTGCGCGACCTCGAGCGGATGCGAGAGGTATGGCTCACCCGACAGGCGCGTCTGCGCTTTGTGCTGCTCGGCGGCGAAGTCGTAGGCACGGCGAAGCAGGGCGAAATCGTCGCCCGGACGGTTCTTCCGCATCTTGTCCGCTAATTCAACGAAGCGCAGGTCTACAGTACGCTTCGCCGCCGGACTCGTTGTCATCTTGTCGGCCAGGTCCATATCAATGTCTAGTTTAATCCCGCGCGATGTCACCTGCGAACCTTTCTGCCAATAGGAAGTAAAAGCAAGCATTCTCTCGGGTGGTAGCGACCGACTTCGGCCGGTACACCCTGAGCCGACCCATGCCGTCCCGAGGTACGGCGCCACGAACGTACTCCTGAACTCGCTCGACCCCCCCCGCTCTGCTCGTAAGCCCCGGACACAGGGATTCGCGCGCTGCTCTCTCACGTCGAAATCATATCGCGGCCTCGGGACAAGGGAAGGACGATGCTGGTCCCACGGTCCTCTGCGGTCATGAGCAAGGTCGCTCTAGCTTGAGTTGGATCATTTTCCGCGTCCCGTCGTGTAGGAATTAGAAATTGCTGGGTTGTAACCGGTAGTTCGTGACGACCGAGTCGCCCAGCCTGGTTCGGTACATCTACGGTTCTGCGGCTCAGGAAGATGGCTTTGACAAGAATATCGTTCTTGCTAAAGTTTGCTGCCAACCGTCACGAGAACAAAATCCACGGCTTTCCGTTTCTTAGTTAGCCAGCCTGATACCGGGCTCAAAAGCGTCTGACGTTCCGGCTGCTCCGCGAGAAGTCACCAAACGTCGGCTGGGATCAACTGGTGTTTTTCACGGGACTATTTTGGTCTGACAACCAGCCCTTTCTCAAGGCAGTCAAGAACTAACCGCGCTGTTACCAAAGCGAAACAGAGAGTCGCTGTTAACGCCGCGAAGGATTTCCGATGACAGAGACGAGAATGGCAGCGTCTTTCGTCGGTAGTCTTTTCCTGGCAGTCTTGTTGGTCCCGGCGGCTTGTCCGCAAGGGCCTGCGCGTATCGGCGATCGGAGCAACCCGCGCGCTATTGGTCACGTCCTACGACCGTTCGCTCGAATCTGCCGGGGGTAACCACGCCCGCCGGAATGCCGTGCGCGGCGATCCCCGATCCTTCGCAGACCGGCGCCTGGACCGACAGTTTCAACACTGACCGATGCGCGGCCGCGTTGATTTCTGGAGGCACCAGCAGGTATCCGCTGAAAGCGTGACTGGGCTTCTTTGGTCCGGTTCTCTGTTGTGTATCAGCCGCTAGGCGGCCAGCCAGCCTACTTTTCCTCTGCAACCCGGACGAAGGCCTATCCAGCGGTCGACAACCATGTCTCTCGGCGTGCCAAGACTCTTCTTGAAGAGGCGCCATAAGGTGCCGACGCACGACGCCCCGCAATTTTCATACGCGATAAGGGAATCGAGCGCGACGAAGCCACGCCTAAATAACGGACTTCGTCGCGCAGTGCGGAGGCGAGCCGTTCGCGGCGTCAAGGGTTTGCGACCAACGCAACGCCTCGCGGGTCGCCCTGGAACCTTCCGGCTCGGGAGGAGTCGAGGTGTTCCTTGAACATCGCCACGGACGTTATCGGCAAGATTTAGCCGAACGCTCCCGAGGACTCATCGACCTAGTCATCGTCTTCTTGGGGCGCAACAAACAGCAGCCCGCGAAAGCTGCTGAGTTTGTTGGTCTTCGGGTCCGGCGTGCTCGTGACGATCGGAGTAAGGACGCCGTTGTCGAGATCGAGCACGCCGATGATGCCGGTCGTATCTGAATCCGAATAGGCCACTCCAGGCTCAAAGCCGAAGGGGGAGCTGTCGATCCGATACACCGTATTGCCGTTGATGTCGGCGGCGAGCAGGAAGGATCGTCGAGAGCTGGAAGCGAAGGTGGTGTCGTCGACTGTCGTTGCCGTCCCGTTCACCGTGATATTGAGGCGACCCACTACCTGGTTATTCAAGGAGGGGTGCCTTATAAACACGAGTTCGGAATCTCCCTGGCTGTCCAGCACGAGATTGCCTCGGGGATCGATAGTCAGCGAATCTGGGTCGGTCAAATTCAGCGTCACCGAGTTACCAGTCGGAATGTCGGTGGCAGAAGCGTCGTTGTTCAGAACAGTCTCGGTGATAACCGAGCTCCCCGCAAGGGTCAGCCGCACGAGCACGGGGAAATGGCCCCCGGAAGGGTTCGAGGCGGTAATAAAAACCTGGTCGTCCTTAAAAACAACGTCGTCATATCCGCCGCCCCCGTTAACGCTAGGAATGACGTAGGGTGTCCGTGCGAGCGTTTCCAGGTCAAAAATGACCAGGTTGGGTTCGTTGTTAGGATTGCCGTCCTCGTTTTGTAAGGCCCACAGCTCGTTAGTCCCGGGTCTGATGCGCAGGCCATCGTTGTGGCCCAGAACACTGAACATGCGCTGGAACGTGCCACTCAGAGAGTACTGAACAATCGTGCTGGATTTGCCATCCGTGCCGTCTTTGGCGACGCCGTTTCCGTACCCGACTAGCACACGATTCCTCCATTGGACAATCGAATCAGGCGCCGAGAATGGAAAGCCCGTCCCGGAGTGGACGAAAGGGGTGATTGTGTAGGGGTGCTGCGCCGCTACGAGTTGGGCCGCGGCGGAGCCGGACAACGCCAGAGAGCAGAGCAATAGGCTGAACGCTGCGAACAACAACCGAGTCTTGCTGAATAGTGTCTTACGGGATCGCATTTCAATTCCTCCTGCTGGATTGAATCCAGGCAAGGCAGCGTATATCCCGTGTTGTTAAGGAATCATGAAACCGCCGTTACAATAGATCGCTGCGCGCAAAAACCTACCGATTCGCGGCTGGTCACGCGTCCGATACCCTGGTTTGGGTTGTTTGTGCGCTTGCTTATTTGCGTGCGGCGCCTAGTTTCGAGGCCCAGTCGTTCCAGTCTTTCTTGTCCTTGTCAAACGTAGGCTGCGCGAGCTCGTTCGCGATGAGGTAGAAGGGCTTCCCTTGTTCCAAGTAGACAGCTTTCTGAAAGTTTCCGTCCGGTCCGAGCAGGAAGAAGTAAGCATCGGAGCGTGTCTGGTGCTCGACAATGAGGGCGTCTTTGCCCTTCACCGAGGTCAAGAAAATGGCTCTTCCCACTTTCCGACCATCGATCGTAGCGGGAGGAAGTGTATAGAACTTCAGAGCAGCGCTATCACCAGAACAGGCCTTCAGTAGACTACACACCTCGGGAGGCAGGCCGGGATTTGTGGCGGGCCTCCAGTCAACCTTGTCCTTATGGTCGAGAATTTCCTGATTGAGATTGAACGGCTGGCTCACGGACGAAGAAGGCTTCGTCTGCGCAGCGAACCCAGCCGAACGGGCAAGCGTAAAGAAAAACAAAGCGACGAAGATAAGTCGACGAAGCGGTGTGTTGTTCATACGATCGATATTCCTCCTGTGGTCCCCCTGGAGTTGAGAATTTCTGTGTCTTGATGGTTACGGTTCCCTATCGTCGCGTATTCTAACTCGCCCCGCGGACGTCGGCGAGTTTTTCTCTCGCAAGCCGCAGCGGTTGTTTGTTCCGGGGCTCGCAGAGGGCCGATGTCGAGTGGCGATGCGGCCCTCGGACTGGAGTGTCGATCCACAGCTGCGGGAGGCGGCTTGAAGCGACATCCATCCGGAGCGAGGTCAGGCGCGAGTGCAACCCACAGAGCGGGCGCCGGGGGAGGGAATACGAAAACAAACCGGCGGGCCTGATCGACCCGCCGGCGAAACTCACACCCACAGAATGACCAACCAACCACCGGCTGCTAGGAGGTCGGCTGCTGCGGAGTCTCCATCTTCTTTTGCTTGATGGCCTTGACCTTATCGACGAGACTGTCGGCGACCTTGATGTCAGCGTCGCGGGCTGCGGCCGCCGTCTCGGTATCGGCTTTCTGCCGATAGAGAAGGTTCAGGTAGGCCATCGCGTCATCGTACTCGGGCTTGAGCTCAATGGCTTTTTTCAAGTTCGTGATGCCTTCATCCACGACCGAGCCGTACTTGGAAGCAAATTGCGACGCTAATTTCTCTGGCATCGGGTCGCTTTCCTTAATCGTCTTCTTCGCGGTGTTGTTGTACTCCTCGCGCAAATCCTTGTTGCCGCGATAGGTGAGCGACCAATCGATCACGCCGATCCAGTAGTAGGGCTCGGGGTCATCGGGCTTAAGCTGGATGTGCTTCTCGTGGTATTTCTTCGATTCTTCCAGCTTGCTAGCATCGTACGGAGTGCCAGCCATGTTGTACAGGATCGACCCGATACCATCAATCGCCGAGAGATTGTTCGGGTCGGTACTGAGGATCGCCTGGAATTCTTTGACTGCCTGGTCACCATTGCGAACGTTTTCCGCCGAAGGCGCGCCGGGGATGTACTGGCTGGCATATGCTGTGGCGAGATAGAGCTGAGCGTTCGTGAGCGTCGGATCAAGTTCCTTCGCCGTCTTGAAGTCGTCGATGGCGATGTCAAACTGCGCACTCTTATACGCTTGAACGCCTTTATTGAGCTTGTCGCGCGCCCGGAGCTTGTCGCAGCCAGCCGTGGCGAGCGAAACGAAAACGACAGCGAACAGAAAGAAAGTGTAGGACTTCCGCTGCATCCCTGCTCTCCTTGAAAGATAATAGCTCCGCCCGCTGCAAGGGAAATCGCCTCGGCTGGCGGGGTCGTCAACCAACGACAATTGTTCGAACTATTGCCCGGCCTCGATCTTCGCGGTGATCAGCCCAACGTGGTCGATCCCGGAGCCGCGCATGATGTCAATCGCCCGGGCGACCTCGCCGAACTCGACGTTGTCATCGCCCTTCACGAATGCCACTTTGTCGGCGCGCTGTTTGAAAATGTCAGCAAGACGCGCCCCGAGCAGCTCCCAGGTGATTTGGTCCTGATTGATCTGTATTTTGCCGTTCTGCATCACCTGGACGACGACGGTTCGATTGTCGTCGGGCTGCTGTTTCTGATTCGGCGGAGGGGGCTGCGGAACCAGCGCATTCAGCCCCGTCGGCGTCCTCGGCGTGATCACCATGAAGATGATGATCAGCACGAGCAGCACGTCGATGAGCGGGACGATATTCGGCTCCGATACCGGACCCCTTTTGCTTCCACCAACTGCCATTCCCATATAGGTGCTCCTTTGTTGCCGGTTTCTAAGAATGCCTGGATTCGTTAATCGGAACCACCAGCACCGGCCGGGGGCGGAGGCGGCGCGTTCTTCGGCGGAAGTTTGTCGGTCAGTAAACCGAGGTTGTCCACGCCGGCCGAGCGCACTTCATCGACCGTCTTAACGACGTCGCCATACTTCGCGCGGGAATCGGAACGGACGTAGACCGTCTTGTCAAGACGATCGGAAAGCAGATCCTTGACGCTGTTGGTGATTTCGTCCATCCCGATCTGTCTTTGGCCGAGAAACGTCTTGCCGTCTCTGGTGACCGCGATGATGATGGCATCGTCTTTGTCGGCAGCGGGCATTTTCTCGGCGTTTTCCGCCTTGGCCATGTCCACCGTCACGCCCTTCTGTAGCATGGGCGTGATCACCATGAAAATAATCAGCAAGACGAGCATGATGTCCGCCATCGGGATTACGTTCGGTTCGGCCATCACGTCGGGTGCTTTGGGTTTGTATCTTCCCATAATTTACTTCTTTCCGCCTCGACGAGTGATGAAGTAGTTGATCAACTCCATCGAGGAGTTGTCCATCTCCACATCGAAGGCTTCCACTCTGTTTGTGAAGTAGTTGAAGGTCCACACGGCCGGAACCGCGACCAGCAGGCCGAGCGCCGTGGTGACAAGGGCTTCGGCGATACCGCCGGCCACGGCGGACAGACCGGTTACCTTCTGCGCAGAAATTCCCTTGAACGCGTTGATGATGCCCATGACGGTGCCGAAAAGACCGACGAAGGGAGCCGTCGACCCGATCGTAGCGAGGCCGGAAAGGCCGCGCTTCATTTCGGCGTGTACGATGGCAACCGAGCGCTCGAGGCCGCGCTTGGCCGCTTCGATGACTTCGGCATCATTCACCTGAGCCGAAGCTGCCTGAAACTCAGAAAGGCCCGTCGCCACCACCTTGGCGATGTGGCTCTTCTTGTTACGCTCGGCGATCGAAATCGCTTCATCGAGCTTGTTGTCTTTGAGCGCGCCGGCCACCTGCTGCACGAACACGCGGGACTGCTTGCGCGCCGCACTGTACATCAATGCCCGGTCGATCATGATTCCGACCGACCACGCGGACATGACGAACAGAATTCCAACGACCAGCTTCGCCGGGATGCCCATGTTGTGCCACATCGTTACGAGATCCCAGCCGACCTCTGGGCCCGCCTCCTGCAACATCGCAAACAGTACATTCGCCAGCATAGAGTTAGCTCCTCCTCCATTCCTACCAAACGATCACGGCAGTAATATTCTGCCGGTCGCATTCTTATCCATTCAGCCCGGGGCCGCAAGCGGGGACCGGCTCCGTGCCTTGCTTAACCGCCCAAAGAAAATACGACGGAAATTGTAGTATCGACTTCGACTGGCTCGCCGTTGAGCATGGTGGGTTTGTAGCGCCACTCCTTGACGGCGTCCATTGCCGACTTCATCAGCAGGGGAGGCCCGGACATGTACTGCAGCTCCTGGATCGAGCCGTCCTTGGCGATGATCGCGTGCAAAATTACAGTTCCGGCAACGTGAGCCGTCTTCGCGATCGGCGGATATTGCGGCGTAACTTTGTTGACCAAAGCTGCTGCCTGTACGTTGCCGCCAACGCGAATGCGCGAAGCCGCCTTCGGCGGCGGCGGCGGCCCTGAGCCTCCGCTGCCAATAATGCCGTTCAAGATGCCGCCGCCCGTGCCGCCATCAACTCCTCCGTTCGTGTAGATGACCGGCGCTTCATCCTTGACGATGGCGACGTTTTTGGGGATCACGGTCGGGGCCACCATTTTATTCAGCTGAACGACCCTCGGTGCCCGCACCGCCTTCACGGGCGCGGCCGGTGGAGGCGGTGGTGGAGGCGGCGCAGGAGCCACCAGGAACGTGTTGAGCATTCCCTTGGGCAAGGCCTCGGTGTAGATGAGGGGAATCAGAATCAGGATGCCCAGGATGATGGACTGAACGATGGCCGACAGGGCCACGGTCCAGGACTTGTGTGTCTTCGTCGGGTTCGGGCTTGATATGACGAGTTGGTCAAACATACTTACCTCCTTGCGGCTGCCACCATGCGCTTATTGGCTGCGGATCCGGCGCGCATGGTGGCTCCTCGTCGACCGTTAAATCTATTCCAAAGTACTACGATGGGCGCAGCAATGCCAAAACTGGAATACGTTCCTACCACAACTCCCACTACCATGGCAAAGGAGAAAGCGCGAAGCACCTCGCCACCCATCACATATAGCACTAACACGGTCAGAAACGTCAACCCGCTTGTGAGGATCGTGCGGGAGAGAGTCTGATTGATGGACCGGTTCACGATCTCTGAAAACGACTCGCGCCGCATCAGCCGAAGATTCTCTCGAACGCGGTCAAAAATAACGATGGTGTCGTTCATCGAGTAACCGACCAGAGTGAGCAACGCGGCGATGACCGTCAGTGAGATTTCGTAATGGAAAAGCGAGAAGAAGCCCAGGGTGATCAGCACGTCGTGGAAAACTGCAATCACCGCCGCGGCCCCGTAAACCCACTCAAACCGGAACGCAATATATACCAACATGCCCCCCAGCGCATAGAGCGTTGCGAGGATAGCCTGGCGGCGCAACTGCCCACCCACCTTAGGGCCCACAACGTCGACGTTGCGGATCGTGAAGTTGCCGAGCGACAGTTGGCTCTTCAGCGAGCTCAGAACCGCCGGCGTGGCGCCATCGACGTTCTTGAGTTCATCGAAATTCGTCACGATGCCGCCGTGATCTCTGTCGCGCGCGTCGATGAGCCTTTGCGCCAGCTGGTTATACCGGTCGCCCGCGGTGGTCCGAAGCGAGAGCGGATCATTCTGAACCAGGATCGCCGCCAGAGCCGAGGGCGTGATCGAATTAAAGTCCGGCTTCCCGCTCGCGTCGGCGCCGAAAGTCTTATGAAGGACGTCCAAGATCGCCTGCTTGCCGGCGTCGAGCGATTCATCGCCCTGGCCACGCTGCTCGAGTCCGATCACCACATCGTTTTTCGACTCGGGGTTGGAGATGTCGCTGATCTGCTGGATCGTGCTATTCCCGAGTCCAGCGCTTTGCAGGCCCGCGCGGATTTTGTCAATCGGCGGAAGGCCGGAGAAGCGGACGTACACCAATGTGCCGCCCCGGAAGTCGATGCCGTAACGCATCCCGCCGTTTCGCAATATGGAGATCCAACCGATCGCAAGAAGGGTCAGGGAAAGAGCGACGAAATACTTCGCCTTCCCCATCCAATCTACGTTGGCGTCGCGGAACAGTTCCATGCCGAGTAATATCCTCTTTCTTTGACACCGCCAGGCCCTGTTTGGTGCCCGGGACCGAAAATCGCGGCGCCCCAGGTCAGTACTAGACCTACCCAACATGCTGCAAAGAGCTCTGCGGAGTCCGTTGGGGTCACACTCGGGAACTCCGCGAGCAACCTGCTAAATACTCAGTTCTGCCTGGCGCTCCATGCGCGACAAGTGAAAGTCGAAAATCGTGCGCGACACGTAAATCGAAGTAAACACGTTCGCGATTAAGCCAATCGTCAGTGTAACCGCAAAGCCGCGTACCGGCCCAGTACCGAAGAGAAACAGAAAGATGGCCGAAACGACGGTCGTCACGTGGGTGTCGATGATCGTGAGAAAAGCACGGTCGAAACCCACGTCCACGGCCGAAGCCGGAGCCTTACCGCTGCGCAATTCTTCGCGGATGCGCTCGAACACGAGAACGTTAGAATCCACGCCCATGCCGATCGTTAAAATGACGCCCGCGATCCCCGGCAACGTCAGCACAGCTCCGGCGTAGGCCATGAACGCCACAAGAATCAACAAGTTCAAAACCAAGGCCACAACAGCATTGACACCGCTCAGCCGATAATAGATCACGAGAAAAATCATCACGACGAGCAAGCTTCCGAGCGAAGCCCGGACGCCTTCGCGGATCGAGTCGGCGCCGAGCGAAGGCCCGACCGTCCGCTCCTCCAGATATTTGATCGAAGCCGGCAGAGCGCCGGCGCGCAGCACGAGCGCCAAGTCGCGCGCCGACTCCTGACTGAAATTTCCTTCGATGATGCCGGAATCTTCGATGCGGCTGTTGATTACGGGCGCTGTGTAAACCTGATGGTCGAGAACGATTGCCATCCGGTGCCCGACGTTGGCTTCCGTGAACGGTCCGAAGCGCGCTGCTGCAGCGCTTGAAAGATGAAACAGAACCTCATACTGGCCAGGATAACTTGTGCTGGGTTCGGGGGTCGCGCTCACCAGGTCCTGTCCGGTGATGATCGGCGCGCGGTCCAGCAGGTAGTAGACCTGCTGCGGCGCCTGGCCAGCCGGCGTGCCTTCGGGCCGGCCGGGAACGATGACCGTCCCGGGGGGCAGGACGCCGCCATGAGCGGCTAGAGCCGCAACCTCGGAAGGGTAGGTTTGGTCGTCGGCCACCCGCTGCAGAGCGAGCTGGCCGCCGGCCTGAATCACCGACTTCGCGCGGGTTGGATCGCCTTCGCCCGGAAGCTGAACGAGAATTTCGTCGTCACTGCGCCCGGTGAAGGCGATGGTCGGTTCCTTAAGGCCCAGTTCGTTGATGCGTCGCGCAATGGTTTCCAGAGCTTGGTCCATTGTGTCGCCCCGCAGCTGCGCAACAACGGATGGCTTGAGCGTCAGCAGATATCCGTTCACCTCTCCGGCAGCCGGGGCGAAGCTCCAATCCGTGAATTGACTGCTGAAGAGATCGCGGAAGGCGCCGGAAGTGGCCGGATCCACATTGCGCACCAGGATGTGCGTATTGTCGACGCGGCGAATCTCGCCGAACTGGATGTTCTTGCTATGGAGCTGGCTCTTGAGTTGATCAACGGTTGCGTCACAGCGTTGCCCGATGGCCTCGTCGACTTGCACCTGAAGAACCAGATGACTCCCGCCTTTCAGATCAAGTCCCAGCTGAATGCGATTCGCGAGATTCTGGCGGACCTGCGCCCAGGATGTCGGGAACTCCGGCAGGCTGATAACGCCATAAATGCAAACAAGAATTACGGTTAATATGAAAATAAACTTCCACTTGAGCTGGGAAGCCATGTGGCTAGCTAGCTCTCCTTCTGTTCGGCCTGGAGTCCTTGGATAGCGCTCCGCGACACTTTGATCTTTACCTGTTCGGCAATGCGCAACTGGACGGAGTCGCTTTCGAGACCAACGATCGTCCCGTAGATACCGCCGTTGGTAATGACCTTATCGCCGTTTTTAAGACTGCTGAGCATCTCAGCGGTCTTTTTCTGGCGGCGCTGGGCGGGCAAGATCATCAGAAAGTAGAAGATGACCATGATGAGGATCAGCGGGAGAAACAGCGCGAAGCCGCCGGGCTGGGAAGCAGCCTGCAGTAGCAGGGCTAAGCCCCCCGGAAACGTCGTTGCGATTGTCACGACCGTTGCGCCTTTCCCGCCATCCCGGGCAACTGTGCCCAGGCTGACAGTACCTAAAACGTTCTCCGAAGGTGCGGCCCCGCGCTCTACCGCGTCTAACGCCCTTGTATTTGCCTATGTGAGGCGTGCCTGAAGGTCAGAGCGGAAACTCTTGAGCTTCCCAAAACGGATAGCCTCGCGAATTTCCCTCATGATGTCAAGGTAAAAGTATAGGTTGTGGTGGGTGTTCAAAATTATCGAAAGAAATTCTCCCGCGGAATAAAGATGCCGCAAATATGCGCGGGAATACCGCCGGCAAACCGCGCAGCCGCATTTTTCATCAACAGGACGAGGATCGTTCGCATACCGCGCACTTTTGATGAGCACGCGCCCCCCCGAAGTGAAAAGGCATCCGTGACGCGCGCTACGGG
>Ga0209526_10000200_pt1 | contig 37326 bp, 36 predicted proteins | sample JacPinW_OM2H0_M1_FD_188566 | JGI IMG/M metagenome (GOLD analysis project Ga0209526, IMG submission 188566) | Forest soil microbial communities from Algoma, Ontario, Canada - Jack Pine, Ontario site 1_JW_OM2H0_M1 (SPAdes) (version 2) | ecosystem: Environmental > Terrestrial > Soil > Boreal... | reverse complement strand
GCCCCGAAAATTCACGTGCGGACCACGCGCCGCGCGCGGCCCAGCGAGCTGGCGGGCGTGGGCGATCGCGCATTGCTGCGCGTCGATCAAAGCGCCGCCGATGGTCATTACAGCGCACGCGTTATCAAGCTGATCGATCGCGCAAGACAGCGCGTGCTCGGCATTTATCGCACGAGCCCAGGGGGCGGCGGGCGTGTCATCCCGGTCGACAAGAAACAACTTGGCCAGGAACTTCTGATCCCCGCGGGAGCTGGCGCAGAGGCACAGGACGGCGACCTAGTCGCAGCCGAGGTGACCGAGCCAAGGCGCGGCTACGGGCTGCCCACCGCGCGCATCAAGGAACGGCTCGGCTCGCTCGGAACCGAACGCGCGGTCAGCCTCATTGCGATTCATGCGCACGGGATTCCCTATGTCTTTCCCGCCCCGGCATTAGCCGAGGCGCAAACCGCCAAGCCGGCTCGACGCGCAGGACGCGAGGATTGGCGCAATCTGCCCCTCGTCACCATTGATCCGGCCGACGCCAAGGACCACGACGACGCCGTGCACGCGGCGCGCGACACGGCGCCCGACAATCGCGGCGGATTCATTATCAGCGTCGCCATCGCCGATGTTGCGCATTACGTGCGTCCCGGCTCGGCGCTCGATCGCGAGGCCCTCGTGCGCGGCAACTCGGTTTACTTTCCCGATCGGGTCGTGCCGATGCTGCCTGAGCGGATCTCAAACGATCTATGCTCGCTGCGGCCAGGAGAGGACCGCGCCGCCTTGGCCGTGCGCATGATCATCGGGCCGGACGGACGCAAGCGCTCCCATACTTTTCATCGCGTGCTCATGCGCTCGGCTGCAAAGCTCAATTACACGCAAGTCCAGGCCGGCATCGATGGCTGGCCGGATGAGACGACTGGACCCTTGCTGGCATCCGTGCTCGAGCCCCTCTATGCCGCCTATCGATGTTTGAAGCGCGCGCGCGACGAGCGTGCGCCGCTTGATCTCGATCTTCCAGAGCGAAAAATCGTTCTCAGCGCGCACAGCACCGTGGATCACGTCGTCACGGCCGAGCGCCTCGATTCGCATCGGCTGATTGAAGAGTTCATGATTCTGGCGAATGTGGCAGCGGCGGAGACGCTTGAGCGCGCACGCGTTCCGCTCATTTATCGCGTGCATGACGAGCCTGACCCGGAGCGCGTGAACGCGCTGCGGGAGTTCCTGCGCAGCCTCGACATCTCGCTCCCCAAAAGCGGGCCTTTGCGCGCCGCCCAGTTCAATCGCATCCTCGAGCGCGTGAAGGGCCGCGATACCGAGAAATTGGTCAATGAAGTGGTGTTGCGCACGCAGGCGCAGGCTGAGTACGCCGCGCAGAACTACGGACACTTTGGTCTTAACCTGCGCCGCTACGCGCATTTCACATCGCCCATTCGCCGCTATGCAGACCTCATCGTGCATCGCGGGCTCATCGGCGCACTAAAGCTCGGCGAGGGTGCCTTGCCGGCGGGTCAGGATACGGCTGCGCTGGTCGAGATCAGCGCGCAAATCTCGGCAGCCGAACGCCGCGCGATGAAGGCCGAGCGCGAAACTTTCGACCGCCTGCTCGCTCATTTTCTTGCCGACCGGATCGGCGCAATCTTCGAGGGCCACATTTCCGGCGCCACCCGCGCGGGATTATTCGTGAAGCTTGACGATACCGGTGCCGACGGCTTCATTCCCGCGCGCACGGTGGGCACGGAATATTTTCGCTACCACGAAGACCGCCACGCGCTCATTGGTGACCGCAGCGGCGAAACCTACCGGCTCGGCGACCGCGTTACGGTCCGCCTGGTCGAGGCGGCTCCCGTGGCAGGCGCATTGCGCTTCGAGCTTCTCGCGGAAGCCCGTAGCGCCGTGCGTCGTGAGCACAGCCATCGTCAACGCCCAAGTCACGCGCAGGCGCGCCCGCACAAGCCGCGCAAGCGCGCCGGAAGATCATGACCGGCACCCATTCCGAGGCGCTGAAACGCATGAACCGCTTCGAGGCGGCGGAAGGCAAGGCGACGGCGGACCTCATTCGGCCAAAGGACGCAGCCACGCTCATTCTGGTTGACCGGTCGGAACGCGTCCCCAAGGTGCTGCTGGGGAAACGCCACGCGCGTCACAAATTCATGCCGGGAATGTTCGTGTTCCCGGGCGGCAGGGTTGATCCCACCGACAAAAAAATGCCCGTTGCCCGGGCGCTTCATCATGACGTGGAGACGCAGCTGATGAAGCGTCTTGCACGCCCAAGCCCGGCAAAGGCGCGCGCGTTTGCTCTCGCAGCCATCCGTGAGACATTCGAGGAGACGGGACTTCTGCTCGGCGCGCGCACAATCAAGATCAACGGGGTTCCGGCCGGTCCCTGGACGGCTTTCGCACAAGCCGGCATCCTGCCGGACCTGGGCCTCCTGCATTTCATTGGTCGCGCGATTACTCCGCCCCGCCGCCCACGACGGTTTGACGCGCGCTTTTTCGCCATGGATGCGAGCGCGATTGCGCATCGTATCGAGGGTATGACCGGGCCCGACGCAGAGTTGGTCGAGCTTGTCTGGATGCCGCTTGCGCAAGCCCAGCAGCTCCACATGCCCGCAGTAACCAGTGTCATGCTCGAAGAGCTCGATGCGCGCATCGCGCTTGGGTTCGGGCATAAGCTGCCGGTGCCGTTCTACCGGATGCCCCGCAAGCAGTTCATGCGCGAGATGTTGTGAGGCATTCTTGACTTTGGCGGATCGGCGGCTACGTTGCCCGCGCGTTCACCTCATGAGGTTCGCCATGGCCAAGGCCACCACCATCAAAGTGAAACTGGTTTCGAGCGCGGATACTGGATTCTATTACGTTACCCGTAAGAACTCGCGCACCATGACAGACAAGCTGGTCAAGAAGAAATACGATCCGGTCGCGAAGAAGCACGTCGAGTTTCGCGAGGCAAAGATCAAATAAACGGATCAGCCTGACAGAAGGAAGGCGCCCGACTTGAGTCAGGCGCCTTCTCATCTGCTCAGACAGGCCGCTTGCTTGCAGCCTCAGGAGAGGTGGCCGGTCGGAAGCGGCGTCATGAGGAGGCCACTCTTACCGCCCCACGACCGGCCGAACCCTACGGGACCCAGGAGATGCGGCGGACCTGAGCATTCCGCAGGGTTATCAATAGGATAACGACGCGGCAAAGGCCTCAGCATCGCCGCAGAGCCGAGCGAGACCACGCTGCGCCCGGACCAAAATAGCGCAACGGGGCGGGAAATCAATCATTTACCCTGTGGATTGCGCAGAGAATTTCGTCAACCTTAAAATGGCGGCTTGACAGTTGCGTCACGCAGCGTCTGGGACAACACGGTTGCGGCCGTTGTGCTTGGCCCTGTAGAGGGCCTGATCCGCGCGTTTGATCACCGAGGCGGCGTCATCGTTTCCGCCCAGTGCCGCAATTCCGATGGAAATGGTGACGTCGATTCCCTGCGCTCCCTGCTGGATCGGGAAAGGCTCGCTCGCAATTCGCCGTCGCAGCCGCTCCGCAACGGCCGTGGCGGCGGCAAGATCGGTTTCCGGCATGACGACCACAAACTCCTCGCCGCCATACCGGCACGCCAAGTCAATGCCGCGGATCGCTTTGCGCACGCGCAGCGCGAACTCCCGCAGGACTTCGTCGCCGGCATCATGCCCATGCGTATCGTTGACCAACTTGAAATGATCGATGTCGAGGACGAGCACGGCGAGCGGCTGATCGCGCGACAGCGCCTGCTCGACCAGCCCTGCTATGTGCGTTTCCATGTACCGGCGATTATGCAGCCCGGTCAACGCGTCGGTGATCGCCAGTTCGATCGATGTTTGCACGCTGTCGCGCAGCCGCTCGGTATATCGCTTCTTGCGGATTTGGGTACGCACGCGTGCGAGGATTTCATTCTTGTCAATGGGACGAAAAAGATAATCGTTCACGCCGATCTCGAGGCCACGCACGAGCCGGGCGTTCTCGTCCGCATCGGCGATCGCAAGAATGGGAGTGTTACGGGTGCGTGCCAGGGAACGGACCTGGCTACACAGGCGCAAGCCGTCAAAGTCGACAAGCGCAAGCGACACGATCAGCAGATCGTAATTGCCATCGGCGGCTCGGAACAAGGCAGCATTTGGATCGGCTTCAATATCGACCGAATGCTCGCCCGCGAGAATGGCTGCCATATGCTCATATGAAAGCGGGCGATCGTCGACGAGCAGGATATGCCCGTTACGGCCGGCTTCCGTCAATGCTTCACGCTCGCCACCCGTGACGCCGATATCGCGAGAAGCGAGCGCACGCATCCGTAGCTCATCCGTCATCACTTTGAGGCGAGCAAGCGAGCGAACGCGCGCGATCAGGGCGATCTCGGAAACCGGCTTGGTGAGGAAATCGTCGGCCCCCGCTTGCAGCCCTTTGACGCGATCCGAAGGCTGGTCAAGCGCCGTGACCATGACCACCGGGATGTGATGAGTCGTCGGTCCGGCCTTGAACCGCCGGCAGACCTCGAAGCCATCCATGTCGGGCATCATCACATCCAGCAGCACGATATCGCATTTGGCGCGTTCGCAAATTGCGAGCGCCTCGTCGCCGCTCATTGCAGTAATGACGTCGAAATATTCCGCCGAAAGGCGGGCCTGAAGGAGCTTGACGTTGGCCGGCACGTCATCGACGACGAGAACGCGAGCAGTCATCGGCTCGTTCCCTCACGCCGGGCCAAGAAAGTGACGAATCGTCTCAATGAACTTTCCTATCGAAATCGGCTTTGACAAATACGCCTCGCAACCGCCTTCTCGAATGCGCTCTTCATCCCCTTTCATGGCAAAAGCGGTGACGGCGACCACCGGAATAGCCTTGAGCTCGGCATCTTCCTTGAGCCACTTTGTCACTTCGAGTCCTGATACTTCGGGGAGCTGGATGTCCATCAGGATCAAGTCGGGATGCGACCGGCGCGCGAGATCAAGCGCTTCGATCCCGTTACGAGTCCCGACGGTATGATAGCCGTGAGCCTCCAAGAGGTCGTGGAAGAGCTTCATGTTGAGCTCATTATCCTCGACGATCATTACGGTCTTCGACATCCCCCGTCCTTCCGACCGTCTCCCGTCGGCGCCAGAGCCCGATGAGAGCTTTATTCCTCGTCCGGTAGCCTGCAGGAGCGAAGCCAGCTTCGCCGGGTGCTTCGGCGGCCCTGCTCGAATTGGCTCGGGACCTTATTAGCGCAGGCGGATACCCCGCTTCGCTACGCTCATCCGGGCTGCGAACTGTTCGCAAAGCTAGAGCGCATATGTTACGGAAACGCAAATACAACCCGATAGCCAGAAGCAGAATCAGTCTGAGACGAAAGCCAAAAGAGCCGTAATCTCAGCGGTTTGCCGTCCACACTTGATGGCACGCGCAGATTGCGTTGAGCGCACTGCCCGACATTGCGGCGGGCCGCTCATGAAATGCGGCAATGTTGCGATTCGGCCGCACTTTCATGACTGCGCGGGCGCCACATCCATCACCCGCCGGCTCAGTGCGATGTTGAACGTATATCCACCGAACAGATCAACCGCTGTGACGAAGATAAGAAGGGCCGCAGCTTCCCAACGCTGTGGTGTCTCGACCAATTGCGGCTTTCCGAATACCACGATCAAAACGATCGCAAGCGGGACCAGCGAAGCCATTCCATCGACAACACCAAGAAAGCGGTTGGCGCTCGACGGCAAGCTGAAGGGAATCGAGATGAGCTGAAAGGTTAAATAAATCGCTGCTAGCCAGGCCATGTTGAACCCGAGACGATCGGGCGTGAACCAGCCGAGCCTGCCTTCCATGCTTTTAAATGACCCCGCATACCAGAAAAAATATATTTCCCAAGCGGCAAGCCCCAATGCGAGCATGATGCTGATTCCGGCGACGGAAAAACGACCCCTGCGCATGACTGCCTCCGTGAGCCCCATGGGTTGGCTCCATCCCTATCCGACAACGTGGCATCGCGTCGAGCGCTTGACCTGGTTTTCCCCACCTGCGCTGTGCTGATCGGATGGCTCAGCCATGGTTGCTTCGAATACACTGAATAGCTGCACGATTCTGGCACGGACATTTACCCCGAGAGAGCACATGGGCCGGCATGGCCGAGCAGTAAAGCGCGAGGGCGCCAAGCGCGCACGCGCTGATGAGCTGGCGGTTGCCGCATTCGAATTTCTCGCCGGCGACCCGGCGAGAATTGCGCGATTTTTCGATATGACCGGCCTTACTATCGATACTATTCGGACCGCGGCGCAGGAGCCTCGCTTTTTCGCCGGCGTGCTTGATTACGTGATCAGCGACGAGCCCTTGCTGCTCGCTTTCTCCCGCGAAAGGGGAGTCGATCCGAATGAAACCGTCGCGGCGCGTGATATTCTGATGCAAGACTCCAGGGAGCGCGATACGCCGTAACCAGCCCACATTGGAACCGATACTCGGGCACAGGATATGTCGGGCTTCTGCCGCGATTGCTGCCGTGATGTGCGCGACGGTGCTGGCCGCTGCATGGCCTGCGGCTCACCGCGCCTGTTGCGGCATGCCGAGCTCGACACTTTGGCCATCGCGCACGTCGATTGCGACGCCTTCTATGCGACAATCGAAAAACGCGATGATCCTTCGCTCGCCGACAAGCCCGTCATTGTCGGCGGGCGCGAGCGCGGCGTGGTGCTCACGGCCTGTTATGTGGCTCGCACATTCGGGGTGAAATCGGCCATGCCCATGTTCGAGGCGCGACGGCTGTGCCCGCATGCCGCGGTCGTGCGCCCCGATATGGCAAAATATGCGCGCGTGGGACGCGAAGTGCGCGCCCTCATGTCGAAGCTCACCCCGCTGGTCGAGCCGGTCTCGATCGATGAGGCTTTCATAGACCTCTCCGGGACTGCTCGCCTGCACGCAACGAACCCTGCCAAAGCGCTCGCTGCCTTTGCTGTCGAGGTCGAGAAGCGTGTCGGCATCACGGTCTCGATCGGGCTCTCCTGCAACAAGTTCCTTGCAAAGATCGCATCCGATCTGGACAAGCCGCGCGGTTTTGCAGTGCTTGGCAGGGGCGAGGCAGCCGCTTTTCTGGCATCGCAGCCGGTGACATTGATCTTCGGTGTCGGCAAAATGGCCCAGCAGCGGCTTGCACGCGATGGGCTGCGCACCATTGGTGATCTTCAACGCGCCGGCGAGCGCGAGCTGTTGCGCCGCTACGGAGCCGAAGGGGCGCGCCTTGCGAAACTGGCTCAAGGCATGGATGATCGTCCGGTCGTGCCCGAGCGCGAAGCGAAGAGCATTTCGGCCGAAACCACCTTCGATCGCGATAAAGCTGACTTTCGGGCGCTGGAGCTTTGCCTTTGGCAGCTGTCCGAAAAAGTATCCGCGCGCCTCAAACACAATGCGCTTGCCGGCTCGACCGTCGCGCTCAAGCTCAAGACCGCTGATTTTCGCATCCGCACGCGCGCGCAGTCACTCGCGCACCCGACTCAGCTGGCGACGCGGATTTTTGATACCGCCCGAAATCTGTTGGTCGCCGAAGTCGATGGAACCATGTTTCGTCTTCTCGGTGTCGGGGTTTCGGCTCTTTCTCCCGCCGATGGATCCGATTTCGCCGACCTGATCGATCGGCGCGCGGCGGAAACCGAGCAGGCGATCGACCGCTTGCGCGAAAAATTCGGGAAAGGGGCAATCATCAAGGGTCTCGCCTTCGGGCAAGAAGACGGGTGAGCACTTTGACAATGAAAAGAAGCTTTTGCTGGTCTTAATTACAGGAGGACCGGTCGAGCACGATCATGAACTCGACCGAAGCGCCTCACCGGCACGGCTTCGTATCCCTGATCGCAAGGGACGTGAGCTCCCCACTGATGGCAAAATCGTTGTAATCGAGCATCAGCGCCCGCGATATTCCGTTTTCATAGAGCTCAAACGTGATTGCATAGACCGGGGGTTGATCCGATTTACTCCCGGCTCTGTCGAAATAACTCACCGTCACGGGCCAGCGTCGCAGTCCCGCGAGCGACGGCTGGCCGGCCGCCGCATCCGCGGGTGGGTGCTCCTCCGCGGCAATCCCGCGGCCGATCACGGTCAGCGTATTGTACACCTTTTCACCTTTGTCCGAGCCGTCGTAGACCGGCAGTTCGAGCAGGCTCTTTTCCTCGCGCGCGGCATCGATGATCCGGCGCATGTGCTCGGTCGGAAAGACGATTGCGGTTTCAAGATCGAACTTCTTGTCCACCGGCTTGGCCAGGGTGACCGTAAGTTGACTCGCCTCCCGTTCGGCTTGCCCGTCCACGGAGTCGATCAGCGCCTCGTTGAGATAGTTCTGCGATTTGAAAACGAACTTCCTTGCCGTCCCCTCCTCCCAGCTGGTGGAGCGCAGGTCGCTGAGTGTCGCTTTGCCTTCGCCGTTATCGAGTTCCGAGACCTGCCGGAATTGGAGCGCATAGCCTTCACACGAGCTGCCCGAGAAATCGTAAAGAATTCTGCCCCGTGCCGACATCGCGGAGGAATTTCCGCGCGTCTGCGCAAGCTTGAGCTCGTAGATGGCACGGTGGGATGCAAACTCCATCCCGGCCGCGGGCCCGCAGCTCAGCCCCATCCAGGAAAGCGCGGCTGCGCTAGCCGCGCTCGCGAGAGCAGCTTTGCCTAAAACCTTCATGGCAGAGGGCCTCCTCGCCGCCCGTGCGGCGCAACATAGGGGTGGCACTTGCTCCCTGCAACCGACCACGAGCTCTTGCATGCGATCATCCAATGGTGAAGAACGAAGCGGTCGGCACCGCGCCGATTTTTCCATCAATCGCGGACGGACGCGTTACATCGAGAGGAAAGGACTATGGCCGGAACCGTTGAACGAAAGCTTTCGGAGCTTGGAGTTTCCCTTCCCACCCCGGCAACTCCGGTCGCCAACTATATTCCCTTCGTTCGTGTCGGCGCCTTGCTGTTCGTTTCGGGACAGATCTGCCTTGATGCAAGCGGCAAGCCCGTTGCGAAAGGTAAGCTTGGGGCTGGAGTTTCCCCGGACGAGGGCCAAAAAGCGGCGCGCGCCTGCGCGATCAACGTGCTGGCCCAGGTCAAAGCCGCGGTCGGCGATCTTGACCGGGTGACGCGCGTTGTTCGTCTGGGCGGCTTCATCAATTCGGACCCCGCCTTTCTGGAGGGGCCGAAGGTCATGAATGGGGCATCCGATCTCATGGTTGCTGTGTTCGGAGATAAAGGACGCCACGCGCGCACGACCGTGGGCGTCGCCGTGCTGCCCGGCGACGCAGCCGTCGAAGTTGATGGGATTTTCGAGATCGCATGACGAAGCAGGACCGGGAATGGAATGGCTGATCGCCCGGCCGGTGGCACATCGCGGTCTGCATGACGGCAGCAACATCATTGAAAACACCGCCTCCGCCTTTACCGCCGCCATCGCTCGACGTTACGGCATCGAATGTGATCTGCAGATTTCCGCCGACGGCGAGGCAATGGTCCACCATGACGAGGCTCTCGGTCGCCTTGCGGAAGGCAGCGCACGGCTCGATGCCGTAACAGCCGCGGAACTTAAACGCACACCCTTTAAAGCCGGCACTGATCGCATGATCACACTCGGCGACTTGTGTGATCTTACCGCGGGCCGCACGCCACTCATCATCGAGCTCAAGAGCCATTACGATGGGGATCGGCGGCTTGTCAGGCGCAGCACAGACGTGCTCTCAACCTATGGGGGACACGCGGCGGTGATGTCGTTCGATCCGGTGCAGATGGCAATGCTATGCGAGATCGCGCCTGGGATCGTCCGGGGCATCGTTGCGGAGCGCGCAGATCAGCGTTATCGACAACATGGGTGTTTCGGTGCAGTGCGCCGTGGGGCGGCCTATTGCGAGCGCCTCTGGCGCATGCGCCCGCAATTCGTCGCCTATGCGATCAATGACCTTCCTGCAATAATGCCTACGATTGCTCGAAATGTTTTCAAATGCCCGGTCCTCGCCTGGACGGTGCGTAACCCGCTACAACGCGAGAAAGCCAGGCGCTACGCGGACCAGATCATCTTCGAGGGTTTTCAACCATAGGGCATCGACGAGGCTGCGACATATCTGCGATCGAACTTGCATTGCGGGCAGCGAATTCCATCGGCGATATTACCGCCGAGGCCTGGGATGCATGCGCCAATCCTCCTCCTGGTCTTTGCGCGGAAAGCGTGGGCGGCGATTCCAGCCTGCTCCCCCAGAGGGAAAACGAGTTGAAACTGGGACGCGGATACAATCCGTTCATCTCGCATGATTTCCTTTCGGCGCTTGAGTTATCGGGGTCCGTGCGAGCGCGTACGGGCTGGCAACCCATGCATCTCCTCGCAACCGATGACAAGGGCAGCTTGCTCGGCGCGGTCCCCTGCTACGTGAAGTCACACTCGCGCGGCGAATATGTCTTCGATCACGGCTGGGCAGACGCCTTTGAACGCGCGGGCGGAAGCTACTATCCGAAGCTCCAGGTCTCTGTTCCGTTCACGCCGGCGACCGGACGCCGGCTGCTGGCACGGCCCGGAATAAATTCGCAAGGCGTGCGCGCAGCGCTTGCGGATGCCCTGACCGATATCTGCCGACGAAGCGATGCCTCTTCCGTGCATGTGACATTTCCAACGCACTGCGAATGGGAGCTCCTCGGCTCGCGCGGCTATCTCAAGCGCACGCATCAGCAGTTCCATTGGGAAAATTCGGGCTATTCCAGCTTCGACGACTTTCTTGCGGCACTGTCCTCGCGCAAGCGCAAAACCATCAGGCGTGAACGCGATGATGCGCTTTCCGCCGGAATCAGCGTCCACTGGCTGAGCGGCTCGGACCTTACCGAAGGCGTTTGGGACGCCTTCTTCGAGTTTTACATGGAGACGGGCTCGCGCAAGTGGGGCAGGCCATATCTTACTCGCCCGTTCTACTCGCTTGTTGGTCAAAGAATGCGAGACCGCATCCTTCTGGTCATGGCAAAGCGCAACGGCCGGTGGATAGCCGGCGCGATCAATTTTATCGGCTCCGATACCTTGTTCGGCCGTCACTGGGGCGCGATTGAACACCATCCCTTCCTGCATTTTGAGCTGTGCTATTATCAGGCAATCCAATATGCCATTGAGAAAAGGCTTCATCGGGTGGAGGCCGGTGCGCAAGGCGAGCACAAGATTTCCCGCGGTTATCTGCCGACGACGACATACTCTGCCCATTACATCGCCAATCCGGCTCTGCGGCGGGCAATCGATGATTTCCTCGCGCGCGAGCGCGCTTATATCAGCGCGGTAGGCGCGGAGCTCGCGGACGCAACGCCGTTTCGAAAAGGGTAATGCTCGCAGTCGCGCAAGCGATCGGAGAGCGCAGTTACAACGATAGGGCCAAGCGTGTAGGGTGGGTTGTTACAACGATAGGGCCAAGTGGGAGGAGATGATGCCCGCCTATGATCACAGTAACCTATTCGCCAAGATCCTGCGCGGCGAGTTGCCGTGCCACAAGGTCTTCGAAGACGACAGGTGTCTCGCTTTTCTTGACATCATGCCGCGCGCGCCCGGCCATACGCTGGTTCTACCGAAGACCCCAGCGCGCAATATTTTGGATATTGCTCCCGACGACCTCGGCCACGTCATGCAGGTGGCTCAGAAAATCGCCAAGGCGAGCGTCCGGGTTTTTGGCGCGGATGGGATTACCATTCAGCAGTTCAATGAAAGTGCAGGCGGGCAGGTCGTTTTACACCTCCACGTGCACGTCATTCCGCGACGAGAAGGCGTGGCGATGAAGCCGCCCGCCAGTTTCAAAGAAGCGCCCGAGGTGCTTGCGGAACAGGCACGAAAGCTCTCGGCCGCGCTTGCAGGCTGAGCTCGCGCCATGCGCGCCGCAAGACGAGGAGTGCGACGAGAAACGTCGCAGCGAACCCGACCGGCGCTTTAACCAGCGGAAAGATCAGGATTAACAGGCTGGCACAGCCGATCCCCGCCATTTCACCGCGCAGCTGCCCTTCGGCTTGACCGGCGTGAAGCAAAAACGCCATTGCCACCGAGAGAACGACCAGGTCATAGAGGAACAGGTACGGTGTCACCAGAAGGGTCGCGGTTACGAATGCCGCAGCCTTCATATGAAGGGAGATCCTGCTTCGCCACATTGCCAGGAGGATAGCAGCCACCATAGCGGCGAAGAGGAATTGAATCGTCCAGGCGAGCGCGATGCTGCCGCCGAGGATACGCGTCACAGCGAAGATGCTTTGCACCTTTGCCAGGTCCGCCCGTCCCTCGCTCAAAGCGGCCTGTGATGCCGCTGGAACGGAGTGCAAGAATGCCTGCCAGGTTTCGACGCCGAATACCGCCGACGATGCAGCGACCAACAATCCCGTCATGGCGGCTGCCGCCGCGATTGCTCGCCAATGCCCCCCCGCAAGCAGCACAAGGGGAAACAGGATCCCGAGATGCGGCTTGAAGGAGACGAGCCCGATGAGGAAGCCGGCGAGCACCGGCCTCGATTGCAAGGACAAGAGCGCGGCGCCGATCAAGCCAGCGCTCACGAACCCGTTCTGCCCGACCAGCAGGTTCGCGAGATTTCCCGGATAGGCGCAAGCGAACAAAATCCCTGCCCGATCGCCGATGATGGCGCGTATGGCGAGGACATAGGCAGCGAACGTCAGAGCAATCCAGGAGACATAAGCCCACAGGAAGGGAAGACACGAGAGCAAAGCCGCCGCGAACAGGAATGTCGGCGGATAAATCCAGGGATATTCGCCTTCAAACGGATGACCAACAGCCGCCGCTTCCGCCTGCTTGTGAGCAACCGCGTCGTAGACCGCCCCGGCAGCTCCATCGAGCGCCTGGCGGCCGCTCGCCCAGACATTCACGAAGTCCGTTGCAATCAACTGTCCATTCGGATCGACGATCCAGCTGCCCTGAACGAAAGATCCTGCAAGATAGGCGAGCTGCGCTACACAAAGCGCAAAACAGATCAACTCGACCGGGCGGCTCAGGCGATACGGCGTCACCGTCAGCTCGCCGCCTGCCTGATCTTTTGCGGGACCAGGCGCTCGCTTCTCAACGCTTGCTGAACACCCGACACTCCGGCCTCGTGGTATTCCGCGTCTTCATTGACGTCCCAGAGATTGTAGATGCGTTGACCCGCCAGAATGTTGCGCGCCGCGAGCATGGCCGTCATCATGGCATGGTCCTGGTTGTTGTATTTGTGCATCCCATTGCGGCCCACGAGGTGAAGGGTCGGATAGCTGCCCTCGAGATCGAGCCGGATCATCGCGACATTCTGGCGGTAGCCGTCATCATAGACGGGATAGGCCTTGGGCTGGCGGACCACGCAGGCATCGGCGACATCCTCGGGCCGGATCAGTCCAACGCGGCCGATCTCTGATTTGGCAAGCGCGATGAGCTCCCGATCGCTGGAATTCCACAATGCATCGCCTTCGAAGCAGAAGTATTCCAGTCCAAGGCAACTCTTGCCGGGGGGAACCATTTCGGGCGACCACGAGCTGAAATTCTGCACCCGGCCGACCTTGACCGCTGGATCATGAATGTAAATCCAGTTGTCCGCAAACAGAGCGGGCTTATCGACCATCAGCGCGACAGTCATGAAGTCCCGATATCTGAGCTTCCGCGCGTGCAAATATGAGATTGGCCGCGGCGTGATTTTTTGCATCAATTCGGAAATTGGCGCCGAGCTGATGATATGGTTCGCAGTGAAGCTCTCGTGCGCGCCTTCGATCGTGGATACCTCTACACACCAGATCTTACGGCGCGGATCATACGCGAGCGAGGCCAGCTCACGGCCCATCAGGATGTTCCCGCCGCGCTGGCGAATCTTGCGCGCAGCCGCCTCCCACATCATGCCCGGACCTTTGCGCGGGTATTCGAAACTCTCGATCAGCGTCTTGACGACCGAACCCGCAGGCTTGCGGGCTGCCGTTCGAACATTCAGCGCACGCCGCAATGCATTGCCGACTGCCACGCCAAGATCGAGCCCTTTGATACGCTGGGCTGCCCAATCCGCTGATATCTCATCACACGATAGCCCCCACACTTTCTCGGTGTAGGTCTTGAAGAATATCGAAAACAGCCGTTCTCCGAACTGATTGCGCACCCAGTCGTGAAACGAGCGCGGGTCTTCGATCGGAAATGCCTTGGCCCATGCATACGACAGCATGCAGGCTGCGCTCCTGACCATCCCGAGATTGATCAGCGCCTCGAAGGCATTGAGCGGATATGAATAGAACTTTCCTCGATAGTAGATGCGGGACAGGCGCGGACGATCGATCAAATCGTCCGGCAGGATTTCGTGCCAAAGCTCGACGATCTCCTTTGCTTTCGAGAAGAAGCGATGACCGCCCACGTCGAACAAGAAATCCTTGTGGCGCACCGTGCGGCTGATGCCGCCGACATAGTCGGGATCTTTCTCGATCACCGCAACCGAAGATGTCTGCTTGGTCAGACAATAGGCGGCGGTGAGACCGGCTGGCCCGGCTCCGATGATGAAGACCTCAACGTGGGCTGGCATGAAAGAAGGCACCTGGCCGAACAATCACGGATTGCGCGCACGCGGGCAGCCCGCGAGCGGCGCGAACGCAAAAAGACGATGCCCGTTGTATGAGACGAGCGCGCCTGCGGCCGCGCCAATCACGACCGCTGCCTGCGGCAGGGCGGCACATAGGGTGGAAACGAGAACTGCGAATGCACCGTAGCTCGCGCTCTGCGCCACCGCTGTGACTGCGGCGTAACGCAGTGCTTCCTCGTGCTGCGCGCGGGCGCTGCGATCAAAGGTAAAGACGCGGTTGAGGCGCCAGGTCAGGACCGTTGCGCCAGCGAGTGCCAGCAAACCCGCAACTAGCGGGTGAAGGCCCTTGCCGAGGAGAAGCGTAAAAAGCGCGAGATTGACAGTGAGGCCGAGAGCGCCAACCGCAAGAAACCGCAACGGGCGCGGGATACGCATCGCAACACTTTGCAGCCCGTGGTGGCGGGACGGCGAGTGGCGCAGAGGCTCTTCGCCGCTGCCGTCTGCAAGCTTTTGGAAAATCATATTGATTTGTCCGTCGGTCAAACAGCAAGCGACCTCGGGGGTCGCAAGCGGGCGCCTCCCCGGTCATTTCAATCGCAGAGAATTGTTAAATCGGGCTTTACCGGCCGCCCGGCTGAGTTCGATTACAGTTAAGCAGATGGCAATGCTCTATCCGCAGTGTGGCTTGATGCCTTGCTTGCCACCCCGGACCCATAAATTTCGCCAATCGGGAAATGTCTATCTCACTAGAACTAACGTCAGCAGCCGCTGACGGAAGATATACGTTCTTCAAGCTTGCATTCGCGATCGGCGTTATGGTTGCCGGTTTGGAGATCGGATATCTTCTGCATTCGCCGTTGCCGTATGATCCGGTCGGGTATCTCGTGGGCCGCGACTTCGCGAATACCTGGGTGGGAGCCCAACTCGCTCTCACCGGGCACCCGCAGACGTATTTTGCAGCCGATGCTTACAATCGCCTGCTCGCGGAGAAGTTCGGGGCCAGCTATCCCCTCCACATCTGGTCTTATCCGCCGCATGTCCTGCTGTTTACCTGGCCGCTCGCGCTTATGCCCTACATGGCGGCCTACATTCTTTACTGCGCGCTTGGCTTGGCGGTGTATCTCGCGGTTACCAGTGCGGGCCGGCGGCGGCTCGATCATCTCGTCCTGCTCGCAATCGCCCCGGCAGTCATCGTAAACATCTGGTGTGGGCAGAACGGCTTTTTTGTCGCCGCGTTGCTCGCCGGAGGCCTGATGGTGCTCGACCGGCGTCCAATTCTGGCCGGGCTGCTTTTCGGCATGCTGAGCATCAAGCCGCAGCTCGGCATTCTACTTCCGCTCATGCTGGCTCTGACCGGGCGCTGGCGCACGGTTCTCGCTGCTGCGACGACCGTTCTGTTACTGGTGACAGCCGCCTCGTTTGTTTTTGGCGTCGACGTATGGACTGCATACATCAACGATGCGATGCCGGTGCAGAGCCGCGTGTTCTTGCGCGAGTTCGAGAATTTCATGACCCATATGCCGACCGCATTCATGAACGCGCGCGTTGCCGGATTGCCGCTGCCGGCTGCTGCCGGCCTGCAGATTGGGGTTTCGCTTGCGGTGATCGGCGCCGTGATGTGGACGTTCTGGCACCGTCGGGATGCCGATTTATCGAACGCGCTGCTGCTGACCGCGGCTTTCCTGGTCACGCCTTATGCATTCAACTACGACATGGTCGTATTTGGCCCCATGATCACCAAGCTCATGGATCGCGACGGCAACACACCCTTGGACTATGGCCTGATGCTTGCGGTCTGGGCGCTGCCTGTCCTGACGGTGGCGCTCGGCATTGCAGCAATTCCGCTCTCGTTCCTGCCGCTGGCAGGCTTGGCGGCGAGGCTCCTTTGGCGACTACAGCGGGCAAAGATTCCGGCAACTGGTCGAAGTGAAGTCGGCAACGCGTGCGTTGCCGTCACACCTTGACGAGCGGCACCTTTGGAACCGACCCACGGGGCGAAGGCGGACCGTTATCCCCATCGCGCGAGGACTTTCGCCGCGGGCCGCGCCGTTTTGGCTTTGCCCCCGTCACCTCGGGAATCTTTTCCGGCTTGGGGGTCACCGGCCCGTCGACATATTCAAAGTCGAGCTTATCCAAACCTGATTCGTCGTCTTTGGCCACAACAACTTTGACGTGACCACCGGCTTTGAGCTTCCCGAACAAGACTTCATCGGCGAGCGGCTTCTTGATGGTCTCCTGAATGAGCCTCGCCATCGGACGCGCTCCCATCTGCTCGTCGTAGCCATGCTCGATCAGCCACTTGCTCGCGGTCTCTGACAGCTCAATCGTGACGTCGCGATCGCCAAGTTGAGCCTCAAGCTGCATCACGAATTTCTGCACCACCTTGGCGATGATTTCCGGGCTGAGGTGAGCAAACGTAATGATGGCGTCAAGGCGGTTGCGAAATTCAGGTGCAAACAACCGGTTGATTGCCTCCAGGTCGTCGCCTTCCCGCTTGATTCGGGTGAAACCATAAGCCTGGCGCGCGAGATCGGCCGCTCCCGCGTTGGTGGTCATGATGAGGATGACATTGCGGAAGTCGACCTGCTTGCCGTTGTGGTCGGTTAGCTTTCCATGATCCATGATCTGGAGAAGCACGTTGAAGAGATCGGGGTGCGCTTTCTCGATTTCGTCGAGAAGGAGAACGCAATGAGGGTGCTGATCGACGCCGTCGGTCAGCAGTCCACCCTGATCGAAACCGACGTACCCGGGAGGCGCACCGATCAACCGCGAAACGGTGTGGCGTTCCATGTACTCGGACATGTCGAAACGGATCATCTCCACGCCCAAGGCCGTCGCGAGCTGCTTGGCCACCTCAGTCTTGCCGACGCCGGTCGGACCTGAAAACAAATAGCAGCCGATCGGCTTCTCCGGCTCGCGCAGGCCCGCGCGGGCAAGCTTTATGGAAGCGGAGAGCGCAGTAATGGCTTTGTCCTGACCATAAACCACCTGCCTGAGCGCCTGATCGAGGTGCTGGAGCACCGCCGCGTCATCCTTCGACACGGTTTTGGGCGGAATACGAGCCATCGTCGCGATGGTCGTTTCGATCTCCTTTATTCCGATCGTCTTTTTGCGACGGCTTTCCGGCAACAGCATTTGGGCTGCGCCCGATTCGTCTATGACGTCGATAGCCTTGTCCGGAAGCTTGCGATCGTGGATGTAGCGGGCGGACAGCTCCACCGCGGCCTTGATCGCCTCGCTCGTATATTTGAGCTTGTGGTAATCCTCGAAATACGGTTTGAGCCCCTTGAGAATCTCGATCGCGTCGGGAACGGTGGGCTCGTTGACATCGATCTTCTGGAACCGGCGCACCAGCGCGCGGTCCTTTTCGAAATACTGGCGGTATTCCTTGTAAGTGGTCGAGCCGATGCAACGCAGCGTTCCCGATGCGAGCGCAGGCTTGAGCAGGTTGGAAGCGTCCATCGCTCCGCCCGAGGTGGCGCCCGCGCCGATCACGGTGTGGATCTCGTCGATAAACATGATCGCGCCGGGATAGGCTTCGAGCTCCTTGATGACCTGCTTTAGTCTCTCCTCGAAGTCGCCGCGATAGCGCGTTCCCGCCAGGAGCGTACCCATGTCCAGACTGAATACGGTCGCATTCTTGAGCACGTCCGGAACCTCGCCGTGCACGATGCGGCGCGCCAAACCCTCGGCAATTGCCGTTTTTCCCACCCCCGCGTCTCCGACGAACAACGGGTTGTTCTTCTGCCGCCTGCACAGGACTTGAATGGTGCGACTAATCTCCGCGTCCCGCCCGATCAGCGGATCGATTTTGCCTTCACGCGCCTTCTTGTTGAGATTTATGCAATAGGCTTCGAGGGCGTCCCCTTTCTTTTTGGCGTCGTCACCCGACTTGGTATCGGTGTCCTCGTCAGTGCCGCGCACCGGCCGTGTCTCGGACATGCCCGGACGCTTGGCAATGCCGTGACTGATATAATTGACGGCATCGTAGCGCGTCATGTCCTGCTCCTGCAGGAAATAGGCGGCATGGCTCTCGCGCTCGGCAAAAATTGCAACCAGCACGTTTGCGCCGGTGACCTCCTCGCGTCCGGATGACTGCACGTGGATCACGGCGCGCTGAATTACGCGTTGGAATCCGGCGGTGGGCTTGGAATCCTCGTTGCCGTCGCTCACGAGATTCTCAAGCTCGCTTTCGAGATAAGCGGTGAGACTGCGACGCAGCTTGTCGAGATCGACGTTGCACGCCCGCATGACTGCGGCGGCGTCCTGGTCATCGAGCAATGCCAGCAGCAGATGCTCGAGCGTGGCATATTCGTGGTGGCGCTCGTTGGCCAGGGCCAGGGCACGGTGCAGGGATTGCTCAAGGTTGCGCGAAAAGGTGGGCATATCGGCTCCGTCGTAATTAACTGGTTTCGGCGTATCCCTGTTCCGTGACCTTCACTTTTTTTCCATCACACATTGCAGAGGATGCTGGTGCTTGCGGGCGAAGTCCATGACCTGCGTCACTTTGGTCTCGGCCACTTCATACGTGAACACGCCGCATTCGCCAATCCCATGCTGGTGGACATGCATCATGATTCTCTGCGCACTCTCATGATCCTTGTTGAAAAACCGCTCTAGCACATGCACCACAAACTCCATCGGCGTGTAGTCATCGTTTAAAAGCAGCACTCGATAGAGACTCGGACGCTTGGTTTGCGGCTTGGTCTTCGTGATGACGGCAGTCCCGGGCCCTCCTGAGCCACGGCGCTTGCTGTTGTCGTCAGCGCCCGAGCGCGGCATTGGCGGCTGGGCTCCCGTGCTGGCACTCTCTTCAGTTGGTCTTCGGCTCATGGCATTTTTACGGACTGGACGTGGCAATGTAGGTAATTTCGCAGGAGGTCCACCGCGGCGATCATAGAGGGCGAGCGACGCTCGCTCCAGCGCCGCTCTCTCGGCCGATTCGCCCCGGAAAATACAGTTAATGCCAGGGGGGCTCCTGCGCCAGACCCACTCCCCCCAAGCCCAAGGATCGCAATTTAATTGCGGACAATTCGCGGCAAACCGGCCGCGCAGATCTCTCCGACATGATGTCTGCTGGTCATGGCGCGTGCTCCACCGACACCCTCATTGGCGTCAGCCGCACCGTCGGTCTCATGGCTCGACCAAGGTGCGTCGTGCGGCCCGCGCGGCCTGGTCGTTACGCAAATGCAGTCTTTACGGACGGTCAGCGAACTCTTGTGCTGAAATGAAGATCACCAAAGCTAAGCCCGGCTTGTAAGCCGGGCTTTTCGTCGCAGCACAGCTGCTGCACAACTTACTTCGCTGCCGAGATCTTTCCGAATTGGCCTTCGAACGGCTTGTAAGCCTCCTTGGCGAGATCGGCATAGAGTTCGCCGAGCTTCGTCGCCTGGGCCACAAAGCCTTCATACGAACTCTTGAGATAGTCGCTTTGCACCTCGAAAGCCTTGTCGAGCGACTTAGCACCCAGAAGCTTCTCGCTCGCGGCGGTACCCTGCTCGAACACCCGCTTGGAGTAGTCCGCAAACTCGATTGCGATCGTCTGCAGACTTTTCGACAGCGCGCCGAATGATTTCAGCGTCGCATCCATATTGTCCTTTCCTAGCTGTTGCACCTCGTCGATATTCCTGACCATTTCAACCTCTATTTGCGTTCTCACCTGCTGATGGTGGCACGTGGCCCCAGTGGCCACTCTCGGAACATATTGCACTGCACAAAAAAGTCAATAACCATTTTGCAGTGCAGCATTGCCTCCGGTTTACCGTTTTGCAATTCGAAATGAGGAAAATCAGGACAATCTGCCGAATTGCCATGGGGACAGGCACCAAAAAGGTCGGAAAAACTTCAGAAAACCGCCCTTTTTGCCTCTTCCAATCGGCACGCCTCGGCACGACGGGGGTGTCGGTGCTCTCGGGGAGCACCAAGGGGAACGAGGACGGGGGGAAATCATGCTGCGGATCGGGACCGGAGCCCGGCACGGGCTTCGCTTGGGGTTTCTTGCTGTTGCGGCTGTTTGGCTCACGACCAATCCGACCCAGGCAGCCCCCTATGCCGACATTGTCATGGATGCCAATTCCGGAACGGTGCTGCATTCGACCAATCCTGATGCCCTGCGGCATCCAGCCTCGCTGACCAAGATCATGACGCTCTATCTGCTGTTCGAGCAGCTGGAGGCGGGCAAGCTCAAGCTCGACAGCGACCTCAAGGTTTCAGCAGACGCCGCTGGCCAGAGTCCGACCAAGCTCGGTCTCAAGCCGGGCACCACCCTGAAGGTCGAAGATGCGATCAAAGGGATGGTGACGCGTTCGGCAAATGACGCCGCCGCCGTGGTGGCGGAAGCCATTGCCGGCGACGAGGACGAGTTTGCCAAGCTCATGACTCGGAAGGCGCAATCGCTTGGAATGAGCCGCACCGTTTACAAGAATGCATCCGGCTTGCCCGACGACGATCAGGTTACCACTGCCCGCGACCAGGCGATGCTGGGCCGCGCTATTCAGGAGAGATTTCCCCGCTACTACAAATATTTCTCCACGCGCTCCTTCAATTTCCGCGGTCAGTCCATCGGCAATCACAATCACCTGCTCGGCCGAGTCGAAGGGGTGGATGGCATCAAGACCGGCTATATCAGCGCATCCGGCTTTAACCTTGTGACCTCGGTGCATCGCGGCAACCGTTACCTGGTGGCTGTTGTCATGGGGGGCAGCAGCGCGGGAAGTCGTGACGCGCGCATGCGCGAGCTGATCAGTGACAAGATCGCGCAGGCCTCAACCAAACGGACTGCGCCCATGATTGCCGAGGCGGGCGAGGCTGCGGACCGATCGGGCGAGGCCAAGGTGGCGCAAGCGGAGATCAAGCCGGAACCAAAGAAGCCGACGAAACCAACCGCCAAAGCCAAGGCCAAGCCGGAGCCCAAACCTGAGCCACAGGCGGAAGCCGATGAGGAGGCGGCGGACTCGAAAGACGAGCCCAAGTTTGCCGTTGCAAGCATATCGAGCTCGCCTGTGCATCTGGTCAGCTCGCCAGCGCAGAACACGCCTGCGCCTGCGCGCAAAGCAGCTGAACAGCCGGCGATCGCAGCAGGATCGACCGAGCCCATTCGGCCTGTATTGGTCAAAACATTGGCCGTAAGAGCGGGGGGACAGACCGCGGCAATCGCGCCGCTGCAGGTTTATCAGGGCGCCTCCAGCGCGCCCGTCGAAGCAGCGCAGTCCACGCCTGCGCCCGCAACGGCGGCAAAGTCCGAGCCCGCGCCTGAGCCTGTTCCCATCGCGGCACCTGCCGTGCCGGCGGCGATGGGCGTCGCGCAAGCGCAGAATGTTCCGGCGCCCACCGCAGCATCGACGCCCATGCCCGCCGCTCCAGCAGCCAAAGCACAAACCCATAGCGGCTGGATCATCCAGGTTGGGGCGTACCACGTCGAGCAAGAGGCAAAGCAACGCCTTTCCGCTGTGCAAACCAAGGCAGCCAAGGTGCTCACCGGCGCCGATCCCTTCACCGAAGTTTTTGACAAGGGCGGCACCACCTATTATCGCGCCCGCTTCGCCGGTCTTGACCGCGACAAGGCGGAAGCCGCCTGCAAATATCTCAAGCGCAACGACGTCGAATGTGTAGCCATCAAGAACTGACGTTGACGAGCAACAGGGAAGCCGCGTCGTACAGGAGCCGCCACGTGATGCGTCGAGTAAAGGAGTTTAGCGATGGCGGCGCAAAAGGACGTCCTTGGCTTCATTGACGCGAGCCGCGAGATACGTCGACCCCCCTTGGTCGGGATGCAGTTTCTTCATGAGCGATCGATGCGCGCGCCCGATCTCTTCGGCGCTCGCCCCCGGCTGCACGCCAAGGATCTGATAGGCCTCCTCTTCCGTCATTTTGCCGCTGCGCCAACTCGTCTCGTTCGTCCCCGCTGCCGCATCACCCTGCGCGTGCTCACGCCAACGGGGCTCCCGGCGGTCGAGATACGCCATAAGTAGCGCCCGGCTTTCCTCGTCGATCTCCGCAAGGAAGCCGATCAAGGTTGCGAGATCGAGCCGGTCGAGCTCTTCACCTTCGTGTGGACCGGCCAGTACGCGGCCGCGCATCGCTCCGGTGTCGTGATCCAGCTGCATTTCCAGAAATGCCGAGCGCACGCGCGACGTCTGTCCCGCGCTTTTGCGCGTGCGCGCGCCGAACCCCGGCATGCTCCACGGCAACCAGCCAAGTAAGCCGAGGCCCGTCAGGCCGAGGGGAATTGCGACATCGAGCCGCCCGCGAGCGCCCAGCACCCCGGCGAGCGCCAGCGCCCCCAAGCCGCCACCGGCTTTGAGAACCGTGGCCGCCTTGTGCGGATTGACTTTCGTGAATGCATTGAGCGCCAGCAGCCCAAGCGCAAGCACGACCAGACCGAAGATCAGCGAGCCCATTATGGTCTCATTTGTGCAAGGAGCTTCATCGCACCCGCTTGCTGTCGCGCGGAAAGATCGGCGAGTGCGCGCATACCGCCGGCCGCGTATGCGGCCACGGCCCGCAACAGCTCAGCGAGCTGGTGAGCTGCTCCAACGTCGAACCGGCAAAACGCGCCATGACTGAGCCGCGCAATTTCGCGAAAGGCCTGCTCGGTTATGGGATTATTGCCTTCCTGGAACATGAAAGCCGGAACGCCAAGGAGCCCGAGCTCGCCCGCCCCATGACAAAGATCATCGAGCTTTTCCTCCATGGCGTCTCCGACGAAGACCAGCGCCTGCACCTTCTTGGTCTGGGTCTCCCGCTTCGCGTGAGAGATGATCTTCGCGATCTGAGTGTGCCCGCCGCGGCAATCAATCTGCTCCATCAAAGCCGCGAGCCGCTCGGCTTTCGAAACCCAACGCGAGGCTCGGCATTCCGTGAGACCCCGATAATAAACGAGCTGAACATCCAAGCCGCCGATAGCGGCTGCTTCTCGAAACATGTCGGCCTGCAGGCGGCACGCCGTATCCCAAGTCGGCTGCCGGCTCATGGTTGCATCCAACGCAAAAATCAGCCGTCCCCGTTGCCCCGAGCCGGTTGCGGGAGCAAGACTTTTCACCTTGCTCAGAAACACATCGATTTCGGAGCGCGTCGATTGGGGCGCGGGCGCGCGGGTGCCGTCTGCGGGCGCCGGTGTCCTGCCGCTGCGATCATTGGACATTAGATCACGTCCGGGGAAGCGTCTTCGCTCCTAAGGTGGACATATCCGGGTGGTGGCGCAATGGGGCGCCGACGACACAGGACGGGACGACAGAAGACGCAAGAAGCAGCTTGTCCGTTGTCCGTCGTCTGTCGTCTGTCGTGCGTGCTCTACTGCTCGACCACGTCGTCCACTTCGAGCGGCGTCTCGGAGGCAGCAAACCATTCGGCGCGGGCTGCGGCGCGCCGTTGGCCGCGTGCGTCGAGAGGGAGCTTGAGCGCCTCGATCAATCTCATGACTTCGGCGCGGGCGGTGACATGGGACAGGCTGGGTCTCGTACCCAGCGTCGCCTCGTCGAGGCTGTCGAGCGCCGTCAGTCCGCGGGGAAAGAACTCGCGGTAGATCACCCGTTCGGCCAGCCCTTCGGCACAGCGGAACCCGAGCCGGGCCGAGAGCTCGCCCAGTCCCTGCCCAACCAGGCGCTTGTTGCGCGAGCCCAACATCGACAGGCGATTGCGCACCACGATCCAGTCCATGCGCGTGCCATCGATGACGCGACGTTGGCGTCGGGCGTCGCGCACCATGCTGGCATAATGGCTTTCTGACATCACAGCATAAGTGGTCGGATCCACCGTTCCGATCACGTCGAGATCGACAAAACTGTCGTTCAGCGGCGTGATTAAGGTATCGGCCATGGAATGAGCAAGCCGAGTCAAGTAGCTGTCGGTTCCGGGCGTATCAACAACGACGAAATCGTGCGATCTCTCTACGGCCGCGACCGCTTCCGCAAAGCCCGCGAACTCGATCGCCTCGTTCTCATCGAGCTTGAGAGTGGAACCGCGCGCGACGCAAAAATGCATGGGCACCCGCAGGTCGAGGCGAGCCTGCTGGGCCCACGCTCGCCGGTTGTCGATATACCGCGTAAAGCTCTTTTGTCGGGAATCGAGATCGATAGTCGCGACGCGCTGACCGAGATTCAAAAGCGCGATCGCGATATGCATGGCTGTGGTTGATTTGCCCGATCCGCCCTTCTCATTACCAACCACGATGACGTGCGCAGATTGAGCTCTGCGCGTGTTCGGCTCAAGCAACATGACGCCACCACCTCGGCAGGTGCATTCCTAGGCCGCGTCGAATGCGAAGCAAAGCGGTGGAATGAAAGCGCTGGATTAACCATTAATTAAGCGCGTGCTTCCGGGCTGCCCAATCGGCTAATTTCATGCCGGCAACCACCATTAACCAGGCATTTTGACCAGATGCCCGAGAGATTGCGCGTCTTGCGCACGGTACCGGCCTTCCGGCGATCCATCATGGCCTGGAGAGCCGGCCACGCGAATGTTGCGTTGGTGCCGACCATGGGAGCGCTGCACGCGGGCCATCTTGCGCTGGTACGTGCCGCAAAGCGTCGCGCGCAGCGCACCATCGTCTCGATTTTCGTCAACCCGGCACAGTTCGCGCCGGAGGAGGACCTCGCCAGGTATCCCAGAACGTTTGACGCCGACGTTGCGGTGCTCAGAGAGCTGGGGGTTGATCTCGTCTGGGCTCCACCGGTCGAAGTGATGTATCCACCTGGATTTTCGACCAAAGTGGTACCCAGCGGCCCGACGCTCGTCGGGCTCGAAGACCGGTTGCGGCCGCATTTTTTTTCCGGTGTCGCAACCGTCGTCGCCAAATTGCTGATTCAATGCGCGCCCGACTTCGCGATGTTCGGGGAAAAGGATTATCAGCAGCTCAAGGTGGTGAGCCGGATGGCGGCCGATCTCAATCTGCCGACGAGGATCATTGCTGTTCCCACCGTGCGGGAGAAGGACGGGCTCGCGCTGTCTTCCCGCAACGCGTACCTCTCCGCCGAGGAGCGCGCGGTCGCTTCGACCCTCTACCGTGTACTCAAGGCTTGCGCGGAAAGGATCGCAAACGGCGAGCTCATTGCCCGCGTCATTGATGAGGGCGGCAACGCCATTGAGAATGCCGGTTTTATGCTTGATTACCTCGAAGCCCGGCATGCAGACAGCCTGCAACCGGTTGCATCGCTCGACGAGGGGCCGGTTCGTTTGCTGGTGGCCGCGCGACTCGGAAAGACGCGGCTGATTGACAATCTAGGGGTGTGAGAGAGCGTTACTTTTTCACCTTCATGGGGTCCTTGACGTCCGGAAATGTGGCAAACTCCATGTTCCAGAGCTCGCCGTTAACCTTTTCGACCTTGCTGATATAAATGTTCTGAATGATGTCGCGGGTCTCGGGATCGATCGACATCATCCCGCGCGGGCTTTCCCATCGCATGCCTTTCATCGCGGCGAGCAGCGTGTCGCCGTCCGTCTTGCCGCCCGTCTTCTTCAGCGCCTCGTAGATCAGGTGCATGCCGTCATAGCCTCCGACCGAGACGAAGTCCGGCCGGAAGTCGTTCGCCTTCCTGAACTCTTCGACGTATTTCTTGTTCAGCGGCGAATCATGCGCGGCCGAATAGTCATGCGCGGTGACCATGCCGATCATCTGATCTCCCATACTGTTGAGTTGGTCGTCATCAGTCAGATCGCCGGGACCGATGATTTTGATGCCCGAACTGGCAAGCCCGCGTTCGGCGAACTGCTTGGCAAAAATACCGGCCTGAGTGCCGGGAAAATAAAGGAAAGCGGTATCTGGATTGAGATCGCGAACACGCTGCAGGAAGGGGGCAAAGTCGGGATTGGCAAGCGGAATTCGGATAGACTCAATGATCTCACCGCCGAGTTCGGTAAAGCGCTGCTTGAATGCCGTTTCCGCTTCAACGCCAGGCGCCCACTCGTTGACCAACGTGACCACGCGTTTGCTGCCATTTTTGGCCGCCCATTCCCCCATGATCCAGGACGATTGTGAGAGGATGAAGCTGGTGCGCACGTAATAAGGAGACACGGTAGTCGTGACCGATGCGCCCGAGATCATGACCACGGTTGCAATCTTTGCCTGTGTCACGAGCGGGCCGTAGGCCAATACGGTTGGCGTGATGCCCCCGGCGATGATGTTGACCTTGTCATTGACGATCATCTCCTGGACGAGGCGCCGGGCGTTGTCGGCCACGCCGGCATCATCGCGCAAGATCAGCTCGATCTTCTTGCCGGCAACGACGTCGCCGTGTTGCTGCACATAGAGCCGCGCGCCAGCTGCCGCTTGTCGGCCCGCGGCATTGAATCCGGCCCCGGTCATGGCAAAGCTCATGCCGATCTTGATCACGTCCTGCGCCGCCGCATCGCTCCCTGCCAATCCGGCGATAACACATGCGAAGGCGATGATCTGTTTGCGAGCCATCGGCAACTCCCGTCTCACAGTTACAACAGGCCAAGTTCCTGCAACTCCCGGCGTAACGTCTCCGGCATGTTCTTGGCGCCGGGCGCTACGCGATCGAGATCGCGCGGCGCTTCCAGCGCCGTGAGGTACCGCCAGCCTTGAAACGCCCGCCAGGGCCTCGGCTCGACCAGCACGAGCTTGGGCTCGAGCACCAGATAACAGCGACCGACTCCCGCCTTGTCAACGAACGGGCGCACATCAAGAAGCCGCTGCCGGCAAAGAATCTGGCCACGGATCACCCAATAAAGCGACCCGCCCTCGCGCAACTCGTCGGCACGCCTTGGCGCCATGCGAGTGCGATGCAAGTGCTCGCGTGACAATCCGCGTCGCTTGCGCTGTTTGAGGCGTGCGCGAATCCATTGATCGAGGTCTTCGACTGAGTCGCAGCCAACGCAAAGCTTGAGGAGATGGAGCGCCACCGGATGCCGCGAGCTGGGGAACCTATGAAGGTCCTGCCGTGCAGGACCTCCGGTTTACTGTGCCGGCGGCACAATCCGCAATGGGCCTGACCGAGCGCCATCCACAGCCGAGGCTTGTCGCCGTGACGGTGTTTCCTGCACCGGCTTGCTGCTGCGCGTACTGGTATCGGCCGAGGCTGTTGCTTCCTGCGCGGGTTGGGCCGCAGGCGGCTCGCTGGCAATGATGTTTACGGCGGGAATGGAAGCAGAGGAAGGAAAGAAAAGCTTGCTCGGGGCCTTGGCCGGCGCAGCAGCAGGGGACGCAGCCGAGGCGACCGCTGGCAATGCGGGACTGGAGGCACTTGCAATCGACCGATTGGCTACCGAAGACCATTCGGCCGCGCGAGTTTCGACGCGCTTTTCAAACGGACGCTCGGCGAGATTGACTTTCACCCGGCTTGCATCCTGGAGGAGAGCGAACAACGCACATTGGTTCGCGCTGCAACCGGCTCGCGCGAACAAGTGGGCGACGATGCCGAACCGATCGGCCTCGACCACGCGGCGCATGGCGGTGAGAAGTTTTGAGTAGCTCACACCGCTTCCCTTTGCATGTTGCCGGGCGGCCGTGAGGAGCGAGAGTTGGGCGCTCACGTAGGACACTGCAGCCGCTGTTGCTTCCGGACTTGCGAACAGCCCCTTGTCGCAGGCGTCAAGCACCGTTTCGCTCGCCGTTGGTTCAAGGCATGCAAGCGGCGATCCCGGCATAAGCGCGCGCATCTTGAGTTCGAAAGCACGCGCATCCAGGCTTTGGCGCTCAGCCGCGAAGGAGCGTGCATCGAAATAGTTCAGCGCCCAAGCGCCAAGAACCCAGCCGCCCGCCAGCGCAAGGACGAGAGCGAGGCCAAGGGGGACCGCGCGATGGATCCGCACCCGGCCACTGGCAGCCAGGAGGGCCCCGGCAGCAATGAAGATTGCAGCGACGGCAGCAGGCGCCCACGCCGCCAGCACACCTGCGCCAATCGGATAAAGGTCGGTGGCCTGCTCGCCGAATTCGAACATCAGCACGCTCTACATACGCCCGCGTGCAGTATAGCGAGGAGGGTGTCTATGACTACCCTTTCCTCCTAGATCGGCAGCGCGGTCGCGCAGAACGTGAGAATATGTACCGATTTTGCCACTGTCGGCGCAAACGCCCTCACCGCAGGCACCTTTCGGAGCCCGAATTACGCAGCTAAGGCGTTGCCGCAATCACACACGCCTGACGCGGGCTCGCGTCGGGGGAATTAGGCGCTAAGGCGAATATTCGAGCTGGCTTTCTCTTACCACCCGCTCAAAGGCTTCCTTCGCGCTCTTGATCCGATATTGATAGTCCGATCCGTCTGAAGGGAGCAGCCTCACAATCTCGTAGCTACTATTCGCGACCATGTGACCGATAGGACGCGAGGTAAAGTAAACCGACTGGCCTATGTGGAACTTGTGTTCTTTCAACTCGGTTCTCCTGGACACGACGAAATTGCTCCATTCGAGCGAAACCCCCACCGATCGCCGCGAATATAGCGCAAAAATTCCGCATTCTGCAAAAATTAGTGTGCTTCCGTGGATTTGGAGGGGTTTTTCGCCGCGCATCTGCTCATTCAATGAATTCAGGAACTTGCGAGGGTTTCTTACACTGAAATCAAACGTTTCGGTCGGCGCATGAGGGGAATGCCGCAAGAGCAGGGCAAAAACCATCGAATTGCGACGGGTTTTGTAAAGCCGCTCGCCACGGCACGCTTTGCCGGCCTCGTGCGCCATGACCCGTACAGCAATTCTCCGAACACATTCGTGCCGCCTTCACGGCCTACCCCCTGCCCTCCGAAACGGGGGAAGGCGACAAGCGTATGCGGTTCATTATTGGCATCATAGTCGGCTGTGCCCTCACCGTGGGAGCCGCCTACGTGACAGATGCGGCCTCGGGCGCACCGCCCGAAAAGCCGATGGTGAACTGGGACGTGGTCGCCAAACATGTCGGCTCTGTCGCCGCGCTCGCGCGCGAGGGTTGGAAGAAGATTGCCGGCTGAACGGGCTTGATTACGCCCGCACTTCCTGACGCTGGAAGCCGATATAGCCGATGGTGAACAGGATGATCGTTCCGGCTATCAGGCCCACGATCTGCGGCCACGCGATCAGTAGACTCTGACCTAGCGGCAGGGGCGCCCCGAGCACCGCGCCTTGCAACTGCGCCAAATAGATCGGGCCGAGCGCCCGTTGAGCCGGATTGAGCAGCGCCAGCGCGATCTCGTCATAGAGCGTCTTTGGCGAAATGCGGGCGAGCGCCGTCTGCCACTCCACCGTTTCCGGCGTCTGCAGACCAAGGCTGGTGTAGCCTGGGTCAGGAGGCGCAATGACGGTCGCAAGAATTTGCGCGACGAACTGCCATAGAAAAACCAGGAACAGCCACAGGCCAAAGCTCACGAGGGCAGCAGTGGCAGCCGAACGGAATACGATCGAGAACAACTGGGCAAGACTGAGCCACACGCCCGCGTAAGCGATCGTGACCAGGAGGAAGATGAATGCGCGCGCGGTCTCCTGCGCATTCGGCGGCACCCCGAGGATCAGCAGCCCGATCCCGATCACGAGCAGCCAGAGCGCGAGCAGGCTTACCGCGATCGTAAACAGGCCGGCGGCAAACTTCCCGAACAAGAGCGCGTCGCGATAGATGGGCTGAGACAACACGCGCGAAAGCGTGCGCCGGCTGTGCTCGCTATTGACCGCGTCAAAGGCCAGCCCAATCGCCATCACCGGCACAAGGAAAGTACTGAGGAAAAACAGGAAGGAAAGCGGAACGTCCTCGCGTGCATTCGTGAACAAGCGCAGGAAGGCGAACGGATCCTCCGGGGTGGTATCGCGGACCTGCTGGGCGGCGAAATAGACGGTCACGAAAGCCAGGATGATGATCAGGCATTCGATCACCCGCATGCGCACGCTGGTGAGGTGATCGCTCGTCTCCTTGAGAGCAACAACTCCGAGACCATTCAATGCCGAGCCTTCACGCTGCATGAATCGCGCTCTCCTGAGGATGGTCGTGGAAATATCGCGTGTAGATGGCCTCCAGGCTCGGCTCTGCGACGGCGAGGCGTTGGAGGCGTCCGCCGGCCGTGACCACCGCCGCCGCCGCTTCCGGCCGAACGTCATGATCGGCAAGCAGCAACAGCTGCGTTGGAGACAGGCTTTCGACCTTCTGCACACCGGGTACGGCGGCAAGGTGCTCGGCGAGACCCTGCCCCTGCGCTTCCACCTCGACACGGAAACCGCCGCCCAGAACCTGGCGGCCGAGCTCGGGCACGGTCCCCATGAGGACGATTGTGCCTTCACTGAAGAGAGCTACTCGATCGCAAACGCTCTGCACGCGTTCGAGCAGGTGGGAGGACAGCAGCACGGTCACGCCGCGCCGCTTGAAATCACGGATCATGTCGAGCAGTTCGACGGTAACCTGCGGATCGAGACCGGAGGTTGGTTCGTCGAGAATGGCGATCTGCGCATCCTTCATGACGATCTCGGCAAGGCCGAGCCGCTGTCGCATGCCACGCGAAAAGGTGGCGACACGGGTATTGGCGACTTCGGAAAGTCCGACTTGAGCGAGCGAGCTTGCGATCTTTTCTTCCCGCTTGGAGCGCTCAATCCCGATCAGGCGTGCGGTGTAACGTAAATTTTCAGCCGCCGAGAGATTGTCATAGAAGCCGACCTGATCCGGCAAATATCCGACGCGCCGCTTCACAGCGAGCGGCTCACGTTCGGGGTCATGGCCGAGCACGCGGGCTTGCCCGCCCGAAATCGTGCTCAACCCAAGCAGCATCAGGATGGTGGTTGTTTTTCCAGCTCCGTTTGGGCCGAGCACGCCGAAAATCTCTCCGCGCGTCACGGAAAAAGACACGCCTTTGACGACGGCTGTGCCATCGTAGCGCTTGACGAGGTTTTGCACCTCGATGACGGCGCCCTCGGTCATCGCCGGCCAAACCACGCAACCGCGCCAACGAGGACAAGCAGCGCAATCCCGATGAGTGCGATCCCGACGATGCCCCACAGCGTGGAGGTGACAACGGCGACACGGAAGGTCTGGGATGACGTTTCTCCACGGGCCGAAGCGCGGAATGTGTTGACGTAGTCTCCCGCAATCGCCTTTGCGGGCGGCGTGATAAGCACGATCACGTCCTTGTTCTCGTTGGGCGCGATGCGATCGAGCGTCTTTGGCTCAAAATTGATCTTCCAGCCGCTGGGGCCCGAGCCAGACAGCTCAACCTGCTCAGCCGCGGCTGTACCCGAGTTCGTGAGCACGATCGGAACAGAGCTCTCGACGCCCGCCGATGTGCTCGCATTGAGGCGGCCATCACGGCCGGTGATTTCGATCTTGGGCTGGCCCGTAATGTCCATGGTCAGTTCCGTGCTGGCCGAGGCGTCCTCGGCCGAGACCTTGGCGACGATCTTGTATTTGCCGGCGGCAACCGTATTCGGCGGCTTTACCTTGAGCTTGACGTCCTTGGACTGTCCCGGATCAAGCGGCAGCGCATTGAGCTCCTGACTGCCATACTGTTCGGTGAAGGTGGCATCGAAATTCTGCGGCGCCTGGGCGGAAAGGCTTACGGTGACCTTCTTGCCGCTGTCGTTCTTGATCCCAAGCTGAAACTCGAAGTTTGACTTTGACGTGCCGCGCAATTCCGGCAGTTGAGGATTGAGCGCGAGCTTGGCCGGCAGATCAGTTGCCAGTTTTACATCGATCGGCAGAGACACATTGGCCGTGGTGCCCTTGGCATTCACGGTGAGCGTCGTGGTGCCCGCAGGGGCTTCTTTCGGCACGTCGAGACGCAGTTCGAGGGACACGCTGCCATTGGTAGCCGGCATGACCGCCGCGACCGGCTGGCCGGCGCCGATCAAGGTCGCCGTCCATCCCGAGGGCACGCCATCAACCGAGAGCGCAAGCCGCTCCGGCGGAAGCGCATAGTTCTGTAATCGCACATTTATGGACGATGTCGAGCCCGGACGCAGCGTGACGGCCGGATAGTCGGTGAGCAAAAACAGCCCCTTCACGTCGTTCTTGGCTTCCTCCGCTCCCGCGGCCATGCAAAGGGCGGCGAGCATCGAAAGGACAGCAGAAAAACGGGCGATAACGCGACATCGCATGATGACAGCTCCAAGCGGGTGAGCGAGAGTGGACCGTTCGTGAAATTACGCCTCCACCCGCATCAAAAGGCCATGCGGGTGCCTGCGAAACAGCCGACTATTTCGTCTCACGCAAGGAATCAATAGACCGCACCACAAATTTTCTTGAAATTTTTGGTCCGGGCACCTGGCGGACTGATCTCAGAAGAGGGCGCTGCCACGGGCGGTGCGACAATGTGACCGCTGAACGCCATGGCGAAGGATGCGCCTGACAACCGTTGCGCCGCTCGTTCTCACCGCGCTCGCCCCATCCGGTAGGGCTTGAGGATGGCATACACCGCTTCCTGGGCAGGCGTTGCGATTGCGTACTTGCGCCCGAGTGCAACCACCTTGCCGGCGAGCCAATCCAGTTCGAGCCGATTGCCTGCTTCAAGATCGTTCGCCATGGAGGCCTTCATGGCGGGGGAAAAGCCGGTCACCGCGTTCTCCAGTTCCGCGGGAAAGCCCTGCGGGAAAACGATACCGGCCGCCCGCCCTACCGCCAATGTCTCATGCATCAGCTTGAACAAGAAGGCTCGCATGTCGTCGTCATCGCGGATGACGCCGAGAGGCTGGCGCGTGCTCGCCGTAATGCTCGACGTGCCGGAGAGCAGCACGAATTTCTTCCAGAGGTCGAGAAGCATGTCCTCGGCCAGCGTGATATCGATGCTGGCACGCTTCATCTGGTCCACGTAGCCGGCGAGGATTGCGTCGGGGCGCCGATCCAACCGGCCGCAGCGAACGCGCGCTATTGAGCCGGTATGACGGATCACGCCGGGCTTGGCGATATTGGTGACCACGTAGGTCGCGCCGCCGATTGTGTGCTCATCGCCCAGGATTGGCGCCAATCGTTCGACGCTGTCGACGCCGTTCTGGAGCGTGATGACGCGAGTATGGGCCCCCAGGAGCGGCCGCGTCTGCTCGCCTGCCGTTTCAGTATCCCATAGCTTCACCGCGAAGAGCACGAGGTCGACGGGGCCGACCTGTTGCGGATCATCGGTGACGTTGATGTCGTTGAGGTGCAGGTCGCCAAGCGCGCTCTCGATGCGCAGCCCGTCGCGGCGAATGGCGTCGCCATGGGCGCCCCGCGCGATGAACGCGACATCGTGGCCGGCCGCCGCCAATCGGGCGCCAAAATAGCCGCCAACCGCACCCGCCGCCATGGCCGCGACACGCATATTTGTGCGTCAACTTCTGAAATTTAGATCGCCACTTCGGAGGCCGCATCAAAAAAATGCAGACGGTCCGGGCGCAGCGCGAAGCGAAGCTTGTCGCCGCGGGTAGCGCGCACATTCGGCTCTACCGCCGCGACCATGGTCTGGTCGCCGACCTGCAGGTCGAGAAGAATCTCGGAACCGAGCTTCTCCACCACCTCGACCGTTCCCTCAAAGCAGAGCCCGGCGGCGTCGCTGCCGTTGGCGAGACGCAAGTCTTCCGGCCTGACGCCGATCGTGACGTCCTTGTCGATGTAGGGCGCAAGGCGCCGAGCAAGCTCCGGCGGCACCTCGATGCCGAACCCGGGCTTGTGCGCGCGCAGGGAATCTTTCTCGCCGCTCACTCGGACGGCGGCGAAATTCATCCCGGGCGAGCCGAGGAAACCGGCTACGAACCGGTTGGCGGGCGAGTTGTATAGTTCGAGCGGCTCACCCACTTGCTGCACGACACCGTCGCGCATCACCACCACGCGATCGCCCAGCGTCATCGCCTCCACCTGGTCATGGGTCACATAGATTGCAGTCGTGCTGAGCCGGTTGTGCAGCTTCTTGATCTCAACCCGCATCTGCACACGCAGCTTCGCGTCAAGGTTTGAGAGCGGCTCATCGAACAAAAAAACCCGCGGGTGGCGCACGATGGCGCGGCCGAGTGCCACGCGCTGACGTTGTCCGCCTGAAAGCTGGCGAGGTTTTCGCACCAGCAAATTCTGAATTCCCAGGATCTCGGCCGCCGCCTGCACGCGCTTGCCGATCTCGGCGCGCTCGAATTTGCGCATCTTGAGGCCGAACGCCATATTGTCGTAGACGCTCATGTGCGGATAGAGGGCATAGTTCTGGAACACCATCGCGATGTCGCGGTCCATGGGCGGCAGATCGTTGACCACGGTTTCGCCGATGAGCACCTCGCCGGAGCTGATGGATTCGAGACCAGCCACCATCCGCAACGTCGTGGTCTTGCCGCATCCCGATGGGCCCACCAGAACCAGGAATTCCTTGTCGCGGATTTCGAGATTTACGTCTTTGACGACGTGCGTTGCGTCGAACATTTTGTTCAAGCTGCGGAGCAGCACGCGGGCCATGGCCTCACCCTTTGACGGAGCCGGTGAGACCGGCAACGTAATACTCGACGAAGAAAGAGTAGATAATCGCCACCGGAATTGAGCCCAGCAACGCGCCTGCCATGAGCTGCCCCCAGAAAAATACGTCCCCGCGGATCAGCTCGGAGGTGACGCCGACCGGCACCGTCTTCTCGGCAGGCGAAGAGAGAAACACCAGCGCGTAGATGAACTCGTTCCACGACAAGGTGAACGCAAAGATTGCCGCTGACATAATTCCGGGAACCGCTACCGGGAAAACGATATAGACCATCGCTTTCCAGCGCGTTGCGCCGTCGATGCGCGCGCATTCCTCCAGTTCTCTTGGGATCGCTTTGAAATATCCCATCAGCAACCACGTGCAGAACGGGATCAGGAATGTTGGATAGGTCAGGATAAGCGCCCACGGCGTGTCGCCGAGGCGGAAATTGCGGATAATGTCAGAGAGCGGGATGAAGAGCAGCGTCTGCGGCACGAGATAAGTGATGAAAATGCCGGTGCCGAGGCTGCCGGCAAACGGAAAGTTGAGACGCGAGAGCGCGTAGCCGGCGAGCAGACCGCAGAACACCGAGATGATGGTTGCGACCGTCGAAATGAATAATGTATTCCACATCCACGTGCTGAACATCGTTTCCGCGAGCAGATGTTGGATGTGCTCGAGCGTGGGATGCAGGGTCCAGAATGGGGTGTAGTTCGGCGCCATCCACGGCCGGTACAGCTCACTGTCCGGCCGGACACTCGTCACCATCATCCAGTAGAATGGAAACAGCAACACGACGACGAACACCCCGAGCGGGATGTAGAAGAAGACCCAGCGCCGCCACCTGGCTCCTTCAATCACTAATGCGTCTCCACACGGCGAATATAAAGCAACTGAACGATCACCACGATCAGCAGGACCGGAAACATGGCAAGTGAGATCGCCGCACCCTCGCTCAACAAACCGGTGCCGATTCCCACCTGATACGCATATGTCGCAAACAGCTGCGTGGCATTGGCAGGCCCGCCGCCGGTCAGCACGTACACCAGCTGGAAGTCCGCGAAGGTCTGTATTATCGAGAACAGCACGACCACCATGGTGACCGGGAGCAGCAGTGGCCAGGTTACGTGCCAGAAGCGTTGCCATGGCCTTGCCCCATCAATGGCGGCCGCTTCCTGGAGCTCGGGGTTGATGGTCTGGAGCCCGGCGAGCAGGCTGATCGCATAGAACGGAACACCGCGCCAGACATTGACGATGATCACCGAGATCATCGCCAGATCGGGATCGCTCAGCCAGTTGATGCGACCATGGATGAGCCCTAGCCGGTAGAGGCTCCAGTTGATGACGCTGAACGTCGGATCGAACATCCACTTCCAGGCAAACGTCGAGAGCACGGTGGGAATGATGAATGGCAACAGCACAAAGGCACGGGTGAGCGCCTTGCCCTTGAAATGCCGGTTCAGCAACAGCGCAAGCCACAAGCCAAGCGCAAGCTTGAACACGGTCGTGACGCCCGTATACCAGAACGTGTTCCAGACCGCGGTCCGGAAGATGCTGTCGTTCCAGAGCTTCTCGAAATTGCTCAGCCCGATGAAGTGGCCGGGTACGCCGACCCGCGCGTTCGTGATCGCGAGCACCACGCCCTCCACGAACGGATAGGCGATAAAAAGGCCGAGTATGATGACGGTGGGCAGGAACAGTGCCAGTGCGAGCCAGCGCTCGTCCTCGAGCAGCCGGCTCACGAGTGCACGTCTTGCGATCGGAGCCGTTGTCGGGGCGTAGGCGACTGCCATTTGGATGCCTTGCTTGGCGGTATTCCCGCCGGTTGCGGTCAGGCGGCGTAGATCTTAGCCAGCTCGTCATGGGCCCATTTGACGGCATCTTGCGCCGGCATGCCCTGCACTGCCTTGGCGTACATATCGACAATGATGTACTTCGTCACGACCTCGGCGGCCTTGCGGGTTGAGGGTCCCTGGTAGCCCGCAAAGCGGCCGGTGCGGGCGGCCTGCTTGTAGGGCAGCATGATCGGGTCGTCATTCCACAGCTTGTGTTTCTCCCACTCGGTCGTCGGCCCGACCGAGAATCCCTTCTGCGACACAAACCATTGGTCGAAGACCTCGCGGGAGTGAATCCAGCGCAGGAATTTTTTCCCCACGTCCCGATTCCTGGAATAGCCCATCAGCATGTTCGAGAACGGCACGTGATAGCTGAATTGCCCGGCCTGACCCTTGGGCAGCGCCGCATGCAGGATGTCACCCTTCAATTGCGCGCCGGTCTCCGTCAAGTAGGACTCCGGCTTGCGCAGCGCCTCGATATAGATCGAGGCGCCATTGAGCGTCGCGCCGCAGGTCCCGGACAGGAAGGCGCGGTTGTTGTTGGAATCGTCCCAGGCCAGGCCGCCTTCATCATGCGCCTCGTGCCAGAAGGCGGTCATGAATTTCACGGATTCGACCGTCGCAGGGCTGTTGAGCACGACCGTCTTGCCGTCGGCCTCGACCTCCTTGCCGCCCCAGGACCAAAGGTAAGGATAAACGAATGCGGGGGCGTCGCCGAAGGTATG
>Ga0209526_10000199_pt1 | contig 37512 bp, 25 predicted proteins | sample JacPinW_OM2H0_M1_FD_188566 | JGI IMG/M metagenome (GOLD analysis project Ga0209526, IMG submission 188566) | Forest soil microbial communities from Algoma, Ontario, Canada - Jack Pine, Ontario site 1_JW_OM2H0_M1 (SPAdes) (version 2) | ecosystem: Environmental > Terrestrial > Soil > Boreal... | reverse complement strand
GAGGGGAGACGGGTTCGGTGCGCGAACCGAGCCGCCTAGCCCCCCAGACCGCTGTTGACCGTTGAACGCTCTTTGCAGAAATCCACCACTCGCGCCTCCGACCAAAAGCGTTCATCCCCCGACTCCTGGGAGATGAAAGCGCAATGCCCGCCGTATCGTGGAGCCAGGAGAGTGATGTTTGAATTCTCGTCGATGGCCGCACCTACGAACGACGTAAAGGGTACGACTGGGTCATTCTGCGCGACCAAAATGAACGTGGGTCTGCGAATCCCGGCAATCAGTTGCAACGCGCTTGATCGCTCGTAGTAGTCCTCGGCGCCTTCAAAGCCGCAGAAACGGGCTGTGATGAGGTCATCGAAATCACGCACGGTCCGAATGTCGCGCATGCCGTCAATTGGGAACCGCTCGGGGAACAGAGTAGCTTTGTACCGCATTCGACGCTTCAAGCGCCGCACAAAGTGCGCTTCATAAATGAAATTTCGAGGCTCGGCGATCGCGTCGGCGCAGGTCGCCAGGTCGAACGAGGGCGCCACAGCCACGCACCCGCGTAGCTGCGGCGGCGCAGAATCCCCGAATTCTCCAGCCATCTTGAGAACAAGATTGCCTCCCATCGAGAAGCCTGCGGCAAATAGCTCTGGCAGTCCATCGAGCTCGATCAGCTCCCGGAGAACCGCGCGAAGATCGCCGCTCAGCCCGGAATGGTAAAGCGTGGCGCTCAATTTTTCCGTGCCGCCGCAATTCCGCTGATTCAGCCGCACGACATTGAAACCCGCCACCCAGGCTTTTTCGGCCGTACCCAGGACGTAGCTCGACTCACTCGATCCCTCCAGGCCATGCACCAGCATGAGCGTTGGGTGCATACGCGGATTCTCGTGCCAGTGACACTCGCCGCGAACTCTCGTTTCCGGCTCGACTTCAAAAAGCCTGGTGACGCTTGCCGGCAATCGCGGAAATCGCCGAGGCCAGAAAGCGGCTGCGAGCGTCATCAGGTGAGCGTTGCGAAGAGACCGGAGTGGTACGAAGTCTTTCACTGCAGTCCATGGTAGGCATTCCTCGAAGTACGTGCAACCGCGTTGATCGTTCTCGGCGGGGCCCTGAGGTCTCGGGGGCTCACAGAGGGTTCGACGGATTCCTTAGGTCGCCATGGTCTCGAGAACTTTGTGGCTGCGCTATTGCTGTGCGCACCCTAACGCGGGGAAGGTGAGAGTGATTTCTTTCGTACTCTCGTCTGATCCATCGACGGCAACCGGCGCGGTCTCGATACGCGCTGGAACCGTACAGCTGGTATGTCGACGGCGAGAATCAGCACGCGCGGGGAGGAGATCTTCCCAGGCGTAGATTGTATAGCGTGCCGATGCGAGCAGCGTGAATTGATAGAGTGCGTCAGCCGTTTTCTGAGCCGCCGGGTTGGAGCCCTGATCCGCTCTTGCCAAGACGGTGGTCTCACCGGGCGGCCTCCCCTGCTGCCACTGCAGATGAACGCGAACCGCTCGAGTTGGGAAACCGTTCTCAAGCCTCAAATTCACCTTCAAAAGCTGCTGTCCGTCTTTGACGCTGATCGGCTCAGCCTCGGCGGCGTCCGGAGTGCCGGGATAAAATGATCGCGGAAACGGCGAGTTCGGGTCCATGCGGTTCATGCGATTGAAGACCAAGATGTATTCCCCTGGTCCGATATGGTCGAAATCGAAAACGCCCTTCGAACCCTGAAATCCCCATAGCCCCGGCCGCGTAGGTTCATATTGGCCGGTGCGATAGAGTTCAACCGATGCCAGTCCCAGCGGCTTGCCATCAGGATCGAGCACGCTGCCGCGGATGTGACCGGTAGGCAACGCGTCCACGTCGAATTCGTAGCACGCGCCGTTGGGAATCTTGAGTTGCGGCAGTCCGCCTGGAAGCGTTTTCTGGGTCAGCTCCATACGACTGGGCAGGGTTGCCGTTAAGCGATACTCCCCGGCGTGCACATCGTAGAAGGAATAGACTCCGTTTGGACCGGTGCTGGTCGCGAACCGGTCGTCGCGCGAACGCAATTTCAGAGCGACACTCGGGAGAGGATCGTCGGGATCGTCGGGCGGAGCCAAGAAAGGCGGATTCGAGCGGCGCAGGATGCCAAAAACGGATGCGACCCTACTGCCGCTGCGCATGGCACGCAATTGCGGCAGCAATGCGCGTCCTTCGCTCGCTGGTCGCGTCCCGTTGCAAACGGTGGCAAATAGTCGGCCATCGATCTCTTGCTGTGTAAAGACGATGTACTGCTCGCCTTTTTCGAAGCGGTAGCCACAGTCGCCGTCGTCACCGCCCGAAAAAACATCAATCTCAGCCGTGTCAGGTCCGGCAAATCTCTCGTCGATCCGGAAATGGTACCGGGTGGTGGGTGTCGTCGTTACGTTCGGGCCGCCGGAACTTGGGGCATTGCCGTCGGCGTCGTTCGCACTCGGGGCCGCAACAGGCTCGGCCGCGGCCGGCGTTACGATTTCGATCTCCGTGACGGTTCCGAGGAAGACTACGTCGTCATTTTGCAAACCCGGACACGCCCCAGGTGACGCCTTCGCGCAGGTGCATGCCCACGCTGCAGTAGGCCCAACAACGACGAAAAGCCACATCACGATCAAGACGCGTTGAGTCACGCGCACTATCCTACATTGTGGGACGCCGAGAAATCGAGACTCCAAGGAAGAATTCTTATTTGCGGTTTCCTGGCTCCCACCGCGCCCAATTCGATTTAGGAATCGACATGTTCAGCCACGTCTTCTCGAAAATTCCGGAGATTGTCATGCGGAACCCGTCCGTCTTAGGCCAACCCGTCGGTGGAGGAAATAGTGAATATTGTGTGCGCTTTGATACTCTGGGCTGCGATGGGAGGCGACTCTCAGAGGCCCTGCACTACGAATGGCGAACGATGTGGTCTTCTCCACAGGTCTGAACACTGCCGGCAGCCATTCGCAGGTCCGCCAGGCGAAAAGGGGCTGATCCGATGTGCATCTCCGGTTCTTGACGCTGCTGGCCTACTCCGCCGGCTGGCGGATAGATTCAGGCGCAGCTCGAATCTGAACAGCCGCAGTAAGATCACCCCTCCACCACCGAGCCGAATACACGATGGCCGCCGCGGCTAGCCAGCCAGCGGCGTACATCGGCTGGGCGCCCCAACGCATCAGCGCCGAATGCATCAACCCCATCCAGGAGAACACCGAGGCAATCAGGCACCAAATGGCCGCGCGGCCAAAATTTCGGTCGATCGTCTCTGTCATCACCGAGGCGATCACCAGTACCAAAAAAAGAAATCCGTTGCCAAGTCCCTGCAGAGATGACCAGTGAAGCGAGCTGTTCAACGCGGTTTGGACAGCCGGATTCGCTGTCGAAAGCTTCAGGGCCGGGAGTGCTGAGTTTAGTGCCGAAGTCACAATTGCACCGGTTGGCAGAACAAACCCCAGAAGCAGCACGCTCGCATACTTCCGGTCTACCCGGCGCAGGGTGGCCATACCGACGCCGATAGCGACATAAGCAATCATGGCAGCCAGAATCGGCCAGGGGAACAGCTGGGCGATGAACGTTGTTAGCCCGCTCATGACGATGAGAGCAAAAATAATAGGAGTCCAGAGTCCGAATGCGATCCGGGCTCCGATCGCCTTATATGGCGGATGAAGAGCATACACGGTAGGTGTCACGACACTTCCTGCCACACCGCAGGCCAATGTACTAAGCCCGTCCCATGCGATGACGCTGCGGGCGTCGTAATCATCCCCAGCGGCAGCCGCACCCTCCACGGAGGCAAGGTCTTGCAGGAGTTGATAAATGGCGATGGGTGCGATCACGGACATGTATGGCAGTGCAAGGCCCAGGGCCCGCAGCGGCCCCGACGACAGTACGAACGGGAGTTGCAGCGATGCTCCACGCCACGCCGGGTGCACGTATCCGACACTTACCCCGACGGCGAGGGGAATGAGCCAGGCGACAATGAACGGTGGGATTTTCCAGGGAGTGATGGGTACATTGCCGAGAACACTGACACAGACGATCGTGAGCGCGATGAGACCTACGAGCGGCTGGTCAAACAGTCGCTGCAGCAGAGCCAAGGCAAGATAACTGTACATGGCGGCACCGAAAACCGTCATAGACGCCGGCACCGGGATCATACGCCTCAGCACCCGCGCAAACGGAGCAGCCACCAGTTTGATGATTCCCGTCCACGCCACGGAGGCGGCACCGACCTGCCAGGCCCGCATCTCATCGTGGGTTTGCAGATAGATCGGCAACATGATCGCCAAGGTGAACGCGATGATCGCCGGAACGTTGTTTCCATAGGCATGGACCGTGACATCACTCCGGTTCTCGCGCTTCTGAAGGCGCAGGGCAAGAAGGGTCAGTCCTAGCGAGCCGATCAGCAGGCCGAGGGCATACCCCGGCACCAGGTGTCCGACGCTGAATCCAAGCGAAATGCCGGCGGGCATGAGCAGGAAGACCGGAATTATCATCTGCGCGAGGTTAAAACCAACCTGCGCGATTGTGGCATCGATATCGCCACGTCCAGGTACCCACCACCGCATCAAGAGGTCATTTCTCTCAGGTGCCATCGAGAACCCCCTTTTCGTCGCAAGAGCAAAGCAATCTGCGCCTCTAGATCTTGAACGACTCGAGTGACTCCGCGGCGAACAATTCCTGCGGAGCCAGTTGACGCTTGGAGAGACCCTGCTCATAGGAGTAGCGAAGGAAAGTGCTCAGGGTGGGTACGTTCGGTTCGAATCCATACGGCCAGAAATCTTGCCCCATCATGCTGCGCGTTTCTTCGACATGGCGGATCAGCCAGGGCAGCATGAATTTCAGCGCTGCTGTCTCGTAGAGATCTTGATAGGCTTCCCGCTGCGCGTAGACGAAAGCCTTGGACAAGGATTGAGCCACCCAGGGATTCTTTTCGTAGACATCGCGACGGATCACCACGGTGTGCATGACAGGGAAAATCTTGGTTTTCAAATAGTATTCCTGTTCGACCTTCTGATAGTTCTCAAACAGCCGGCGCACCTTGCCCGAACCGCGAAGGAACGTCGACGGCATGCGCGGCGAATGCAAGGCGTCGATCTCTCCGGCATCGAGCATCTGGGAAAGGGTCTTCTCCGGAGCGATCGTCTCCAGTCGGATCCCATGGGGCAGGGAGAGTGCGAGCTTTTCCACGCGCCCAGGCTCTTCTTCTCCGCCTCGAAAGTAACTAGCACTTGTGACAGGAACATTGAATTCGTCGCTAAGAATCCCACGGATCCACACGCATGCCGTTAGTTGATATTCGGGAGTGCCCACGCGTTTCCCGATGAGGTCGTTCGGTTTGCTGATTCCACGTTCGCGATTGATATAGATGCAGGAGTGCCGGAAGGACCTCGATGGGAAGATCGGGATGGCTATGAACGGAGGATTTTCCGCAAACAGCGATACCACGTAAGAGGACAAAGACATTTCCGCGACATCGAACTCCTGGTGCCGCATCATGCGGAAAAATGTCTCTTCGACTGGAAGGTTCAGACATGTAAGTTCGATGCCATCAACCGGTACCAGGCCTTCCTGGAGAGAACGGGTACGGTCGTAATTCCAGCACGCCAGGGACAGTCGTAACTTACCCATGTTCTTGAATCTCCCAATAGGAGCGGCGACGGCGACCCTTTTAAAATCTGCGAACGATCGACCGCAAAAATGCCAGCGCAATATACACTGCCGTTTCCTTAGGAGTCCAGTACGGAGATGTTGGTGAAAAGCCTGGCACGGCAACACTGCGACGCAAGCGCGCTCACTCGCGGACCAAGGGCGTAGCTAGATCTTTTGACTTACCACAGACTGCCTGCTTCGAACGCAGGGGAGATTTTCGGTCCCATCCGAGGCGCTTGCGCTCGAATCATCGATGGCCGACGAGTGCGCGAAAGCCGCCTGGCCCGCGCCTCCCGGCGGCAGACGCGCGCCGAATAGGGCACAGCACAAGCCGCACCTCTTCACACGATCGAGCTCTCCATAGAAAACCTTCGGTCCGGGCGTGGCGGGCCCCCGCTGCAATTGGCGTGTGAGACGGGAATATCATCGCCGAGGGCGTTGACTGCGTAACCGCGACAAACCACACGACCGCGCACCCCGAGGTCCTGTTGGAAATGGTCGAGAGCGTGCATGCCTGAAGATGTACTTTGCCGGGTTAATCGCGCTGCGGCTTGAAATACATAGCTGCCAGAGGAGGCAGTTTCAACTTGATCGAGTACGGTCGGTCATTCCAAGGTATCGGCTCGGCGCGGACGCCGCCGGAATTGCCGACGTCGGTTCCTTCGTAATACTTGGAATCTGTGTTCATAATCTCGTGATAGAAGCCGGGACGCGGGACTCCGACGCGGTAGTCCTGCCTGACGACTGGCGTGAAATTGCACACAGCTACGAGGAAGTCTTCGGGGTTCTTCGCGTGCCGAACGAAGCTGATCACGCTGGCCGCCGCGTCATTCGCCTCGAGCCACTCAAAGCCGGCCGCATCGAAATCGAGTTCATGCAGTGCCGGCTCGTTCGTGTGCAGATGATTTAGGTCCGCGAACAAGCGTTGGACCCCTCGATGCGGTGGTGATTCCTCCAGTGACCATTCCACGGTGCCGCCTTCCCAGAATTCATGCCGTTCGCCGAGTTCGCTACCCATGAAAAGAAGCTTTTTCCCCGGATGTGCATGCATGTACCCGAAGAGCAGCCGCAGGTTGGCGAATTTCTGCCAGTCATCGCCAGGCATTTTTTCGAGCAAGGAACGTTTCCCGTGCACGACCTCGTCATGCGAGAGCGGGAGAACGAAATTCTCGTGGAAAGCGTACAGCATCGAGAACGTTAGTTCATTGTGGTGATGTTGCCGGAAAATTGGATCGAGAGCCATGTAGCGCAGCGTGTCGTTCATCCATCCCATGTTCCATTTCAGATCGAAGCCGAGGCCCCCGACGTAGGTAGGCCGGGACACCGCTGGCCAGGAAGTGGACTCCTCGGCGATCATGAGCACACCGGGATGCTGGGAATGCAGGACTTCGTTGAGCCGCTTCAGAAACGCGATTGCTTCGAGATTCTCGCGGCCGCCGAAAGCATTGGGAATCCATTCGCCTGGCTTCCGCGAGTAATCCAGGTACAGCATTGAAGCGACCGCATCAACGCGCAAACCGTCGAGGTGATATCTGTCCACCCAGAAGAGCGCATTCACCAGAAGAAAATCCCGCACTTCATTGCGTCCGTAATTAAAGACCAACGTTCCCCAATCGGGATGAGCGCCCCGGCGTGGATCTTCGTGCTCGTAGAGGTGGGTGCCATCAAAAAACGCCAGGCCGTGCGCGTCACGCGGGAAATGCGCGGGCGTCCAGTCGAGGATCACCCCCACACCTTCCTGGTGACACCGGTCGACAAAATACATGAAGTCAGCTGGTGTGCCAAACCGGCTGGTCACGGCGAAATACCCGATCGTCTGATAGCCCCACGAAGCGTCGAAAGGGTGCTCCATGAGGGGCATCAATTCAATGTGGGTAAAGCCCATGCGCTTGGCGTAAGGGAGAAGCTCTTCAGCCATCTCGCGATAGGTCAGCCAGCGATCTCCGTTCGCGGTCTTATGGCGCCAGGAGGCGGCATGGACTTCGTAGATTGACATTGGGGCGTGCAGCCAGTCGCGCGAGCCGCGCGCTGCCAGCCATGAAGAATCGTTCCAGGAGTAACGGTCAACGTCACGCACCACCGAGGCGTTGTTCGGCCGCAACTCTGTCTCGAAACCGTATGGATCTGCCTTGAGCCCCAAGGTGTTGCCGACTCGCGACAGGATCTCGAACTTGTAGAGCGTTCCTTCGTCGAGCCCGGGCACAAAGAGTTCCCAGATGCCGCTCGCCCCGCGGTTCACCATTGGGTACACGCGTCCGTCCCAGGAATTGAATTCCCCGACGACGCTGACGCGCTTTGCGTTCGGCGCCCAAACAGCGAAATGAACTCCGCGCACGCCGAACACTTCGCGCACATGCGCGCCCAATTTCTCGTACTTCAGATAATGGGTGCCTTCGCCAAATAAATAGAGATCGTACTCGGTAAGCAGCGGCGGAAAAGCGTATGCGTCATAGGTTTCCAGCGCCGTGTCGTTGGCAAAGCGATAGCGCAGGCGATACGCGGATGGGTTAACTGCCTCAGAGCCGTCCCAAGCCAGGAAGTCCCAAGCAAAAGCCGCTTCAAACAGGCCCTCCGGATGAATCTTTGTCGCGGGCTTGCTTTCCCGGCTGGCGCTCGAAACAACGTTCACTTCGGTTGCTCCTGGACGAAAGGCGCGAATCGCAAGCGAGCGTTTCCCGTCTCGCTCGATCCTGTGCGGGCCGAGAATTTGGAGAGGGTCAGAGTGCTCGGCGTGGACGAGGCTTTCGACTGCGTCCAGGAACCAATTGCGAACCGGACCCGTCTCGCTCGACTTTTGCTCAGCGTTGTTCATATGCGTTTGGACCTAACGTCACGACTTAAGATTCTCATCTTAGGCTTACCGGAGCAAGAAGTCGTGCGCCAGACCGGCATCCCGGTTCGATTCACTTGCGAATGACCGACGTAGTTATGCCCCCGAACTGGCTGAGCCTATTGTTCCGGTCCGTCCGGGGATTAAGATACTCCAAGTGTCGGCTGCCGTGCGCCACGGAATTCTTGCAGGCTATGCGGTCCTCATACAGAGGTCTTTCGCACTAGCGACATGTTGCCTCGAAGCTTCGCGATATCCTGGCAGTCCGGATGATTCGGGAGCTCCGGAGTTTCCCGGCACGCTCTGATCCCCCGCAAACATCGGTTTGTGCCTGAACGAAACACCTGCACCTTTACGGCCCACACGCTGCTCCCCTGGCTTCACCGCTCTCGCCGCATGAAATGGCTGAACCAGACTCGAACCCATTCTCATTGCAGAGGTTAGCGGGACTGAAAGCAGACGCTCTGAGCGGAGTCGAGGTTGGCGGCCCAAGTGCTGCTTCAAGGGGGGAGCAATCGATTGGGATGCTCAGGAAGCTTGCCGTCGGATTGACTGGGCAAGCGAGGGGGACGCAATGGCAACCAACACTGCGTGGGGCACGCTGAGTTCTCCGCATGAGTTGACCGAGGGGGCGATCTCGGAGCGCCGTCTTTGGACCGCCGTTATCGTGAAGGCCGTCGAAGATTGGCGCACCGGCCCACTGCGGGCCCGGCGGGAAGCCCAGAAGTTTCTCTTCGAAGATGACACCGACTTTAACGACGTGTGTGCCAGTGCGGGCCTCGAGCCCGGCAACTTCCGCTCCAAGCTCTTGAAGATAGGTCAGCGCATCGAAATGCACGGTCCGTGGTCCCAGCGAATCGCCGCGTAGTGCTGAGCAATGCCCCGCCAGATTTTTGGTCGTCACGGTCGCAGTGGCAATCGCCCCGTGCGACTCGTCGATAACTGTTTCCCGAAAGTGCGCCCTGCCTGAGCTGATACCGATCCGACGCACGGCGTCACAGGAAGCAGGAATCGAAAGACACCCACACACGATGACCTTGAGCATAGGGATTGCCGCAAGCGGCCGCTGTGAGAGTTGGAAACTGCAAGAAGGTACGCTGTGATGGAATGCAAACGCGTCTCGGTGGCGATTTTGTGTGTAAATACGTTTGGCATAGTGAAATCAAGCCGATTTAATTCGACTAGAAGTCCAGATGGTCCGCGACGGACTTGTCTCAGGGACTGGCGTGCGAAAATTCTGGGGCGTCAGGGCCGGACGATCATAACTTCGGTGATTGAAACAGGGCGGCGGCCGTCTGCCCGATCTGCAGGCGCATTTCGTGGACCGCATCGGCCGTAATAATCGAGGTAATGTCCTGCACGCCGATTGAGCTCACTTGGGCCATCAAGCCCCTGATCTTGATGTCGGTTACCCGGCCCACGGGCTGATTGCGACCGCTGATTCGGCGGAAACTGGTCCGGCGCTCGCTCAGTTCGCCGCGCTGTGAATACCGATAAAGGAATCTGTCAACTTCCTTCTCGGGAACACGATGATGGCCGCCGGCTGTCTTTACCGTGCGAATTTTGCCTTTGTAGAGCCACTGAGCTGATGGCAAGGACCTGGGCCGCCTGGCGGGACGTCCATCCATTCATGTTCGTGGGAGGAGGAGCCACTCAATCCTATTGAGCGGGGGCAACTTTGTTTCCTGGCATCGCCCCGCTCAAGACCGATGGTACAGCAGTGGGGTTGCTGCTTATAGCTCGCAAAGGCAACGTCGGGAATCGCAATGGCCACCCGGCATCAGACCTTCTCCCGCCGGGTCGTTCGTGAGGTACTATCAAACAAAACGCACTGCTGGATAGGCGCTCTCCGGGGCTAACGGCTGTGGAATCGCGCGTCATTGAGAAATTTGTTTCCCAAACGCTGCCCCTTCGAGCACGGAGCCCGCATCGAATGTTTCTAGAGATCTTAAGAAGTAACTGAGGGGGGACCTCGATGAGTCTGACGACGAAGCCAATCGTGCCAGAAGATAAAAAGCAATCGCAGAACCCGCTGAAAGCGTTAAACGGATTTGGTCAATCGGTATGGTTAGATTACATCCGCAGAAGCTTGATCTCGACCGGAGAACTCGCGCGCTTGATAGAACAAGATGGCCTGCGCGGCGTGACTTCCAACCCGTCGATTTTCGAGAAAGCCATCACGGGAAGCACGGATTATTCGCAGGCGCTCCGGGCACTCGAGAACCGCAAGGATCTCGACGCGAAAGGTATTTACGAGCAGCTGGCCATCCGGGACATCCAGGACGCTGCCGATGTCCTGCGCCCTGTCTATGACTTGACAAAGCGCCGCGATGGATACGTCAGCCTCGAGGTCTCGCCTTATCTCGCTGGCAAGACGCAGGAGACACTCGAAGAAGCACGCCGGCTGTGGAAGGCCGTAGGTCGTGAGAACGTCATGATCAAAATTCCCGGCACTCCGGAAGGAATCCCCGCCTTAAAACAGCTCATTGCAGAGGGCATCAACATCAACGCGACGCTCCTCTTCGCGCAGGATGTGTACGAGCGCGTGGCCGAAGCCTATATTGCCGGGCTCGAGGAACTTGCGAAACGGGGAGCCGACCTGAGCCGCGCAGCAAGCGTTGCAAGCTTCTTTGTGAGCCGCATCGACGTCCTCGTCGACAGCATACTCTCGGACCGCATCCGGGAGGCGAAGAACCCGGACCAGGCCCTATTGCGGAGCCTGCAAGGACGCGTGGCCATCGCGAACGCTAAGCTCACCTATCAGCGGTACAAGGAAATCTTCAGCAGTCCCCGCTGGCAGGCGCTTGCTGGACGCGGCGCACAAACCCAGCGCGTCCTCTGGGCCAGCACCAGCACGAAGAACCCCGCTTACAGCGACGTCCTCTATGTCGAGGAACTCATCGGTCCCGGCACAGTTAACACTATCCCGCCTGCCACATACGATGCATTCCGTGACCACGGTCGCCCGCGTGCCAGTCTCGAAGAAGGGGTCGCGGCAGCGCGCACAACCATGGAGACTCTTGCTCGTGTCGGTATCTCGATGAAGGAAGTGACCGACCAACTGACCCGGGAAGGCGTCACCTTGTTCGCCGAAGCATTCGAGAAGCTGCTCGAAGCCGTGGATAAGCGCTTAAAAACAAAGGTGGTCCTTCAGGCGTGAAGAATCTCACCTATCGCCTGCCGGACAATCTGACACAGGGGGTAAATGCCGCACTCGATGATTGGAAAAAGAACGGCAAAGTGAAACGTCTCTGGGCACGCGATGCTTCTCTATGGACCAACACCGACGAGAATAAATGGCTCGGCTGGCTTGGCCTCACCGAGGACCAGATTTCGAACCGCGATCGTTTCATCAGAATCGCCGAAGAGATTCGGGTCGCAGGTTTCACTCATGCTCTGCTTCTCGGCATGGGCGGTTCGAGTCTTGGCGTCGAAGTGCTGAAGCTCACATTCGGCAAGTTCCAGGAATTTCCTGAAATGTTGGTTCTCGATTCTACGGATCCGGCGCAAATCCGGGCGGTCGAATCGAAGCTCGATCTGGCCAAGACGATATTCATCGTTTCGAGCAAGTCGGGAGGCACCCTCGAGCCAAACATTCTCAAACAATATTTCTTCGAGCGCGTGAAGCAGGTCGTCGGCGCGGCCGAAGCGGGGAAGCGGTTTATCGCGATCACCGATCCGGGGTCGAAACTGCAGCAAGTGGCCGAAGCTGACGGTTTCCGACAGGTCTTTTTTGGGATCCCGAGCGTTGGGGGGCGTTACTCCGTGCTCTCGAATTTCGGGATGATTCCCGGAGCCATTCAGGGAATCGACATCGCGAAACTCCTCGATCGCGCTGAGGAAATGGTCCACTCCTGCGCTTCGGTGGTTCCCGCCGACGAAAACCCAGGTGTGATTTTGGGTGCGATCCTCGGGACTCTTCAGAAAGCGGGGCGCGATAAGGTTACCATCTTCACATCGCCCAGCATCTCAGATCTCGGCGCATGGCTCGAACAACTCCTCGCCGAGTCTACCGGAAAAGAAGGCAAGGGGCTGATTCCAGTCGACCGCGAGCAGGTCGGTTCACCCGATGTCTACGGGAACGATCGGCTCTTTACTTACCTCCGGCTCGAAGACGCGCCCGACCCAAAGCAGGATTCGGCTGTCGCGGCCCTTGAGAAAGCCGGGCAGCCGGTCGTGCGAATCGCAGTTCCGGACCGCTACGATCTGGGCCAGGAATTCTTTCGCTGGGAGTTTGCGACAGCTGTGGCCGGCTCGATTATCGGCATCAACGCATTTAATCAACCTGACGTGGAAGCGAGCAAGAACGAGACGCGCAAGCTGACTTTGGAATACGAAAAGTCTGGTTCGCTCCCGCTAGAATCTCCGCTATTCGAACAAGGTGGCCTTAAGCTTTTCACCGATGAAAGGAACGCCGCAGCTCTGAAACAGACCGCCGGCGATGCGACACTCACCGGTTATCTCCGTGCGCATCTCAATCGCCTGCACTCGGGTGATTACTTTGCTCTGCTTGGCTATGTCCAAATGAACGAGGCAAGCGAAGCCCAACTCCAATCCATTCGGCACGCCGTCCGCGACAAAAAGCGCGTAGCCACCTGCGTCGGCTTCGGGCCCAGGTTCCTGCATTCGACAGGCCAGGCGTATAAAGGCGGACCGAATTCCGGGGTGTTTCTACAGATCACCTGCGATGACGCATCCGACCTACCGGTACCCGGACAGAAGTACACGTTTGGAATCGTAAAGGCTGCCCAGGCACAAGGGGATTTCCAGGTCCTTGCAGATCGCAATCGCCGCGCGCTGAGAGTTCATCTTGGCGCGGACGTCGCCGCCGGCCTGACAAAACTACAACAGGCAATCCAACAGGCTCTCTCGTAGAGCGCCTTTTGAGAAGGTGCTCGGGGCCCGCCGAGATATAGTCGGCGAGCTCGGCAACCCCTTCAATCGCCTTGCCGTGTTCGCGGTGGGCACGGCGATAACGCACTCACGTTTCGGGGTTACGGGTATCCTGCTGACGCGCGCGGTTGTTCTATAAGTTATTCTTTTTGTGCAAGTTGGCGAAGTTCCCCGGCAGGAGCAACTCATGAACGTGAGAGTGCGCCCAATCACATTATTTCTAGCCTTCTCAATCCCAGCGTTTTTTTTGGGCAAAGCGCACGCCCAGATTCAGGGCGGAGGAAGTTCTCGGTCCACGGCGCCAGCTGCCATTGGCAAGGCTTACAAGTTCGAGAGGATCGCCGAGGGTGTGTGCTACGCCACGGCCACCGGTGCGATGGTGAAATCCAACTTCTGTTCCTCGGTCGTGGACACACGCAGGGCGACACCGTAGTGTTTCTGCCGAAAGAGCGGATCGCGTGCGCCGGCGTCCTGATCGAATCCCGCCTACAGGGGGTTCGCCATATTCGACGAATGGATCACGACCCTCGAAGCGCTCAAGAATCTTGACTTCGACACGGTGCTAGCGGGGCACGGCGTGCCGTTCCACGGGAAGTCCCTTATCACGGCGTACCAAGGCTACCTAAAGGATCTGATGACCCGGTCGCCAATCTTCGCAACCAAGGGCTCACCGCCGAAGAGACGGCCCAAAGGGTGGACCTCACCTCACATCAGGCGGATTTTCCTCAGTTGCGGGAGCCCGGTGCGGACACTCGAGGCGTTCGCCGGCTGTAGAAGTGGATGGATGAGCGCGCTAAGCAGTAACGACCCTCCGGCCACCGACGCTATCCGCACGAGAGTCTGACGGCCACCACCGGCACCAACGATTCGGACGCGACACGCCGCAACGTTTCGGTATAGTTGTGTTCGCCCCATGGCCGAGAAACGCACGGTGCTCGAGGAGTTAAGATGATTGATCAGAAGGACGTGCCTGTCCGGGTTCGCGATGGAGCCAAAATGGGGGTGCGGATATATCGGCCGGACGGTGCCGGCCCGTTCCCTACGCTTTTTGCGAGCTCTCCCTATCGGTACGACAATAACATTCTTCCGACGTCTCCGCTTTTTCTCTGGCGCGAAACTGGGCCTATCGAGTGGTATGTGGACAAAGGCTACGCTTACGTGCATGCCGATGTCCGCGGAACAGGAATTTCCGAGGGAGAGTTTGAATTCCTTGGCCGCCGAGAGCAGCACGACCTCCACGACATTATCGAGTGGATCGGAAGCCAGCTCTGGTCTAACGGCAAGGTGGGCGGCATCGGCCAATCCTACTACTGCATGTCGCAGTGGTTCATGGGTGTTCAGAATCCGCCTCATCTCGCCTGCATCGCGGCTTACGACGGCCTAAACGATCCTTACCGTTTCATGGCCTATCCTGGCGGCATCGAGGGCACTTTCCTTTCATATTGGTTTAACTCGAGTGTTCGTGTCCCGAATCTCTATCCTGCAAATGGAGACCATCCACGCCATGTGGTACCCGACGGCTTCTTAGAGGTGCAGCGGCATCCCCTATACGATGACTTCTGGCGGGAGCGAGCGGCCGCCGAACACCTGAAAGAAATCAAGGTCCCTCTTTTTTCCATCGGAGTGTGGGCGAAGCCAGACCTCCACCTCGCCGGCAATATCCTCGGATATCAGCTTGCAGGCGGTCCCAAGAAACTCGCTATCACCGGGACGCCAACTGGATTCTCCGCGCAGAAGGATTTTGCGTCCATCGAATTCCATCGCAACTATTTCTTGCCCTTCTATGACAAGTATTTGAAAGGTCTTACGACAAGCTATGACCAACGCCCGAATGTCGAATATGTCGTTCATAACACTGGAGAGGTCAGGGTGTTTGACGGTTGGCCGCCACCCGGAACACGTCGCGTGCGCTTCTACCTCGGCAAGGGGCCGACGGGGAGTGTTACTTCACTCAACGATGGCGCACTAGCCGTCTCTGCCGCGAACGCGGCTGGTGGAAGCACCAGCTACTCCTATCCGCACCCCAGTTGGGTGCTGGGTGTTGTCACGATTGGGCCGCACGGACCTGACCCGGCACGAGGGGTGCTGACGTTTACGAGCCAGCCCCTCGCGAGCGACCTGGAAATCGTCGGAAGCGGCAAGCTGACTCTGTATGCATCGTCGACCCGCAACGATATGGATTTCATCGTCAAGATCTCGGAACAGGTCGAGCAAACTGGAGGTGATCGTGCGAAAGGCCTTCAGCCTCGATACACGATTGTGGCCAAAGGATGGTTGCGGGCATCCCATGCGGATCGTGACCCAGAGCGCAGCAGCGAAGATATACCGCACTACACCCACCACAGGGTAACGCCGCTTACGCCGGGGAAAATCTATAAGATCGAGATCCCATTACAACCGAGCGGGTACCGTTTCCGGAAGGGGAATCGAATTCGCGTGGAGATTTCCAATCACGATTCGCCCGTGACCGACAGCCTCTTCTTTCACTTTTATCGACCGGACAAAATAGGTACCGACACTATTTATCACGATGTTGAGCACCCCTCGGAACTCCTTCTGTTTGTGCTGGATGTCGATTGATCTACAAACGACGCTGGGATAGTAGGCTGAAAGCCTCGTCCGGACGATTCGCGAGTTTAGGGAGAGAGATGTTTCTCCCTCCCGACCCGCATTCCGACGCAGATGCGGACCGGCGACGTTTTGGCATCCCGAGATACATTTCCTGGTCTCTCATGAAGTGTCGTAGAATTGCGCGGCGCAGAAATGGGTCGAGTTGTTCACCTGATTCCATATCCGGAGGACGCGATAGGTTCGGCTCGCCTAATCGTGACGCTAGCGGTTGTGCTGTTCTTGTTTATGCCGCTCCCGGCCTGGTCGGCGCAGGATCAATCGAACAGCGCTGACGCCGACTCGGCAGCGATCAAACAGGTCTTCACCGATTTCTATGAGAACTTCAGCCGCCACGACGCGCGGGCCACGGCGATGACCTTTGTTGCCGATGGCGATTTCACGAACATGTTCGGAGTTCACATCCATGGCCGCAAGGCAATCGAAGAGCGTTTCGCATCGCTCTTCACCGGCGGTCTCCGAGCTGCGCACCGCACCGACACGGTTAGAAGCATTCGGTTCTTCACGCCGCAGGTGGCGTTCGTCGATGCCGATACCGTCATCATCGGAACGAAAGCGACTAACGGTTCAGACATTCCCCTTCGCAAGGGTCTGATGATCGTCGTGTTGACAAAGCAGAACGGTCGCTGGCTGATAAGCAATTTCCATGAGGCGGAATTTCCTGTGACTGGCGCCGCCCCCGCTATCGCTCCTACAAACACTACTAAGTAGCGAGACACACTCGTTGATGAACTGGAGCTATCTCCCGTGATTCTGAAGGTTGGCTCCGGGGCAGCGTTGTCATCTCGGTATCGGCCTATGGCTCGATGATGCCGCGATGATGGTGTCGATGTCGTCCATGCATGGCAATTCGGGCTCGGCAGTGATTTTCGGCTGCTATCCCGCCCTGTCGGCGCGTGCACATTGCCGCAGGGGTTGCCTTCGTCGGCACCTCGATCTGACACCTCTCGATGTATGGCGGAAGCGGCGTCGGACGCCTGGAGGAGCCCTATCCAGTTTGTCGAGCAGGGTGCGGAAAGGAGCACGGTTCAGCTACCAAGACACCATTTGATGAAAGGGCTGGCAACCGGAAGCGGGAACCTTAAGCAGCGTGACACACCTCGGCTTTACTAGGTCATCCAAGATTCGGCCACGGAACGGGAAACGATCATGCTCCTTAGTTTTGCAGGGCCAAAGCTGTCTACTGACCGAGCCAGTACTTTCTCCACCACGACCAATCCGTGCCGTACCTAGCGTAAATGCTGTCAGCCGTTCCACCGTCATGGGTGTACATCGTAGCGCCCTGGAAGTAACTCAGGGAAGTGAGGTCTTTTGACTTCAGGACAGAGAGCCCGTCGAAGATGCCCGGAGCTCCGTGGGCAACATTCTCGACGTTGGGGTCATGGGCTTTCGTTAATGTATAGAACCCTGGAAGGCCGATGAGAACCCTTACCCCGTTGGTGGCTTTCGGGTGGGCAGCATCAAAGTTCCATGCAGCTCCAGAGACTCCCTGCAGGATGCGCGTGGTCTGGTCGCTCAGCCATGACCTATATTGTGCTTCGTCCTTTAATCCGCTGTCGTACGTCATCGCAATGACATCATTGACGTATCTCGCGATGTAGTAGTAGTCGGACGAGTTCCAGCCCCAGTTGGGCTTCGGAGTCTTGTCGGTGTGTTGCGGCGCAGCGACACCGATTTTCTTGTTTTTAAGACCCATGCCATCGAAAGAGACGCGAATCTCTGCCATCAGTTTCTTGAAGGACGCAAAGAAGGCAGGATCCCCTGCGGGTTCGATGTCGAGCACTATTCCGTCGAACTCTCTTCTCGATCCTTTGACGTAGCTTTCGGGAACGTCGGCCGATACGTACCTTCCGCATTCGGCGACGATTTGCGCCCTGACAGCAGGGTTATCGAGATCCAGTCTCAGTTTCGCTGCGTGGGCGGCATCCTGGAGACTGTACCCATTCAGATAGGGCATGAGCGTGAACGTTACGCCGTTCGCGTTTTCGTACGCATTCACATGATCCAGAAAGATCTGCACTGCAAAAGGGGGATGATCCAGCACGCCGGTCGAACCCAACAGACCGCCGTTGGGAAACAGCAACGGCACTTTGTACAACTTGTCTGTCTGGTAGAGAAAATCATCTGTCAAGGCAGCTGCATTTTTCGAATCCGTCAAGAATCTTCTACTGAGGAAGGAAGCATTCTGCGGGTAGTCACCCGGCTTAACTTGAGATTGCGCCGAGGCTAAACCGGTCCCCACGGTGATCGCAGAGAGAACGAGAAGTCCGATTGTGGGTCTCACGGATTTACTCCTTTTACGCCAACAGAATATACGTCACTATGGGGCAAGAAGTCGGGGTGATCATGAACAGTGCTGGCGCATCTGACGTCTACCGACCTTCCATTCGGAATTCCCGTCTAGACGAATGCAAATCAAGACTCGGAACGTCAGGCTAAGTTTTCAGGGCGAATCACCGTGCAATACCCGTGAAACAGCAAAATTGGGGACTAACTGGGGCACTGCCTGTTAGTCGCGCCCGCTCCAAGCGCGCCTTGCGTGCGGGTCAGCAGGCGGGAGGCCGAGCACGGGCAGCAACTGGTCCGTCAGCAGTGCCGCGGGGCACAGGATCTGGGCGCCCTTAATGGTGCGAACACCTGTTCTCGACTGGAATCGAGCTGGGTGGGGGCTCTTTCGGATCCAAGCAGTCGTGTCAAACGATTGAGATGGTCGTACGGTGGCCGGCATTTCAAGCGGCATCGGTTGGGTAACGGCCGGGTCATTCGTGCGCCGAGTTACGACGTGTTGGGGCCATGCGCAAACCGGCGCAGGCTGGATTCAAAGAAATGGAAGCAGGGCCGCTCGACGTTTCTGATCACGAGGCGGCTGAATCCTGTGTTTGCGGCGTTATAAGAAGAGACCACAAATCGTCGCGAGGAGCGTGAGATGAAACAGAAACAGCGCGGAACGGCATTGCTGAGGGCATTCCTCGGAGTCGTTCTCGGAATGCTGGGGCCCGCCACCTTGTTGTGGGCGCAGCCTCCGCAAGTCGTCGCCGTGCGGGCTGGCCGCCTATTCGACCCCATGTCGGGGACGTTAATAAGGAACCAAATTGTGCTTATCCAAGGTGAACGCATCGTCGAATTGGGTCCCGCCGATCGAATAAAAGTTCCTGCGGGTGCCGAGGAGATCGACCTGAGCCAGGCCACGGTATTGCCTGGACTGATTGACGCACATTCGCACCTGTTTCTCACCGGTGAATTTGGAAGCCGGTACGACGAAGAACTCCTCAAAGAGTCGTGGCAATACCGGACGATCGAGGCCGTAGTCAATGCCAAGAAGGATTTGGACGCGGGCTTTACTACGATGCGCGATCTCGGGAGCCACGGAGCCATGTACAGCGATGTCGACCTGCGCAATGCCATTAACAAGGGGCTCGTTCCTGGACCTCGCTTACAGGTCGCCACGCTGGCGATGTCGACAACCGGCGGCTTCAGGCTGTCAGGCTATTCGCCCGAGGTCACCGTGCCCTCGGGTGTTCAGATCGTCGATTCTCCCGACGGGGCTCGCCTAGGCGTGCGCGAGCAGATCAAGTACGGAGCCGATGTCATCAAAATTTATGCAAACGATCGTAGTCACATCACAGCGGACGGCAAGTTGGTGAGCTACCCCACGTTCACTCTGGATGAAGTCCGAGCCATCGTAGATGAGGCGCACCGCCAGGGAGTGAAGGTGGCTTGCCACGCCTACGGTGGCGAAAGCCTGCGCAATTGTGTGGATGCCAGTGTCGATTCCATTGAACATGGCCTTGACCTCGACGAGGCGTCGGCTGAGAAAATGGCCGCGAAGAACATTTACTTGGTGCCGACGTTTTACATCTATGATTGGGGATTGCGTGATCAGGACCTCCAGGCGACCGGCGGAAAGTTCAGCCGTGCGGACATCCACCAGAGAACGTTCCCTTTGGCCCTTGCGCATGGGATCAAGATCGCCTTCGGGACCGACGTCGGGCCTTTTCCCCACGGTACCCAGGCTGTAGAGTTCGAGTACCTAGTGCGGTCCGGGATGAAGCCCGTCGAAGCCTTGCGGTCGGCGACAATCGTGGCGGCTGCGTTGATGGGTTGGCAAGACCGGGTGGGATCAATTGAGCCGGGCAAACTTGCCGACCTCGTGGCGGTCTCCGGGGACCCACTCGCGGATATAACTGAACTCGAACGGACGAAATTCGTGATGAAGGGTGGAGAAGTCGTTCGAAACGAGCTGAAATAATCACGGCTGCACGCAGCCGCGATGCACTTCGCGAAGCCCACTGACAGAACCAGCAAGAAAACAGATGCGGGCCACCGGAACGGCAAGATCGTCGGACGGGTCGGCAGCCGGGTGTCACTGGTTTCGGTTGAAAATAGCAACACCCGGGGCGATTGAAGATCCGACTGGCGTGTCGGGCAGTAAGTTCTTGGAAGTAACGAACCTCCTCGCTAAGAGGGAGGGTGGCTCCGTTGGCCATCTGCCTTGAGTCCGCGCTCGATGGTTCGCCGCTTCGCGGTCTTGTCCTGTCCGGGACACTGGTCGGCTTGGCGAGTGAGGCGAGAAGGTCATAAGCACGAGGAACCACTCTGATCCTGAGCTCCGCCGGCCGGAACGGGATCGAGATTCTCGGCAGCGATGAAATTCTCGTCGCGCAGCGAAATTCATAGCGGACAAGCTGGGATGTAGAATAAGTTTGACCTTGGGTGTGCGGAGTGGCTCGCCTTCAGTGGATAGAACCAACCAGACGATGCCATATTCGGAGACCTCTAGGAGAGCTTCGATCCGATCGTCGATTCGGACCTGTCTGACGAGGCAGAACTCCAAATGGAAAGGTAAATGGCAATGGCCGTAAGTCGTCCGTCCGTTGAGGTTCTTTCTCAGATTGCCGAGGGCTACGGTATGAAGCTTTCGCGCGATCAGATTCAGGTCTTCCGCAAGGTGATCGAGCGGATGATGGTAGCGTACGATCGGCTCGATGAGCTGATCGAACCTTGCCTTGAGGTCAAGTATCCAAATCGGCCGAACTGGCGTCCGACCGAGACGGAAAACCCGCTTGGCGCGTGGTACTGGCGGACCGACATCAAGGGGGCACCACAGGGTCCGCTCGCCGGGAAGTCCCTGGCAATCAAAGACAACGTTTGCGTTGCCGGCGTCCCGTTGATGTGCGGCACGCGGCTCCTCGAAGGGTTCGTTCCGAAGATCGATGCCACGCTGGTAACGCGGATCCTCGACGCGGGCGGAGCCATCCTCGGCAAGTCAGTCTGCGAGAACCTATGTGTTTCCGGGAACAGTCACACCAGCCAGTCCGGCGTGGTGCGCAATCCCTACGATCTTTCGCGTTCGCCTGGAGGGTCGTCAACCGGGAGTGCGGCGCTCGTGGCTTCAGGGGTCGTCGATATGGCGATCGGCACGGACCAAGCAGGTTCGATTCGAATTCCAGGCTCCTGGTCCGGCCTCTACGGTTTGAAACCGACCTACGGGCTGGTTCCCTACACCGGAGTGGGTCCGATGGAGTTGACGATCGACCACGTGGGGCCGATCGCGCGGACGGCCGCCGACGCCGCGTTGCTGCTCGAGGTGATAGCCGGTCCCGATGGGCTCGACCCTCGACAGCGCTCGGGACTTGAGCCCAGGAAATATACCGCGGCGATAACTGGCGACGTGAAAGGCTTCCGGTTCGGAATTGTTAAGGAGGGGTTTAAAACACCGTTCCATCCCAATCCGGAGAAAGATGTTGACGACGCGGTGCGCGAGGCCGCTCATGCACTCGGACGATTCGGCGCAACGGTCGGTGAAATTTCGATTCCGATGCATCTCGACGGATTCCGGATCTGGTCGGGAATCGCGTGCGAGGGAATGATGACCTGCATGATTGACGGACACGGAGTTGGACGCAACTGGAAGGGCTACTATCCAACCGAGTATGTCGAAATGTTCGGCCGGAACGTGCGTGCTCATGGCGAAGAGCTTTCCGTGACGACTAAAACCCGTATGTTGCTCGCCCGCTACATTGATGAGACCTATCATGGCCGCTACTACGCCAAAGCACAGAATCTCGCTCGGTCGCTCGCCGCAGCCTACGATGACGCCTTGCGACAGTTCGATGTTCTCGTAATGCCCACCACGCCCATCAAGGCAGCGAAGATTCCAGCCCCTGACGCACCACTCGAGGAGCAGATCATGCGAGGGGGAGAAATGATCCCTAACACATGCCCGTTCGATGCGACCGGACATCCGGCCCTCAATGTTCCGTGCGCGATGTCGGAGGGCTTGCCCGTGGGCATGATGTTCATCGGCAGGATGGGAGAGGACGCCACGATCCTGCGGGCCGGCGACGCCTTCGAGCGCAATATCTTCACGCCGCCAGGCCCGCCCTCACGCTTGTAAGGATCCGAGAATTCCATCTTGCTTGCTCTCTCTGTCAACTCGAAATCCGTTGGTCCGTGTCACATGGCGGAGGATGCGCTCCACTGTTTCGGTCCCTCGATCACTCCAGCCTCTCTGCGCCTTGTCGTTGACCAGACCTCTTTTCTCTGACTCCGAATGTCTTCAACTCACCGCGATCTGCCGCTCCAGCCAGCTTTGCAATGCAGTCTCCGGTCCAGATTGACCGCACCATGAGACGAGTCACAACTGCTAGCGCTGGCGTGCCGGAATTTCTGCGGCTTGACAATTCGACCGGGCGAGACAACACTTTTCCAGCATTGTAATCCCTGAACGTCCCAAACCGGGAGTGTGTCGAGCGAGACGTGCGTCCTTCGCAGGAGGCTGAGCATCGATGAAACGCCGAGAGTTCCTGATTTTGTCAGCTGCGAGTATCGGTGGAGTACTCGTCTACTCATTTGATCGGAAGGCTACCCGTGCCTCGGTGGAAGATCATGCGATTCGCATCCCACTTCGCTTTTTCACGCAGGCTGAAGCGCTCGCGGTCGCTGCCCTGGCGTCGCGCATTTTTCCCAGTGATGACTCAGGACCAGGGGCCCGCGAAGCTGGTGTGGTGGTTTACATAGACCGCCAGCTTGCCGGTCCGTACGGCCGGGATCGCCACCGCTACACACAAGGCCCGTTCGAAGACGGCGCGCCAGAGCTGGGGTACCAGGGCAGTGCCACGCCGCGAGAGATTTATCGCCAGGGCTTGAAGCCGCTTCTAGGAATCGACAGCAAGACGCCGGAAGAACAGGACAAGGCTCTGCAACTAATCGAGTCCACGCTTTTTTTTGGTTTTCTCCGCGCCCACACCATCGAAGGGATGTTTTGTGATCCGGTACACGGCGGCAACGTCGACATGATCGGCTGGCAGTTGATCGGATTTCCTGGTCCGCGCATGAGCAATTACAAGGAAATTGACCAGCACTTCGGGGACGCTTACCGGCCGAAGCCCGTCAGTTTACGTGAGGTCGGCGGTGACAACGTTCACTTGAGTGAGAACGAGCAATGAAGAACCTTCCTCAGGTGGATGTGGTGATCGTCGGCGGCGGATGGACGGCCCTTTTGATGGCCAAGGAACTGAGCTCGCGCACAGCCCTCGCCGTCACGGTGCTGGAACGGGGACGACTCCATCAACCGGGCGAGTATCTGGCGGGCATGGATGAATTGGATTATGCGATTCGGTTCCGCATGATGCAGGACCCTTCTCAGCAAACCGTGACGCTGCGGCACAATCCACAACAACGTGCACTTCCGATCCGGCAGTATGGGTCGTTTCTTCCCGGCTCGGGTGTCGGTGGTGCCGGGGAGCATTGGAACGGAGTCTGTCATCGGGGTTTGCCCGATTGCTTCGAACTTCTGAGCCGAACAACTGAAAAATACGGGACAAAACGGTTGCCCAAAGACCATGCAGTGCAAGATTGGGGCCTTACCTACGATGAACTTGAACCGCACTATGCCCGCGTGGATGCGCTCCTGGGGGTATCTGGCAAAGCAGGCAATTTGCGAGGGAAGCAGACCGACGGCGGCAATCCATTCGAGGGTTGGCGGAGCTCTGAATACCACACACCGCCGATGAAGATCGCCTACTTTTCTGAGCTATTCCGCACGGCGGCAAGCTCACTCGGATATCACCCATTTCCCATACCCTCGGCCAACCTCAGCACGACCTATACAAACCCCGATGGCGTGACCCGGCCGGGGTGCGCCTTCTGTGGTTTTTGCGAGCGGTTTGGATGCATGATCGGGGCCAAGGCGCAACCCACCAACACGCTATTGCCGGTGATTGGGAAGCGCAAGAACGTATCATTGCGAACTCGAGCATTGGTGCGCCGTATCGTCTCTGAAAGTGCGGGGAAAGCGCGGACAGCACGAGGAGTGGTTTACCTTGACGAGTCGGGCGAGGAGTGCTTTCAACCAGCCGATTTGGTCATCGTGGCGACGTGGACATTGAACAATGTCCGCTTGTTGCTGCTTTCCGGAATTGGACAACCCTATGATCCAGCAACCGGCAAAGGCGCACTGGGACGCAACTTGACGCACCAAATCTCCATTCCCGCGGCACAAGCATTCTTTGAAAAGCCATTAAACCGATTCATGGGTGCAGGTGCGTCGGGGATTACGATGAGCGATTTCGATAGCGACTTGTTCGACCACACCGAGCTGCCGTTTTTGCGGGGAGGAATGTTGGAGGCCTCGGTTACGGGAGCCAGGCCAATCAGCAATTTCGGCGCCGTTCCGCGATCGGTGACGGCTCGCTGGGGCTCGGAGTGGAAGAAAGCTGCGGTTCATAACTTCGACCGGACCGGCAACATCACGTTCTTGGGAGAGCATCTTGCCTACAAAGACAATTTCCTGGACCTGGATCCCACCTACCGGGACCGTTTTGGGGATCCGCTGCTGCGTCTTACTTTGAACTGGCGAGACAACGAGCGGAAAATGGTTGAATTCGTTGTTCCGAAGGCTGTCGAGATTGCGAAAGCGATGAACGCGGCCGACGTGATTCCTTTCCCTGGCTTAGGCAACTACGACGCAACTCGCTACCAGAGCACCCACGTGCAGGGCGGGGCCATCATGGGCGCCTCCCCCGAGCGCTCGGTTATCAATCCCTACCTACAGCACTGGGACGTACCCAACCTCTTTGTGTTAGGGGGCTCTTGTTTTCCCCAGAACTTTTCTTCTCATCCCACCATGACGATCCTGGCGCAAGCGTTTCGGACGGCCGACGCCATTGTGGATCGGTACTTGAAGCACCCGACAGCCCTGGCATAGGGTGCTGCCGACTACTCTGCCGTCGGTGACATTGCGCCGGATGCACGCTAGGACCCAATCGGGAGGTGGCCCGGAAGAGAAAGTACGAGCGGGGAGTGATTCCGGGCCACTTTTGATTGGGGAGCAGTGGAAAATGTGGAAACTAGATTCTGATTTCAGTTGACGAATGCCGATCACTTCGGAGACTATCAGCGTTGCTTGGCACACATCGTGACAATCCGCGAAAGCCGTTGCTGACCCTGAGAGGTTTTTGGGTGCATTCCGTTGCCGTGCAGTCGAAGCCATGAAGAAACCGAATAACGGCTCGCCTTAAGTTCCAGTACTGGTCGTCTGTCAATTTACCCAGAGGCGACGATTAACGGAATACGAACAGAAGCGGCGGAGTGCGCATTCATGAAGCAGTCCCGAATACAACAGAGAAAGAAACCGTGAAGATCTTATTGTATAACCCGGACAACGGTGTGACGCACAATTTCATGCCGCATCTTTGGATGTTTCTTCTCCAGGCGTTGACTCCGCCTGGCCATGAGGTGGTGCTGATGGATGGCAACGCACAGCCAATGGATGAGGCGGGCATAGCGCGGTTTGTGCGTGAACAAAACATTGGACTCGTTGGTATTGGCGCGATGACGAGAATGATTGCCAAAGCCTACCGCATGGCCGATGCGGTCCGCGCCACGGGGGTGCCGGTCGTGATGGGCGGGCCTCACGTCACAGAACTGCCCGACGAGGCACTCGGTCGAGGAGGCGGGCCGCGCCACGCCGACACGGTAGCGCTTGGTGAGGCCGATGAGACCTGGCCGAAGATAGTGGAGGATGCCGTACGCGGTGACCTCAAGGATATCTACGCGCCAGTCGATGAGACTGGCAAAGAGCGCAAACCCCCACTCCGGCCGTATCCAGCGATCCCGTGGCATTCGATCAACCTGGACCAGTTCAATCTAGTTCCCCACATCGCGAACCCGTTCTTGAAGCACCTGGGGGCCGGGTGGGGAACGTTTCGCATCATTCCAGTTGAGTCGGGGCGGGGTTGTCCTTACGGGTGCGAATTCTGCACTGTGACAGGGTTTTTCGGTGACTCCATTCGGTTTCGCACGAACGAGAGTGTCGTGAATGAACTATTGCTGTTGAAATCTCGGGCACGAAGCGAGGGGGGGCAGATTGCAGTCTTTTTCATCGACGACAACTTTGCGATCAATGTCAAGCGCACGAAGTCGCTCCTGCGTGACATCATCGCTGCGGACGCGCAGGTGCATTGGGTTGCGCAGATCAGCGCCAATCTCTTGCGTGACGAGGAACTCGTCGACCTTATTGCAGCGGCGGGATGCAAGTGGATTTTTATCGGAATGGAGTCCATCGATCCTGCCAACCTTGCAAGCGTGAACAAAGGGTTCAACAAGCCTGGTGAATATGCAGCAGTGCTCGATAGGCTCGCCCAGCGCAACGTTTATGCGATCACCTCTTTCATCTTTGGCATGGACAACGACACGCCAGGTGTCGCGGAGCGTACGCTCCAGGAGATCCGGACCTGGCCACCAGGGTTGCCCATCTTCGGCTTACTAACGCCGTTGCCCGCGACTCCGCTTTACAAACGGCTGGAAGCCGCGGGGCGGCTTACGCGGCCGAAGCACTGGCAAGAGTTCATACCGTTTGAAATGGCTCACGCCCCGATGAAGATGACCATTCCCGAAGCTCATGCTGAGGTGAAATACGGATGGGCAAATTCGTATAGCCCGGCAGCGATCGCAAAAGCCGTCGATTCGCTCAACCACGAGCCGCTGGGCTATCGGGTAAACATCTTTTTGGCGCGCATGTGTTTTCGCGGGATCTATTTCCCTCAAATGGGTCGGTTCGCATGGGTGAAATCGGTTGCTGAAAATCGGCGGACAATTTTCAGACTTGTGAAACAAGCGTGCGGCGCTTGGCTAGCCGCGCGCACGAGATCCAGCCTGCGCGTACGTGCGGGCTAACCGCGGCTGATTTCCGTACCGCCTAGCCACAAGGGGTTCTCCGAGAACCCGACTGCGCAAAACGATGATTGAGGAGCTCGATTTATCCGAAACAAGGCACTCCGTCTGCCAACGACGCGGAGCGAGGAAGAAGTCGCGCGACTCATCGATTCGGCTCCGACCCGGTGCCCTCGCACCCTGCTGATGACCCTCTTAGGCCTGAGTTCCAGGCGCACCCATAGGCCAGCGACATCGATCCCACGAGCACAATGATTCGCGTCTGTAATGGGCACGCCTGCAGCAGCGAAAGTGTGGATCCATACGTCCCGGGCAACTTCCGCGTATTAACCTGGCTTAATGCTTGTGGTACACTTCAGTTCATGGTAGGTTGCCCACTATTCGATTGCTTCACGCGGCTTTCCCATCGGGTCGCGGAGGCAGCTCTTCTCTGAGTAGGATCGCTCTGCCAATCGCGAGTTTGGTTTGAGCTGCGATAGCTGGGGAGAATCTGCTTGTCAAAACCGTTGCCTGAACGGCAAAACGCGGTCACTACCATCTCATCGTCAGTCGGCGTTCCTGCCTCCGTAACCATTACGCACGAAGACATCGATCGGGCCCGAGATCGTACGCGAGTGTTGGCAGCGCGCGCAGGCAGAGGTTCCTTTCCTAAGCTACGATTATTGTGGCTCCTCGTTGGACCCGGGATTCTGGTGATGCTTGGCGAGAACGACGGCCCAAGCATGCTTTCTTACGCCGCAACGGGTGCTCGCTACGGCGTGGGATTTTTCCTCCCATTCGTGGTACTGACCTTCGTCATGGCAGTCGTCGTTCAAGAAATGACCGTGCGCCTCGGTGCAGCCACCCATCGAGGACACGCGGAGTTGATCTTCGATCGCTTCGGCCCGTTCTGGGGATGGTTCTCGATGGTCGACCTCATGATCGGGAATTTCTTGACACTCATCACTGAATTCATCGCCATTCGTGCCGGACTTGGCTTTTTTGGAATACCCCCCTGGGTAGCAATTGTCAGCGCGCTGGCAGTACTCTACCTCGCTCTCATAACCCATCGGTATTGGACATGGGAGAGAATCACGCTTGCGGCAGCTTTGTTCAACTTGGCATTCGTGCCGATCGCGTTGCTTTCACACCCTCAGTGGAAGCTCATTGGGAACGCGTTCGTAACCTGGAAGCCGCTGCCCGGCGGCCTGAATCAAGAGCTACTGTTGATCATTTTGGCTGATATAGGCGCCACGGTAACTCCCTGGATGCTTTTTTTTCAGCAAAGCGCGACGGTCGATAAGGGGCTGACAACGCACGACATCCAATTTGGCCGTATCGATACCGTATTGGGGGGGACCTTAGCAGCGACTGCGGCTGTAGCGACCGTTATTGCTACCGCTCCACTGTTTAGTCATCAAATGAGTGCCACCAATTTTCAGGCGGCCGAATTTGCTCAGGCACTAGAGCCGTTTATTGGCCACTGGGGAGCAGCGCTGTTTGCCCTGGGCATTTTTGAGGCAGGAATGGTGGCCGCCATCACCATCTCTGCCTCCTCGGCATACGCTTTTGGAGAGGTGGCAAGACGGCCGCACAGTCTCAATCTTCCGATGAAACAAGGCAAGGCGTTCTACTCGGTTCTCTTGCTGGAAGCTGCAGCCGCGTCAGGACTCGTCCTTATTCCGGGGCTCCCTCTGGTATATGTCGTACTTGTGGTGAACGTCGTAGCTGTCTTGGCGATGCCTCCTGCTCTGATTTTTCTGTACATGCTAGTGAACGACCGCGAGATCATGGGCGATTTGGTCAGCCCACGATGGGCGAATGTTCTGGCAACGATCGTCGTACTCCTGCTTGTTACCGCCGGGTTACTGTTTGGGACTAGCGTGATCGCGCCCAAGTTATTTGCGCTGATCGGAGGTACATGATGCCAGAAGGGCGAGAACACGATCCTAATACGATTGTGGGGAAAGAGTCTGAATGGGAGATAACGTCGCTCGAGGAAGACCAGCTAGCTGCGGCACGAGCAAGACATTACCCGCGAAGGCAACTCAAGTCGAGTGAGGCGCTTCTTTTTTGGACGTTGCGCCTTTACGTGTTATTCATGTTGGGAGTGGTGTTTTATCAGGTTTGGACAGCCGCCCACTAATCGACATCGCGCCAACCGCCTAAACGGCGGCCCTAGAGAAGGACGGTCCGCGGCCGCCGATCATCGAAGGTCCAGCAGAAGTCATTTTGCGTCTCTCGACTCGCTTCCACATCACAGAAGTCGCCCTATAGAACTCACTGGGGGCAAGCTCGCTGAGGGCGTGCTTACCCATGGAATTCTTCTGACGAATCCATCTTTCTTTCCCATTCGTGCGTGCTTGACACTATAGCCGTCGCGTTATACTAAGCCTCCGAGCGGTCAGCGAGGAATCGCAGGATTGCGAATCGAGGGGAAGATTATGAATCTCCGGCACGTGAAATCTGGACTGGTTCTGATTTTGGCAGCATCGGTTACCATGCTCGTCGGATTTCGGCTCGGCGCCCGAGCCGGAATCCCCAAAAAGTCGGCAGCCATGCCGCCCGCGTCCATCCCGACGTTCCCAACCGATAACCTCGCGCGCCAGGGGTATTTTTACGTTGGCGGTCAGTACGTCGGACCGCAGGGCAAAGAGGTTATGCACGGCGCTATGTACGTCGAAGTATGGGTGCCCAAGCAGCTCCGTCAGCCGTATCCGATCGTGTTCTTCCACGGGAATGGGCAGACCGGGACCGTCTGGCGGCAAACCCCGGACGGCCGGCCGGGCTGGGCGTTCTACCTAATTAACCAAGGCTACGTCGTCTACATGGTGGATTACCCGGCTCGCGGGCGCTCGGCGTACGTTCCCGGCGTCGACGGCGCGCTTGGGATCCGCACGGCGCTTGAGCTGGAACAGATCTGGACGGCTCCGGCTGCGTCGGGCGGCGATTTTCCGCGGAAGAACCTGTATACGCAGTGGCCGAGCGACGCTCCGAATAAGGGGCAGATGGGCGATCCAGTCTTCGATGACTTCGTCAAGGGCCAGGTGCAGTTTGTTACCGGACAGGCCGAGCTGACCGTGCCCGCAGGTGTCGCATTGCTCGACAAGATCGGAAGTCCGGTAATCCTGATCACCCATTCGCAGGGAGGCGGAATCGGATTCAACGTCGCCGATCAGCGTCCCAATTTGGTTGCGGGCATGGTCGCGATCGAACCCGGTGGTCCGCAGATCGGCAATGTGGACACTGCCAAGGTGACCTACACTCGCAAAAACCCTGATTCGTGGGGGCTTACCAATATGCCTATGCATTATGACCCGCCCGTAAACAGTCCCTCGGATCTAAAGGTCGTTCTCGAAGAGAAGTCAGAACGGTCCGATGAGGTTCCTTGCTATCTCCAGCAAGAACCGGTCCACAAGCTCGTGAACCTGGAGCGCATTCGGGTCCTCTCGATTTCCGCCGAGGCCACCTATCACCGTGTGTATGACCCCTGTATCCCCAAGTGGCTCAATCAGGCGGGTGTGAAGGACGATTTTGTTCGCTTGGAAGACGTGGGCATACACGGCAACATGCACGAGATGTTCCTCGACAGGAATAGCGATGAGGTAATCAAGTTTATCGAGGACTGGATTCGCAAAAACGTAAAGTGAGCCGTACGGGGATCCGGCGCTTAACCGGCCAAACGCTTTATGGATGGGCCTTAGAGGCTTGTTGCACGGTTCCGCGGGGAATTCCTAAGGTGAGGAATTCTGCCATGCACTATTCTCCTTGAAATATAACCCGGTCACAAAATCGGCCTGTGCTCAGGCTCAGATCCTCACCAGTGTTAGACGGAGCTCGCAGAGAAGACCCGCGGCCAGGTCAGCAAATGGAGGCCGCTTGAGTCCTGAAACCGGCCGGTTAAACGCCGGATTTAGTTACCTGCGTTGCCCGGTCGGGACCTTTGCGCCTTCTCGCCCAGAAAGATGCACGCGAGCACTGATTTCATGGCTCGATCGTCGGTCTATTGCGCGGTCCATCCGCCGTCGACAACCAAGCTAGTACCAGTCATCAGTGTGGCTGCAGGTGAGGTGAGAAAGACGATGGAGCCAGTGATTTCCTCGAATCGTCCCAGCCTGCCGAGGGGAATGTGAGCAGTAACCCATTCGCGAAATACGGGATCCGCGAGGCGAGGCACTGTCATCGGTGTTTCAACGAAAGTCGGGGCGATGGAGTTTACCCTAATGTTGTAGGGGCCGAGTTCGACCGCCATGGCCTTGGTCAGGCCCTCAATGGCATGTTTGGTCATGCAATAGACCGTGCGTCCCGCCAGACCGACGTGTCCCAGCTGCGAAGACATGTTGATTACAACCCCGCCACGCCGTTTGCGATCGGGCGCTTCCAGCATTTTACGTACCGCCGCCTGTGCTACCAGGTATGTCGCTCGAATATTGAGCGCAAGCTGCTTGTCCAGGATGTCCTCCGGTACTTCCACTAAGGAGTTAAGAAAGATAATGCCAGCATTGTTGACCAGAACGTCTAGCCGCTCCAGGCGCTCGATCTCGGCACGGACGCTTGCACCATCGGTGACGTCGCAAACAACCACCCTTGCGCGCCCACCTCGCTCCTCGATGCGCTTCGCAACTTCCTCGAGCTCTACGCGCGTTCGGCTCACTAGGATGATTTCTGCGCCGGTCTCTGCAAGAGCCACGGAAATCTCGGCGCCGAGCCCACGGCCGGCGCCGGTAACAAGAGCAACGTCAATGTCTCGACCTGGCTTCATCCTTACTCTCCTCAGTCGTTCCTGGCAGAAACTAGACAGGTTTGCTCAGAGCAACAGAATCTTCGGGCAACCTATCTTGCGCAAACAGAACGACAACCGCAAGCCAAACTCGCTCTCGGCGGAATTTGTGAGGGATCACGAGCCGAACCTGTGTATCGGGTGAAGAGAGCAGATTACGACCTATTTGAAGCCATACCTATCGAAGCGGCGTGCTATGATGCCCGGTACCCGGGAGCTTATCCTGAGGTCCGGGCAAGACGGTGTAGGCCGCGACGAGCCGTTCGGGATATCGGCCACCGCGGTTTGTCGCACAACCCAGAGTTAATCTCGCTCGTTAGCACGAATGGCGAGGGCGAAGGGGGCTAGCAGATATGTCCACCACTCAAATTTCGGCCAGGACCCTTGAAACACCCGAATCCGACGCGGCTGTGCTTGAACGCATGCTTTATTACCTAAAGCTCACGCGGGAAGCCGAGACGAGAATCGAGCGAGTGCTTTACCGTCAAGGGAGGATTGTCGGCGGTGTCTATGTGGGGCGCGGCCAAGAGGCGATAGGTGTAGGCTCGGCCATCCAGCTGACCGAGGGCGACGTGGTCCTACCCAGCCACCGGGATTTTTCCTCCTTTCTGATCCGAGGGATCTCTCTCCGGGATATTTTTTTGAACTGGATGGGTCGCTCCTCTGGCGCAACGCGCGGCCGGGACAATACATTGGTCGTTGCCGACCTGAAGCGCGGAGTCATACCGTACATCTCCCACTTGGGTGACACCCTACCGGTGGCTTGTGGTGTGGCAATGGCGCTCAAGCGTCGTCGAAATGGGAAGGTGGCCCTGGTGCATTTTGGCGAGGGGACCACGAGTCGTGGCGATGTTCATGAAGCAATGAACTGGGCGGGGGTGATGAAGCTTGCAGTGATTTTCATATGCAACAACAATGGGTACGCCTACTCGACTCCGACGAACAAACAGTATGCCGTCGAAAATATCTCGGTGCGCGGACCGGCCTACGGTATGCCTGGCGAGACCATTGACGGGAACGATGTCCTGGCGGTCCATGAAGCGGTTGGCCGTGCCATCTCGCGAGCCCGACAAGGCGACGGCCCGAGTTTCATCGAGTGCAAGTCATTCCGCATGACGGGACATTCGGCGCATGATATGGCGGAGTACGTCCCGGAAGCGCTTACTCAGGAATGGGCTAAGAAAGATCCTATCGCGCGCTTCGAAAAGTTTCTCCTTGATCGTGAGAAGCTCACGCAGCAACGGATCCAGGAAATCGACCGCACCATCCGCGCAGAGGTCGACCACGCTGTTGATGAAGCTGAATTGGTTCCGATGCCTGAGGGTTCGACCGCCATCGAGGGAGTCTATTGCGATCGTGATTGCTGGTGGGATAAACCAATGTCGATGACCCGGATGAGTCACCCTTCGCAACCGAAGACAGATGCCCCCGAGGTTTGAAAATGCCAATACTGACTTATCTTGACGCCATTCGCCAGGGCTTGTGGGAGGAGATGGATCGCGATTCTTCGGTTGTGCTTCTCGGCGAGGATATTGGGGCATATGGCGGCGCATTCAAGGTCACCGCGGACATGCTCAAGCAGTTTGGGGAGGAACGCGTCATCGATACACCGATCTCGGAATCGGGCATCGTTGGGGCGGCGGTTGGCGCGGCGCTGATGGGAATGAGGCCGGTGGCGGAGATGCAGTTCATGGACTTCGTCTCTTGCGGTCTGGACCAGATTGTCAACATGGCGGCGAAAATTCACTACCGCTGGGGGGCCAAGGTACCGATCGTGGTCCGGGGACCCTCAGGGGCGGGCGTGCACGGAGGCCCGTACCACTCGCAATCGAACGAAATGTGGTTTGTGCATACTCCTGGGCTGAAGGTGGTTGCCCCTTCGACAGCTTATGATGCGAAGGGCTTGATCAAATCTTCGATTCGCGACGATAATCCGGTCATCTTTTTTGAGCACAAGTTTCTCTATCGAACGATCAAGGAAGAGGTCCCAGAGGACGACTATCTGGTGCCGATTGGCAAGGCTGCGGTTGTGCGTGAGGGCAAGGATATTTCGGTGGTCACCTATGGAGCGATGGTGTGGACGGCGCTCGAGGCCGCCGAGGCACTCGAAAAAGAGGGGCTCTCGCTGGAGGTCGTCGACCTGCGAACGCTACTGCCCTACGATGAGGAAACAGTACTCGCGAGTGTACGCAAGTGCAACAAAGTGATCTTGCTGCACGAGGACACACGCATCGGGGGCATGGCCGGTGAGCTCGCGGGGTTGATTGCCGAAAAGGCATTTGAGGAACTAGATGGTCCCATCGTGCGAGTGACGGCACCCGACACACCAGTGCCCTTTGCGCCGTCGCTTGAGGAATACTTCCTGCCCAACGCCAAGAAGGTCACCGACGCCGCGCGGAAATTGGCGGCGTACTGACGAATTGGCGTGGGACGGCATCTCCTGAAGTTGGTCTCGAACGACAGCGCGACTCCTCCGGTGTATGCCAAGGTCTCGATGAAGGGTGAATATCAGGCGCCCTCTTCCGCTACGACGTCGCAGCGGCCGAGGGTTTCTCAGGGCGCTTCAAGCTTCTGCTGACCGATTGGCCCCCGGACACCATGGCGAATACCAAGTCGCGCTGTTCAAGCAGCGGAAATTCTCGCTATTCACCGTTACCTGAAGTCTGGAGGAACGCAAGACACTCAAGACACCACGGAGCGGAGCCGAGATTCCTTATCCGAAGACAGTCGTTCACCTGTCGACGATCCTGAGCCAGGAAGCCACCCCCGCAGAATAAAGCCCCAGCGCATGGCGGCTTGCTGGCAACCGCTCGCATACGTGTGGGACGCCGATAGGTCCGGCACGCCTGCAGAGAAGCCGTCAAGCGAGCCGGTCTGAGCAAACCACCCCTTCCCGCTCGCGTTCGTCACCTCGGACCGGTAAGTCTGCGCCCGACGGTGGGCTAATCCAGTCGGATGTGGCGCAAGCGAAGGGCGTTTGAAATGACGGAAACCGAGCTGAACGTCATCGCCGCGCTAGCGATAATCGGGCTGAGCAGCAGGCCGAAAAAGGGATAGAGCACACCGGCGGCGATCGGCACGCCGATCAGGTTGTACACGAACGCGAAGAAGAGATTCTGGCGGATGTTGCGCATCGTCGCGCGACTCAGGGTTCGCGCCCGCGCGATTCCTCGGAGGTCGCCTTTGAGCAGAGTGATCCCTGCGCTCTCCATCGCGATGTCGGTGCCGGTTGCCATGGCGATCCCGACGTTCGCTTGCGTCAGCGCGGGTGCATCGTTCACGCCGTCTCCGGCCATCGCTACGACGCGGCCTGCGGCTTGTAGCCGCTTGATAATTTCGCCTTTTTGTTCGGGCAAAATGCCTGCGTGTACTTCATCAATCTTGAGTTTGCGCGCAACGGCATCGGCCGTCGCGCGGCCATCGCCTGTGACCATCACGATGCGAATGCCTTCGCGATGCAGGCGTTCGATTGTTTCCAGCGTAGTAGACTTCACCGGATCGGCGATGCCAATCATGCCAATTAACTTCCCGCCCGCGGCGACGAACACGACCGTCTGTCCATCGGTCTCGAGTGTTCGGGCCCGAATATCGAATTCACCCGGATCAATTCCGGCTTCCGCTAACAGCGCACGATTTCCAAGGGCGGCTGACTGTCCATTTACGCCCCCGATGATGCCTTTGCCCGTACGGGACTGGAAACCTGTTAAATCGCTAGCAGAAATCGCGCGCTCCTTCGCTGCCTCGAGAATCGCGGCCGCCAGGGGGTGCTCGCTGCCACGTTCGAGAGTCGCAGCCACGCGCAAGACATCGGCTTCGTCTTTTCCCGGTGCAGCCAGCACGGACATGACTCGCGGGCGGCCTTCGGTGAGCGTTCCGGTCTTGTCCACGACAAAGGTGTCCACCTTCTCGAGAGTTTCGAGGGCCTCGGCGTTTTTCACGAGTACGCCTGCTAGCGCGCCCCGTCCCGTCCCGACCATAATCGCCATCGGTGTCGCAAGGCCGATGGCACAGGGACACGCGATGATGAGCACAGCGACGGCATTCAGCAGCGCGTGGGCCATTTTCGGCTCTGGACCGACGGTCGCCCAGGCAATAAAAGCGATGACCGCGACAAAGACGACCACAGGTACAAAATATCCAGCAACGCGATCGGCCAGCTTCTGTACCGGTGCGCGACTCCGTTGCGCCTCGGTCACCATGCGCACGATCTGCGCGAGCACTGTTTCATTGCCTACACGTTTCGCGCGTATCAGCAAGGTGCCAGTTCCGTTCACCGTTCCTCCGATTACGACGCTGCCTTCGGATTTCTCCACGGGAATCGGTTCGCCGGTCATTACCGCCTCGTCGACCGAACTCGCGCCTTCGATCACCATGCCGTCGACTGGAATTTTCTCGCCCGGGCGCACGCGGAGTTGCTCGCCCGCCTGGACGTGTTCGAGCGAGATGTCAATCTCGGTGCCGTCGGTGCGAACCAGGCGAGCTGTCTTAGGCGAAAGCTTTAGTAGTGAGCGGATCGCCGTCGACGTCCGGCTGCGGGCGCGCAATTCAAGTACTTGCCCGAGAAGCACAAGCGCGGTAATAGCGGCAGCGGCTTCGAAATAAAACGGCACAGCGCCCTTCATCGTGCGAAATGAGTCAGGAAAAATTGCAGGGAAGAGGACTGCAATTACACTGTAGACATACGCGGCGCCGGTGCCGAGCGCGATTAACGTGAACATGTTCAAGCTTCGGTTTGCGAGCGAAGCCCAGCCGCGCTCGAACAATGGCCACCCGGCCCAAAGCACTACCGGCGTTGTAAGCACCAGTTCGATCCATCCCATCGCGCGCATCGAGAGTAGTTGCTGCAGCGGCTCTCCGGGGATCAGATCCGACATGCCGATAATCAGCACCGGGATCGTCAGGGCGACACTCAGCCAGAAACGCCGGGTCATGGAAACGAGTTCCGGATTTTCTTCCTCAACGAGCGTAGCGCGCGGCTCGAGCGACATGCCGCAAATCGGGCAGGATCCTGGGCCCGTCTGTACGATCTCTGCATGCATGGGACAGATGTATTCGACGCGTGCGATCGGCGCAGCAGGAATGACTGGTTCGAGCGCCATGCCGCATTTGGGGCACGCTCCTGAACGGTCCTGCCGTACTTCTGGATCCATGGGGCAGATGTAGGATTGGCCGCTCGCAGCCCCAGACTTCTTCACCGGCGTGGCGACCGGCGTCAAGTCCCGGTGGGCATGCCCGCTGCCGTGTCGGTCGCCATGGGGCAGAATGGACGAGGCAATGGCGGCATTGGTTGCACGGATCGAAGTGGGAACTTGCGACGTCTTTGTTGCCCCCCCTTGCTGCAAATGCCCATGAGCCTTGGCTGCCGCACCGGCCTCCCCGTCGAGGAATCTGTCGGGTTCAGCGCGAAAATTCTTCGCGCAGCCTTCGCCGCAGAAGTAATATGTTTTGCCGCTATGCTCGGCAGTCGCCTTGGCTCGCGCCGGGTCAACCGCCATGCCGCAAACAGGATCTCGTTCCATGGCTCCGCTCCTCAGCGCGCGAGGGTATAAATCAAATTCATCAGCTCGTCGTACATGGCTTCTGCTTCGGCCGGACTGCCCTT